>ERZ1034363.2020-NODE-2020-length-10319-cov-2.993458_pt1 | contig 10319 bp, 12 predicted proteins | sample MGYA00520616_ERZ1034363 | MGnify/ENA primary metagenome ERZ1034363 (study PRJEB33736, sample SAMEA104284506) | Azolla filiculoides | biome: Urban; feature: Water surface; material: Ditch water | place: Netherlands | collected 2015-10-28 | depth 0-0.1 m ... | reverse complement strand
GGCAAGAGCTACGCGCTAGGCATGGTCTGCGCTTCACTGGTCAGTCAAAAGGCGAAAGTGTGCATCGCTTCGTTTGAAATGCCGGCGCGCCGAACATTGTTCCGCATGATTCGCCAAGTTTCAGGCCGCGACATTCTCACCTCTGAATTTGCACGCGGCTATCTCGCCATTGCGAAAGAGCATTTGTGGCTTTACGACCATCTAGGACAGACGACGCCTGAGAAATTGCTGGCGGTAATTCGCTACTGCCACGACAAAAAAGGAATTCAGCATTTCGTCATTGACTCATTTTTAACCTGCGGATTGCCGGAGGATGGAAACGGCGCAATGACTGTTCAGAAGCAATTTATCAGCTCGTTGTGCAGCATCGCACGAGATACCGGCGTTCATATTCATCTCGTTGCGCATGCCAAAAAAGGTCAGACCGACGACGACGAAATGAAAGCGCCGGGCAAATTCAGCGTGCGCGGTTCGTCGGCCATCACTGACCAAGCGGACAACGTTATTTCGGTTTGGCGCAACGTGAAAAAGGAACGCGCATTCGATCCAAATGGATCAACTGGCGGTGGTCGAAGCGTTACTAGCGAAGAGAAAGCGGCGCTTGGAATGCAGGGCGACGCCGTACTTTCAATCGTCAAGCAGCGTAACGGCGAATGGGAAGGAAAGATACCGCTTTGGCTAGATCGTGAAAGTTGGCAATTCATCGACAACGACCAAGGGCGACTAATCGACCTAATGGAATTCGAGGGGCAATTTTGACTAAACCAACCCACTACCCAACATTCGATCAAGCCGTCGACATCGTGTCGCAGCAGATCCTTAAGTCAAGCCAAGTAGCCCAGCTGCGCTACATGCGCGAAACCCAGGGCGATGCCTTTGCGCAGCAGGTCAAGGCCAAGGTTATTGCGGCTGGGAAGGCGGCGAAGAAATGACCCGCACCCAAGCAATTGCCGAACTGGCCAGCATGCAGGAGCGCATCCGGTTTTTGAATACGCTGATCGATGCAACCAAGCCGGCGCCAGCGCCTGATGCTCCATACGGGTGCCAGGCATACGACGCAACAAGGCTGTGCCGGTTTGATCGCCGGGCCGTCAGCCGCAAGTGCGATGGCTGCAACCGGGTGACTGATCGGGCGTATTTGGAAGGCGCTGGGCTGTGGGTCAAAGGGGTTAGCCATGAGTAAGCGCGAGCGAGTTTATTTCCGCGTCGACAAAGGGTGCCTGAAGCCAGCCGACAATTACGCAGCATCAGTCCTTCGCCAGCGCGGCTACAACATCGGCGACTTACTGGCTGCCGAACTCACCAAGCCGCGCAATCCGAAATTCAATCGACTTGTGCATCGCATCGGGCAGCTCGTTGTGGCCAACATCGACGCATTCGCCGGGCTGGATGCTCACAAAGCAATCAAGCGACTCCAGATCGAGGGGAAGGTGGCATGCGACGAGATAGGTATCAACGTGCCGAATTACGGGATGGTGATCCAGATCATTCCAATGAGTCTGTCAAACGAGTCGATGGACGAGGGCGAGTATCACCAAGCCGCGCGCGGTATCTGTCGGACGATTGCCGAGAGATATTGGCCAGATCTTGATGAGGATGCTATTGCGGAAATGGCAGAGTCGTTTGTGGGTGAGGCGTGATGGCGATACCGTCAAAGCCAAGGAAGTGCCGCGTGTGCAAAGAGGCGTACCAGCCCGCGCGCCCACTTCAAACTGTTTGCTCGCCAGCATGTGCGATTGCACAGGCGCATGCAGCAAGAGCGAAGGCGGAGAGAATCGCCGGCATCGAGGACCGCAAGACGATCCGGATCAAGCTGGACAAGCTCAAGACTCTATCGAAATGGTTGCGTGAGGCTCAGTCCGCATTCAATGGATTCATCCGGGAGCGCGACAAGGATCAGCCGTGCATTAGTTGCGGTCGATTCCACCAGGGAGCGCACGACGCCGGGCATTACCGCAGCGTGGGTGCTGCTGGACCGCTGCGCTTTGATGAACAAAACGTTCATCGCCAGTGCGTGCCGTGCAATCAGCACAAGAGCGGCAACGTGTTGGAGTACCGGATAGGGCTGATTAAGCGGATTGGACAGGCCGCAGTGGATCGCCTTGAGGGGCCGCTGCCAGAAACCAAATGGACCATCGAACAAGCCAAAGCAATCAAGGCCGAATACATCGCAAAGCGGAGAGCGTTTAGCAAATGACCCAGCAGAAAATCATCAAGTACGTCGCAACCAACGACCGCGGTATGCGCATCGGGGAAAGTCACCACAACTGCAAGATCAAGGATTGCGTTGTCGATCAGATCCGCGACATGCACGAGGACGAGGGGATTGGGTACCGGACCATTGCCAAGCGGCTGGGTCTGTCGCGGCATACCGTGCGGGACATTTGCCGTTATACCAGGCGGGCTCAGACGGTTGATAACTGGAAGAAGGTTGTGAGTGTGGTTGAGGTTCAAGAATTGGAAGAGGTTTGAAATGGGGCGCCCGTCAAAACTCACTGATAAGCAATGGGCTGATATTGAAAAGAGGCATCTTGAAGGCGCTTCTGTTCGCTCATTGGCAAAAGAGTACAAAGTCGCAGACTCAACGATCAGAGATCGAGTTTCCGCTAGATCAACGGAAATTAAAGAAGTTGCGAATCAAGTAATTAAAGCTGAGGAGCGTTTATATTCGTTGCCGATTTCCGCTAGAGTTTCCGCTGTTTCGCTTATCGACGAGCTTCGGGCCATATCGTTGCACATTGCAGGAGCGGCAAAATTCAGCGCGATGACAGCGCATCGGTTGTCTGGAATAGCGCACGGAAAAACCGACGAGATAAACGAAGCAAATCCTGAAGAGTCTGAAGATGCGTTGAAAATGGTTTCTGGCCTGACAAAGATGGCAAACATGGCCAGTGAAATACCGCTGAATCTTCTACGAGCAAACAAGGATTTCGTCGATAGCATGAACGGAGATTCTGAATTGAGCAGCATGTCGGATGCAGAGATCATCGCCGAGCTTGAGTCGATTCGTGTCTCGGCGTGAGCTTGAAAGGAAACTGCTGCTGGCCAGGGAGTGGAAGCGCAGAAATCCTTGGTCGCCACTCGCCGGACCGCAACGGATGGCCTACGAATCAACGGCCGACATCATTGGATACGGCGGGGCTGCCGGTGGCGGCAAAACTGATTTAGCCTGTGGCAAAGCACTCACCCAGCATCAGAAGGTGCTTGTGTTGCGCAGGGAGGCGACCCAGCTTACCGGCATCATCGACCGCTTCCAGGAGCTGATCGGCAGTCGCGACGGGTATAACGGGGCTGATCGCATCTGGCGCCTGTCTGGAAAGCAGATCGAGTTTGGATCGACACCGAATGTCGATGACTGGAACAAGTACCAGGGCCGGCCGCATGATCTGGTGATCTTTGACGAGGCGGCGAACTTCCTCGAAAGCCAGGTGCGCGCGTTGTTGGGCTGGTTGCGCTCGGTTGATCCAAAGCAGCGCTGCCAGGCTCTGCTGACATTCAACCCGCCGACCAGTGCAGAAGGCCGATGGATCACGGCATTCTTTGCGCCATGGCTTGACTCAAAGCATCCGAACCCCGCGGCGCCTGGCGAGATCCGTTATTACGCGATGATTGACGGCAAGGAAATCGAGGTGCCGGATGCGACACCGTTCGATCACGGCACCGACCGCATCACCCCAATGTCGCGCACGTTCATCCCGTCGCGAATTTCAGACAATCCTTACCTGATGGGAACTGGCTATATGTCCACACTTCAAGCGTTGCCCGAGCCGCTGCGAAGTCAAATGCTGCACGGTGACTTCAATGCCGGCATCGAAGATGACCCCTGGCAGGTTATCCCGACGGCCTGGGTGGAAGCGGCACAGGCCCGGTGGAAGAAGCCCGACAAGCTGGCGCCGATGGATACGGTTGGATGCGACGTTGCCCGCGGTGGCCGCGACTCGACGATCATCGCCAGGCGGCACGGCATGTGGTTCGATGTGCCGCAGGTTTATCCTGGCACGGCAACTCCGGACGGGCCGACAGTTGCCAGTTTGTGCATCGCAGCAATGCGCAACGATGCGGTGATTCATATCGACGTTATCGGCGTCGGGTCATCACCTTATGATTTTCTGAAGGACGCGCGCCAGCAGGTTGTCGGGGTCAATGTGTCGGAGGCAGCAACCGCGACCGACCAGTCCGGCCGGCTACGCTTCAAGAATCTGCGCTCTCAGTTGTGGTGGAAGTTTCGCGAAGCGCTCGACCCGGCAAACAATACCGGGATATGCCTGCCGCCTGACCCGCGACTGCTGGCCGACTTGTGCGCACCGACCTGGGAACTGACTGGCTCGACGATCTATGTCGCAAGCCGAGAGCAGATCCTGGCCAAGATCGGCCGGTCGCCCGACTTTGGCAGCGCGTATATCCTTGCGCTGATTGAAACGCCGAAGCGCGGCGACATTGCCGCAATGGGTGGCCGGGGCAAGCAGCGCGAGTATGACCCGTACCAATAGGGTGCGCGTATCTACCTAGCGTCGGCCTAAATTGCCGGCATGGAACAGACCCTAATCCCTTGCGAAGATGACGCGCTTGCATTGATAGTTGGCATGCCTGATGTCGCGACGGTGCGCGCGCTTGAGGATATTATTCGCGGCCTTGGTCTGCCTGAAGTCGACATTCCAACGTCAACCGTAGTTCACGACGGGATGGTCGCACGAACAATTTTCATCCCAGCCGGCACGATGATGACAGGCGCGCTTGGAAAGGCGAACACGGTCAACGTCTTTATTGGTGACATAACCGTAACGACTGACGACGGAATGGTTCGCCTGTCCGGCTACAACGTCATTCCTGGCACCGCTGGCGCAAAGCGCGCAGGGGTAAGCCATGCGGATACATGGTGGACAACCATTCACCGGTCAGATCTAACCGACCCGGCAGCCATCGAAGATGAATACACGGACGAAAGCGCGGATCTTCTGTCGCGCCGTCGCGCCGCGTCGATCAAGGCGGATCAGGATGACCATGCTGCGCTCGCCGCTTCAATGGGCATCACTGACGAAATGATGGCGGCGATGGTCAATTACACGCAAGACCTTATGCCGATGCCGGTCGAGTTCAATTTGTTGCGCATGAGGCCGTCATCTATCCACGGCCAAGGAATGTTTGCCACTGCGGATATTGGCGAATCAGAAACGATTTGCCCAATGCGTCTTAATGGACTGCGCACGCCTGCCGGTCGATACCTAAACCATTCCGTTGCGGCCAATGCCGAGGCGTTTGCCATTGGTTCGGATATTTGGTGCAGATCAACGCGGCCTATCTTCAGCGGCGAGGAAATCACCGTCAATTACCGGCAAGTGCTTTCCGTGAATACAGAACTCAAGGAGCTATTCGAGTGAGTGGAACAATTACCGCATATGTTGCCTTAGCTGCTGTTTCTGCATACAGCGCATATTCATCCAACCAGAACGCGAAGAAGTCTCTCAAGCAGCAAGAATCAGCGCAGAACGAAGCGCGCCAGCAGGCCCTGGCTCAGGAGAAATCCGCCGACGAGGCGACCAATGCCGCGAACATGAAATCCCCTGACACCAACGCGATGATGTCCGCCGCGATGATGTCAGGCAAGGCCGGGGTATCCGGCACGATGCTAACCGGTGCGCAGGGTGTCGAGAAGGACAAACTCAAGACTGGCCGTAGCACGTTGCTGGGCATGTGATGATCAGGCCGATTATCGTCGCCGATGTGATAGACCAGATCCTGCCGATGATTCGCGAGAATTGGGCAGAGACTGGTTTCGCCTTCGCGATTGATCCTGATGTCGCGACCTACGCATCAATGCAGGAGTCAGATCAACTGATTGCGCTGGGCGCCTTTGATGGCGACGACATGATCGGCTATTCGACTGCGATGATCGGCTGCCATATCTTCAACCCGAACGTGATTGTCTGCCAGTCCGACGCATTGTTCGTGCGCCAGTCGCACCGGCAAACCTCGATCGGCGGCCGACTGATCCTGCAAACAGAACATATTGCCAAGCACCGCGGCGCGCATTTCATGCTCTGGCAAACCCGAGCCGGCACGCCGCTGGCTGGATCGCTACTGCGTCGCGGCTATGAGCCGGCCGATGTGGCGCTGATCAAGGGGCTATGACATGGGTGCCGTGAAGAGTCTGAACAACGCAGTCAATAAGGTGATGAAGGTTGTCGACCCGATTGGCGGCCGGCTGAAGGAATACACCGAACAGAAATCGCAGGCCAAGGTGATGTCATTACTCGGTGGAGACATCAAGCCGGCCAACAGTTACGAGGACTTGGGCGGCACCAGCACACAGGCCGTGTCCGAGGATGCTGCGGCGCAGGACAAGGCCAAGAAGTACAACGCCAACAAGCAAAAGCGCCAGGGTTTCTCCGGTGGCTCGACGTTGATCACCAGCACCGAGGACGAGGAACAGAAGATGAACAAAAATACTTTGCTCGGGATGTGACCGATGGCCGAACTGACCAAGCGCGACAAACTGACCCAACGCTGGGGCGCCCTGAAAAACGAGCGCACCAGTTGGGATGCCCACTGGCGCGAGATCAGCGAACATCTGCTGCCGCGCTCGGGTCGCTTCCTGACCACGGATCGCAACAAGGGCGACAAGAAACACAACGCGATTTATGACTCGACCGGAACCAGGGCACTGCGGGTGCTGGCTGCCGGGATGATGGCGGGCATGACCTCGCCGGCTCGGCCATGGTTTCGCCTGACGACTTCAGACCCGCAGCTTGACGAGTCGGCCGCGGTGAAAGCCTGGCTGGCCGATGTCACGCGCTTGATGCAGATGGTCTTTGCCAAGTCCAACACCTATCGCGCGCTTCATACGATGTATGAGGAACTTGGCGCTTTCGGCACGGCCAGCAGTATCGTGGTGCCCGACTTCGATGGCATCATTCACCACAACACGCTGACGGTCGGCGAGTACGCCATGACCACGGATCATCGCGGCAAGGTGAATACGCTTTATCGCGAATTTGAAATGACGGTCGGCCAGATGGTCGGCGAATTCGGGTACAAGAATTGCAGCAGCACCGTCCAAGGCTTGTTTGATCGCAACGCGCTTGAGCAATGGGTGCCGGTGATTCACGCCATCGAGCCGCGCAAGGAACGCGACACGACCAAGCGCGACAGCGCGAATATGGCTTGGAAGTCCTGCCACATTGAACCGGGTGGCACGGATACGAAATATCTCCGCGAGTCAGGGTTCAAAGACTTCCCAGCACTATGCCCGCGCTGGATGACGACGAGCGGCGATGTCTATGGCAACAGCCCAGGCATGGAAGCACTCGGCGACATCAAGCAGCTTCAGCACGAACAACTGCGCAAGGCCCAGGGCATCGACTACAAGACGAAACCACCACTCCAGGCGCCGACCAGTCTCAAGTCGCGCGACGTAGATATGCTGCCGGGTGGCGTGACCTTTGTCGATTCGGCCTCCCCGCAGGGCGGCATCCGTTCGGCCTTCGAGGTCAACATCGATCTGTCGCATTTGCTGGCCGACATTCAGGACGTGCGCGAGCGGATCAAAGGCGCGTTCTATGCGGATCTGTTCTTGATGCTGGCCAACGGCACCAACACGACGATGACCGCGACCGAAGTCGCCGAACGGCATGAAGAAAAATTATTGATGCTCGGCCCGGTGCTTGAGCGCTTGCACAACGAAATCCTCGATCCGCTGATCGAAATGACGTTTGCGCGCATGGTTGATGCCGGCATTGTGCCGCCAGCGCCGGAAGAAATGCAGGGCATGGAATTGAATGTCGAATTTGTCTCGATGCTGGCCCAGGCGCAGCGGGCAATCGCTACCAACTCGGTTGATCGTTTCGTCGGCAACCTGGGCGCTGTCGCACAACTCAAGCCGGAAGTATTGGACAAGTTGGATGCTGATCGCTGGGCGGATGCTTACGCCGACATGCTTGGCATCGACCCTGAACTGATCGTGCCGGGGGATCAAGTTGCACTGATTCGCCAGCAACGTGCAGAAGCGCAGGCGCAGGCAGCGCAGGCGGAACAAATGGCGCAGGCCGCCGATGCTGCTCAGAAGTTGGGCAACGCTGATACGAGCCAACAAAATGCGCTCACGGATATTACCCGGCAGTTTTCGGGCTACACCTAAAAGGAAAATAGATGACTACTTGGAAAACTGGGGCGCAGCCAGTCGCGCTTGTCGATCCCAACGGTGAGTACGTTGGCAATGGCTCTGTTGTGCAAGCTATCCCGGACTATGAGAGCGCGGCTGACCTGCTCGCCGCTTTCGGCAATTTCAGCGAAGTAAATTGGGCTGGTGGCGACTTTGTGAGTCGCCTATCCACAAGCAACGGCCAATCGATTACCTCGCTATCTGCCAATCCGCTGCTCCCCGGCGAGTCCCGCATCGTCATTGACAAAATGCTTCGCCAGCCATGCGTCCTAGAATTCGAAGGCCATATTGTCCGCAACAAGCATCAGTTTGTTTCTGCCGGCGCTTACGCAGATGCCGAAACTGGCCCTGAGCCAACGCTGGAACCGATCAATATCGTCAGCATCTATCAATCAAGCGCGGTTGCCGGTGCTGCCTACAACGCTACCGCTGGAACGACCGCTACGCTGGTGCTTGAAACGGCGCTTCCCGAATACCCAGCCCACGGCGCGGTCTATTTGTCGGACTGGATCAATATTTATGGCTTGATTGACTCCAGGCTCAATTACCAAAATGCCGCGATTAACTGGATCAGCCCAGACCGCAAAGTCGTGTGTGTCGGATTTAGCGACGAAGTGGCTCTTCCGTCGCTCGCCATCGCTACCGTAACGCCAGCACTCGGCACGGCGAAGGTGAATTTTTACAATAACGCCGCTGGCGCCGCTCATGGCGCCGGCTACCGATTCACGCAGACAACGGGCACCTCGGCGGTTTATTGGTCAATTTTCGGCGGCGGCGATGCGATGGTTTCTGGCACGCTGCTTGGCGATCACCGCACGACTTGCGCGTCGACTGATCCCGTAACGCTCAACGCAGTGCAGGGCAATTACGAACTCAAGGCCACATCACGCTACCGTATCGATTTGCGCCCGCGTGCTGTCGATTTCTGCGACCGACCAATCGATGTAGTCGGATCGCTCTGGACGCACCGCGTCAATCGCACCTCGGCAAAGCCCGGCAGCGAAGCGCAGTTGCGCGGCCGGTTCCGCATTTATCAGCCAGCCGGCATGACGCGCCCGGTCGCTCGGATGCTCAGTTTGAGCAAGTCCGGCACGACGACCGCAACAATCAATCTCGCCGAAGCGCCCGTAGAGCCGATTGTTGTCGGCAATGTGATCGGTGTTTATAGCGCCCGCGATCAAACCAACTTCGCCAACGCCACTGCCACTGTCACTGCCGTCATCAGCCCGACGCAGATTCAATGCGTGCTTGGCTCCGCCGTCACGGCTACAAGCTACGGTGGGTTCGTCTCCGTAATCAACGGCGGCGTTACTCAGCCTGGCCTCATCACGATGACCGGATCAACTGTCCGCAGCGGAGTATCGACACCGGTTGTCGGCGGCAATCCGGAATGGATCGAAGCGGTGTTTGGTGCAACCGTCTCAGGCATTACCGTTGGCATGCCGGTCAATCTGCACGGCTGGAGAAGCGCAATCGACGGTAGCGATCTCGGCATTGACGGCGTGTGGGAAGTCGCTCAAGTCGGCACGACGACCGTGCAGTTCAAGCCGGTCTATGACATTCGCGGAGTCCGTCAATCGCCGGCAACGCCGAGCATCCCTGCTGCGGTCAACTGCGGCGGTGGCTTGATTGTTCGCACAACGGCCCGCATTCACGACCTGATGTTCTCAAGCGCCGCCGAGATGGAGGTCATGCTTGCTGGCCAAGGCACATCACGCGCCGATCTGTCTCTGCCGGTCAATCTGACAACTAATCCGATTGCCACACAAGGTTCCCCGGCAGCGCCAAGTACGACAACCGGCGATGGCGCGTGGTTTGTTCGCGGGGCAATTGTCGGCATCGCAGACATCGCCAGCGCAGCATTGACCACAACGACCACAAGCGCCTCAGTCAGCAATGCGCTCGGCAACGGCTTCCAGCTTAATTTCCCGGTGACGGCTGTTACTGGTACAAGCCCGACGCTGGACATCCGAATCGAAGAGTCCTACGACGGTGGCACGACGTTTATCCCGCTCTACGACATGCAGCGGATCACCGCAGTCGGCAACTACAACACGCCTATCCTGCGCGCAAGTGGTCGTCATATCCGCTACGTGCGCACCATCACTGGTACAACTCCCAGCTTTACGATGGCAGCAACTCGCAACCTGCTGCCGTTTAT
>ERZ1034363.2019-NODE-2019-length-10322-cov-7.092923_pt1 | contig 10322 bp, 10 predicted proteins | sample MGYA00520616_ERZ1034363 | MGnify/ENA primary metagenome ERZ1034363 (study PRJEB33736, sample SAMEA104284506) | Azolla filiculoides | biome: Urban; feature: Water surface; material: Ditch water | place: Netherlands | collected 2015-10-28 | depth 0-0.1 m ... | reverse complement strand
CGACCAGGGCCTTACCGGGAACTAACCAAAATTTCTGGATTTTTTGACAGCGCTATCTCCGGCGCTCGGGACTAGTGGCATGAGCTTTTGCCAACCAAAAATAGTGGCAACCTCTCTCCAGTAATTCCGCATTCGGCGCGCAAAAACCAAATCGGCTGTCCGCATTGGCTCCCCCTCGCCCGGCGGGGCGAGGGGGCTGGGGGGAGTGGGGACCTACAAAAGCCCCGCAGGGAAGAACACCACCAAATGAGACTGGCCGCCCAAAGCAACACCCAAAACGCTAAGCAAAAATCACCGTCTTGGAGTCATTCAAGAACACCCGCCGCTCCACATGCAACCGCACCGCCGTAGCCAGCGCCCGGCACTCGGAATCCCGTCCGGCGGCAGCCAGTTTTTCGGGGGTGTAGGTGTGATCTACCCGCTGCACCACCTGCTCGATGATCGGGCCTTCGTCCAGGTCGGCCGTCACATAGTGGGCGGTGGCTCCGGTCAGCTTCACGCCGCGTGCGTGGGCCTGGTGGTAGGGCTTGGCACCCTTGAAACCGGGCAGGAAGGAGTGGTGGATGTTGATGGCCTGGCCGCGCAGACGGCGGCACAGATCGTCGGAAAGCACCTGCATGTAGCGGGCCAGCACCACCAGTTCACTCTGGGTTTCCTGTACCAACTCCATGAGCTTGTCTTCCTGCGCCGCCTTGGTCTCATGGGTGACCGGAATGTGCACGTAACGCAGCCCTTGCGCCTCGACCAACCCACGCAGGTCCGGATGATTGGACACCACGGCGGTGATATCCATCTTCAGTTCGCCGGTACGGTTGCGGTACAGCAGGTCCACCAGGCAGTGGTCAAACTTGGACACCATGATCAGCACGCGCTGCTTGCGCTCGGCATCCACAATGGCCCATTCCATTTGCTCGATTTGGGCAACCTCTTCGAATTCCTTGCGCAGGCTGTCGAGTTCAGGGGTGCTTCCGGGATTGCCGTAAAAGCTGATGCGGGTGAAAAAGCGCCCGGTTATGACGTCGTCAAACTGCTGCATGTCGGTGATGTAGCACTTGCGCGAGGCCAAAAAGCCGGAAACACGGGCCACGGTCCCCATCCGGCTGTCGCACGTGGCGGTCAGGATGTAGTGCGGCTTACCTTCAAGATGAACGGACATGGGAAACAGGCTCCAATGGTTTGACTATTAAATGGGGGGATGGACAGCGAAGGCCACACCGGCAGTTTAGGCACGGGGCGCTGCAAGAATTATCTTGCAGCGACGGCGAATTCAGCCTGAACGACCGGGTGTTTCCCAAGACAATTACACTGTCGTGAGACGACAATCCCAAGTCGCTATTGTGTCAGCCCGGGCCCATAGCGGCTCGTACCATTTTCAACACGCTCTGGCTGTGCTTGCACGGTGACCGGGGCATTTTTTCAGGAGTTTGCGGTGGCCAACGATTTTGAAGACGATCTGGATCTGAATAGCTTGAACGACGAGGAGTTGACTGAGCAAGTCCATGACGATCTCTACAACGGCCTGCGCGAAGAGGTCATTGAGGCCACCAACATTTTGCTGGGCCGCGGCTGGACCGCAGCACGCGTGCTCGATGACGCACTGGTTGAAGGCATGCGCATCGTGGGCATCGACTTCCGCGACGGCATTCTGTTTGTGCCGGAAGTGCTGTTGGCAGCCAACGCCATGAAGGGCGGCATGGAAATCCTGCGCCCCCTGCTGGCTGAAACCGGTGTGGAACCCATCGGCAAGATGGTGATCGGCACCGTCAAGGGCGACATCCACGACATCGGCAAGAACCTGGTCGGCATGATGATGGAAGGTGCTGGCTTTGAAGTGATCGATCTGGGCATCAACAACCCGGTTGAAAAATACCTCGAAGCCATTGAAACCCACAAGCCCGACATTCTGGGTCTGTCCGCTCTGCTGACCACCACCATGCCCTACATGAAGGTGGTGATCGACACCCTGAAGGAAAAAGGCATTCGTGACGACTACATCGTGCTGGTCGGCGGTGCCCCGCTGAACGAAGAGTTCGGCAAGGCCGTGGGAGCCGACGCCTATTGCCGCGATGCAGGTATTGCGGTCGAAACCGCCAAAACCCTGATTGCTGCACGCCGCGCTGCAGCGGCGTAAAGCCCCAGACTGAGTCCCTGCTTCCAGCCCGCTGCAGCCATGGGTACTCAGCCTGCCAGCCTGATCATTGCCTGCGGCGCACTGGCACGAGAAATCGTGGCACTGCGCACGCTCAATAACTGGCCGCATCTGGCCGTGCAGTGCCTGCCGGCCGACCTGCACAACCGCCCCGAAAAGATCACCGACGCCGTTCGCGCAAAGATTCATGCCGCGCGCGGCCAATTTGCCTCGATCTTTGTTGCCTATGCCGATTGCGGCACCGGCGGTCAACTCGACCGCATGCTGGCCGAAGAAGGCATTGAGCGCATTCCTGGTGCCCATTGCTACGAGTTTTTTGCCGGCAGTGCTGCGTTTGAGGCCATGGCCGAGGCTGAGCTCGGCACCTTCTACCTCACCGATTTCCTGCTCACCCATTTCGACCGCCTGATCCTGCGCGGGCTGGGCATCGACAAGCACCCGCAGTTGTTGCCCATCTATTTTGGTAACTACAAGAAGTTGACTTACCTGGCCCAGGTCGCATCCGAAGAAAGGATTGCCGCCGGCCGCGCAGCCGCCGAACGCCTTGGCCTGGCTTTTGAAACCCACCTGACCGGCTACGGCGACCTGGCGACCAGCCTGGCGCAAGCCGCATCCCGTACCACAACCCACACCATCGCATGGCAAAACTAATCGTTATTTCCTGGCGCGACATTCCCGCGCAGGTCGTCGTCAAAAAAGGCCGTGAAACCGGCAAGGTCCAACTCTCGCACCGCTTTCAGGAGGCGGTCGATCGCGCCGCCATGCGCGCCGGCAAGGCAGGCTCCGCCGAATACCTGGCCGACTGGAAACGCAGCGAACCGCGCGCCTGCAGCGACGACATGCAGGCGGAAGCCGACGCCGAAGCCGCCCGCATCGAAGCCCAGTATTCCGACGACGATTTGCTGCGCCTGATTCGCGCCCACGGCGTGGACGAAACCAAAGCACCCGCTGCCGAAGCCCCCGCAGAAACTCCTTCAGGAGAAGCCTGACATGTATTCCGTTCGCCTCTGGTCCGTACGCCATGCCCGCGGCATGGAACTGTTTTACAGCGCGTTTGAAAAGGCCGTCGTCGCCTTGCACCCGGTGTGGAACTGGATTGGATACGAACGGGTGGAAAAGCCGGTGGCAGCCATCGAGAAGTTGTTCAAGGGCTTTTTGTTCGACTGCAAGATGTGCGGCCAATGTGCCTTGAGTTCGACCGGCATGTCGTGCTCCATGAACTGCCCCAAGACCATTCGCAACGGCCCTTGCGGCGGCGTACGGGCCAACGGGCACTGCGAGGTCAAACCCGAGATGCGCTGCGTCTGGGTCGAAGCATTTGCCGGTAGCGAACGCATGGTGGAAGGCAAGAAAGCCATCCGCATCGTGCAGTTGCCGGTGGACCGGCGGCTGGAAGGCAAGTCGAGCTGGCTCAAGGTGGCCCGCGACAAGAATCCGCCGCCTCCCAAGCCCGCCGCACCGGTTGCAGCCGCAGCCGCTGCTCCCGCCACCAGCACACCTCCCAAAGCACCATGAAATTCGAAGACGAACCAGTCCCGGGTTATCCGCTGCCCATTCTTCCCGGCCACACCTCGCCCGGGCGCTTGGAGCGAGTGTTGCGCGCCGGCGCTTTCGCGGTGACCGCCGAACTGGACCCGCCCGACTCGGCCGACCCGGAAGATGTGTACAAGCGGGCCCGCATTTTTGACGGCTACGTGGACGCCATCAACGCCACCGACGGCAGCGGCGCCAATTGCCACATGTCGAGCATGGCGGTGTGTGCCCTGCTCACCCGCATCGGCTACGCGCCGGTGATGCAGATTTCCTGCCGCGACAAGAACCGCATTGCCATCCAGGGCGACATTCTGGGTGGCGCCGCCATGGGTGTGGCCAACATGCTGTGCCTCTCGGGTGACGGCGTGCAATCGGGCGACCACCCGCAAGCCAAACCGGTGTTTGACCTGGACTGCATGAGCCTCTTGAATATCGGCCGCACGCTGCGCGACGAGCACAAGTTTCAAAGCGGCCGCAAGGTCACTTTTGCCCCGCGCGTGTTCTTCGGTGCCGCCGCCAATCCGTTCGTTCCGCCCCATGAATGGCGCGGTGATCGCATTGCCAAGAAAGTCGCCGCCGGGGCCCAATTTCTACAGACCCAATACTGCTACGATGTGCCCCGCTTGAAGGCGTTTATGCAGCAGATGGAGGACCTCGGGGTCTTGGACAAGGCATTTTTCCTGATTGGCGTGGGCCCTTTGCGCACCGCCAAAGCCGCCGAATGGATGCGCACCAATGTGCCCGGCATCCATATCCCGGACTCCGTGATCAAACGCATGGCCGGTGCCGAAAAGCCCGCCCAGGAAGGCCGCCAGATCTGCGTCGACCTGATTCAGGAGATCAAGGAAATCAAGGGCGTATCGGGCGTGCATGTCATGGCCTACCGCCAGGAAGAATCTGTAGCAGAAATTATTCAAAAATCGGGTGTGCTCAATGGCCGCGTGCCGTGGTACCCCGAACGCGATACCCAGAAAACCCCAGCAAAGGAAACAACGTGACCGATACCATCATCAGCTCCGCCACCAAAGAAGTGGTCATTGGCTTTGACCGCCCCTTCGTCATCATCGGTGAGCGCATCAACCCGACCGGCCGCAAGATCATGGCCGCCGAAATGCTGGCCGGTGATTACAGCCGTGTGGTCGCAGACGCCTTGGCCCAGGTCGAGGCCGGCGCCCACATGCTGGACGTGAACGCCGGCATTCCGTTGGCGGACGAGCCCGGCATGCTGGCCAAGGCGATTCAACTGGTGCAGTCGGTAACCGACGTGCCCCTGAGCATCGATTCCTCCATCGTGGCGGCGCTTGAAGCCGGCCTGGCCGTGTACAAGGGCAAGGCCCTGGTGAACTCGGTGACCGGCGAAGAAGACCGCTTGGAAACCGTGCTGCCGCTGGTCAAGAAGTACGGCGCGGCCGTGGTGGCCATTTCCAACGACGAAACCGGCATTTCCCAGGACCCGGATGTGCGCTTTGCCGTAGCCAAAAAGATTGTGGAACGCGCCGCCGACTACGGCATTCCGGCCTCCGACATCGTGGTCGATCCGCTGGTCATGCCGATTGGCGCCATCAACCAGGCCGGCGTGCAAGTCATGCAACTGGTGCACCGCCTGCGTACCGAACTCAAGGTGAACACCACCTGCGGTGCCTCCAACGTGAGCTTCGGCCTGCCCGAGCGCAACGGCATCAATGCCGCCTTCCTGACCATGGCGATGGGCGCTGGCATGACCTCGGCCATTACCAACCCGCTGCACGCCGAAGTGGTCAAGGCCGTCATGGGCGCGGACGTCATGCTGGGCCACGACCCCGACTGCATGCGTTGGATTCGCAAGTTCCGTGAAGCGCCTCCGGCTGGTGCCGAAGGTGATGCCGCACGGGGTCGCCGCGAAGGTGGTCGTCGCCGCCGCGCTGAGTAATCGCTAGAAGTTTGGGAGTTGTTTGTGAGTCAAAAAGACCCTCTGGTCGTATTTACCCCTTCGGGCCGGCGCGGACGCTTTCCGGTCGGCACCCCTGTATTGCAGGCAGCACGATCGCTCGGGGTGGACATTGACTCGGTGTGTGGCGGCCGCGGCATCTGTGGCCGCTGCCAGGTGCTGGTGTCCGAAGGCGAATTCCCCAAACACGGCCTGACCTCCAAGCTCGAAAATCTGTCGGGCTGGAGCGACGTAGAAAAAGACTACTGCGCCACCCAGCCCATGGCTGACGGCCGCCGCCTGTCCTGCTCGGCCAAGGTGCTGGGCGATCTGGTGGTGGATGTACCTTCGAGCAGCCAGGTGCACAAACAGGTGGTGCGCAAAGAGGCCGAAGCCCACGATGTGCACCTCGACCCTTTGATCCGCCTGCACTACGTCGAAGTCCAGCAACCCGACATGCACGACCCCAGCGGCGACTTGCGCCGGCTGGAGGATGCGCTCGAATTTGAATGGCGCCTGACCGACCTGGCCTGCGATGTGATCGTGTTGCAGCAATTGCAAAAGGCACTGCGCGCGGGCGACTGGAAGGTGACCGTGGCGGTGCATGCCGGCAAGCAGATCGTGGCCGTGTGGCCCGGCTTCAAAGAAGATGTGTATGGGCTGGCGGTGGACATCGGCTCCACCACCATTGCCGCGCATCTGTGCAAGCTGGCAACCGGCGAAGTGGTGGCATCGGCCGGCCTGATGAACCCGCAAATCCGCTTTGGCGAAGATTTGATGAGCCGGGTGTCCTACGTGATGATGAACCCAGGTGGCGACAAGGAAATGACCGCCGCCGTGCGCGAGGCGCTCAACACCCTCGCCACCGAGGTGGCCGCACAGGCCGGCATTACGCCGCAGGACATTCTGGAGGCCACTTTTGTCGGCAATCCCATCATGCACCACCTGTTGCTGGGCATTGATCCGACCGAGTTGGGCGGAGCACCGTTTGCGCTGGCGACCGATCGCGCCATCACGCTGTGGGCGGTGGAGATTGATTTCGCCATTCACCGCAATGCGCGCATTTATGTGCTGCCCTGCATTGCCGGGCACGTGGGTGCCGACACCGCCGGCGTGCTGCTGGCCGAGCGGCCCGATTTGTCTGACCAGATGACGCTCTTGGTGGACGTGGGCACGAACGCCGAAATCGTGCTGGGCAACAACCAGCGCATGTTGGCCTGCTCCAGCCCCACCGGCCCGGCCTTTGAAGGCGCGCAAATCAGTTGCGGTCAGCGCGCCGCACCCGGTGCCATTGAGCGCGTGCGCATCAACCCGGAAACACTGGAACCACGCTTCCGCGTGATCGGCAGCAGCTTGTGGTCGGACGAACCCGGCTTTGCCGAATCGATTGCCTCCATTGGCGTGACCGGCGTGTGCGGCTCCGGCATCATTGAAGCGCTGGCCGAGATGTACCTGGCCGGCATCATCCGCCACGACGGCACCATTGACGGCTCACTGGCCGCGCGCAACCCGCGCATTCAGGAAGACGGGCGGACCTTCTCTTACGAGTTGTACAAGGCCACCGCCGAGGCCCGCCCCTTGAAGATCATGCAAAACGATGTGCGGGCGATCCAGTTGGGCAAGGCCGCGCTGTACGCCGGCGTGCGTTTGCTGATGGAGCGCCTCAATATTGAAACAGTGGATCGCATCCGCCTGGCCGGCGCCTTTGGCAGCCATATCGACGTGAAATACGCCATGGTGCTGGGCATGATTCCCGACTGCAGGCTAGAAGGCGTTTCGTCGGCGGGTAACGCTGCCGGCACCGGTGCCCGCATTGCGCTGCTGGACCAGCGCTCGCGCAAAGACATTGAAGACCTGGTGCGCCGGGTCGAAAAGATCGAGACCGCCGTGGAGCCCCGCTTCCAGGAGTTCTTTGTGGAGGCCATGGCCATTCCGCACCTCACGGCCCCCTTTGAAGAATTGCGCAAGGCGGTTACGCTGCCAGCGCGTACCATGTCCAGCACCGAACCCAACCAACGGGGGCGCAGACCCTCGCGGCGCGACCCCAGGCCTGCATAAGGTCTGGAGACTTTTCGGCAACCGCGTTAGTTTTATTTTTACAGGAGCTCCTATATGAAGATGAAAGTACTTGCACTCGCAGCCGTAGCCGCCTTGAGCGCACAAACCGTATTGGCCGATGACGCCATGTGCAAGACCGTGCGTTTTGCCGATGTGGGCTGGAGCGACATTGCCGCCACCACCGGCTTGGCATCCGTGGTGCTCGAAGGCCTGGGCTACAAGCCCACTGTCACCATCGCGTCCATCCCAATCGCTTTTGCCGGCATGAAGAAAAAGCAGCTCGACGTCTTCCTGGGCTACTGGAACCCCTCCATGACGCCGCAGATCGAGCCCTTCGTGAAAGACGGCAGCATCAAAGTGCTGGAAACGCCCAACCTGACCGGCGCCAAGTACACACTGGCCGTTCCCACCTACCTGTACGACAAGGGCCTGAAGACCTTCGCCGACATCGCCAAGTTTGAGAAAGACCTGGGCGGCAAGATTTACGGCATTGAACCCGGCAACGACGGCAATGCCCTGATCGCCGGCATGATCAAGGAAAACAAGTTCGGCCTGAAGAGCTTCAAGATGGTGGAATCGTCCGAAGCCGGCATGCTGATCGAAGCGCAGCGCGCCATCAAGGACCAGAAGGCCATCGTGTTCCTGGGCTGGGAACCCCACCCCATGAACGTGCAGATGAAGATGAGCTACCTGCAGGGCGGCGACGACGTGTTCGGCCCCAACCTGGGTGAAGCCAAGGTCTACACCGCCGTGCCTACTGCGTACGAAAAGCGTTGCCCCAACGTCTACAAGTTCTTGACCAACCTGCAATTCACGCTGGGCATGGAGAACGAAGTCATGGGCCCGATCCTCAAGAAGGTCAAGCCCAACAAGGCCGCCAAGGACTACCTGGTGAAGAACCCCGGCACCGTGGACAAATGGCTGGCCGGCGTGACCACCCTGGACGGCAAGGACGGTGTTGCAGCAGTGAAGGCCGCTTTGAAGTAAGCCTTCCGCGCAGCACAAGCGCACACTCCGACCCGGCTCTGCTGTGTCGGAGTTTTTTCATGGGGGGTTTGCAGCGCCCCCTGCCAAGGATGCATATGAGCGATTTCACGATTTTCAGTTTCGTTAACGGCCAGCACCTCAAAGGGGGCGGCGAGGCGTTTGACAGCGTCAACCCCGCCACCGGCCAGGCATTTGCCACCGTGCACGACGCAAGCCAGGCCGATGTGGACATGGCCGTGGAAGCGGCGCAAAAGGGCTTTGCGGTCTGGTCCGCCATGACCGCGACCGAGCGCGGGCGCATCCTGCGCCGTGCCGCCGACATCCTGCGCAGCCGCAACGAAGAACTGGCCGCCCTGGAAGTGCAGGACTGCGGCAAGCCGATTCAGGAAGCGCTGATGGTGGACGTGATGAGCGGTGCCGACTGCATTGAATACTTTGCTGGTGCGGCCGCCACGCTGACCGGCCAGCAATACCCGCTGAAGAACGCCTTCGCTTACACCCGCAAGGAACCGCTGGGCGTGTGCGTGGGCATTGGCGCGTGGAACTACCCGATTCAAATTGCCTGCTGGAAGTCCGCCCCCGCGCTGGCCGCCGGCAACGCGATGATTTTCAAACCGTCTGAACTCACCCCCGCCACTGCCGTGAAGCTGGCCGAGGTGTACCTGGAGGCCGGTGTGCCACCCGGCGTGTTCAATGTGCTGCAGGGCCGGGGCGCCACCGGCGCCATGCTGGCGGCGCACGAAGGCGTGGCCAAGGTGTCGGTCACCGGCTCGGTGCCCACCGGCAAAAAGGTGATGCAAACCGCCGCCGGCACCTTGAAGCGCGTGACGATGGAACTCGGCGGCAAATCGCCGCTGCTGGTGTTTGACGACGCCAACCTGGAACAGGCCGTGGCCGCCGCCATGATGGGCAACTTCTACACGCAAGGCGAGGTCTGCACCAACTGCACCCGCGTCTTTGTGCAGCGCGGCATTGCCGACAAGTTCCTGGCCCGTCTGAAGGAGCGCACCGCCTTGCTGCGCGTGGGCGACCCGACCCACCCCGAAACCGAAATCGGCGCCCTGATTTCCGAGGCCCACACCGCCAAGGTCATGGCTTACATTGCCAGCGGTCTGCGCGAGGGCGCCACGCTGGTGACCGGCGGCAAGCTGGCGCAAGTGCCCGGCCAGTCCAGCAACTTCGTCGAGCCCACCATCTTTGCCGACTGCACGGATGACATGCGCATCGTGCGCGAGGAAATTTTTGGTCCGGTGCTGTCGATGCTGACCTTCGACACCGAAGCGGAAGCCGTGGCCCGCGCCAACAACACCCGTTTCGGACTGGCCGCCGGTGTCTTCAGCACCGATGTGCAGCGCGCCCACCGCGTAGCCGGTCAGATCAAGGCCGGCATCTGCTGGATCAACAACTACAACATCACGCCCATCGAGATGCCTTTTGGCGGGGTCGGCGAGTCAGGCATCGGTTCTGAGAATTCCATGGCTGCGCTCGACCACTACACCCAGCTCAAAACGGTGTACGTGGAAATGGGTGAGGTCTGGACGGGTTACCGTTAAGTCGTCCTTCTCGATTCAGGTCACCATGGTGCGCCTTCAAAGTCCAAGTCACTTCGAGACACAGGCCGACGTGGCACTCCGTTTCGTCCGTGTCCCCCGCCCGCAAGCGGGCTCCTCCTTTACCTACCGAAACGGA
>ERZ1034363.2016-NODE-2016-length-10338-cov-2.556768_pt1 | contig 10338 bp, 10 predicted proteins | sample MGYA00520616_ERZ1034363 | MGnify/ENA primary metagenome ERZ1034363 (study PRJEB33736, sample SAMEA104284506) | Azolla filiculoides | biome: Urban; feature: Water surface; material: Ditch water | place: Netherlands | collected 2015-10-28 | depth 0-0.1 m ... | reverse complement strand
TATTATTAGTGATGGAAAACCAAATGATGAAGATAGATATGATGGAAGGTATGGACTTGAAGATACTAAAAAAGCAATTGAAGAAGTAAAAAGAAAAGGGATAATCCCTTTTTGTATCACTATTGATCAAGAAGCGAAAGACTATCTTCCATTTTTATTTGGAAGAAATGGTTTTGCAATAGTTAAAGATGGTAAAAGCCTCCCAAAAGTGATACCAGAAATATATATAAATCTTACAAAATAAAGGAATCGAATGCAAAATATATATTATAAGGCACAATCAAATGAAATAGAGCTGTTTGAAGCAAGTGCAACAATGAACTTACCCGTTCTCATTAAAGGTCCAACAGGATGTGGAAAAACAAGATTTATAGAATATATGGGACAAAAGCTAGGAAGAAAAGTATACACTGTTGTATGTCACGATGATTTAAGTGCAGCTGATTTGCTAGGTCGTCATCTTATAGATGAGAGTGGGACTTTTTGGCAAGATGGTCCTTTAACAAAAGCTGTTAGAGAGGGAGGAATTTGTTACCTTGATGAAGTTGTAGAAGCAAGAAAAGATACTACAGTTGTGTTACACTCATTAGCAGATTATCGAAGAGTTCTGCCTATTGATAGAACAGGGGAACTTATAGTTGCACATAAAGATTTTATGCTTGTTGTTTCTTATAACCCAGGGTATCAGAATCTCCTCAAAGGAATGAAACCAAGTACAAAACAAAGATTTATTTCTTTAGAATTTAACTATCCAAATGAAGAAGTTGAAAAAGAGATAGTCGTACAAGAGAGTGGGATTGATGAAGAAATTGCTTTAAAGTTAGTCAGAATAGCAAAAGAAATACGAAATCTTGATGATGTTGAGATAGGTGAAGCCGTATCAACTAGACTGTTAGTATATGCAGCAAAACTTATTATGCAAGGATTTAATCCTTATGAAGCTTGTATTCACTCAATCATCTATTCACTTAGTGATGACGAAGAACTTATAGAAGTACTAAAAAAACTTGTGAAATTGTATTTTGTTAATTATTAAAGGATTAAAAAAAATGCAAAATATTACACTTTTTCTCACTATTTTGATTAATATTTGCAAAAATTTGAAAAACTTTATTATGTACCATAAATTAGTGTACAATCCTTGAATAATATTTAGTAAATAGGGGAAAATAATGTCAACTGAACTAATTCTTGCCTCTGTTATTTTTGTGACTATTGGTCTAATACTTGTTGGTGTATTCATGCTAACTAAGTTCTTAGGTCCAAAGAATGAAAATTCATCATTAAAAAATAGCGTCTACGAAAGTGGAGTTTCAAATCCTATTGGAACTACTAATGTAAGATTTTCTGTGAAGTTTTATTTAGTTGCTATCTCTTTTTTACTATTTGATGTGGAAATAGTTTTTATGTTTCCTTGGGCTATAAATGTTGTAGAGCTTGGATATTTAGGACTATTTAAAATGTTTATGTTTATGGGATTATTGTTTGCTGGATTAATATATCTTTATAAGAAAAAGGCTCTGTTATGGGATTAGGTGCTGAATCTAAATTAGGTGACTCGATAGTTACTACTAGACTTGACCATGCTATAAACTGGGGAAGAACTTACTCTTTATGGCCTATGGTTTTTGGAACAGCTTGTTGTGCTATTGAATTTATGGCTGCAGCTGGTTCAAGATACGACCTTTCAAGATTTGGAGCTGAAGTTGTAAGATTTTCTCCAAGACAAGCAGATTTATTAATAGTTGCAGGAACAATTTCATATAAACAAGCCCCTATTTTAAAAAAAATATATGAACAAATGTGCGAACCAAAATGGGTAATTTCTATGGGAGCATGCGCTTGTAGTGGTGGTTTTTATGACAACTATACAACTTTACAAGGAATTGATCAAGTAATTCCTGTTGATGAGTATATAGCTGGATGCCCACCAAGACCTGAGGCTATTCTTGATGCAATTATGAGAATTCAAGAAAAAGCTCAAAATGAATCAATTCTAAAAGATAGAATTAAAGAGTTTAAAGGAATTTTAGATGCTTAAATGCGATTTACTAATTGATTCAAATGATATAAAATCTACTATTTCTAAATTAAAAAGTGAAGATAATTACTCAATTTTACTTGATATTACTGTAATTGATTATCTAAAATTCCCAGATGTAACTCCATCAAGATTTGCTGTTGTTTATATTTTAAGAGATTCATCATTTAAAAATCAAATTTCTGTAAAATCTTACATAAATGACAATACTTTAGAAGTTGATTCAATTTGTGATTTATATGGAGCTGCAAATTGGGCAGAAAGAGAAGCTTATGACCAATATGGAATTAGATTTGCTGGTCATCCAAATCTAAAAAGAGTTCTAAATCATCACCAATTTATTGGTCATCCTTTAAGAAAAGATTATGAAACTACAAAAGGTCAAATTTGTACATTTTCAGATGATTTAATGGATCAAATGAATCCATTATTAACTTCAAAAGGATATTCTGCTGAAGATATTAATGACCTTATGCTTCTAAATCTTGGACCTTCACATCCAGCAAGTCATGGAACAATTAGAAATTTTGTAGCCCTTGAAGGTGAAACTATCACAGCTTGTGTAACAGAAATTGGATATTTACACAGAGGATTTGAAAAATCTTGTGAAAATCATACATACTCTCAAATTATTCCATACACGGATAGATTAAATTATTGTAGTGCAATATTAAATAACATTGGTTACTCAAAAGCAATTGAAGAGATGTTAAATATTGATATTACACCTCGAGCTAAAATGATTAGAATAATCATTGGAGAATTAAGTAGATTAATTGACCATTTAGTTTGTAATGCTGCAAATATGGTAGATTTAGGTGGACTTACAAACTTTTGGTATCTATTTTCACCAAGAGATAAAGCCTATGATTTATTATCAAAATTAACAGGTGCAAGACTTACAAATACATACACTAGAATTGGTGGTTTAGAGTTTGATTTATATGATGGTTTTAGTGAAGATTTAGATGTGATTTTAAAAGAAGTTGAAATTGCGATTGATGATGCACTATCACTAATTGCACACAATAAAATCTTCCAAGATAGAACTCAAGATGTGGGTGTTATAAAAGCTGATTTTGCAATCCAACATGGAATTTCTGGACCAAATTTAAGAGCAGCTGGAGTTGCTCACGATTTGAGAAAAGACAAACCTTATTATGGTTATGAGAATTTTGATTTTGATGTGGTTATTGGAAGTCATGGGGATATTTATGACAGAATGATGTGCAGATTTGAAGAGATTAGACAATCTGCAAGAATCATCAAACAAGCGATGCGTGAACTTCCAGATGGAGAGATAAATATCAAAGCTCCTGGAATAATACTGCCATCAAAAAAAGATGTTTATGGAAATATTGAAGGGCTAATGAACCAATTTAAACTTACTTTTGAAGGAATCAAAGTTCCAAAAGGTGAATATTATGGTTCAACTGAAGCTGCAAATGGAGAGTTAGGTTTCTTTATAGTAAGTGATGGAAGTGGAAAACCTTATAAAGTAAAATGCAGACCTCCATGTTTTTACTCACTTGCAGCTTTTCCAAAAATTGTTGATGGTGCAATGATTGCAGATGCGGTTGTGACAATGGCAAGTATGAATTTTATTGCAGGGGAGTTTGATAGATAATGAATACATTTAATTATACACCCGAAAATGAACTGAAATTTCAAGAGTATGTGACTAGATACCCAAAAATCGATTCTTGTATGCTTCCTGCACTTTGGTTAGTTCAAGAGCAAGAGGGATGGGTAAGTCCTGAAGCTATGGTTTATGTGGCAGATAAACTTGGGAAAACTCCAATTCAAGTATATGAAGTAGCAACTTTTTATACAATGTTTAATTTAAAACCAATTGGAACATATCATATTGAACTTTGTAAAACTCTATCTTGTAGATTGTGTGGTTCGCAAAAAATAAAAGACCACATAAAACAAACAATTGGAATTGAAGCGGGACAAACAAGTCAAGATGGATTGTTCCACCTAAGCGAAGTTGAGTGTATGGGAGCTTGTGGTGGAGCTCCTATGTTTGCACTAAATGGAGAATATCACGAGAAATTAACCATCCAAAAAGTTGATGAGTTAATTAAGGAGTGCAAAAATGCTAACTAAAATTGTAAGTAAAAATTTTGATATTCCTAATTCTCATACATTAGAAGTTGCTCTTGCAAATGGAAGATACTCTTCAATTGATAAACTTTTTTCTATGACACCAGATGAAGTAACAGCAGAAGTTACAGCATCAGGTCTACGAGGAAAAGGTGGTGGTGGAGCTGCTTGTGGACCTAAATGGGAATTAATGCCTAAAAATGATCCAAGACCAGCTTATTTAATAGTAAATGGGGACGAGAGTGAACCAGGAACTTTTAAAGATAGACAAATTTTTCAATATGACCCACATCTATTAATTGAAGGTATAATTTGTACTTGTTATGCAATAAATGCTCACCATGCATATATTTACATTAGAGGAGAATATAAGTTTTTTATTGATAGAGTTAACGCTGCAATTAAAGAAGCCCTTGATGCAAAAATAATTGGTGAAAAAATCATGGATAAATATGATTTTAAACTTGATATTACAGTTCATAGAGGTGGTGGAGCTTATATTTGTGGAGAAAAATCTGCATTAATAGAGTCTTTAGAAGGTAAACGAGGACATCCACGACTTAAACCTGCTGGTAAAGAGTGTGAATGGTTCTTTGATAATCCAGCAACTGTAAACAATGTGGAAACAATTGCATCTGTTCCAAACATTATTGAAAATGGAGCAGCTGGTTATACTAAATATGGAACAGCAAAATCACCAGGAACAATGCTATTTGCAATTTCAGGACCTGTTAAAAATCCAGGTGTTTATGAAATGGCTTATGGAAATAAAATGATTGATTTTTTAAACATCCTTGGTGGAGGAATGTTAGAAGGCAAAAAATTAAAAGCAATTATCCCAGGAGGTTCATCTTGTCCAATTTTGACAGCAGATGAAGTGCAAAGAGCAGTATTAGATTATGAATCTATGTGGGATATTGGTTCAACTTTAGGTACAGGAGGAATGATAGTTATTGATGAAGATACATCTATGGTTGATGTAGCTAAAAATTTGATAGAATTCTATCACCATGAGTCTTGCGGTCAATGTACACCTTGCAGAGAGGGTACGGGATGGATAGATAAGATTTTGAAAAAAATCTTAAAAGGTGATGGCTCAATTGAGGATTTGAATACAATACTTGATGTATGTAGCACTATGAATGGTAAAACAGTTTGTGTTTTTGCACCAGCTGTAAAAGATATTATTGAGAGTATTGTAAAAAAATTCCCTCACGAATTTAATATATATTTTAAAAACTAAATTTAACTAATAAACAAGGAGAAAATTATGGCAAAAAATACAATGACATTGACTGACAACAGAAATGGAAAATCATTTGAATATAATATTATTGATGGTACAAGAGGACCTAGCGTTGTAGATATTTCTACATTTTACAAAGATTCTGGAATGTTTACTTATGACCCAGGTTATACTTCAACAGCTTCATGTGAATCTAAAATCACATTTATTGATGGTGAAAACTCAGAGTTAAGATATAGAGGTTATGATATTGCAGATCTTGCTGGAAAACACTCTTTCTTAGATGTTTCTTATTTATTAATGAGAGGAAAACTTCCAACTGCTGAAGCTTCAAAAAACTTTGATTTAGAAATCAGACATAGATCATTCTTAAATGAAGGAATTATTAGATTATTTGATGCATTACCAGATGGTGCTCACCCAATGGCAACAATGGGAGCTGCAACTATGGCTTTATCAGCATTCTACAAAGATCACTTACATTTAGAAGATGAAAATGCTTTCAAAATGATGAGAAGAAGAATTTTAGCTAAAATGCCAGTAATCGCAGCAATGGCTTATAGAAATTCAATTGGTACTCCACTAATTTACCCAGATGTAAATAGATATTTCACAGAAAACTTCTTATATATGTTAAGAGCATATCCAGGTGGAAGAATGAAATATTTAGGAAATGGACAAAATGATGAAATCAAACAAGTTGAAATTGATGCACTTGATGCAATTTTAACTTTACATGCTGATCATGAACAAAATGCTTCAACTACAACTGTAAGAAACGTTGGTTCTACGGAAGCTCACCCTTATGTTGCAATTGCTTCTGGTATTTCTGCATTATGGGGATCTGCTCATGGTGGTGCTAATGAAAAAGTTATGGATCAATTAAAATTAATTGGTGATGTTAAAAATGTACCAACTTATATTGCAAAAGCAAAAGATAAAAATGATCCATTTAGATTAATGGGATTCGGTCACAGAGTTTATAAAAATAGAGATCCAAGAGCTGAAACATTAAAAGGATTACAAGATAAATTAAGAGAAGAGTTAAAACTTGACTCTAAATTACTTGATATTGCTGCTGCTGTTGAACAAGCTGCATTAAGTGATGATTATTTCAAAGAAAGAGGTTTATATCCAAATATTGACTTCTATTCAGGTGTAATTTTAACTGCACTTAAAATTCCTGTTGAAATGTTTACTCCAATCTTTGTTATTGGTAGAACTCCAGGATGGTTAGCACAATGGTCTGAGTTAAAACAAGATCCAAAACACAAAATTGCAAGACCAAGACAATTATATACAGGTAACTAAGAATTACTAATTTCCATTTAAGGGATACCGAATGAGTGAAATGGTTAATATCACAATTAATGGTGCACAAATGCAAGCTACTAAAGGTAGCTTGTTAATTGACAAATTATTAGATGAGAATATCCATATTCCTCATTTTTGTTATCATCAAGCCTTAGGAAAAGATGGGAACTGCAGAATGTGTATGGTTGAAATTGAAGGTCAAAAAAGACCTCAAATTGCCTGCGATACACCTATCAAAGATGGAATGATTGTAAGAACTACTGGAAAAAATATCGAGAAAGTTAGACGAGATATTTTGGAATTAGAACTTATTAATCATCCAATTGATTGTCCAACTTGTGATCAAGCTGGAGAGTGCAAACTTCAAGATTACTATATGGAATCTGGTTTTTATGAATCAAGAATCAATGTAGAATCAAAAAATCATGCTAGAAAAAGAATCGATTTAGGTTCTAATGTAATGTTAGATCAAGAAAGATGTGTACTTTGTACAAGATGCGTAAGATTTTGCGCAAATATCACTAAAACAAATGAATTAGGTGTAATAAATAGAGCTGATCACTCAGTTATAGGAACTTTCCCTGGTCGTCCACTAAATAATCCATACGCTATGAATGTTATTGATCTTTGTCCTGTTGGTGCATTAACTAATAAAGACTTTAGATTTAAACAAAGGGTTTGGTTTTTAGAATCATTTGAAGCAATTTGTAAAGGTTGTTCAAAAGGTTGTAGTATTTTTGTTGACCATAGAAAAGAGAAGTATAAAGATGATCAAATTTTTAGATTTAGACCTCGTGTAAACAAAAGTGTTAATGGTTATTTTATTTGTGATGAGGGAAGATTATCTTATAAAAACGAAAGTGAAAATAGATTTGAAACTCCATTGGTAAATAAAGTTGAGTCAACACAAAATGATGCACTTGCTAATTTATTTAAAGAACTATCTACAAATAAAAATATCCTATTTGTATTAAGTGCAAATCTTTCTTATGAAGAGATGCTAAATGTAAAAAATTTAGCTTCAAAATTAAAATTCCCTGTTTCTGGATATTCTCCAAATAGTTATGACGATTCATTTGGCGATGACTTTTTAAAAACTAATGACAAAACTGCAAATAGAGCCTCATTTAAAGAACTTGAAATTGATGAAACAAAAGAGTATTTTGAAAATGCTTTAAATAATGCTTCTTTAGTTGTAATAGTTGAAAATAGTTATTTTGATGAGAATATAAAAGCCCTTGAAAATAAAAAAGTAATATCTTTATTTAGTCATAATTGCCCTACTATTGAAAATTCAAATATTTCAATTCCAGTAGCCTCTTTTTATGAAAAATCAGGAACTTACATAAATAAAGATAATATAAAACAAAAAGTAATATCAAAAATGGATAAAAATACTCCATGTCAAACTATTACTTCAATAATAGAAGAGTTAAAATCTATGATTGAAAAAGGAACTCTATGAGTGCTTCAACAATTATTTTAATAGTAAATATTGCACTAGCTGTTGTTTTAGCAGTTGCATTAACTCCACTTTTTGTATGGTGGGAAAGAAGAATATCTGGATTTATTCAAGATAGAAGTGGACCAAATAGATGTCATATTGGACCTTTTAGATTAGGTGGAATCATACAAAGTTTTGCAGATATGTTAAAACTTGTATTTAAAGAGGATTTCACACCTTCACATATTAAATATAAATTTTTCTTTACAATTGCTCCTGCTATTGTATTTTTTTGCTCATTTTTAACATTTGCAGTAATTCCTTTTTCTGATGTTTTAGTAATTGATGGACAAAAACACATAATGCAAGCCATTCCAAATGAACTTGGAATCATGTGGTTTTTAGCATTTGCTGGACTTTCTGTTTATGGAATTATTCTTGGAGGTTACTCTTCTGGAAGTAAATATGGACTTTTAGGATCAATTAGAGCAAGTGCGCAAGTTATCTCTTATGAAGCAGCAATGGCACTTGCAATAATTTCAATGCTTATCTCTTATGGTTCAATTCATTTAACGGATATTGTAAATGCGCAAGCTGGAACATATTTTGGTGTAATTCCTATGTGGGGAATATTTATTCAACCACTTGCAGCAATAATTTTTATTGTTTGTGCCTTTGCAGAAGCAAATAGAGCACCTTTTGACTTAGCAGAAGGTGAATCTGAAATAGTTGCTGGTTATCACACAGAGTATTCAGCTATGAAATTTGGACTTTTTCAAGTTGGTGAATATTCAGCTATGAGTGCTTCAAGTGCAATTATTGTTACTCTATTTTTTGGAGGTTATCAACTTCCATGGCTTGATACTCAAGCTATTCAAAGTAATATAAATTATATAATCGTTGCAATCATAATTTTACTTCCTCTAAAAGTATATTTTTTAACAAAATGGATGAAGAAAAATAATAAAGCAATAGGTTTAGATAAATCAAGACAAAAAGAGACAAAAATATTAACTATTGCCTTTTGGTCAATAGCATTTTTTATTGTAGCTTCACTTGTTGCATTTTTAATAACTGGTTTGGGTTCTAATGGAGTAAATATAGCAACAGCTATTTTACAAATTGGAACTTTCTTAGTAAAATTCTTTATGATGGCATTTGTTTATATTTGGGTTAGATGGACTGTTTTAAGATTTAGATATGACCAATTACAAATGTTAGGTTGGAAAGTTCTAATTCCATTAGCTCTTTTAAATATTGTAATAACAGCAATCTTTGTTGTAGTAAGAGGAAGTTAAAATGGGAATAAAAGTAGTACCAAGATACGGTAAATCATTTAAAGATAAATTATATCTTCCCGCAATTGCTGGAGGAATGAAAACAACTTTTAGACATTTTGTTAAAAATTTTAAAGACATAGATAATTTAAAAACTATGGCTTATCCAGAAGTTCAACCAACTGACTTAAATGAAAGATACAGAGGTGTTCATAGACTTACAAAACATGAAAATAACACTGAAAAATGTGTTGCTTGTTTTATGTGTGCAACGGCATGTCCTGCTGATTGTATTTTTATTGAAGCGGAAGAAAGATTTGATGGTTATGATGAAAAAAGACCAAAAGAGTTTAAAATAGACTTATTAGAATGTGTATTTTGTGGTTATTGCGTCGAAGCATGTCCTTGTGATGCAATCAGAATGGATACTGGAATTTTTTCATTTACATCAAGTAAAAGAGAAGATTTTGTATTAGATAAAAAAGCTTTAATGGCAAACGAAAGATCAAAGGATTTGAATAATGGCTGATTTAGTTTTTATTGCTTTAGCATTTTTAGCAATTAGTGGAGCAATTGCTATGATTGTAAATAGAAATCCTATGTATAGCGCACTTGGAATTTTAATTACAATGTTAAGTGTCGCAGGAATGTTTGCTTTATTAAATGCAACTTTTTTATTTTTAGTACAAATTATAGTTTATGCTGGTGCAATTATGACTTTAATTTTATTTATATTAATGTTCTTAAATATAAAAGAAGAAGATTTACCAAAAGAACCAAATAAATACAAATTTATGGTTCTTGGTGCTTTTGTTATGATTCCATTAAATGTACTTGTACTAAAAGCTGTTTCAAAATTACCTGCAAAAGATTTAACTATTAGTGACACAAATTTTGGAGATATAAA
>ERZ1034363.2015-NODE-2015-length-10341-cov-2.458885_pt1 | contig 10341 bp, 7 predicted proteins | sample MGYA00520616_ERZ1034363 | MGnify/ENA primary metagenome ERZ1034363 (study PRJEB33736, sample SAMEA104284506) | Azolla filiculoides | biome: Urban; feature: Water surface; material: Ditch water | place: Netherlands | collected 2015-10-28 | depth 0-0.1 m ... | reverse complement strand
TATCTTAGGGTATTCCCTGATGCTATTCATAAACCACTAGAACAGATTATTGCTTCCTGTCCTTGTCGTAGTAAGCATCTCTCAGAAGATGCAGTATTAGCCCTACAAACCAAGAATAAAACACCAATCCCAATTAATGTTTTCTTTCTTCCTACTTTATTGGTCGGAATTCCACCAAAAATGGCTCCTATCACCGTTCCCCATAATGCCATAGCCATAACAACAGAGCCATGAAAAACATCTGAAGTATGCCACAATTCCTGTAATTTTTTATCCGCACCCGATATGACTACGGTGTCAAAACCAAATAAAAACCCAGCCAAAGCTGCGGTAATAGACCATAAAAGTATTTTATTCATAATTGTTAGTTTATTCGTTTAGTTATTAAAATTCATTCTATTGCTTATCTCTTCATAAACCAAATCAACCTTGATTTTCTATTTGTCGTTTTTAAAAACAATCGATTTATTCATTTGGAGTGGGGCAATAATATTTTTTCCCTCTTTTATTTTTTTCAAGCGCAATAAGGCTTCCACATAATAATAATCGGCATATATTATGGAATAATCTATTTCGGTTTTATTTGGATAATGTCCGGTTGAATGCAATAAAAAAGCAGAATTAACATTTCTACTTTGGTATCTGTCACTGGACAATTCTACCAACATTGCTTCGGCTTTATCCAAATAAGTCTTGGCTAAAGTTTTGTCTTTTGTATAAGTGGACAATTCAATCAGTCCAGAGGCCACCAGTGCTGCTGCCGAAGCATCTCTTGGTTGCTTAGAAAGATTAGGAGCATCAAAATCCCAATAGGGTATTAAATCTTTAGGCAATCGATCTAAATATACTTTGGCAACTTTATGGGCAAAATCTAGAAATTTTGGATTTTTGGTTTCTCTATACACCATCGTGAACCCATAAATAGCCCAACCTTGACCTCTAGCCCACATAGAATTGTCGGAATAACCTTGATGGGTTATGCCTTTTATTTTTTTACCGGTAACAGTATCATACACCACCACGTGATAAACGGAATAATCTTTTCTAAAATGATTTTTCATTGTCGTTTCGGCATGTTTTACGGCCATATCATATAAGGATTTACTACCACCCATTTTTGAAGTATCAAACAACATCTCCAAATTAATCATGTTATCAATGATGGTATTGTGCGGCCAATTCTTTTCTTTTACCATCCCCGGCCAAGATAAAATAGTTCCAACTTTAGGATTATATAAAGTTGCCAAGGTATCCGATGTTTTGAGAATAATGTCTTTATATTCTTTATTATTAGTCAATCTAAGTCCATTTCCGAAACTGGAATATACCTGAAAGCCCAAATCGTGATCTGTAGCTGAACGATTGGATAATGGTGTTAAAAAACGGGTGTACTTATCCGCTTTTTCTTTTAAAGCAGCATCTCCGGTATATTCATACAAATACCATAAAATCCCAGGCCAAAATCCACTCGTCCAATCCTCATAACCTACATAATTCCAATTTTTGGAACCTGGAGCAATATTCCTGGGAATGGCCAAACTGTCCGGCGCTGCTGTCAAGGTCTTGTTGGCTTGTGCCACACAATACGTTAAATTTTTATCGATATCAAAAGCTTTTTGCTTCTTGTTTTGGCAATTAGCCATTGCAATTGTCATTGTTATGGCAAAAAATACTATTTTTTTCATTTTGCTGATTTACTGTTATTCTATATTTTGACTACTGTTTGTTCTGTTTATTTCATTTTACTGATATCCCAATAAATACTATATCGCTCTCCGTGAATCTTGTAAATTGGCGCTAATTCTATTCCTTCGTTAACCAGTTTAAAATTTAGGGGATGCTCTTTAATTGGTTTTATATACACATTAATATCCCCTGATTTCACATCCAATTTATTGCTTAAACCAGCAGGAACATGATAATCAAAAGTGTAATAATCATTGTATAATTTCGTATTCGTAAACGGTGCCGGAGCCTGCATTCCTTCGGTTCCCATTCTACCCGCAAGCACAATCGGCCCATAAGTAAATGCCACTACATTGGGATTATCAGTAGGATTGCTCTTAAGCTTCATTGGCATCATTAGTTCGACACGATCACCATTATTCCATTTCCTTTCTATCGGGACATAACCGTTTGCCTGTTTTTTGACTTTTATAAGATTACCATTAATTTTTATGGTAACTCCTGATGTTGACCATTCCGGATAACGGATATTGATGGTCATTTTTACAGGAGAGGCTGTACTTATCGTCAGGCTTGTTTTGGATTCATCTGGAAAAAGGGTTTCTTGTTTCACTTTAATTCCTTTTTCTTTCCAATTCAATTCTGATGGAATAAATAAGTTTACATACAAGTCGTCTGCATTGTGGTAATAAATAAACTCTCCATATTTGGCTTGATTTTCAAAACTGGAACCCACACAACACCAAAACGAGTCCTCTTTTGTGCTGTACACTTTATGCGCTCCTGACAGCATTGGCAAGAAATAAGCAACATTTCCGGACACGGTGTCCTGCTGACCCAGAATATGGTTGTACAATGCTTTTTCATAATAATCGGCATACTTTGAATTGGGTTCGTAAGCGAACAAATGACGGGTCAGCTTCAACATATTGTACACATTGCAGGATTCTCCCGTATATCCAGTCAAATGTTCCGAGATGTGATCGGGTTTAAAAAACTTCTCTTTATCGCTGTTGCTTCCCGTGATGAAAGAATGATGATTGACTACGGTGTTCCAAAAGAAATCGGCAGATTTTTTATACTTGTCATTCCCTTCCAATTCATAACCTCTTGAAATCCCGATTAATTTTGGAATATAGGTATTGGCATGTTTTTTATCCAGGATATCCTCTCCTTTCGTCAATGGTTCAAGAACTGCATCATGATAAAAAAACTCCGCCAAATATTTATGTTCTGCATTTCCTGTTATTGCATATAAATTATAATAGGAATCATTCATCCCACCAAACTCGTTTTTCAACATTTGTTTGCGTTGTTCGTCAGATAAAGAATGTAATTTAGCATAAGCCCAAGCCGCCATACCATTGGCCACTTCAAGAGCCTTCGCATTGTTGCAATACAAATACTGGTCAATCAAACCCGAAATAATCTTGTGCTGCGTGTACCAAGGTGCCCAAACACTTTTTCCCGCAATGGATCTATCAATTAAATTTTGTGGATAAGCACTTAAATAACCTCCCTGGTTTAACACTTTTTGCACCTCGGCCAAACCATTAACAATGCTATCCGACTTTACTTTATAAACCTCATCGCCGGTTGTAGCATACAACAAGGATAAACCAGACATAATATGCCCTGTGGTGTGCCCTCGCAAATCACAATCCAATGATTCCCAACCACCCAGTTTTTTTGTAACAAAATAACCGCCTTCGCTTCCATTAAAAATACCGGCATTTGTTCTGAAACTATGCAACAAGCTGTTTACTTTCAATGAAAGAATCCAATTGCTTTCCCTTTTCATGTTTTCTTTGAAAGGACTGTCCAATAATTTAACAGCAGAAAGATCAAAACCATACACTTTAATCGGCGCTTTATCCAAAACTTTTAGTTTGTCAATATGCTGACCCGGATAATGGGACTGCGCTATTGCACCTATTGACAGCGACAAGAATAGCAGTGGCAATAAATTCGAAACTAATTTGTTGGGGGTAATATTTTTCATTTTTTATTTTATTTTTTTTTCGATACTTTAAACCAATCAAAATCGGCATAACTTCCCATTCTTACATTTGCTTCACTTATGGAAAAAATTCCCGTTTTGGCACTAATCCATATTTTTTTTAACTTTTATTTACAATGAGTATTTCTTTGTTTTTTAGATTCCTTCGTCAATCATAGAATTTCCTTCTACCACTTGCCTCTTCCGCTCATTTTTTGTGTTTCACTATTTTGTAACTCCGGTGCTGACGATTTGACTTCAAGTCTTTTAGCTTCATCGTTTTTAATTATCAGTGCCTGTTCCAATTCGTTAATCAACTCTACATTTTCTGTTCCCATAGGAAGGATGGGAGAACTCATTTCCGCATGAGCCGGCATTCCAAATCCAAGCATAATAGGCAATGCAGGCATAGCTATTTGAGAATCGTTGGTATAAAGCCGTACACGATGATTTTTTCCTGCAATTGTAGCGATAACATGCACTAACGACTTAGGCATACCAGATATCATTTCTAATTCTACATCGGTACCTACAGTGTTTTCCCGAAGATATAGTAGTGGTCCATATTGGATATCACCTCTGCAATCACGCACAAACACATTTGACCCGAGTAAAAATGCACGTTCTGTACCAAAGGCCTGACAGCCTTGAAGAACCGTTTGGTTTTCAGCATCATTTGTTCCTCCTATTTCAAATCCGGAACGGGTATTTTTGGCGGTACAATTGTGAAGAGTTACTTTGCCAACTCCGCCATAAGTTCGAAAACCATCCTCACTCAATGATTTTGTATATCCCGGGCTGATCATATAACGGCCTTCGCGATTTTGGTATACGCTTTGGTAATTTAATTTTTCTGCAAGACCACCTGCCTCTGCCAACATATCATTTGTGGTACGCATTGCGCCTTCAGCATAGCAATCTTCCAATAGGATATCTTTGGTTTCGTGCCCTTGGGTTTGAATGTAAAAGCAGTGTCCAAATGCACGGCTAAAAACTTTGCATCGTCTTAAGATGTTGTTTTGTCCGGCAATCATTATACCACTCTTTTTTTGAAGGTTGGTTAATACCGGACCACCTTTCCCAAACAAATCACCATAACCATATGAAGAACCACTTACATACACCTTGATATCTTCAAGCAAAGTATTGTTGCCAAATATTGAGAGTATATTGCCGTTACTGCCTATATCTTTTGGTCCGGTATTTTTAATGGTTAGCCCTTTTAAAGTATTGCCATTTCCATCGATAAAAAGACAACGCATATATCCATAAGGTAAGGCACTGTATAATTCAGTATTAATTTCGATAGTTACACCTGTAAAATCAAAACTGTTATTGTTGCCGTTAAAACGCAGAAACCAACGAGGTGGACGCTTCTGTTGTTCTGTTTGGGCAGGAAGCTCTGATAGTAGTTTAGCTATTCGCTCTTTGTTTAGATAGTCAGCAAGCGAATACACCCCTGGCTTCATACGGATTTGTTGTCCATCCTTTGCGGCAAGCTGCACCAAGGCTTCGAGCGTTTCAATTTGTTTAATCTTATTCTTTGCTTGTACAGCAATAAGACTAAATAACAGCAACGAAGTAGTTAGAAACAATTTGTAATTTCTGATTGTGCTCATTAATTTTTTTGTCTGTATTTTATTTTTAATTAATCGTCCCCGTGAGGTAAACGCTAAGTATGAATCTTCATTTATTTTGACACTCTAAACCAATCAAAATCGGCATAACTTCCCATTCTGATATTCGCTTCACTTACAGAGAAAATCCCCATTTTGGCACTGATCCATAAATCCTTTTGCGCTTTGAAAGACTCTCCAATGGGTATAAAATGAAAACCATCTTCGCTGTAGCTGAAATAACAAGTTGCGTCTGGCGATTTTACCTCCATCCTTAAAAAGACCTCGTTTGTTTTGAGTTTTTTCTTTTCCACAACTTTTTCTTTTGCGCCGTTTATCGCATCATTGCAAACCACTTGTTTTACCCAAAAACTTCCTTCTTCAAAGCCAATCCCTGCATAAGCATACGATTGCCCCATCATCAACAGTCCAGCTGTTTTTCCCGAAGTTTCCCATTCAATGTTCAGCTTTACTTTGGTGGTTGTGGTAAAATTTTCTGCCGGTAATTTTTGCAACAATAAATTAGGCGCATCCCATAAATTGGGCAACTCCTTTTTGCTCATGCAAAAAAGCCTCAAATAATCAGTTCCCGGAATCTGGGCACTCCATTTAATGGACGGATTCCCATACCATTGCCATTGAATCCCCAATTTACCATCATTAAAATCATCGCTTTCTTGCGGCATTTGAACAGGATATTGTTTACCTACATTTGGTTTTTTATGACTCGGAATGGGTTCGCCAATCCCGTTTCCATCGAAATCTTTTCCCATCAATGGCCAGCCATTTACCCAACTGATTGGTTGCAGATGCAAAACCCTTCCATAAACGCCTTTATCCTGAAAATGTAAAAACCAAGAATCTCCGTTTGAGGTCGAAACCCAAGCTCCCTGATGCGGGCCATTTATTGTCGTACTGCCTTGTTCCAAGACAATTTTTTCTTCATAAGGACCATAAATATTTTTTGCCCTTAAAACCAACTGCCATCCAGTTGCCACGCCACCGGCTGGAGCAAAAACATAGTAATAACCGTCCTTTTTGTACAACTTGGGTCCTTCCAGTGTATGATGTTTGTCGTGACCGTCAAAAACATGTTTCCCTTCATCAATGACGGCAGTTCCTGCACTATTCATTTGATTGATTGTCAATAAACTATTAATTCCAGCCCTACTTCCTGCCCAAGCGTGAATGAGGTATGCTTTTTCACCATCCCATAACGGACAAGGGTCTATGATTCCTTTTCCTTCCATAACCAGAACTGGAGCTTCCCAAGCACCTGCAGGATTTTTGGTTTTCACCATGTAAACCCCAAAATCTGGATCACCCCAATAGATATAAAATTCATTATTGTGGTATCTTATGACTGGTGCCCAAACTCCTTTACTGTGCTGGGGAACATCAAACACCTTTTCTGGAACTAATTTATTGATGGCATAATTGATGATGGTCCAATTCACCAAATCTTTGGAATGTAGAATGGGCAATCCCGGAACACAGTTGAAACTGCTTGCCGTCATGTAAAAATCATCTCCCACGCGAATCACGTCTGGATCGGAATAATCGGCATGTAAAATCGGATTGATAAAAGTTCCATCGCCTTGGTCTGATTTCCAAACCTCGGAAACGTAGTTTCCTGTTTTGTTTTCTTGAAGGATATGAGCATTATTTTTTTTATCAATAGAACTACAGCCATTGATAATCAAAATAACCATACCCAAAAAAAGACTTTTTTTCCTCATTATCGGCTGCTTATTTAATTGTAACCAATAATGGATTTTGAATGACTTGAGCTTGTTTTTCCAACATCGCGTCCCAATCTTGAACGGATTGTACCTGACCACTTCCTGTCCAGGCAAAACCTACGAAATAAGTCAACACATCATTCTTGGGTTCCGTTACGATCAAAATTTGGCTTTGATCTGTAGATTCTGAATGGTGATTCATTGCCTTTTTTACCAAATTCGGGTCTATTAGAATTCCCTCACCAACTAAAGAATCGTCGATAGGTTCCCAATGGCGAAAAACTCCTTTTTTTTCATTGATGCCAACCACTCCTTGTTCTTTATGCAATGTAATTCCAAGGGTATAATTAGGAATTTTATTCGTTGAAGTTATCGTGTTTTCGAATTTTGAAAAATTAGAACCGAGGTCAAGAGAGATTCTTTTGGTCTCTTTTACTCCAAATTTACTCCAAGGAGCATAATCCAATTCGAAAATGGTACGCAATGGCCCTGTAGCAATTATTCTGTATTTGATGTAGTTTTTTGACACTTGCAAAGTATCGTTTACCCATATTCCTGTACCTCCTGAACCGCGACTCAATCCAACATGATACGGATCATAACCTTCGCCGTGCTCGATGTGATAATACCCTGGAGAAACCACATTTTTGGCATACCACGAATCTAGTATGGAATATTTCACTTTTTTCAACCAAAGGTCAATCCCACTTGATAGGGTTCCTCCTTCTTTTCCTTCCTCTACCAAACGCTGTGCTTCCGGCCCATAGGTTCGAAAAACTACCCTGTCATTTTCCCAGGCAAAATCATCGATTCTTTCCGGAACAAAACGGGCATAGGTAGTATTGGAACTCTTAGGCGTTTTAAGTTTAGAATCTGTAAAAAGAGTATAGCTTACTTTTGATTTCGCAGGAACAGTCGCCTGAAACAACAATTCATCCGGAGTACCGTCAAGATTGAAGTCTATCAATTGGGTTACCAATAATTTCCCGCTTGCATCTTTCACCAATATCGTATTAAAATCTTTAATTTCAGAAAGACTTTTATTGGGATTCAAACGAATACTTACGACTTCATTTCGATTGAAACGAAGCTTGTTTTCAACAACCACCTTTTTGCTTAGTATATCCTTACTTCCGAAACTGGAAAACAAAACAATGATTCCACAAAAACAGACTATATTTTTTAAATTTAATTTCATTTTAACTATTATTTAATTCTTTTATTAGCATTTAAAAAATCTTCAACAGCTTTATTGAATGCTTCCGGCGTTTCCATATTCGACATGTGACCACTGTTTTTCAGTACCGTTTTACTGACATTGGGCAATAAATTAGCCAGTGCGTCGCTTGAATTATGCGAATAATTGGAATCCTTTTCCCCGTATATAAAAAGGATTGGAAAATGAATTTTATCCTTATTCAATATTTTTTCAACATCCTGTCCCAATAATAATCTTGGTTCAACATGCAACGGTTGCCATGCCGACCATTGTGAAATGTTTTTCCATAAAGCCGCCTTGATGGATGGACCATTTTCCCCTGATGATTTTAACAATGATGCCAACCAATTTTGTTTGAACTTTTGAATCCCTTCTTTTTTTAGCACTGCAATTTCTTGTCTCCTTTTTTGTATATCAGTTTCCGAAATTGGGACACTCGACCCCGGATTATTGTAAACTCCCCCACTTGCCAATGTGGCCGACAAAACCTTTTCAGGATGCAAAGCCATAAAATCACCAACAACAAATGAACCCAACGAAAGTCCAACCAAATGCGCCTTTTTAATATTCAAATGTTCTAAAAGTTGGTTCAAGTCTTCTGCATGCAAAAAATCTTTTCCTTCCTCGGGATCGTCTGAATTTCCGTAACCTCGCAAGTCATATCGAATTACCTTGTACTTTTTTGAAAAATATTCAAATTGCTTGTCCCACATACTGGAATCAAAAGAATGTCCGTGAAGAAAAGCCATCGGTTCTCCGCTTCCTTTCATTTCATAGTATAATTCCTTGTCCCCAATTTTGACTTTACCCGATTTTGAATTCGAATCTTTCAAAATAACATCTCTGGTCATCGCGGCCATTATGGGGCTGGATAAAAAAGAAGAAAAACCATCTTTATTAGCCACTTCTGGAATTACGTGTGTGAGCAAAAAACCATACACCTTATTTTCTTTGTCAATCCAAGGATAGGCTCCTGCCCAACTTGGACTACTGATTAAAACGGCCTCATTTTTATCATTCAACTCTTCTCTCCATTCGCCCAATCCATAGATGCTTTTATGATTTGAAGCCCGTGCATTTTCGACATATTCACCCGGTTTTACCAAAGCATTTTTTACTTGATCGGACTGCATTTCCTGAACAGATTCTTTTTTCAAGATTTGTGTTCCTTTGAATACACCATCATTGGCAATCATTTCCAAGAAATGAGCATAATCCTGTAGCGTACATCTTGCGCCGCCTCCCAGCATTGGACTGTGTCCGCCACCCAAATCCACTGGAGTAAAATGGGTATTTTCCATCCCCAATGGTTTCGCTATTTTTTGCTGAAAAATAGTTTCAAAATCTTTTCCAGTTGCCAATTCTGCAATTCTTCCAGCCACCTGCATTGCCAATCCGCCATAATGAAATTCAGTTCCCGGAACCGTGTCTGCGGGCAAAGAAATTATATGTTTTACTGATTCCTCCAGTGTTTGATAATCATCTCGACGATTGCCTTTCGGTTGATAATCTGGATAACCCGAAGTGTGCGAAAACAACTGTCTCAATGTAGCTTGTCCTTTTATATCCGTAAATTCAGGAAGCCATTTCACTACTTTGTCATCCCAAGACAATTTCCCTTCTTCAACTACTGCAGCAACAGCGGATGCTGCCAACCATTTCCCAGCCGAGGCAATATATTCAACCGTTTCTGGCTTGTAATTGCCAAAATAATCTTCATAAACAATTTGATTATTTTGAACAATAACAATACTGGCTCCAGAAAAATATCCTTTGGAAATCCAAGATGCCAATTTTGTTTTTATTGGAGAAAAATCATATCCTAAATTAGTGTTCTCAATTTTCTGGCCATCATTATTGCTTAATTTGACTGATTTACAACCATTTACCAGCAGTGTTAAATGGACAACTAGCATTAACATCAGAGCATATCTATAGCCTTTCATTGATTTATAGTTACATTTGTTTTAGGCAATTTTAAACACAAAATCTTAATTCTACTTATCTTCTAAAAATTCAATAAAAATTGTAATTTGACTTAGTTCTTTATTTCGATAATCCAAATAGCAGATCATCCTG
>ERZ1034363.2013-NODE-2013-length-10357-cov-2.745720_pt1 | contig 10357 bp, 2 predicted proteins | sample MGYA00520616_ERZ1034363 | MGnify/ENA primary metagenome ERZ1034363 (study PRJEB33736, sample SAMEA104284506) | Azolla filiculoides | biome: Urban; feature: Water surface; material: Ditch water | place: Netherlands | collected 2015-10-28 | depth 0-0.1 m ... | reverse complement strand
GCGCTGGCCTGGGGCCTGCAGCACACCAGCGGCTCGAGCGCGTCCCTGATGCTGACCCTGGAAGCGCTGTTCACGGCCGCGCTGGCCTGGCGCTGCTACGGCGAGGTCATGGATCGCCGGGTGCTGCTGGCCATGCTGCTGCTGTTCACGGGCGCGGTGCTGCTGGTGGCCGAGCAGGGACTGACCGGACAGGTTCAATTGCTGGGCCTGCTGGCCGTCATGCTGGCCACCCTGGCCTGGGGCCTGGACAATACCCTGTCGCGCGGGGTGGCGGATCTCGATCCCGGCCAGGTCGTCATGGTCAAGGCCCTGCTCGGCACGGCAGCGACGCTCGGGCTGGCGCTGCTGGCGCACGAGCCCAGGCCGCAGGCGCTGCAGGCGCTGGCCTTGCTGGGCGTGGGCGCGACCGGCTATGGCCTGAGCCTGCGCTGCTACCTGCTGGCACAGCGGGCTTTCGGCGCCTCGCGTACCGGATCGGTGTTTGCCTTCGCGCCCTTCATCGGCGCCTTGGGCGCCTGGCTGCTCGGCGAGCGCGCACCGAGCGGCTGCATGCTGGCGGGCGGCGCGCTGATGCTCGGCGGCGTCCTGCTGCATCTGTCGGAGTCGCACCAGCATGAGCATCAGCACGAGGCGCTGGAGCATGAACATGCCCACCAGCATGACGATGGCCATCACCTGCATCGCCACGAGGTGATGCCGGACGGGCCGCACAGCCACAGCCATCTTCACGAGCCGGTCCGGCATGCCCACCCGCACGGGCCCGATATCCACCATCTGCATCGCCATTGATCGTTCAGCAACGCCAGCCGCGCCAGCTCCGATGACTTACGCGAACAGCTTGTCCGGCTTTGTTGAATAAATCAAATTGGCAAACAAAAGCACCACCGGGCCGAGGCAGGCTTGCAGCGAGGGACTTCGATCGTCAGGTCGCGGAGTTGCAGGTACGCGCCGCGATCCTGAACCGTTTCACCCAGCTCGGCACGCCCGAGACGGTGCGCGTGGCATCAATCCGTCTGGGGTCAGGGGCAGCACGTCCTTCGTTTCAATTACACAAAGCCTTTCAGCGGCCTTGCATGGTCTTGAATTCCAGGCCGCTGGCGCGCTGGACCTGCCTGCCGATGGCCTCGCCGAGCAGCCCCGGTCGGGGCTCGACGATCGAGAGAAATTCGCGCGCGCGCGTGATGCCGGTATAGACCAGCTCGCGCGTGATGATCTCGCCGCCGACCTCGGGCAGCACCACCACCGTGTGCGCGAACTCCGAGCCCTGGCTCTTGTGGATGGTCATCGCGAAGGCGGTCTCGACATGGGCCAGCCGGCTGACCGCCACCGAGCGCAGCTGTTCGCCGTCGAGGAAATAGGCGCGCAAGCTCTTGCCGCCCGCCAGCGGGGAGGCCGAGGGCAGCACGATGCCGACGTCGCCGTTGAAGATGCCGAGCGCCTTGTCGTTGCGCGTGACCATGACCGGGCGGCCGACATACCATTCGCCCTCGGGCCGGATCAGGCGCCGGGACGCCAGCGCGCGCTGCACGCCCTGGTTGAGCGCCCGGTCGCCCCATTCGCCGTCGTGCACCGCGCACAGGATGCGGAAGCGGTCGAAGGCGATCAGCACCCGCTTGACCCAGTCGGAATGGGCCTGCTCCGGCCCGCCCGCGGCCTGATCCTGCGCCCGCACCGGATCCGGGCCGGCCTGGATCGCCAGCAGGTAGTCGCTGTAGCTGGCGTTGGCGCCGGGGCGGCCTTGCAGCGCGAGCTGCAGCAGGATCTCGGGGCTGGCGGGCTGCGGGGCCAGCCAGACCAGGCGGTCGCGGTTCTGCGCCAGCAGCTGCATCGCGGGCCCGGCCCGGCCATCGTTGACCTCGCGTGCCAGCGCGCCGATCGTGGTGCCAAAGCGCCGGCTGTGGCGCAGCATCACGGTTTGCTGGTCCAGCGCCGAGCCCCGGGCCGCGGAGGCCGGCAGCGCCTCGCCCGTCGCTTCGAGCAGATAGTCCCGGGTCGCGGCGTCATAGCGGACCTGGGCCGCATGGGCGCAGAGGTCGCCCAGCACCGAGCCGGCCTCGACCGAGGCGAGCTGGTCCTTGTCGCCCAGCAGCACCAGCCTGGCATGCGGGGGCATGGCCTGCAGCAGCGCGGCCATCATCTCGAGGTGGATCATCGAGGTCTCGTCGACGATCAGCAGGTCGAGGTCGAGCGGATGGCGCGCATCGTGCCGGAACTGGCGGCTGCCCAGCTGCATGCCGAGCAGCGAGTGCACCGTGCTGGCCTTGCCGATGCGTGTCGTCAGCGCCTGCAGGTCGAGCGCGTGGCCCAGGCTGGGCTGCAGGCTGCCGAGCGACTGGTCGATCGACTGGCGCAGCCTTGCCGCGGCCTTGCCGGTCGGGGCCGCCAGGGCGACCTTGAGCCGGCTGGCGTCCGGGCTCATGGCCAGCAGCAGCGCCAGCAGGCGGGCGGCGGTGTAGGTCTTGCCGGTGCCCGGGCCACCGGTGATGACGGTCAGCCCGCTGCGCAGCGCCAGCGCGCAGGCGATCTTCTGCCAGTCGGTCCTGGGCCCGGATTCGCCCGGCTCGATCGGCTGGGGCGCGAACATCCGGTCCAGCCATTGCCGGGCCAGTGCCCGGTCGACCGGCTGCAGCCGCGCCGCGCGTTCGGTGATGGCCGAGGCGACCTGCTGCTCGTAGACCCAGTAGCGGCGCAGGTAGAGCAGCGGGGCTGTTCGCGTGCCGCCCAGCACCAGCGGCTGGCCCAGATCCGGTTCGTCCTGGCCTGAGGCCTGGTCGGTCAGGGCCTGGCGCACCAGCCGGCAGTTCTTGAGCGCCTGGACCCAGCCGTCGAGCTCGGTCGGCAAGCTGGACCAGAGGGCTTGCAGCTCGAGCTGGGCCAGGTCCGGCCAGCCCAGCAGGGCGGCGGCGGGTTGCACCAGCTTGGTCAGCGGCAGGCAGCTGTGACCACGGCCCTCCATCTGCGCCAGCAGCGCGCTGGCCACCAGCACCGCGGGCGCGGCCTGCGGGTCCTGTTCCTGCACGAAGGCGGCCAGCGCGCTGTCGAGCCGGCGCAGCCAGCCCTGGTCGGCCCAGGCGTGAAGGGTATGAAGGGTGTCGGTCATGGCGTGGCGAGCAAGGGGGGAGCGAGCATGGCGTCGAGCGCCGCCAGGCATTCGAGCGAGGGCTGCAGGCAGCAGCTGCCCTGGGCCGGGCCGTGGATGCCGCGCAGGAACAGGTAGACCGCGCCGCCGAGTTGACGCTCGGGGTCGTAATCGGCGCCGAGACGGCTGCCGAGCAGGCGATGCAGCGCCAGCAGGTAGAGGGCGGCCTGGACATCGTAGCGATGCTGGGCCATGGTCTGCAGCAGCGCGTCCGGGCCGTAGGCGCCATCGTCGGCGCCGAGCCAGTTGGACTTGTAGTCCAGCACCCAGTAGCGGCCCTGGTGCTCGAACACCAGGTCGGCAAAGCCCATCAGCATGCCGTGCAGCTGGCTGCCTTGCAACTGGGGCCGCTCGATGCCGGCCAGCAGGTGCTCGCGGCAGACCTGATCGACGCGCGCCGTGTCCATCCGGTCCAGCGGCAGCCAGAATTCGAGCTCGGAGCGGAAGCTGTCGAGCTGCGCCAGCGCCACCCCGGGGCCAGGTATTGGGGTATTTACGACATCGCGCAGCCAGCCGACCAGCGCGGGCGCCTGTTCCTCGTGGCCGGCGCGTTCGCAGCGCGCCTGCAGCCGCGCGGCCAGACCGTCGTTATCCTGCAGCGCAAAGCGCTCCTGCGCCAGCCATTCGAGCTGATCGTGCAGGAAGTTGCCGGTCAGCGGGCCGCGCTTGAAGCGGTGCCAGATCGCGGCGCTGGCCGGCTGGAGCGCGAGCAATCCAGTCTGACGGGCCAGCGCGCCGGATTGCGGGCTGGATTCGGTTCCTGGCTCTGTGACGGACATGGTCTCGTCGTCGGCCGGGCGCATCCGCTGGATCGGCGACAGGCCGTTGCCCGGCAGGGCGCCTGGCGTCTTGAGGTCGCGCGTCAGCCGCGAGTAGCTCGCGATGCCCCAGCTCAGGTCGAAGCTGGCCTGGTAATGCGGCGCGGGCAGCAGCTCGCTGCTGTCGTCGGGGCGCCGCAGGCGAGTGACGGGCACGGTCTTGTCGGCCGCGCGCAGCTCGATGCCGGGGCAGCCCTGCGCCAGCGCCTGCAGCGGCTCCAGCCAGTCCTCGGCCGCACGCGGCTCGGCGCCGCCGACCAGATAGCCGGCGGCGCTCAGGTGGCTGTAGCAGCCGTCGCCCTGGTAGAGCTTGACGGCCGAGAAACCCATCCAGAGCGCATGGCGCGGCCGGGTCAGCGCGACATAGAGCAGGCGCATGTCCTCGCGCAGGCGTTCGCGCTCGTAGCGGACCCGGGCCGCGTCGTTGAGCTCGAGCACCAGCTCGCGGCTGCCGTCCTCGCGCGGCAGGTAGGCCGACTTGACGAAGCGCGAATCGAAATTGCGAAAGCTGGTGGCATAGGGCAGGCAGACCACCGGGTATTCCAGGCCCTTGCTCTTGTGCACCGTGATGACCTTGACCAGGTCGGCGTCGCTCTCGAGGCGCAGCACCTGCTCCTCGTTCTGCCCGCTGCCCTCGGCGATCCGGTTCATGAGCCAGCGGATCAGCGCCTGCTCGCCCTCGAGTTCGCTGCTGGCGGTCTGCAGCAGCTCGGCCAGGTGCAGGTAGTTGGTCAGGCGCCGTTCGCCGCCATCGTGCTGCAGCCAGCGCGCCGCCAGCCCGAAGCGGTGCAGCGACTGGCGCAGCATGGCCAGCACGCCCTGGCTCTGCCAGACCTGCTGCAGCTCGCGCAGCAGCGCGGCCTGCGCGTCGAAGGCCTCGTCGTCGACCGCGATCCGGCCCAGCGTCGGCAGCGGCAGCCCGATCAGGGCCAGCGCCAGCGCGGCGCGCGCCAGCCCCGAGTCCTGCGGCGTGGCGACGCCGCGCAGCCAGTGCACCAGGTCGCGCGCCTCGTCGCTGCGGTAGACCGAGTCCTGGTCCGACAGGTAGACCGACGCCACGCCGCGCCGCTGCAGCGCCCGGCGCACGGCGGCGGCTTCCTTGCCGGTGCGCACCAGGATCGCGATGTCGCGCGGGCGCAGGCCCTGCAGCGGCTGGTCCGGCCGCTCGAAGCCGTTGTCCGGGTCGTTGAGCCAGCGCACGATCTGCTCGGCGCAGCGTTCGGCGAAGAAGCGGCGGATCGCGGTCGTGCTGCGCGGCACCAGGTCATGCTCAAGCATCAGCGCCGGCAGCGCGCCGTCTGATCCGACCCAGCGTTCCGCGCGGCCCTGGGCCTCGACCTCGACGAAGGGCAGTGGGTTGCCGGCCGGGCCCTTGAACTGGAAGGCGCCGGATTCGCGCGCCTGCTCGGCCTGCAGGAAGCAGTGGTTGACCGTCCGCACCAGCTCCTGGGTCGAGCGGTAGTTGACCGACAGGGCGTAGTGGCGGTTGCCGGTGGCGCGGCGCGCCTGCAGGTAGCTGTAGATGTCGGCGCCGCGAAAGCCGTAGATCGACTGCTTGGGGTCGCCGATCAGCAGCAGGGCCTGGGCGCGGTCGTTGTCCGCGCTGCGGTAGATCCGGTCGAAGATGCGGTACTGCAGCGGCGAGGTGTCCTGGAACTCGTCGACCAGCGCCACCGGGTACTGGGCCAGGATGCGCGCGCGCAGCCGCTCGCCGTGCTCGCCCTGCAGCGCGGCGTCGAGCCGCTCGAGCATGTCGGCAAAGCCGAAGCTGCCCTGGCGCCGCTTGAGCAGCAGCAGCTGGCGGGCGACATGGGTCGCGGCATGCCGGCGCGCGGCCTGGCCCGGCTGCGGCAGCCGTTCGAGCTGGTCTTTCAGCTGGCTGAACTGCTCGAAGGCCTCGGGCAGGGCCGGCATCGGGCCGGCGTCGCTGGCCCGGGTTTCCTGCAGGCCGGCCGGAGTCAGCCGTGCCCAGCCGGTCTTGAGGTCGGGCAGCGTGGCGTCGCTTTCGCCCCTGGCCCAGGCCGCCAGGGTCTCGAGCCAGCCCGTGAGCCGGGCGATCGAGAACTGGCGGCCGTTCCAGCCCTGCTTGGCCGGTGGCGACTGCGCCTGCACGAAGCCGAGCATGGCCTGGCTGCGCTCGATCCAGGGCGCGCGCAATTGCGCCAGCGCGGCATCGACCGCTGCCCGGCCCTCGACCAGCACCTGCTGCAGCGATACCGGGTCGCCGTCGAGCGGGTCGCCCTGGCCCAGCAGGTCGCGCATGTCCTCGTGCAGCGCGGCCTCGTCGCGCCAGACCTGCAGCAGTTCCCCCAGCGCCTGTTCCGACAGCGGATAGCATTCGCGCCGCCAGTAGTCCTGCACCGCCTCGGTCAGCAAGGCCTGCTCGTCGGCGACCAGTTCCTCGTCGAACAGGCTGCCGCTGTCGAAGGCATGTTCGCGCAGCATGCGCTGGCACCAGGCATCGATGGTGTGCACGCTGGCCTCGTCCATGCTCTCGGCCGCCATCGCCAGTTGCCAGGCGGCCTTGTTGCGCGCCTTCTGGTCCGGGTAGTCGGCCAGCAGGCCTTGCAGGAACGGGTCGGCGGCGGCAGGCGCGGACTCGCCGCGAAAGCAGCGCGCCGCCTCGAGCAGGCGGGCCCGGATGCGGTCGGACAGCTCGCGCGTGGCCGCGCGCGTGAAGGTCATGACCAGGATTTCGGCTGGCAGCAGCGCGCGCGCGAAGGCGCTGTCGGCCTGGCCGTGGCCCAGCACCAGGCGCAGGTAGAGTGCGGCGATGGTCCAGGTCTTGCCGGTGCCGGCGCTGGCTTCGATCAGGCGCGAGCCCCAGAGCGGGAAGGTCTCGGCCTGCAGGTTGTGGGGGATGGCGTGGGCGTTCATGGAGGATCCGGGGTAGGGCGGGTTCGCCTTCAGGCATGCAGGCGGGCGCTGACATGGCGCGCGGCCCAGTCGAGCAGCGGGACGTACAGGCGCTCGGCCAGTTCCTGCAGGCCCGAGCCGTCCTCGGTCCTGGCCGCCAGCAGGGCCTCGAAGTCCGGGTACAGGCGCGCCAGGCACATGTCCCTGACCTCGGCCAGCGAATCGTTGAAGGCGTCGCCGCCGCCCTCGTAGGTCTTGGCCGGATCGCTGCTGCCTGCGTCATTGAGCTCGCGCGCGACTGCCAGCCCGGTCTTGAGCGGCAGCGGCAGCGGCTCGCGCATGCCCAGCAGCCAGAGCTCGAACAGGCATTGCAGCCCCTCGACGGCGTTCTCGGCATCCATCGGTTCGATCTCGAGCACGCCGTCCTGTCCCACCACGCGCCCGTGCAGGCTCTGGCCGCCGGCTGCCGCCAGCAGCGAGACCAGCCAGGCCGAGACCAGCTTGTTGGCGCGCGGCATGGGTTTCTTCTTGCCTTCGATCAGCTTGCCGGATTCGAGCCTGAGCCAGGCCCGTTCGCCGGCATCGTTGCGGTAGACCGGGTCGATCCAGTCGCGCAGCACCAGGCCCTGGTGCTCGAACTCGACCGCCAGCCGCGCGTCCGGCTGCGGGAAGTCCTGGCCCGCCTGCTGCCAGGCCCGGCCCATCGCTTCCAGGGTGGTCTGCAGCTCCTGCTGCTTGAGCTGGCCCAGGCCCTGCATCGGCAGCGCGCCCGAGCGGCGCAGGCCGTCGAGCTTGCGCGCGATCAAGGCCGACAGCTCGACGCCGGCCTGCGGCGCCGGCCAATGCTGGATCTGCTGTTGCAGCAACTGGTACTGTTGCAGGCCATCGAAGCCGAAGGCCTCGGTGTCGCCGGGCTCCTGCTCCGGGGCCCAGAAGCCCACGCTCAGGCGTTCCCGGAAGAAGGCCTTGACGGGGTTGCGCAGGAAGCGCTCGAGCCGCTCCAGCGTCAGGGCCACGGCAAGGTCGGGTTCATGGCCAGGCAGGGCCATGGGCTGGACAGCCAGCGTGGTTTCTGCGCCGGTCAGCTGATCGTGCGCGCTGCGCCATTCGCGCGCGTAGGTCAGCAGCTCGGAGCCGGCCTCGAAATAGCGCCGGCTGAACGGCTGCAGCGGGTGCGCGGTCGTGCGCTGCGCCACTGCCTCGGGACCCCAGGCCGCGGCCAGGTAGTCGCGCAGCTGGGACACCAGCACCGAGGGCGGCTGCGCGCTGTTGTCGCGCACGCTGCGCCCGGTCCAGCTGATGTAGAGCAGGCGCCGCGCCGACAGCAGCGCCTCGAGCATGAGCTGGCGGTCGTCATGCTGGCGCGAGCGGTCGCCGGGGCGGAACTGGCCGGGCTGGCCCATCAGGTCGAAGTCGCTGCGCATGGCGCGGCGCGGGTAGTCGCCGTCGTTCATGCCGAGCAGGCAGACGACCTGGAACGGAATCGCCCGCATCGGCATCAGGGTGCAGAAGGTGACGCCGCCGGCGCGAAAGCGCTGCTCGAGACGTGGCACCTCGAGCGCCTCGAGCCAGCCCTGGCGCAGCGCGGCCAGTGGCGCCTGCTGCACGAAGCCGGCCTGGTCGCAGGCGGTGCGCCAGGCCGACAGGCCTTCGTCGAGCGCCGCGATGGCCTGCGAGTCCGCTTCATCGACCGGCTTGAACAGCGCTGCCAGCAGCCAGCGCGCCCGTTCGCACCAGTCGGCCGGGTTGGCCGATTGACCGCTGTGCTGCCACCACTGCGTCAAGGCCTGCAGCAGATGAGCCAGGCTGCCCGCGAGCTCGGCGTCGAGCCCGCCGACCTCGGCATAGGGCTCGATGCCCTGCCAGCCCGAGGCCTGCGCCAGCTCGGCCAGCGAGCCGGTCGCATAGCCCAGCAGCATGCGCTGCAGGCCGAACCAGGCGCTGTTCTGGTCGCCACAGGCGGCCAGGTCGAGCTGCGCGCGCTGGCCGGCATGCAGGCCCCAGCGGATGCCGGCGCCGCCCATCCATTGCGCGAGCTGGGGCAGCTGTTCGGCCTCGATGCCGAAGCGCTTGGCGACGGCTGGTACCTCGAGCAGGTCGACCAGCTCGCTCAGGCCGCAGCGCTGTCCCGGCAGCCGCAGCAGCCACTCGACCGCGCTGACGACCGGGCTGCTGGCCCGGGCGCTGAGGTCGGCGATGTCGAACGGGATATGGCGCCGGTCCTGGCGCGGGTACTGGCCGAACACGGCCCGGATCGCGGGCGCCATCAGCTGCACGTCGGGCACCATGACCACGATGTCGCGCGGATTCAGGTCCGGGCCGGCCAGCAGGCCCAGCAGCTGGTCGTGCAGCACCTCGAGCTCGCGCACCGGGCTGTGCGCCAGATGGAACAGGATCGAGCGGTCGTCCTCGGCCAGCGGCGGGCCGTTACGCTCCGGATCGAGCGGCTCCAGGTCCCGGATCCGTTGCTGGACCCGGGTCAGCAGTGGCGTGCTGGCGCTTTCCTCTTGCTCGTCGAACAGGTCGATCCGCAGGCTCGGGAAGCGCTGGCTGGTGGCCACGCTGTCGTCGAAGTCGTCGAGCTGGCGGATGAAGTCGCGCCCCTGGCGACCCCAGGCCGCCAGCAGCGGATGGGCGTGCAGATGCAGGTCCTCCAGCGGCAGCTCGGCCAGCTCGACGCCCTGGCGCAGCGGCTGGCGCCGGCGCCTGGCCCTGAGCAGCTCGCGCCCCTCCATGATGTCGCCCCAGTGGAAGCGGCAGGGGTTCGGCACGGCCAGCATCACCTGGCTGTGCCGGGCCAGGCCGGCCAGCGTTTCCAGCGTCGGGCCCGGGATATGGCTCATGCCGAAGACGACGATGCGCCGCGCCACCCGCTCCGGCGTGAACGAAGGGTCATCGAGCCGCTGCAGCACCTGCCGGTGCAGGTCGGGTCGGGTCGCCGCGCGCTGCTCGGGCGCCAGCGTCTCGAGCACCGCGCGCCACAGCGCCGGCTGCCAGCGCTGCTCGTCGGCCAGCGGCAAGCTGCGGCCGCTGGCGTCGCGCAGCTGGTCGCGGCCGGCGGCCCAGTCCTGCAGCCAGTCGGCGCGGTAGTTCTGGTACTGGTCGAACAGGTCGGCCAGCTGCGCGGCCAGCTGCGGCAGCCGCTCGGGTTCGCCGGGCCGCAGGTAGTGGGCAATCGGCGCGAAGGCCGGCTCGCCGAGCAGGCCCGGCAGCAGCTGGACCAGGCGCCAGGTCATCGGCAGCTTGTCCAGCGGCGATTCGCGCGGCACCGCGCCCGCGCCCAGCACCTGGCGGTAGGTGCGCCAGATGAAGCGCCCCGGCAGCTCGACCCGCGCCGCCGCGCAGACCCCGGCCTGGCAGGCCAGCTCGGTCTTGAACCATTCGGCCATGCCGCTGCTCTGGACCAGGATGATCTCCTCCTCGAGCGGCGCCAGCGGGTGCTGCTGCAGCCAGGCGATCAGCGCCTGCGCCAGGTCCTCGGCACGGTTGCCGTGCAGCGCGATGAAGCCGGCCAGCAGGGGGCTTGGGGCAGGGGTCATGGAGT
>ERZ1034363.2010-NODE-2010-length-10367-cov-7.505928_pt1 | contig 10367 bp, 4 predicted proteins | sample MGYA00520616_ERZ1034363 | MGnify/ENA primary metagenome ERZ1034363 (study PRJEB33736, sample SAMEA104284506) | Azolla filiculoides | biome: Urban; feature: Water surface; material: Ditch water | place: Netherlands | collected 2015-10-28 | depth 0-0.1 m ... | reverse complement strand
GGTGTCGGGTTTATCACCCATAAGCGTAGCGTGCAAACCCATGACTTGTTGGCGAAATCACATGAGGCCTTATGCACAATTCCACATCGCGGTGGGATGAGTGCTGAGGGGATTGGTGATGGCGCGGGTGTAAATATTGATTTGTCGCTCAAGTTTTTCCGTAAAATCACAAGTAACCCAACGTTGGAATTAGGGCAATTTGGGGTGGCGAATTTCTTTTTCCCAGAAGATCATGCGCATTACGATTCAGCAGCCAACGAATTAGTCGAGCGTCATTTCAAAGAATTCGATTTGCCATTAATTTCAAGACGTGTGATTCCTGTTGATAATTCGGTTATTAACGCTGCCGCTGTTAAGGCGCAGTTGCCCATTGAGCAATTTATTTTTGGGCGTCCTACTCACTTGCAAAATGCAACGCATGATGAATTCGAAAAACATGTACAACGCGCTTTAGTCACTATTGAGCAAGAAGGTTTTAGTTGTGCAGAATTGGCGGGTTTTTACCCTTTATCAATGAGTTCACGCACGCAAGTGTATAAAGGGCGTTTAAATTCGGGCGAAGTTATCCCTTATTTTAAGGATTTGTACGACGTTGATCATGAAATTAGCACGTTATTTTTTCATACCCGTTTTTCAACCAATACCGCGCCAGCAACCATGATGGCGCAGCCGTTCCGCTACATGGCACATAACGGCGAATTAAATACCGATAAAAAAAATCGTTTAAGTGAAAATGCGATTGCACGTCAACATGGTAATACTGTTTGTTTTCCAAAAGGTCAGTCAGATTCGGGGCGTTTAGATCAAACCTTAACACGCAGAATTAACGAAGATAATTTAAATATCGTTGAAGCGGTCTTAGCAATGATGCCGCCAGCGTGGGAAAACGATACAACGCTTTCGCCGCAAGTTCGCGCAATGCTTGAGTATTTTAGCTTGTATGAAGAAAAAAATGACGGCCCTGCAGCGCTTATTTTTAACGATGGTATTCGCGTTGGTGCGCGACTTGATAGACTCGGTTTGCGTCCGCTGCGTTCTGTTGAAACGCATGATTATTTGGCGGTAATGTCCGAAGCTGGGCAGATTGATTTTCCACCTACTGATGTTTTAAAACGTGGGCGTATCGAAGCAGGCGGTATGCTGTACTTCGATCACAGTACGGGCGAAACATACGACTCTCATCAAGTGATGGAGCGTTTAGCAAAAGAGAAAGATTATATTCAACTCCTCACGCAGCGTTCAGTGCATTTATCAGAATTACCTAAAGTTGAATTAAGTGAATTAAACAATGATCACGGTTTGAGTGTGCAGCAGCGTTTTACGGCTTATTCGCATAACCAAGAAAGTTTCCGATTCTTACTTGATCCGCTTTTGGCGACAGGGATGGAGCGTATCTCAGCGATGGGTTACGGCTTGACGCCTAATGCTTTGTCAGCAAGTGAAGGCGGGATGTCGCGCTATTTCAGTCAGCGCTTTGCACAGGTCACCAATCCACCACTAGACTCGATTAGAGAAAGTGATGGCATGACATTGCGTGTTGCGTTAGGCGCAAAGCCTAATTTTTCGGATAATAGTCAACAACTGGTTATCGAAAGTCCGATTTTGCAACGCACACAATTAGAGCAAATTCGCCGTCAAACGCAGGTTAAAACCATCACAATTGATGCGCTCTATACGCCACATTTTACCGATGCACACGCCAATGAAACGCAATTAAGTGATGCGCTCACTGCTGTATGTAATGCGGTTGAGCAAGCCGCGAGAGATAATATAGGCATCATTATTTTATCGGATGTGGCAATTAGTGCACAGCAAGCAGCGATTCCTGCTTTGCTTGTCATTGCGGCGGCAAATCAACGTTTAGTTCAACAGGGTTTGCGCTTTAAGTCCTCGTTGGTATCGGAAACAGGGCAGTCTGCAAGTCCACATGACGTGGCGACTATTTTAGGCTTTGGTGCGTCCGCTATTTGCCCAATTACAGTGCATAGTCGTGCATTGACACAATATTCTGCTGCCGATTTGCAAAAAGTCCTTGATAAATTCCAAAAAGGAACCGAAAAATCACTGATGAAAACGATGGGCAAATTCGGTTTATGTACAGCTGAAAGTTACATTGGTGGTGAATTTTTCGAGTCAAATTATTTAGATACTGATGAACCAAAATTAAGTCCTTATTTCCCAAATATTCACTCTTCTGTGGGTGGTGTACGTTATGCTGACATTGCGGCAAGCGCCACGCAGTGGCATCAAAAAGCATTGACGGTTACTAATGAAAAAGACGTTCCATTTTTAGGACTGTTTAAAGAGCGTCAAGAGGGTGCGGGTCATTCGTATGGGAATGTAGCGGTGCGTGAATATATTCACATGACTGATGAAGCCATTTTATATGTCCCACAGGAAAAATCACCGCAAGCAAGCGATACTGCTTATTTAGATTTAGGTTACGGTAAACGCACGCCTGAGCAAATTGATGCGTTTGGTATTACACCAGCATACCGCAGTTTTACACAGAATTTATATACTGAGCGTGATTCACGTCCCGCTGCATTGCGCGATATTATGGATTTCCCTGTTAATGTTTCGGGGGCGAGCAGTGTTGAGGATTTTGATAGCATTTTAGGAAAACAAAATCTTCGCGGTAATGTCAATTATTTAATTCATGGCTTATCGGTAACGAAAAAGGAAAGTGAGTTTAAGATTGTATTTACCGAAAATAATACGCAAAAAAGACTTGAATCTTTAGAGGCGCATTTAAGAAAACGGTTTATTGAAGATTTTCATCTAGTGTCTTGTACGTTGAATGTGGTGGGCGATGCGTTGACTGTAACAAATGTTCCAGCAGGCAGTTTGTTATTTGATTATCTCAATACCATTAAAACGGCACGTGCCGCCTTAGCATTAAGTGAAGTTCAACCTGCGCATGAAATTACGAAAACGTTAGCATCAGGGGCGATGAGTCATGGTGCGTTACTTGGTGAAGCGCATGAAGCGGTCGCGCAAGGGACCAATATTGTTGGAGCGTTGAGTAATTCGGGTGAAGGCGGTGAGCATTTCAGTCGATTTAACAGTATTAAGTCGAGCAAAATTAAACAATTTGCTTCTGGTCGTTTTGGTGTTTGGACAGGGTATTTAGCCGATCCAACGCTCGAAGAAATTGAAATTAAAATCGCGCAAGGTGCAAAACCTGGTGAAGGCGGTCAGCTGCCTGCGATGAAAGTGTCTGTTGAAATTGCCGCGCTACGTGGTGGTACACCAAAAGTTGAACTTGTCAGTCCACCGCCACATCACGATACTTACTCGATTGAAGATTTAGGGCAGCTTATTCATGACGCAAAAGCAGCTCGTGTTAAAGTTGGCGTGAAACTGGTCTCTTCAGAAGGGATTGGTACGATTGCGGTAGGGGTTGCAAAAGCGGGTGCAGATGTTATCAATATCGCCGGTAATACTGGTGGTACTGGCGCAGCGGCTGTAACGAGTTTAAAAAATGCAGGGCGTTCACCTGAGATTGGTATTGCAGAAGTGCATCAGGCACTGTCGGTGAATGGGCTGCGTGATAAAGTTATTTTACGTTGCAGTGGTGCACATCAAAGTGGTCTTGATGTCGTGAAATCCGCTATTTTAGGCGCAGATTCATTTGAGTTCGGCACAACAGCGCTGATGATGCTACGTTGCGTCATGGCGAAAAATTGTAATATCAAATGCCCAGCTGGGTTGACGACAGCGCATGAAGAATTTAAAGGCGATGCACGCGTTCTTGCGCAATATTTTATGAATGTAGCGCACGAAGTACGCGAATTGTTAGCCTCTCTAGGGTATCAAAGTTTGCGTGACATTCGGGGCAGAACAGACTTGCTGCACTTAATTGATCATCCTTGCATGGTAGGTCAGTTGAATTTGACGAAAATGCTGCGTGAAGTGGAAGAAGTTAAAATTGAGAAACCTATTTATTTAGAAGCAGGTTTCAAAGTTGATGATGAAATTTTATCGCAAGTCAAAGCCTTTTTAGAAAATGGCCAGTCTGAACAGCTTATTATTGAAGGTAATAGATTTAAACTCAATAACAACGATAAAACGGTTGGTGGTCAAGTTGCCATTGATATTGAGCGTATTTTGAATTATGAATTCAACGAAACGCCTAAATTTATCTATACACATTCTAATGGACGTCGTTATTTAGCGCCTGAAACCATTATTATCCATACGCACGGAAGTGCAGGGCAAAGTTACGGTGCATTTTTAAATGATGGCATGAAATTACATCATTTAGGTACGGCTAATGATGGGGTTGGTAAATCCTCAAGTGGTGGTGTGCTTGTTGTAGAATCGCCAGGCGGAGGTATTAAAACGCAGGGAAATAACGTATTAATTGGTAACTTTGCGCTATTTGGTGCAACAGGCGGCAAGGCATTTATTAATGGTGAAGCAGGTGATCGTTTTGCTGTTAGAAATTCGGGTGCAATGGCTGTTGTAGAAGGTGTTGGTGATTTTGGTTGTGAATATATGACCAATGGTGCTGTACTTAATATCGGAACGTTTGGTAAGGGATTCTGTAACGGTATGTCGGGTGGTAATGCTTACCAATATGATCCAGAGAATAAGTTAACAGCGCTTTACGATAAAACGTCTGTTGAATTGCATGATTTAACTGAAGAGTCTGATACAGCAAAGGCGCATGAGCAAATTGTATTAGCAATGCTTGAAGAGCATGCGCAATATGCAAATTCAAGTAAAGCACGTAATTTGCTAACAAATTGGTCAAGTGAACGTAAACATTTTAAATTTGCTGTACCACTTTGGCTTTATAAAACGCAAACAGCTAGTTACTTGCAATCAGCGATGGACGAGAAAGAAATTGTTGAGGAATTGGCGGTTGATTTAGCTCAGCACCAAATTGCACGAATTAAGGTAGCTTATCAATCTGGTCATATTTTGTTTAATGGCCAAGTACCTGCTTATGGTGAAACAGATAGCGCATTGGCCGTAAACTTAATTAATAGTTTTGCTGTATTTAAAAAAGCGCAAGCTGTTGCAAGCGATATGCTAAAAACAGCACCTGAATCAGAGCGTACAGCTATTCATATTCAGCAGGCGGCGAAAAAATTGATTTTAGAGCGTCCCCGCAAATTACAAGATGCTCTACTCAAAACGACTCGTGAAGCTTATGCTTCTTACAGTCATGAGCAGTTAGCTGTGTTGTTAGCACATAAGCGCTTAAGTGATTATAAAACAGCATTAATTAATCGTTCTGTGCAAAGCATCAATTCAATGGGATCAACTGTTTGGATTATTGAGCAAAGTCGAATCAACCGTGCAGCACTTGCGCAAGTGCCTTGTGTAGACAAGCAATTAGCTGCGTTGGTTGGATTGGAATTGACGCAAGATTTGGCTGGTTAAATTGGAAAAATAAATTTAGGTTAACAATAAAATGAATAGACATCAACTTCCAAATGACGCGCCCTATAGCGAAAGTCAATATGCGTGGCTTAGCGGATTTTTCGCTGGGTTGCATTCGCAATTAGTCAGTAACACAAATAATCAAGCGCAAAGTGCGCATCCTGTTCATATTTTATATGGTAGTCAGACAGGTACAGCAGAATCTGTGGCACGTGATGTGGCAAAATCAGCGAAAGCTTACGGTCTTAATCCGATTGTTAAAAGTATGGATGAAATCGAGGCAAGTGCATTAGCAAAAATAGATACGTTACTTATTGTAACCAGTACTTATGGCGATGGTGAAATGCCTGACAATGCCCAAGTTTTGTGGACAGACGTGTCAGGTGATGCAATGCCAAAATTGGCGCAATTACAGTTTGCCATTCTTGCATTAGGTGACACAAGTTATGATTTATTCTGTCAAGCGGGTATGGATTGGGATAACCGCTTAGAGCAGTTAGGCGCGAAGCGACTGCATGCAAGAGTTGACTGTGACGTTGAATATGAAGAACTTGCACAAGAATGGATACAAACGGTTATTCCATCTTTAGCGGGCAGTAGTCATGCAGCAGTTATTCCATCTGAAGGCAATAACGATGTGTCGCCATATAACCGTAAAAATCCTTTCCCAGCAAAATTGTTAGTTAATCGTTTATTAACTGCTGAAAAGTCATCAAAAGAAACCCGTCACTATGAAATTTCGATTGCCGGTTCAGGGTTAAGTTACGAAGCGGGCGACGCACTTTGTGTGGTGGCGACAAATTGTCCTAAATTAGTTGCAGAGATAGCAAAGGCAATTAATGCGCAAGGAGATGCGTTTGAACACGCGTTGCGTACGCAGTACGAAATAAAATTACCGAGTAAAGAATTATTAAATGAAATTGCGGTACGCTCAGGCAATCAAGAATTAGCCACCGCCTTAAAAGATAAAGAAACATTAAATCATTATTTATGGGGTCGGGATACACTTGATTTGTTGCTTCAAAATCCAACCGCGATATTTTCAGCTGATGAGTTTATCGCCTTATTGAAGCCTTTGCAGCATCGTGCTTATTCGATTTCATCAAGTGGTAAAGCGAATCCAGAAACCGTTCATTTAACAGTGGCGAGTGTGCGTTATGATGCGTTTGAACGTCAGCATAAAGGGGTGTGTTCAACGTTTTTAGCTGATTTAACAGATGAGTCAACCGATATTCGTTGTTTCTTTACGCCAAATAAAGTGTTTCGTGTACCAGACAATAACGACTTGCCTATGATTATGGTAGGACCGGGTACGGGTATTGCACCGTTTAGAGCCTTTTTGCAAGAGCGTCAAGTGCGCGGTGCAAAAGGTAAGAATTGGCTATTTTTTGGGGATCGTAATGCAGCAACCGATTTTATTTACCGTGACGAATTAAAAGTGATGGAAAATAGTGGTTTATTGACACGTTTAGATCTGGCATTTTCACGTGATCAAGCCGAAAAAGTCTATGTACAAGACAAAATGCGCGAACACGGTGCAGAATTGTTCGCATGGATTGAAGCGGGAGGCTATTTCTTCGTGTGTGGTGATGCGTATCACATGGCAAAAGATGTTGATAAAGCATTGCATGATGTGATTGCTGTACATGGCAACAAAACGGAGCAACAAGCAACCGATTATGTGAATTTGCTTAAAAAAGATAAGCGTTACGTTCGTGACGTGTATTAATGCACAGCGATTATTTTGATCTACATTGCCAAAAATGCCCGCGTTTAGCGGCATTCTTGTGCGAAGTAAAAGACAAGAATCCGACTTATTATGCAAAGCCTGTTGCACCGTTTGGTGATGAAAATGCACAATTACTGATAATAGGTCTTGCACCGGGAATGCACGGAGCAAACGCAACAGGTAGACCATTTACGGGTGATTTTGCAGGCATTTTGCTTTATGAAGCGTTGCATGAATTTGGATTTAGTAATTGTTCTCAATCGACATCATTAAATGATGGTTTAGTATTAAAAAATGCACGAATTACCAATGCAGTCAAATGCTTACCGCCACAAAATAAACCTACAGGTGAAGAAATAAACATCTGTAATCAGTTTTTGAGTGCCGAATTAAAAACGTTGCCAGAAAACGCTGTCATTCTTGCCCTTGGCAACATTGCTCATCAAGCAGTTTTAAAAGCTTATGGTTTAAAAGTAGCTAGCGCAAAATTTGCGCATAATTCTTGTTTTGAATTTGAAAATAACAATACACTTGTTTCGTCATACCACACAAGTCGCTATAACATTCAAACGAAAAGATTGACCAAGGCCATGTTTACAGATGTTTTTAAAACAATAGAGTATCTGTTAGCGCGTTCTTAGATAATATTTACTATTGCATAAATTAAAAGCCGCGTCTAAGAAAATTTAGAGGCGGCTTTTTTTGTGTACAATGGATTCATTATAAAAAATAACAATGACTTCAATTTAGGCTTATGTTAAAAAAATATTTTATTTTTGGGGCGGGGCTGAGTGCTTTAGCCCTCATCATTTTGCTAATTCAATGGTTTTTTGTACTTGAGCAGCACGCAAGAGCAAAGCCACCTGCGACCGTTTTTAGTAACGCGGATAATGCAAACGTTGAAAAGCCGTGTACAGATGATCATGTTGAATGGCGAAGTGCACAGGAAATTGAAGGTGTTTCTATATTAGCATCACCCGTTTGTGAGCCAGATAATCCGTATACGATTGCAGCAGCAACCAAAGGAACAAATAATGTGTCAATGTCAACGCTTATGCAAAGTCATTTGGCACAAGATTCCATTGTGATGGGGGAAGATTTAGATCATGACGGTGATCCGGATGTTATTCATATTAAGTTAGAAATCGTTGAGCTTAACGGATTTAGTCCTGATGGCGATTATTTAATGAATACATACAATATCGCCCCAGGAGTCCAGCCTTCTTTGTGGGTCTATGCGCCTAAAATGCAAGGGATGGCTGTCAAAAACTTCAATTCCCGTGTTGCCCATCCTCTGCTACGTGCGCCTTCTCCTGTCATTCGTGTTGAGCAAGGTGATAAAGTTTTTATTACATTAGAAAACACGCATTATCTCCCTCACACCATTCATTTACACGGCGTGGATCACCCATGGTTGAACTCAGAGGGGCAGGATAATGATGGGATGGAGGAGCATGCAATTTTTCCGGGAAAACAGCATACCTATGAAATTCAACCTCGTCATGCGGGGACGATGCTTTATCACTGTCACGTTCAAACAGCGCAACATTTCATGATGGGCTTAAATGGCATGTTTATCGTGGAAGAAAATCGTCCAAATAATTGGGTGCAAACATTGAATATTGGTGCAGGGCAGGTGCGCCATCCTTCTGCGTCGGTCAAGAAGCAATATGATCAAGAATACGATCTACATTATCAATCACTCGATAAGCAACTCACCAGAATTCCACAGGAAGCCAATGATCCACGCCTCATCAGTCAAAAAATGAGTCGTGACTATAATATGTCAACGTCAACTGAGAATTATTTTTTGCTGAATGGGCATTCATTTCCTTATACATTGCGAGATGCAATGATTGTTGCCGGTGAAAACGAAAATATTAAGTTACATATTACCAATTTACAGCGAACACCTATTGCTGTGCATTTTCACGGACATAAAGCAACAATCATGGCCTACGATGGGGTTGATGCTCAGCAAGGCACTCAAATAACACGTGATGTATTTGATATTTCACCAGCGCAGCGGCTAGATTTATCACTCAAAACACAAAATGATGGTTTAAATAGTTATGGTGCTGGACTTTGGATGTTCCATGATCATGTTCCAACCGGAACAACCACCGATGGTATGGAACCAGGAGGGAATATGGCAATTTTGGCGTACAAAAAATTATTAGATGAACAGGGAATGCCAAAAATGCACGAAGGTATGTTTAATGACGTATTCAACAAGGAATATTACGCCAAAAAACGCCCAATTTGGTCTACAGGTGATTTTGCTTTTCTCTTAGGTGATGCCGGTTTGGTGGTTCCAGAAAATGGTGAGTTAATTGCCTTTTTCATGGTGTGTGGAATGTTGATTGGCTTGATTATGTTATTAATTTCATTTTATATTAAGAAAAGATCATGAAAAATAATTATTTACGGCATAAAATTAAAGTAATTTCTATTTTGTCAATTGTTATATTGAGTCTCGCTCAAGTGAGTTTTGCGATGATGTCTATGGATGAAAAGGGGATGGTGATGAATGCAAACAGCGATAACTTACCTAAGGATTGCCAGAAAATTTCAGAAGAAGTGAATTTGACCGTTCATGCAGGGCAGAAATACGCCACGAAGTTTAATGGAAAAATGTTCGCATTTGATCAGCAGGAATGGAATGTTGCACCGTGTGCAAAGATTAATATCACTTTTATAAATGATGATCAAATTAGGCATCAACTGATGATTCACGGGTTGCCGGGGTATTTATATCCTGAAGGAATGCTTCATTTAGAGCTTTATGGGCAGGGAGAGCTTCATGCGTCAGTTATTTTACCAAGTCAAAAAAAGACGTATCTTGTGCATTGTGAATTGGCACAACATGCAGAGAAGGGTATGAAAGCACAATTGAAAGTGGGTGGAGGCGATGGAGATTTGCCAAGTATTCCCGCATTGAGTGCGCCTGTGAAAACGGATATTTATACACTGGATTGGATGGCGATGAAGTGGGGCGGGATACTGATTTTACTGGTTTCGTTCATCATTTTTTATGTGGGGCGCGTTTTATTTTTGCGATATTTGAAAATGAGCAACTAGTTGAATTTTAGCGTTTTCTTAAAGGCAAAAAAAAGATTATGTGTCATTTAGAAAATTATTTAGAAAATTGCTGTTGACAACAAAGAATGAACTGGTAGACTTGACCACGCTAAAAGGAGTTGCGACATTTTGACGCAGTTACCAGAGTTAAGATGCGGGAAAT
>ERZ1034363.2008-NODE-2008-length-10374-cov-4.586773_pt1 | contig 10374 bp, 8 predicted proteins | sample MGYA00520616_ERZ1034363 | MGnify/ENA primary metagenome ERZ1034363 (study PRJEB33736, sample SAMEA104284506) | Azolla filiculoides | biome: Urban; feature: Water surface; material: Ditch water | place: Netherlands | collected 2015-10-28 | depth 0-0.1 m ... | reverse complement strand
GCCGCTAGATCTATTTTGGCCTGTGCTATGCCCCTAGCACGTGCTTCTTCTAATGGTTTATTACGTCGTGCATCTGCTTGTGCATTGTTCTCATTAATCTGAGAATCCAATAGTTCCATCTCCTTTGGTGCTCTGGCGTTTTTGTTTGCATCTTCAATAAGCTGTTGACTAAATCTGGCATTACCCTGTGCCTGTGCAGTGTCTTTATCTCGTTGTGCTTCTAACTTTGGAAACCACTGAGCTTGTCCACGTGCAGACATAGTTTTAATGACTTCACCAGCTTTGGTGTAATCACCATTACCCATGAGTTCATTAGCAGGACCAGCTTTAGATAGATCAGCTTCATTGTCTAGCGCAGTACGATAACCAATATCAGCAGTAGCTCTATTCTGCAACAAGGCAAGCCTACCCTCTTCTGCCTTACGTGCAGCATCCTGATCTATCTGTGCACCAAATCCCTGACGCATCTGAGCCAAGAAATCTTTCTTAGCTTGAAACTCTTCAGGGGTCTTAGCCTCTGCAAGAGCATCCATATAAGCATTGGTATTGTTCTTGGCTTGGTTATCCCAGTTACCAGTTTCTACCTTCTGTTGATCTTGAATGACTTTATTAAATGAATTGAAACCATTATTAATAAGATCAGCGGTTACATACATACCCCTACTTGGATCAATAGTAGGGGCATTGACGTTATCCCAACGAATAGCTGCCATGATTAAGCCACCAAATCTAGGGGTTTATAAGAGCTAGCATACTGAGTACCCAATGCTGCTTTATTGGCTTGATTACGTGCATTGACGTTGTTATTGGTCATGGTTTTCTGTGCACTGTAGTTCTTATTGAACTGTTCCTTACCAAAGGCTAGCTGGTCTTTCTGTAGGCCATAGTTCTTCATACCCAGGTACATGCTACCTAGACCTTGAGCGATACCCATACCAGCACCTAGCCAACCACCTGAAGTAGCACCTGAAGCATCACGTTGTTGTAGTGGGGAGTCCCAGATACTTCCAGGAGCTTTAGTAAAACTACCGTCTCCACCATAGTTTCCTGACCAAGAATTAATAGGACTACCCTTAAGTGCCTGTGAACCACTAAAGTTCATATCCATACCCAATAAGTTTGCTGAGTATTGATTTGAACCATAACTTCCAAGTGCAGTTCCTAAATCACCACCTACAGGGGCATCACCTAGTATGCTATTTTGGTATGCTTGAGATCCTTGAAACGCATTATTAAATGCCTCACCGCCAGTCATACCCATACCTGAACTACCGTCATCAGGTACATATACGTACTGACCATTATTCTCCTTTAATCTTAATATGTAGTACAGAACATCTGAGAACCTATTAGGTTACAGTTAGTAGTTTGCATTTTAGTCCTGTTAAGTCAATTTTAGTCATCACAATCTCCCAAGTAAGTAGGGTGCACTATGCCACATCCATCAATCCACCCATACGTAAACTATCAGAGAAGCTAGGCTTCCTCAGTGCGTACTCAGCATAGTTGTGGATCATGTCAATGCAGACTGCACCAGGATTGCCTATGTGACAGGTACGGTAGTAGTAGTCCTGTGGCTTCTCCCCTAGAGCAATGAAGGGTGCCATCCAGTTGTTATGGTTCAGTATCTTGTTCATGTCCTCAAGTTCTTTGTACTGATCCTGAGCGAATAGATTGAACTCCTGCTGCTCCTTGTAGAGTCCTATCATCTCTTCCTTGAGATCAGCAGTCACTGCATTCATTAAGCCAGTGCTAACAGAGAGCATCTGACTAGCCCAAGGTAAGCCTTCTGTACCAAATACAGTAGTACTACCTTGACTACCTAATGAGTAGACCGCTGCTACTACTGCAATGACCATACCCCACTTGGGACCAACTAACTTTACAAATAGCTTGAATGCGTAGTGAGCTATTACACCTAAAATAAGTGCCACTACCATCTTCATGACTAATATCTCAAGGGTGAGTGTCCCCGCTGCAGCCATACCTATTAACGAGCCACCATCAGCACCATCAATAAGAACGGTAATAATAACTGCAACCACAATAAGGATCATTTGAAACAAACCAGTCTGATACCATTTAATTTTAGTAGTTACTCTGGAATTGAATACAAAGTGTAATGATCTGGCGTACAGCTTCTCTCTTTGAGGTACGGTGTACTTGTCAGTAATAGAGTGATCCAGGGGTATTAATAGAGTTGGCTCAATACCATCAGCCATATCTGCATAACTACCCCAGATGAAATAAGTAGTAGTTAAATTAACTACACGTATCTCTTCATAAACACCTGTTGATATTTGTTTCTGATAACAGAACACAGGGTAGTCATGTAGCTGTTCTGTAGTTGTGTATCCAGTACTAGATTCAAAATCAACAGATGTAATAAATTCAGATACTCGTTGAGTTTCTATGCTGCTACTGAATGAACCAACAGGACCAATACTACCAACTTTGTATTTCTTATTAAGATCAGCAAAGTTAATACCTATTTTAAATCTAGCATCCTCAATAACAATAGAATGATTTCTAGGATTATTAACCTGTTTACCATTAACAAAATTTTCGTTGAATACCCCACCACTAACTCCAGCAATGTAGTTAGTTTTAAAGAATTCAAACAAGTATCTTTGTTCTAGGGGGTTGGTTGTATTAGCGGGTACGGCGAATGTTAAAAAGGCACTCTCCACATCAGCAATATCTGGGTTCTCGTTAATTGATGCAGTAACGTCAGCGTAATCCATACCGAGATACTTCAATAGTTTCTTAGTTGATTTGTACTCTTCTGAATTTGCATCAGTACTTACGGGTTGTTTACCGAACCTAAAGTATGCACGTGGAAAGAAACTCCCTAAGCCAGTATGCTCAGTAGTGTATATCTCATCTAAGCTTGGATAAGTACCCACACCATCCTTGTAGGTAAAGTAACCATATTGCTTTGTTTTAACAATATAAGGTAGTGGGATATCCTCTGTCTGATTGACTGTCTTAGCAAGGCTAGGGATGGTAGATAGTAGCTCGATATCGTATGAGTACAGTGCCTGAAAATGATTAGGGTTGGGATCTACTGTAGTCATTGGGATGGTAAAGGTGCGGATATCCCCATGTATTTGGTAGGTAATAATAAAGTAATCAGCTAATGCAGACGGATCTACCACATAGGGTGTGTGCGTCCTTAAGTTATCATCACCGTCAAATACCTGCACAGGCCTTGAAGGTGCATACCCACTTTTAGGTGGAATACCCCATTGATTAAGTGACCCACTTAATATTTCTGTATCTGTAGCATCAGCTACTACTACCTGAATATCTAATAAGTAGACGTACCCATAATCACCTACACGCAATGATTCAATTTCATTGGTGGCTGGGTTATATCCATAGGATTCACATAGGGTCTTCCAGCAATAATGTAAGTTATTCAGCGGGGAGTGGTAGTTATAGATGATGGTTACTGGTTTACCAATCATCTCTCCAATAACATCTTCTAACTGGTTTACTCCTAATGTATTTTTATGGATAACACTATTAGGCAAACCATAAACGTAACCATCTTTACCATACCCATACATTCTCTCTGCGCGTACACCAACACAACCTATCAGGTCTTCTAATATGTTTTCAACTAGCTGATCACCTGAGAGAATACCTTTAAGTGTCCCTGCCTTAATAGAATTAGGTAGTAACCTATCGTCAATTACCCTAGATACTGAAGTCCCAACTACAGTCCTTGAAGCCATATCAAACTCTCAATATAAAAAAGGGAGCAATTAGCTCCCCTTTATTTAAGCAAGGTAGTACTAAGCACCTACACCCGATAGTAACTTGCTAACGGCTGCACCTACATAGGAGTCTTTTAACTTATTAGTGTCATCAGCCTGAGTACCCTCATCAGTTGTACGTCGTACATTCCAAGTATCAACTAAAAGTTTAGCAGCTTTTTGTTCAGCATCACGAGCAAAACCATTGGTCTGCGCTTCATAGAGTTTCTTCTGCCGCCCTACAACACTGTCAGGATCAACCCCTGCTTCTGTAATCTGAGCCTTCTCAGTAGCAATCTTTTGAGTAAGTAAGCCAGTTTCAGTAGAAGTCTTAGTTACTTGCTGCATGAGCACATCAAACTCAGCTTTTAGTTTACATACTGTGGCATCAAGCACCGCACCTTGTTTCGGAGTATTCAGGGCTTCGGCAACCAGATTTGTGTTTTGCTGTGTAGTCAATGCTGTCTTAGCATCAATACTAAGCTCTTCAGACACGAGATTACGGGTCTGCTGTACAACGTGTAGAGCTTGCTTATCCAACATAACACCCTCTTTAGGGATGTTAGCTAGCTTTGCAGTAGCAATTGCCAATTCAGCTTGAGAGATGAGTACTTGCTGTTTCTTGATAAGAATCTCTTCATCAATAACTGCAGTTTGTTTCTGGGTATGTAGTGCTTGTGCATCAAGTAATACACCCTGCTTATGAATATTAAAACCTTAAGCATATATGTTAAAATTCTGCTGACCAATCAATTCTGTCTGAGCTTGGGTATGTGCAATCTCAGCAGGAATCTTTTCCTTGTTAAGGTTAAGGATCTCTAACTCTACCTGAGCATTCAATACTTGCTGTCGAGCTAGCTCAACTTGTGCATTAGCTTTCTGTACTTCAGCTTGAGCCACAAGAATCTGTTGAGCCATCAACTGTGCTTCAAGATCAATACGTTGACGCTGTAACAAGAACTCCAAAGAAGTCCTCATTACAGTTTCAAGTGAACCAAGATAGACCGTGGAATACTCTGGACCTTTGATACGATTCTTTGTGTACTCAGCATCAAGGTGTGCCTTATTAGCACGCATCAATACATCAAAGACACCATCCCCATCTAGGGTGGTTTTAGTTAGGTCTGCTACTACGAGTGCTGTCATGGTCTATCCTGTCTCTGTTACGTTAGTCTACTGACTTAGCCATTGCTTGACGACGAGCCAGTTCATTCAACTCTTGGCTTGTAAGCTGCGGCATTACTTCAATAGCAAACTCTTTGATAACCTTACCTGAACGGGTGGTATTACCACGTGAATCCTTCTTGGATACGAATACCTGACACTCACGTTCAACTAGCTGGTTATAGATAATTCGGGGTACATGCCAACCTTCATCAGCATTGAATGGGATGTACTTCTTGAATGTACCCACCGTTGAGTTACCAGCAGTAATCACTTCACCTTCCCATTCTTTCTTGTTTGGGTTCATACAAACAAGACGAATACGGATCAGTTCAGAAGCTTCCTTCTGCTTACGTGAACGGCGCTCATTGTCTGATTCTGCAGCTACAGGTAGATCTTCTTCAACTGGATCAGAGATTGCATTAGCAACCTTATCACGTAGCTTAGGGAGACTAATTGACGGGTGGTAGTTGATACCTAGCAAGTCAGCACGTGCCTTCAATGCAGTCAATTCATCAGGTACTTCAAAGTCATCATCATTCAAGTTGGACATACAATTTCCTTTAGAAGAGAAAAAGAAAGGGGAATAAATTCCCCTCTCTCTGGTTACTCAGTTACTTCTTACAGCTTTGCAACAGTCTTAATGAGACCAATACGTTCCGGGCGAAGAACCATGAAACCGTAATACCATTTCACGGACATGAAGCCAGTCTCCCCATACGGATCATTACGATCAGCAGTAGCTTCACCTGGAGCCTTGTGAGTAATCTTGAACTTCACAGACTTACCATCAGTCTGGAAGCCAATGGTGGTAAAGGAGCCATCACCAACAACCAACATCGGGAACACATCGAAGCGACCGTTGGTAGAGTAGCAAGTAGCGTCACCACCGATTGCATCACCAGCACCAGACCACTTAAGCATCTCTGGAACCACAACAATACGGTTCTGATCCAGTGCACCAATCTCACCGGTTACCGTATTACCACCGGCTGCATACTTCTCAATAGAGATGAAAGCAGGGTTGTTATGGAGATCCTTCATTGCCTTAACGGTAGGGATCAGTTCAGAACCCATGTACATGATCCGTGCAGAAGGAAGAACACGGGTATCAACCATACGAGTACCAGTAACCACAGTGGTGCTCTTAGGAGTACGGTTGTTATCCAAGTCAATGGAGAGACGCATCAAGTCACCGTATGAAACCAGATCAGCAGCACCTAGCTCAGAGTTCTTGGTTGCATCACCAGCGTACTTGATAACACCAGCAGAGTTCAGGATATCAATCTGAAGGCTATCTTCGGTGAGTTCAGCAGCACCATTCAACATCTCGCGGTGAATGTGCGTCTGAAGTTCAGCGTCAGAATCAAAGTCCAAAGACTCTTGGGTGTATTCATCAAAGAAGCCAAACTTCTCAAGTGAACCCTCAATCTCTTTACGCTTGAAGCCAACACGGTTAACACGACCACCAGACTCAGACAGCACTGGGAGCTTGCCAGAGATGGTGCCGATATCCTTGCTGGAACCATACATGTTGCCAGAGTTCTGGCGGCTTACAGCACCCAGATTCAATGCAGTAACAGCAGCTTCTTTGGTGGAGTTCAGGTACTGAGCCGTCAACGGACCAACCAAGGTCAAGGTAGCCAAACCAGAACCACCAGAGCCATCAGCACCAGCCGTAGCAACAAGGGTAGAACCAATGTTGTCATTGATAGCGGCAACAGCAGCAGCCTTAGTTGCATTGGCAATAGCCAGCACAGTGCGTGGGTAGGTGATCGTAAAGCTAGTCGTAGCAATGGTGACACCAGCAGCATCAATACCTTGATCATTGATGTTTGCATCATCAAGCATCGGCAGGTAATGGTATTGCTTGATCTTCTTACCCATGTGCTTAGGCATGGATTTGACATCAGCCAGTTGGCTGAAGAATTGTACTTTTTTCAGTTCAATGAGAGCTTTCTTCTCATAGTACTGAGTGTTCATCTGATTGCCGGTAGTGGACTGTGTGCCACCAGCGGGATCGTTATACATCTGACCAGTAAAAGCCATTTTGTTACTCCTTAATTATCAAAGATAAGATTCGTTGACCAGCTTGGTAAAAGCATCGTCCGACATGGACAGTGGGTTGTATTCCTGATTGCTCTTGTTAACACCAGTTGGTTTGGTAGAGCTAGCTGCTCGTTTTTTCTCACGGAGTTTGTCGTCATCTGCTTTTGGTTTCGGAGGTACAACTACTGGCTTAGGTGCAGGAGTTCCATTGGACTGAGCCAATTGGTTAAAACCACCACGAGCCTGAATTGCATCACCAACTTGCCGATAAGCCTCGATATCAGACAATCCATCCAAGCGACCAAACACGCGCTCGCTCTCGATCTCCTTGTTAATCAGGTCATAGATGCCGCTGGCGACATGGCTATTGATTACCTTTAACAGTTGAGGTGAGTTTGCGATTACTTGTTTACTTGCCCCATCCCACTTGTTGCTGACGATATTGAGTGTCTGGTTATAGGTAGGAGTAGCTTGTAGCTCATCCAATACCGAATCCAATTCCATCTCACGATCATCAACAGTGTAAGTTGACGGTTTGTAGTCACCTGCTTTATCAGTGTCTAGCTCCAAAGGATCTAGGCCACTGTCTTTAACTAGCTTGTTGATTGCATCTGGATTGCGTTTCTCCAAATCAATCAAAAAGCCAATTTTCTCTTCTGACAACAAGCCATTGTTTTCCAATAGCTTCATCAATTTAAGATTCGGCTTTAATGCCGCCATCTTCTTGTTGTAGTTGGCTCCCATCTGCATCAGGGAGATTGCATCATCTACACTCTTAACTTCAATCTCTCGGCCATTAGCTTTAAACGGTGCGAGTATCCGAGCCATCTCAGCTTTATAGTCAACTTCAGCTTGAGTCTCGGTTGGTTTGGCTGACTCAGATTCATCACCTTCTTCTGGCTCTGAGTTACTTTCTTCACTACTCTCACCTTCATCGGTAGAGTCGTCTGAGTCATTAGTTTCTTCTTGCTCTGTGGAAGTATCCTGCTCTTGCGTACCTTCAGCCGTATCTTCATTAACTACCTCAGACACTTCTTCATCAGGCGCAGAAGCATTCATTACCTCTTCATCAGACATTTCAAGATAATCGGTATTAGCCATAATTAAATACCCTCTTCCAGCAACTCGTTACGTGTCTCTTCATCAGAAGCCAGAGAGTTAACTGCCATCTGTGCACGAATACGTACCGTATCAAGATAAGCACTAAATGCACCAATACCCATCATCTGTTTCTCAATAGAATACTGGGAATCAGAAGACTGCATATTGTCGTCACACTTAAGATGTACCAAGCGAATAGCTTCTTGTTCAAAGTAACCCTTAAGAATTAATTCTTTAAAGTCACGATTAACAACAAGACGTTCCAGGGATTCACCCAAGTTAACAATCTGTTGTGCTTGTTTAATACTTAGTTCAAGTTGTTGTAGTTCTAGTGTATTCATTATATCTACCAGTGCTCAAAAGTTAATAGAAAGGGGATGAAACTTAATTCCCCAATACTATAAACACATTATTTCTTTTTTGCACGTATATATTCTTTTACTAAATCGTGTTTCATCTTTTCACGCTCAATACCATGATCCATTTGTTTCAATTGACCTTGGCTTCTAGCTTGCTCACCAATACTCTGTAGATTACGTTCTTGAGTAACACCAGACTCCTGTTCTACAAAGTTAAGGTTCTTCAAATCAGTATCTGATTGGGTATTACTTTGTTTAACTTGCTCTGTACCAACCTTAGCATTATTCAATTGAGCCACTGATTGATACTGCATTGTCTGTGCTTGCTCATTAGCAACTTGAGCCTCCAACAATGCTACTTCTAGCTCCATCTTCTTCTGAGCCAATGGATCTGGTTGTGGTTGGTAAGATTCAATCTTATGAGCCAAGTCAGGCATCTTACGTAGACGTGCAATATCAGCCAGAATCATCTTAGACATTTCTGGGTCCATGTTATTACCCATTGTCTGAAGCATGAATGCCAATTCCTGTGCTTTGTTGTTGTCCTCTTCTGCTGTAGAAATAGACAACTTCAAATCAAAGCTACCAGCTAGATCATCCCTACGAATAGTCACAAATTCTGAGTTGGTTACTCGTACCACTTCCTTCTCAGAAAGGAATTCAGAGTTCATGGAAATGATCTTGCGACCTATCTGAACCATACCATTACTGAGCCTACGGAGAATACCTAGCTCACGCTTAGAGGCTGCATCCAATGCTCCCCTGACACCTGCAGCCACATCCCCCAAGGACTGTCCTGAGACGCCTTGGCTAAAGGAACGTACCCCAGTGAGTGATTCAGCCTCTTGGTTCTGTTGCAACAACATAAACTGCGCAGACTGTGGAATCTCTGGAAAGGTATGCATAAAGATACCTTGCCGTGGATCTACATTGGCATTGAATTCATAGTCCTGACCCTTATCAAACTTCCTGCGATTGGTTACATCCAAGGCATCTTTACGTACCCCTGTCTGACCATTGGCAGACTTACCCATAATATCAATCATGCCCCTTGTAACAGCACCAATGATCTTCTGGTTATCCTCTAGTAGTGCACCATCTGGCTCACCATAAGAACTCCTACGAATAGGCAAATAGGGGATTACTACAAAAGGAAGTTCTTTATCAGGGAATGGATTTTCTTCCATTCGGATAATGGTATTACCTACCCATGAAACGATAATAGGCTTAACCAAACCACTACCGTCAATATCCCAATACCCCCAATACTCGTATACAACAAATTTCTTGCGGGGTTTGTCATTGAAGTTAAAACTCTCTGCCCCATTAGAAGAATGGTCTGGAGTACCAAGAATAGAGTTATCTTCGATGTTGATCTTATCAAGATTCTTATATTTTCCATCTTTTTTCAACTTAGAGAGTGATGAATCAAAACTATAAATAACGAACCTAGCCTTCTTGATATTACCTAAACAGGTAGGATCAAGGATCACATTACGGTAGTCACAGATATCTAAAGTAGGGTTGTTCTTAGTGGTTCGATACAGAGTCTCAACCTTATAGCCTGTAATCACTGGCTCAATAGGAACACCATTCTCCATAGACATATCATGTGCCTGCTTCAACTCATCAGGTACATCAGTATCGTACTGGCTTGGTGACTCTGCTTTAAGTTGCTCTAGTTGCTCATGCATCGGAGCCAATGCAGGATTCACCTGAAACTGTACTTGAGGAACACGATCTTGGTATTCCTCCTCTTCAAACTCCCAACCAACACGGACAATAATCGTACCCTCTTCAACAGCAGTACGAACATACTCATCAATAAAAGCTACCTTATCAATCTTGTTGTTGAACTGGTAATTCAACATCAATTCATTCTGTTTGGCTGCTTCTCTGTCTTCCCAGGTAACAGGACGGACATTAAACACATCATCTGT
>ERZ1034363.2007-NODE-2007-length-10381-cov-2.871021_pt1 | contig 10381 bp, 7 predicted proteins | sample MGYA00520616_ERZ1034363 | MGnify/ENA primary metagenome ERZ1034363 (study PRJEB33736, sample SAMEA104284506) | Azolla filiculoides | biome: Urban; feature: Water surface; material: Ditch water | place: Netherlands | collected 2015-10-28 | depth 0-0.1 m ... | reverse complement strand
CCAAATCATCATCCAGAAAAACCTCTAGCACTGCGTTGAGTGCCTGATAAAACAATTTACGTTCGACTGTATTGTCGTTGTATTGAAGAAAGGCGCCGACAAGCTCATGCGCCTGTTCAAATTGCTTTAAGGCAAGATGGATCAATAGCTTTAGTTCGAGAACTGTTAGCTGACCCCAAGGCGTATTCTCATCGAATTCAATACCAATCAATGTCGCAATATCGCCGTACTCATCTAGCTCATTATTTTCTAAGCGCTCAAGCAGTGCGCTAAGGCTTGCATCATCCAAGTTTGATAGATTCAATATATCGGCACGGAATAACAGCGCTTTATTAGTGTTATCCCAAATCAAATCTTCAATTGGATAAACCTCAGAATAGCCTGGTACCAAGATTCGGCATGCGATCGCGCCCAGCTGGTCATACACCGCAACGTATGACTCCTTACCTAAAGATTCAAGAATGCCAAATAAGGCTGCGGCTTCTTGGGCATTTGAGTTTTCGCCTTTGCCAGAAAAATCCCACTCAACAAAATCGTAATCTGATTTTGCGCTGAAGAATCGCCACGACACAATGCCACTTGAGTCAATAAAGTGCTCAACAAAATTATTTGGCTCAGTCACTGCCTCGCTTGCGAAAGTGGGCGGAGGCAAATCATTCAAGCCCTCTAGACTGCGGCCTTGAAGCAATTCGGTCAAACTCCGCTCGAGCGCCACCTCCAAGCTTGGATGTGCGCCAAAGGATGCAAATACTCCGCCTGTTCGTGGATTCATCAGAGTAACGCACATGACTGGGTAGACGCCGCCTAATGATGCATCTTTGACCAACACCGGAAAGCCCTGATCCTCAAGACTCTGAATGCCTTCCAGAATGCCAGGATATTTAGCGAGCACTTCTTGCGGTACATCCGGCAATGCGATTTCACCTTCAATAATTTCTCGCTTCACTGCCCGCTCGAAAATTTCTGACAAGCATTGCACCTGAGCCTCAGCCAAGGTGTTGCCAGCACTCATGCCATTACTGACATAGAGATTTTCAACGAGGTTGGATGGAAAATAAACCGTCTCGCCATCGGACTGACGAACATATGGCAAAGAACAAATCCCGCGCTCGACATTACCGGAGTTGGTATCAATTAAATGTGAGCCACGTAGTTCATCATCAGCATTAAAAATCTTTAGGCAATACTCATCAAGAATTTCTACAGGGAGAGAATCTTTTGGCCCTGGCTTAAACCAGCGCTCATTCGGATAATGAACAAAGGCGCTATTGGCAATATCTTCACCCCAGAATGCCCCAGCATAAAAATGATTGTTGCTGAGTCGCTCGATATACTCGCCCAGCGCTGAGGCAAGAGCGCTTTCCTTGGTAGAGCCTTTGCCATTTGTAAAGCACATTGGCGAGTGCGCATCGCGAATATGTAAAGACCACACATTAGGAATGAGGTTGCGCCATGAGGCGATTTCAATCTTGATTCCTAAGTTTGCCAACACGCTAGACATATTGGCAATGGTTTGCTCTAGCGGTAAATCCTTCCCCACGATATAGGTGCTTGCATCGGAAGCTGGCTTCAGCGTCAACAAAGTCTGCGCATCAGCATCTAAGTTCTTGACCTCTTCGATAACAAACTCGGGTCCTGCTTGCACAACTTTTTTTACTGTGCAGCGCTCAATCGAGCGCAATATGCCCTGACGATCATTTGCGGAGATATCTTCTGGCAACTCAACCTGAATTTTGAAAATCTGTTGATAGCGGTTATCAGGGTCGACAATATTATTTTGCGAAAGCCGAATGTTCTCAGTTGAAATATTGCGTGTATCGCAATACAACTTCACAAAATAGGCTGCGCATAAGGCTGATGAAGCCAAGAAGTAATCAAAAGGTCCAGGGGCTGAACCATCGCCTTTATATCGAATGGGCTGATCAGCAATCACCGTGAAGTCGTCGAACTTGGCTTCAAGACGCAACTTATCGAGAAACTTAACCTTTATTTCCATGGGAGTAATTCCGAAATGATATGGGCACCATTATCCGTCGCATCGGCGATGCTGTGTGCCGCATCAATGGCTTCAAAGATTCATTGCCAAGACTGATGGGGAATGTTTTACTGCTCCGCCTTATTGCGTGACGTATCAATTCCCAAGGCTTTTAACTTGCGATAGAGGTGGGTGCGCTCGAGACCTGTGTATTCAGAAATTTTGGTCATGCTACCGCCCATAATGATCATTTGATGCTCAAAGTAGGCTTTTTCGAATAAATCTCTAGCCTCTCGCAGCGGTAAATCAAAATAGGTTTTTGCTATCCCGCTAATATATTCGCCATCCTGAGCTTGTGGGGCTTGTTCCCCAACAACCGCTTTAGGGCTTGGGCTTGATGTGGGGGCTGACGAAGCCCTCTCTTCAACTGGTTCTACGTATTTGGGGGAGCTCTCCAGCGCCTTATTGACTGTCTTTAGCAACTTTTGAAGCGCAATCGGCTTTTCTAAGAAATTCAGAGCACCAATACGCGTAGCTTCAACCGCAGTGTCAATCGTGGCATGTCCAGACATCATGACTACCGGCATCGTAAGCTGCCCAGTCTTCGACCACTCTTTTAATAGGGTAATGCCGTCTACATCTGGCATCCAGATATCAAGCAATACAAGATCTGGTCGCATTTGCTCGCGGATTGTGCGAGCCTGCATAGCGCTCTCTGCCGCATAAACGGTGTGGCCTTCATCCGTCAGAATCTCATTGAGAAGCTCTCGGATTCCCATCTCATCATCGACCACCAAAATACTTGCCATTCTTATGCTGCCTCTTTTGCCAGATTCATAAACAAAATTGATACTTGCGCACCGATCACTTCATCTCCCTGCATGCGGTTCCGGACTTCAATCTTGGCGCCGTGATCATCAACGATTTTCTTCACCACCGCCAGGCCCAATCCAGTGCCCTTACTCTTTGTTGTTACGTAGGGTTCAAATGCTCTTGCCAATATCTTAGCTGGAAATCCTGAACCGCTATCACTTATTGTTAATCGCACCGCATTCTGTGGCACACCACTAAGCTCTCCGTAAGACACCAATTCTGTTTTTACTTCAACTGGCTCAGCCTGATGCTTGCCCTCAAGAGTAGCATCTTGTGCGTTTTGCAAAAGATTATGAATAATCTGTCTCAGTTGAGTCGGGTCACCCATAATATTTGGGCAACGCGAATCGAGATGGGTTTTTAACGGGCTTCCTTCATACAGGCCCAAGATCTCTTTGGTCAAAGTGTTAATAGAGACTGATTTCAGTTGCGGGCTTGGCGTCTTCGCGAAATCTCTAAAATCATTCACCATTTCTTTCATGGCCTGCACTTGCCCAATGATGGTTTCCGTACTGCGATTCATCATCTCTTCCTGCTCGGGACTTAATTTGCCAGCCAACTTATGCTGCAATCTCTCTGCTGAGAGCTGTATAGGGGTTAGCGGGTTCTTGATCTCATGCGCAAGGCGCCGTGCCACTTCGCTCCAAGCAATGGAACGCTGGGCGCTTACTACATCGGTAATGTCATCAAAGACCACCATGCGTAAATCTGGAGTCAATTCGGTTCCACGAATAAATAAAGTGACGCCAGGTTCATTCTCAAACTCATTTGTGCTGTGGAGCTGAATCTGCTTTTGCCATACCTGCGCCGCCTTATTGGCATCTATACCTGGGTGACCGCTCTCCGCAGCAACCGCCAGCTTCATAGTGGCAAAGCCTTCTTTAATGGCTTGCTCAAACTCAACAAGACTTGGGCTATCACTTAAGGGGCGCCCGTCTATTTGCGTTAAGTCTTGCCCAAAGATACGATCAGCGCCCGCATTGCTAGACACCACATTAAAGTTCTTATCAAAAATGCAAACACCGGCAGTTAAATTTCCCAATACCGTTTCTAGAAATGATTTAGATTCTTGCAAGGATGTTCTGGTGTCGGCAAGTTGGCGAGTCATCACATTAAATTGCCGCGTGAGCATACCCAGCTCATCGCCTGTATCAAGCTCTGGCTTAGGAGACAGGTCTCCCTGAGCAACAGCCTGCGTGCCCTTTAATAACATGAGCAAAGGTCTGGCTAGCTGACGACCCAGAACTAAGGCCAACGTAACCGCTACGAATAGTGCAAAAAAGAGCGTTAACGTAAGTGTGCCCACAAACATTTTTCGCAAACCAGTCCTGCCCAATGATTTTTCTTGATAGTCACTGTAGGCAGACTCAACCGCAACAATATTTTTAGCCAAAGGGCCAGGAATAAAACGCACTAACTGTAGAAAATATTTATCGTCTACATCTTTACCGGAATCCCCTTTACTAACAACGTGTTTTTTTCGCACAATTGGCACAATCGCTCGCACTCGATAACTTCGTTGCCCACCATCTACTTCAATTTGCTCTACGGAGGTGAGGCCCTTCTTTTTAAATGCTTCAGCGATGATATCGGGGGCTGGTGCAGGCAGATATTTTTTGGCCCGTGACTCGCTAGTGAGAATCAAATTACGTTGGATATTAAAAAGGCTAACCTCTTGAATGCCAAATTGGTTGCGAGCCTTCATCACCATAGCGCCAACCTGCTCAGAGGTTGCGCCAGAGGGAACCTGCACAATTTGCTCAGCGATGTAATTGCCCTCAGCCAAAATCTCTTCTTGCGCAATGCGCAGGGTAACGCGACCCAACTCGAGGCCAGCATCTAAGGCAGACTCTACTTGGACATCAAACCAGGTCTCGATACTTCGAGATACGAACTGCAAAGAGACGCCATACAAAATTAATCCCGGGACAACACCAACTAAAGCAAAAATCATGGCCAGCTTGGCTACCAAGCGCGTACCAAATCGGCCCTTACGCCAACGAACAGCAATCACAACCACCAAAGTCAAAATGACCAAGGTTAAACAAATACCAATGATTACATTGGCCGCATAGAGCCAAATAAAATAGTTATCAAAAAACTCGGTGTTTGATGTTGCGATTGACAGCAGCACCAATAGCAAGAGAGCAAAGGCCCCAATCGCCGCCATCGCTATAGGCAGAGCACGCCTCTTCCAAGCATCTTTCTCAAACGCATTGGATCCAATGAAGTCTAAAGATATCTTCATCGTTTAATGACGTTAGGCCCATTTGGCAAAAATGGAAAGCGCAGCCAATCACTACTGACATTCCAGTCGCGATTATTTAACGCATTTACCTGGAATGGTTTAGGTAGCTTAGCCAAATCTAGGGTCATTCTTAATGCCGCAGTGTAAGACTTGCTTGGATCGATTTGGTTGCCATCAATTACTCGCCAACCCCCGATACTACCTACTGCCTGCAAAGCTTCAAATATTGTCTTGGCAGAAAAGGTAAATCCTTCAGAGGCGATACGATATTGCTGCGTCATCGGCTGATAAGACAAGCGCGTTAGTCGTTGCGCAAGAGCGGGCTTTTCATCAAACCAATACCAGCGTGAACGGGTTACATCAAACTCAGTCTGAAAATACAAAACCACGCCTTTCTGAACTGCATCTTCTAGGCCGGGAGTTAATTCAATCTGGAACGTAGCATTTAATAGCCAGTCACTATCCACCCGCTCAAGATCAGCAGATTTAAGTTTGATTCCCTCTGCGCTTGCTGCCACTGAAAATAAGCTCAGCGCTATCAAAACACAAAGAAAGAATTGTTTAATGCCTTGGCTCATGCACCATTTTTCTTAAACAAAGCGTAATAAAAACCATCATTTAGCTCGGCGGGCAAAATTTGTCCGGGGGCGCTCAATCGTAACGCATCAGCATGCTCTGCCGCAAACCAAGTTGCCTGCTCTTCGCCCTCCTCTGGAAACACAGAACAAGTCACATACAAAAGCGTTCCGCCAATTTTGAGCATCTTCCAAGCCTGCTCCAAGATAGCGCGCTGCCTGAGCTGCAGGGCCTTAATGTCTGCCTCGCGACGCAAGAAGGGAATATCTGGATGTCTGGCAACAATGCCCGATGCCGAGCAAGGCGCATCTAATAAAATTTTGTCAAATGGCTTGCCATCCCACCAAGCTGCCTTTGAAGCATCACCGCGCACTACTCGTACAGCGTCAGACTGAAGGCGCAAACGATCTAAATTACCGCCAATTTTTCCAAGGCGCTCGCCATCTAGCTCTAAGGCAGTCATCTCGCATTGCGCTAGCTCCAGCAAATGCGCTGTTTTACCTCCAGGCGCTGCACAGGCATCCAATATGCGTTCACCTGGTTTTGGATCAAGCAATATGGCTGCAATTTGCGCGCCCGCATCTTGGACAGACACTGCGCCACTATAAAAGCCTGGCAAATCCGAAACTGGCACCGGCTCGCGCAAGAGCAAAGCGGAATCTAGCGTGATCCCAGCAACATTCTCAACAGGCTCAGCAAGGATGCCGGCTTGCTGCAATAAATCTTGGTATTCCTCGCGTGTATGTTGTTTAGCATTCACCCGCAAAATCAAGGGTGCACGCTGGGCTTGCTGAATCAACATAGCCTGCCAAGCTTTGGAATAATTTCGCTTCAGGCTAGCCCGCCACCACGGCGGAAAGAACATTGGAATTGGGTCTGGCGGATAAGGTTTCTCATTCTCAGCCTGGACTGCAAGACTGACCTTACGAAGTACAGCATTCACTAAGCCTTTGGCATACATCGTCGGCTCATACTCACTGCAGGCTTTGACAGCCTGATCAACGATCGTATGTGCTGCGTAGCCTTTGCCCTCGGTCGCACCCTGTAAAAATAAAGCGATTGCCACGCTTAATAAATACTCGACTTCTAGCGGCGGCGTCTTTGGAATGAATTGCTTAATGAACTCATGTGACCTCACCCACTTACGCAAAGCATCAAACGTGAGGCTTTGCACAATAGGCCGCTCATGTGCATCCAACTGATCTAACACCTCTGTGAGCGATCGACCCACCATCACCTCGCCAATTGCTTGCGCAGAAATAGTGATCGCCTCTGATAGCGGAAGACTGCGTGGTGTTTTTTGATCGGTCAAATTAATCTTTCTTGAACTGCATTATTTTTTCTTGTGTGCGATAGCTTTGAAGGCAGGCACTGGCGCTCGTTTTTTTTCCACCAGGCTTTTGCATTTCTAAGATTTCAATCACACCTTCTCCGCACTGGATATACACAGCATCTCCATCAAAGCACAAAACTTGTCCTGGGGCGGCGTTTTGAAGTGTTGGTATTTTGCTAGGCAAGCAAGAATTCCAAAACTTAAATTGCTCTCCATGAAGGCTACTAGTAGATCCAGGAAATGGATTAAAAGCCCGAATGCGTTGATCAATTTCAATGGCACTTAAATGCCAATCGATCTCCGCTTCGCTCTTTAATATTTTTTCTGCATAGGTAACACCTACGCCAGGCTGCGGAGTTCTTGCGATGCCGGGGCCTTTATCCAAGTCATTGAGCGTCTTGACCATGAGCTCCGCACCCAAGACCGCCAAACGATCATGGAGTGATGTACTAGTTTCGTGGGGTGTAATTTCTAAATCACCTACCAAAACGGTGTCGCCAGTATCTAGGCCTGCATCCATCTGCATAATGCTCACACCTGTAGTGGCATCACCACTCTCAATGGCACGCTGTATCGGCGCCGCACCACGCCACCTTGGCAGTAAAGAGGCGTGAATATTAAAGCAGCCATATCTACCATTGCGAGAGGCAATATCAAGAATATCTTGGGGAAGAATCAATCCGTAAGCAACAACCACCATCGCATCAAAATCAATATCAGATAAATATTGATAAGCCTGTTGAGCGGCAATCTTCTTTTGTGGATCTATATGCTCCCGCTTCAGCGTTTCTGGTTGCAACACCGGAATATTTTTTTCTTGTGCAAATATTTTTACAGGACTAGCCTGGAGATGCATGCCGCGACCCGCACGACGATCTGGTTGAGTCAGAGCCAAAACAATCTGATGACCAGCGCCATCTATTGCACGCATTGCTTGTGCAGCAAACTCTGGGGTGCCAGCAAAAACAATTTTCATTGGGCGCTTAGCGCTCGCCTACTAATTCTTTTGCGCGCTTTTTCATTTTGAGAGAAATGCGGTTGCGCTTCAACATCGAGAGATACTCAACAAATACCTTGCCTTGCAAGTGGTCCATCTCATGTTGCAAGCAAACTGATAACAAACCATCTGCCTCTACTTCAAATTCTTTACCGTTGATATCAAGCGCCTTCACTCGCACGACTGCTGGACGGTCTACTTCATCGTAATACTCGGGCACAGAGAGACACCCTTCACGCCACGATTTTTTTTCTGGGCTTGCCCAAACTAATTCTGGATTGATGAACACCATTAATTCATCTTGATTGTCCGAGACATCAATCACCACAATTCGCTCATGAATATCCACCTGAGTTGCAGCCAAACCAACTCCGGGAGCTTCGTACATTGTCTCGGCCATATCAGCCACAATTTTTTTGATACGTGCGTCTACCTGCGCCACAGGTTTAGCAACCTTATGCAGGCGTGGATCTGGATAGCAAAGGACGGTTAATAAAGCCATATGGGAATTATCCAACAGAGTAATCAGACTGTCCTGATAGTTCTCTTCTGCCCCATGTCGACAATTGCTTTATGCACGCGCCCACAAGTCCTCACATCATTCAAATACAACGCAATGGCCCCGGCTATCCAGCTCGACTACTGGATTTATGCGACCCACCTCATTCACTCTATATATATGGGGACATTAGCCTGCTGAATTTGCCCATGATTGCCATTGTTGGGTCGCGCGCTGCCAGCCCAGAAGGAATCAAAAATGCTCATTATTTTGCGCAGGCCTTATCTGCGGAGGGGTATCTCATTGTTTCTGGCCTGGCAAAAGGGGTTGATGGCGCCGCCCACCTGGGCGCTCTTGGGCCAAATCAAGACTATCCAACCGTAGCGGTATGCGGCACAGGGCTGGATATCGTGTATCCAAGAGAGCATCTTCGATTGGCCAAGGCTATTGCTGGCGTCGGGCTCTTGGTGTCTGAGCTGGCCCCAGGCTTGGGCCCAAAACCTTGGCACTTCCCACGCAGAAACCGCATCATTGCAGCCCTAGCCCTAGGAATCCTAGTAATTGAGGCTGCTGAGCGCTCTGGGTCGCTAATTACGGATAGGCTGGGGTGTGAGCATGGTCGTGAAATTTTTGCTATCCCTGGCTCAATACACAACCCCCTATCTCGGGGTTGCCATCAACTCCTTCAACAAGGTGCCAAGCTGGTCCAATCACCAAACGATATTCTTGAGGAGCTGCCAAAATGGTCAAAAACCGCATTTAAGGCCATTTAAAAGCCTATTTTAGGGAAATTTAGGTCTTTATTGACGCTTGATTCAAACCCAAAAAACGGGGCTTTTGGACTTTTGTTAATTTATCGGTTAATAATAAAAAAGGGGTGTAGGGAAGTTCTGACCAGGTTCTGGTTTAAATTGATCACCCGTTTTACCCATTAAAAACATCATTTCAAGCTCAAATTTAGGCAAATCGCGTGGCAACTAAAGCAACTACCAAAAAAAGCAGCTCAAAGACTTCGGCCATTGATCACCCAAAAGCGCTGATCATTGCGGAGAAACCTTCTGTTGCAAATGACATAGCCAAGGCTTTGGGTGGCTTTACCAAATACGAGGACTATTTTGAAAGCGATGACTTTGTTATCTCTTCTGCAGTTGGCCATCTATTGGAAATCGCCGCCCCAGAAGAGTTTGATGTCAAACGCGGCAAATGGTCATTTGCAAACCTACCAGTTGTGCCCCCTTATTTTGACTTACGTCCGATCGCCAAAACCGAATCTCGTCTTAAGGTGCTGCAAAAGCTGATTAAGCGCAAAGATATTAATGAGCTCATTAATGCATGTGACGCGGGTCGCGAAGGTGAATTAATTTTCCGCTTGATTGCACAACATGCAAAAGCGCCACAGGCAATCAAGCGACTTTGGCTGCAATCTATGACGCCGGCCGCAATTCGTGATGGCTTTGCCTCCTTGCGGAGCGATAGTGACATGCAGCCTCTAGCAGATGCAGCGCGCTGCCGCTCTGAAGCCGACTGGTTAGTCGGCATCAATGGCACTCGCGCTATGACTGCATTTAACAGCAAGAGTGGAGGATTTTTTCTAACGACAGTATATGAGGGTCGCTGGTTTGATCCTAAGTTTAAAAAGGATGCTGCTGCTCCAGACGCTCGTGAAAATCGTCTTTGGAGTGAAGCTGCGGCACAAAGCATTGTGGCTGCATGTCGCGATAAAAAAGCGAGCGTGAAAGAGGAGGCTAAGCCAGCAACCCAGCTTGCTCCTCAACTGTTTGATTTAACCAGTCTACAGCGTGAAGCAAATGCACGCTTTGGTTTCTCTGCTAAAAATACTTTGGGCTTAGCTCAGGCGCTTTACGAGCGCCACAAAGTAC
>ERZ1034363.2006-NODE-2006-length-10391-cov-3.179562_pt1 | contig 10391 bp, 33 predicted proteins | sample MGYA00520616_ERZ1034363 | MGnify/ENA primary metagenome ERZ1034363 (study PRJEB33736, sample SAMEA104284506) | Azolla filiculoides | biome: Urban; feature: Water surface; material: Ditch water | place: Netherlands | collected 2015-10-28 | depth 0-0.1 m ... | reverse complement strand
CACCACTACGGCCCGGAGATCTTACTTGTAGGGCAACAAGTAATGCTCGACAATATGTCTCGTCGTAAAGAGTCACGTATTAGAAGCACCAACCCAGCGGTGCAAAAGGCCTGGGAGCATTATCAAACAATGCTAAACTTAGTAAGGAATGACGAATGATTAAAAGTATAACAGCAACTGGCAGATACCTACAGGTAGCAAGCGGGCAGAACCCGATGCCGTATATCAACTCTGGACAACAAAGTTCAGGTATGATGCGATACAATACTAGCAGCCAGAACGTAGAAGTGTACGACGGCAGTAGTTGGCAACAACTAGGCGGCGGATATACTAGTGTAGGTCTTAATGGTGAAGCAGAGGCGTTGCTTGATTGGGCTCGTGAAGAACGCAACAGACAAGCTAAACGCGATCAAATGATTAAGGACAATCCTGCACTACAAAAAGCGTGGGAAGCAATTAAGAAAGCAGAAGATAACTTTGACATTTTAAGTAAATTTGTGGAGAATGATAATGTTTGATAGTTTATTTGTATTACTTTGGTTACTGTTCTTTAAGCACTGGTACATTGACTTTGTCAACCAAAATGACGCAGAAGTTAAAGGCAAGGGCATTTACGGTAATTGGATTGGGCTCGGGCATAGTATTAAGCACGGTTTGGCTACTGCACTTATATTTGGTTTCTTTATTTGGGACTTTCAAGTAGCTGTGATACTCGGATTGATTGACACAACCATCCATTATCATGTAGACTATTGTAAAATGAGGTTCGGTAATAGAGATATTACAACTCCTGCATTTTGGGCACAGCTAGGCTTAGACCAACTTGCACATTATACAACTTACTTAGGACTTGTTTGGTTAATAGTATGAAACCGTTAGGGCAACGTCCAAACCGACGCCCAGGCAAAGTAGACCATCATCCAGGTAAGGGATGGATCAACTGGTGGGAAGCAGAAGGCTATGGTTCTAATAATGAAAACAAAGCTCGCGAGAAACGTGAGTGGCAGCACCAAGCAAAGAAAGAACTAGACGATGATCAAAGCGATAATAGTCCGGCCGAATGACAGCCGAGTATTTTATAGAGGGACACGTAGATTGGGCACTTGGCATTTGCCATATCGTCCTCGCCTCCCGCTTATGAGTGCAAAAACACACACCTTTAGTAAGTTACCAGCTAATCAACGCATACTGATTAACATCTTTGGTTACATACACGGGTATGCGGGACATGGCATTGAGATTATGCGTAAACGTTGGAAGGCTGCCGAACAGAGATTTGAACAGCACCACATGCCTTATGCTTGGGGACGCAGTACTACACGGTTTCTTAACACTTACACAGCACACAGGTGGATGTAAAACATGAGTGACGTTTATTTCTTTAACATGGAACAATGCGAAGTTGGGATGTTTAGACTTCCAGGTATTAAGTTTGACAAAAACTTTGTTCCAGACACGATGCACGAGGAAATGGTCAAGTGGGCTAAAGATAACAACTGTGGTATGCCATGCAGCAACTGGTTATGGTCCTTTAAAACTCCTGCACAGCGCGAATGGTTTATATTACGTTGGACAGACGAACTGTCAAAGTTAAACCCAGATGAAGATTAGTAAACAAACTATTACTGCTCCTCGCAAACTAAAGTCCGGTTGGACTATTGAGCCTGCCGAAGACTATGACATCGAATCTGCTGTACACGCAGATCTTGCAAAAGAGTTAGCAAACGCCATTGACGAAGAAATCATTAAGACTATCGAGATAGAACACCTTGTTGATAAAGAAGGGTGGACTAAGGTAGAGCTATCTCGATTTAATAATATGATGCATGCCGTAGACATCAATGAATGGGTAGATAACAACTGTGGTTTACACACAAGGCTAGGCAGCACATACGTATTCAAAGAAGCAAAGGATGCAACTTGGTTTAGGATGAAGTGGTCATGACAACTATCGATATCACTGCCGCGGTACTTCGCGATACTTCCCAAGACCTACATTGGACTAAGCAGTATGTTGACTGGCTTGTTGAGAATGTAGGTAAGCGAGTAGAATTCGATTACGGTACTGCTATGGACCAAGGTGCAGGCTGGAAACTGTATCAGCGCATCGGTTGGAATGAACAAGGTATCGCTCAACAAGTATTAGTGGACATTGACGATTCAAAGCTCGCTAACTTCTTTGCTATGAGGTGGCTATGAGTGATGTTATTGGTGTAGCCATTGATAACTGGGCACCAGAACACTTTGACAAAGTAACTGATTGGCTAATAAGTCTATACGGTATATCAAATGTTCGCACATGGTACGTGGACATTCAACCCTTATGCGAAGACTTAGTAATGCGTAAGGATATCTACTTTTTGTATAAAGCAGCGTTCGCCGATGATATCTAAATTAAAAGAATATGTTGTCGACAAGTACCTTACTTGGCGCACAGGTACAGATAAGTCTACACGAGAGTGGAATGCATGGTACCGCACTAACGTAAACTTTCGTGCTACTAGAATTAAGGATATGTTTAAGAACTTTAAGCATATTATTATTGTAGATCCAGATAAGTTTACAAATCCAAATGAGCCATTTGCTTGGGTACCATGCGATGATGCTAAACAGTACTTCTGGCCACAACGTCCAGTAGAGACAACATGTGTGTGGCGCTTTGAGCGAGTAATCAACTATCCTAGTACAAACAACGAATGGCATGTAAACGAGCTTGGCGGTGAAGACCACATTTTTGTAGCAACAAACAGCGAGAAGGATGCTATGATGATAGCATTAAAATATGTTTAAACAATTACCGAGGTTAAACGAAATGTGGGATGGAGTTGACACAGGCATGTACATACCAAGAAAACAAGAATTTGCACCATGGGCAGAATGGTATGCATGGAGGCCTGTTAAGATGAAGGGCAAATACGTGTGGCTAAAGAAGATATATCGTCGTTGCATTAACACGTATGTTGACCACGATGACTGGAAGCGTTACGAGTATGGCACAGCATTTGATGTTATTCGCAATGATTCGCCCATTGGCAATGTTGGACAAGTTCCTCCGAAGCCGGCTCCCCCTAGTGGCCCAGGATATCACGATGGCTGATACTTCAATGTATAAAATAACATTCGGCAGAGATCGTTACCATCAACATAGAGATATGGAGGATTGGTGCAGGCAGCACTTAGGCGAAGGCGGCTGGCATACTGTTAACCCCGATGACCTTAGAGAAGAAGCTAATTGGTCTATTGATCAGATGTTTGGTAATACAACTTTTAGATTTAAGAACGCACGAGACTACAGCAAGTTTGTAGTAAAATGGGAGTGGGCAAATGGCCAAGATAGTATTAGTTGAAGATCTACAACCTGCATTCGACAATGCTATGGATCAGTTAGTTCGCGCAGCAGATGTAAAGACTGTAGGCGATGCCCTTAGAAAATGGAAGGAACACTACAATTGTTACCTGATACACGACTCAGATTTCGTGTGGGAAAGTGTAGGCTTTAAAAACGAAGAACAACTAGCTTGGTTTATACTCAAGTACTCATGACAAACGAAAACAAAAGCGTATTGATCCCTATCATTAGAAAAATCATGCCTGAGATCATTGCACAGGACATCGTAGGCGTTCAGCCGATGACCAATAACACCGGTGCTATCTTTAATATTAAGTCTAAATACCTACCAAAGTTTACAAAGATTGATGTAGATGGTATTCCTGCAGGGCATTACGGGGTAGACGTTAGCTTCGAAGTGCAACTCTGGATAGAACAGCAGCCTATTCACATGTGGAAGTACGTTGACGGTACTGAAGACATGTCGCGCATCGACAGGCAACAGTTTTTAGTAAGTGAACAATTATACAACTGGATGACTATGAGGTGGTCATGAGTTTTGTTGGATTATCAAAACTTGCGCCGCCGGGATATAAGTGGGAAAAAGTGAAAGTTACACAAGTCATTGCAGATGGCCCAGAATGTTATCCATGGAAGGAAATGTATGCGTGGCTTCCTGTTCGTACAGTTAGCGGCAAGATTGCCTGGCGCAAAACTATTTACAAACGAAAAGTTTATGTAGTGTGGGGCACAGGGTTTCATATGGAGCCTGTTGTACAATATGCAACGGACTTTGATTTAATCCAAGGTTATGAAGAACTGATAGGTAAAGAAAGGATTTGAGTTACTTGAAAAGGACAGCAGCGTTTCAATGGGCAGGAAAGTCTATTACATTTAATAATGGTTCTGCGAAACCTATTGAAATAGATGCCAAACGAGTTATGAGCAAATATCGAGTGCACAATGATGAAGTACATGAACGCAGGCTCGTGTATAAATTCCAGTTAGGCGATGTAGAAGATCCGGAAATTTATGCAGCACAGCCGATTCTAGATTGGCAAAACTCTGAGCACGGCAAATGGGTTATGGCACACGGTTTGGATCCAACCTTCCACATAGTAGCCGATTATATGACATATGGCTATGTGATCAATGTTACAGCGCACATTACGCCCAAACGGTGGACAGAGTACTGCTTAAAGTTTGACAAATACATCTTTTGATGTTACAATACTACAATGGAAAAGCGGATTATTAGGCCCGATGGCACTGAATACATGACAGTCTATCTCGACAATGATACGCTCGAGTTTCGTAACTTTACTAAAAAAGGATTAACTATTAAAATGGACGTTAAAGTCCTTGAACAGATAGTACCGTTCTTAAATGAAGCATTGTTTTGGCAAGCGGCTAGTAATGACTAAAAAGATATTTTACGAAAAGGTTGGGCGCAGATACAAGCCTGTAGCCGAATACAATTCCGACCTAATGGATGCAATGCACAAAGGTACACATATTGTTATGTGCTATCCAGGCGGGCGTAGTACACGGTACGGCATTGACCCGGCGTTCGGTCCAATGATTGCGGCCGGTAGGTTTGCAGAAGATGCTATTAGTCAAAAGCTAATGGACACAAGTGCCCTGCGAGTGGCAAAGAATGTAGAGTTGACAGAGTATCAACGCAAATGTTGGTATGCACTACAAGATGCACTAGGCTCAGGAAACTTAGCACTCGAATGGTGTAGTTATCGCGAAGCTGCTGAAGCAGGTGTTAAGGCTATGCAGATCGAAGCAGAGAAGATGTTAGAGAATCCTGCCGTACGCAAGGCTTGGGATTATTTTATAATGACTTGGCAGTTAACTAAAGAAAGAGATAGAAATGAAGATTAAGTTTGATAAAGACACGATGCCAGATGCGCTATACAACGCTCTCCTGCAGCACTTTGTTAACAAGGCAGTTGCAGATGGTATTAGTGTTAACAAGCATACACAGTTTAACAATTGGGTTATTGAATGCGATGTTCAAGCACCTGTCAAACATTTACATTAAAGGAATAACATGAATTGGTTTAAGAAACTTATTGTTAAGTGGGTTAGAGAGGATTGGGACAATTCTAACAAAAAGGTGCGAGAGTACGATAGAGCAGAACTCGTTAGCAGTAATAGTGTACAAAACGATGGTGACTCACCTAGTGGCGACCCTATTTTACAGTTTAAGGTATATTCTGCTGTGGGCGGAAAGATTGTAGAGTTTAGACGATATGATCGTAAAACCGGTGACAACTACTACACATCATACATCATTTCCGAAGATCAAAACTTCGGCGACCGTATCGCTAAAATTTCCAGCTTAGAAATCCTTAAATAATGTATCACTTTGGAGAGTAGTATGTCTGATTACATTGTACCAATTCTAACCGTTGCTATTGCATTTTACTGTGGGTGGCGTGTACGCACAGCTATTATGATGTATCATCTAGGTGAAGATCCAGATAGAATGATTAACATTCTAAACAAGATCAAAGAGATTAACGCAAAGGATAAAGACAGTACCGAAGTTAAGGCTAATGGCGATGTTAAAATCGAACATCATCACGGGCACGTTTATTTGTTTGAAAGCAGTACTGATAGATTTTTGGCACAGGGAGAAACTCTAGTAGAAGCCATTAAGATGATGGACAAACGTTTCCCCGGACGCTTTGAGCTAAAAGTATCTATTCCAGATAGCCATTCTAGTTGACCTAGGTGGCATGTTCCCATATAATATGATTAATGCTGTAGAGCAGAAACTAAAAGAGGAAACACACATGAAGACATTAAACAAAGAAACTAAAGCATTTAAGCTATTCGAAGTATTGTACCAAGGCGAAGCAGTAACAGCGTCAGCGGCACAAAAGCGTTTTGGCATTAAGAATATTAGTGCAGAAGTAAGTCGTATCCGTCAAAGCGGTTATGCAGTTTACGCTAATACTCGTGTTGCAGGTAACAATGCAAAGGTTACTGAGTATGTTATCGGCAAGCCATCACGTAAATTGGTTGCAGCTGGTTACAAGGCACTTGCAGCTGGTCTGGTTTAATACTAACAGTTTGTAACCAAAAGCCCAGCTCAGCCTGGGCTTTTTTAATATATAAACATATGGAATTACCAGACGAAGAAGAACTACATGACATCGTTGATCAACTTGACGAAGTCTTACACGAATACAAGCATCTTGGTGCACATAACCTAGCAGGCATATTGCTATCTAGAGTTGTCCTTTTAACTGAACATGAACCTTCACTAGGTAAAGACCTAGTTAGATATGTTTGGGAACGATTGGACGGCATTGAGCAAGATAGACCATTAGGAGGAAGCTCTTATGACTTTTAAACACCCGCCCGAGATTGGGTCAATTTATCGCAACTCCACAAACTTACAGTTCCGTGTACTCAAAATAGCACATATCGAACACGATCCGTGGATCGAATACGAAAATATCGAAACCAAACAACACTATAGCTGTAGACTTCCTGCATTTTTGGAAAGATTTAGATACGTACAGCCATATCGTCCTTGGTTGACAAACTAACCAAACTATAGTATAATGCAAGTATGAAACGTATAATCATACTTGCATTTATACCTTGGCTTAATGCCTGTATGGGGTACCATATATACTCGGGCATTAATGCTATTACGACTGGAACTACAAACAAAAGCATTCCAGATCATACTATCAGCCTAGCTTCAGGTAATGACTGCAATGCGTTTAATATATTCCGGGACAAATATTACTGCGAAGTGCCCAGAGAGGCCGGCACTACTTATAATCAATCAGCGTTCTGACTTATCTTGATCATCTAATAAAAATACTTTAAGTGTAGCCGCCGCAAGCCCGGCAACTAATAAAGTGCCAATGATGATCCAATCAGTAATAGTAAAATGGTCCATTGTTCGCTCCCTACTATATACTTATTGCTGTAGAGCAGCAAATTAAAACGGTTTATTAAACTGCCTGTGGTTGTTCAGTAGTGCGCGGTGGCATTGTGCCGACTTCAGTCTTAGGCTGAGTGAACCACAGAGTTTCACCTGAATCGAGATCCTTTGCACCATATATGCCGTTTGGAAAGCTGCCTGGCATGTCTTGTAATGCGCGATCTGTTGCTGTCCAAAAGTCCGGAGCACTAATAACAACGCCACCACCTTGTGGATTGCGGATTACTGTAAAAGTCTTTTTAACTTCTTGGCTTCTACGTGTCTTTTCTGCTTTGCGTTCACGCCATATAGCAATCATACGATCCTTAACTTGCTTTGCAGGAAAGTCTTGGCGTTGGTACACAAATGGAATGTTGAACTTGGTCATGTACGCCATTAGTGCGTCACGTTGCTTCCAACCTGCTTCGCCTTGAAAGTGTGACATTAGCAGTTGGCACAATTCATCTAAGCTGCCTTGTTGATTAGTGCCGCGCTTCTTAAAGTCTTTACCCGAACGATACGGATCATGTGCTTTACCGCCGGCGTAGACAATGCCTGTAATATATTGGTGAACGTTAGGTAGTGCACCTACGTTCAAATGTTCTTCTGATTCCCAACGTGCGCTTTTACCAATTGTACCTCGAACAATGTCCCCAAGCTCTGCACCATTAACTCGCCAAGTGCCGCCTTCACCATTTTTAGCACGGGCTATTTGATCAGCATTTGCAGGATCTGCTAACCACGCTTGACGATCCTTTTCTGACCATGCAGCATGTTTGCCTTGTCCGCCTGCTACTAACTTCTTACCATAGCGTTGACGTAATAAGTCTTGGTTAACTCTAAAGCCCCAAGATCCGCTTAGAATCTGTGCAGGCAAAAACTGACGACCATAGTCTCTGGTAAAGTATATGCGCCCTTCTGGATCGGTGCCGCCGGCCCGTAACTTAGCGCCGCCTGCAACTAATGTATCTGTACGTAATACGTTAAAGAATCCAGATTCACTTGTAAAGTGATATAATGGTGCTTCGCGGGCTTCGTTAAGGATGATGTCTAAAATGCGCATCTAGTATTTATCAGTCCCAACCCTTAAGACATTGCATTGTATAAGCCTTAGGTTCAACCCAGCAATCGATAATAACCGGCGTGCCAGGGCCAGTGATAACTCTACGAATTAGTATAGCAGATTTAATCCAAAGCCACTTTTTAGTGAGTACGCACCGCTTAGGATACCAGGGCCGTGCTAGGCTAATATGGCTACGATCTAGCCACTCTGTGTTTGTGAATAAATGGCCATTATCAAATACACTAGTCATTAGTACCACTTACCCCTGTACTCTCCGTAATTGCCAAGGTAGCTGTATCGTTCTTGGTCTCGTTTGTTTGCTTCTTTTTCAAGGATTTTTTCATAATATTCTGTAGTAACTTCATCTATCTTATCTGATATACGCTTTTGTATCCAACGCTCTAAGTCGTCTTCTGACCATGAGCCTATACGTACAAGATAGTATGCTTCGTTAACACTAGTAATTGACACGACTGTCTCCTATTGCTTTTCTAATCTCTTGACGGTTGCAATGGATGCAAGTGCGATACTGTTTCCAATAGCCTATACTTGCTTTATTATCGTTAGTTGCTTCTTTCCAACGTTCCCACGTATGCCAGCCGAGGCGGCACAACCGAGATGTAGGTAACAATGGCTTGCCTTCTAAGCGGCGCATTGTGTTATGTTTCTCATTCATATAATCCACCATACCCATGCAGCCCAACCTGCAATTACAGTTAAGAACAGCACAGTACTAAGGTACTTTTGCCAGCCCCAGTCATACATCCATGCTAGAACAAAGTACACCATACCGTAGTATGTGCTGGGTAGTAGGGCCCAAAGTGCTAGAACCTTTAATGCTATGGTCATATTAGTTTGATCTCGCCCTTGGGTACACATTTAAGTCCGTGGCTCGTTTTAATAACAATGCCGCCCTGATCTAAGCACATGTTCATATCCTTGCGATATTCTATGTACCCGGAGAGTAATGCTAGTACAGTAAGCCCCACAGCTAGAGCCAGTACGCTAACGATTGCCTTAAACATCCCACGGATTCCTTTGTGTTAATACTTCTCGACGGCCTACATATCTACCTACGATAAACCCAACGACAGCTGAAGCCAGGCTTAACCATATCAAATATACAATCATGACCACCTCAGAACAAACATTGTGTATTCCTTTTCGCTGCGAAACCGCACATAGGGTTTGTATGTACGGGGCCTAATTACCTTAACACACGGGTACCTATCCCCAAACTGGCGCTTAAACTCAGCATGGATAATAGTATCTAAGCATATGGCATCAGACTTGCGGAATATCTCATCACAATGGCGTTCAAAGTTATACCAGCCCGGGAAGTTTTCGCCCCGGTCATTGTACCACCCCTTGCCCTCTAAGGTTACTGTAAACTTATCATGCATCATGCCCACCTCATAATAAACCACTGCAGACGTGCAGGGTCGTCAAAGTGTATGTATTTGGCGTTTAAGTTAGTTGAAGCCTTGTAGTCACGTTCGAGCCATTCCCATATGCTAGGAGGGCCTGGTTCGTCCCAATGTACGTGATCATAGTAATATTCTACGAGATTTTCCCAATAGGGTTCTTTTTCAATCATTAACATTAGCCCATTTAAGTAAGAATACCGTGCGATCACGCTCGTTCTTAAACCAAAACGTGTTGTTACTAACCTGCCAACGATCCCCATAGTATTCGCCATAGGGCTTAGGGCCAAACGTGTTGTTACACCAATCACGCATGTTGTTTATAGTCTTTGTATTGCTGTTGAGCAATCCGCTGTGAACACACACGCCATAAACATACACCCTAGTTTCGTCATATACGGACTCAACAAACGGGTGCAATCGATACTTAAGATCTTTTATAGCATCTTCAATCTTCTGGTGAAACTGTGATTTAGTAATCTTAGTAGCCACTATGCTGCTTCCCTGTTGCGATTACTAAACTCTAGTAAGAACAAATCGCGATAGCCTTCGCGGCTAAAGCTAAACTCATACATACGACGGCGCCACTTGTACTCAGTGTTGGTACGGTGGTCTCTATCC
>ERZ1034363.2005-NODE-2005-length-10392-cov-1.696946_pt1 | contig 10392 bp, 10 predicted proteins | sample MGYA00520616_ERZ1034363 | MGnify/ENA primary metagenome ERZ1034363 (study PRJEB33736, sample SAMEA104284506) | Azolla filiculoides | biome: Urban; feature: Water surface; material: Ditch water | place: Netherlands | collected 2015-10-28 | depth 0-0.1 m ... | reverse complement strand
TCGTCGTCACGCCCGATCACCGGGTCGAGCTTGCCCATGCGGGCGCGCTCGGTGAGGTCGATGCAGTATTTCTTGAGCGATTCGCGCTGGCCTTCGGCGTCGGCGCTGTCCACGCCCTGGCCACCGCGCACGGCATCGATGGCGGCCTCCAGGCTCTTGCGGGTCAGGCCGTTGGCGCGGGCCACGTTGCCGAACTCGGCCTTGCTGTCGGCCAGCGCCAGCAGGAACAGTTCACTGGCGATGAACTGGTCGCCGCGCTTGATGGATTCTTTTTCAGTGGCCTGCAGCAGCTTGGCCAGCTCCGGGCCAACCTGCACCTGGTCCTGCCCCTGTACCTCCGGCAGGCGCTTGATGGCGGCCTCGCCTGCGGCCAGCAGGCCGGGCACGTTGACGCCTGCGCGCTGCAGCAGCGCCTTGGGGCCGTCGTCCTGTTTGAGCATGGCCACCAACAGGTGGGCAGGTTCGATATAGGCGTTGTCCGCGCCGAGTGAAAGCGACTGTGCGTCGGCCAGTGCTTCCTGGAACTTGGTGGTGAGTTTGTCGTGTCGCATGAAAATCCTCCGGGTTGCGTGAAAGCTAGGGCTGGCAGGAGGCTATTTCAAGGGGCAAGCCCGCAGTGAACACTGACTAGAATCAAGGAAATGAAGCTTGACCAAGTCACCGCACGCTATCTCCAGGAACAGGACCGCATCCTGGTGCGCATGAACACGTCCTCGTCTGACGAGTTGCGCCTGTGGCTGACGCGCCGCTTGTGTCTGCGCCTGTGGCCCAGCCTGAACACTGTCGTGGCCGACCGGGTTGCGCGCACCGAAGGCGCCCGCGATCCATCCCGGGCGGCGGCGGCCACCGCCGATGGCGCGACCCGCAAGATGCTTGCGGATTTCGAGCGCCAGGAGGTGCTGAAGACCGCCGACTTCAAGACGCCATTCCGGGACCAGGCCAGGCAACTGCCGCTGGGGGCGGAGCCCCTGCTGGTGACGGAGGTCAGCCTGACCAACCTGGAGGATGGCCGGCTGCAGCTGGATTTCAAGGAAAAGCTGGCCGGGTCGCCTGCGCCGCGCAGCTTTCAGGTCAGCCTGGAAAACACGAACCTGCATGGGTTCCTGCACCTGCTGGACAACGCACTGGAGCAGTCAGGCTGGCTCGGCGACGGCGCTGGCACATCGGCCGACGCCAGCGCAGTGCCCGGAAATGAACGCCCCAGGTACCTGAATTAGAGGCGAACAGACCGCCTCAGGCGTTGGTTGCCTGGATGCCCCAGCGTGCGAGTGCCGCATCGTCGCTGACGCGCGCATCCACCCAGCGCGCGCCCTCGGGCGTCTGCTCTTTTTTCCAGAAAGGGGCCTGGGTCTTGAGGTAGTCCATCAGAAACTCGCAGGCCTGGAAACTCTCCCCCCGGTGCGCCGAGGTCACAGCCACCAGCACGATCTGGTCCAGCGGCTGCAACAGGCCCACGCGGTGGATCACCCGGGCGCCGAAGATGTCGAAACGCTGGTGCGCCGCGTCGATCATGGCCTCGATGGATTTTTCGGTCATGCCGGGGTAGTGCTCCAGCTCCATCGTACTGACAGACTGGCCGTCGTTGCGGTCCCGCACAGTACCGACAAAACTGCACACCGCGCCGACGCGCGGGTCCTGCAGGCGCAGGCGGGCCACCTCGCCGGACAAATCAAAGTCTTCGGTCTGGATGCTTACACGGGCGGTCATGCCGGCTCCTTGGCCATCAGCCGCCGGTCACCGGCGGGAAAAAACCGACCTCGGCCCCATCGGTGAGGACGGCAGCTTCATCGCTCAGGGTCTGGTTCAGTGCCACGCGCACCGCCCGGCCACGGGCCAGGCTTTCGGCGTACGCACCGCCACGGGCAATCAGTTCTTCGCGCAGGGCAGCCAGCGTGGACGCGGTGGTGTCCAAGGTTTCGCTACCCACGCCGATGGTTTCACGGATCGAGGCGAAATAACGCAGGTTGACTTTCATGCCAGCCACTCCGAGAAAGGAACGAAGCGCACCAGGTCGCCATGCGCAATCGTGGTGCCCGCGGGGTTGTCGATGACGCCATCGTTGTTCTGGAAAACATTTTCCGCCACCGTGAAGAATTGGATGCCGACCCGATAACTGCTGCGGTCAACGGCTCGAATGAGGTGGTTTTTGCGGTGATTGCGGCAACCTTGTCGCTGGTTTCCATCTTCGCGCCGGTCATTTTCATGAACGGCATCATCGGCCAGTTTTTCCGATCCTTTGCCGTTGTCGTGACCTTTGGCGTGCTGGTTTCGCTCTTTGTCTCACTAACGCTGACACCGATGCTTTGCTCGCGTTTTCTCACCGTTCGTGAGAAAGGGCACGAGCATGGTCGGTTTTACGCTGCGATCACGAGCGGTTTCAATCGACTCGATAATTTTTATCGCAAACTGCTTTCCTGGTCGCTGCTCAATCGCTGGAAAATTGTGCTGTTTACGCTGTTGACCGTAACAAGTAGTACTTTTTTCTTTGCCAATGTCGGCAAAACCTTTGCCCCGGAGCAGGATGAGGGGCGCTTCCTTGTGACGCTACGCGCACCGCTCGGCTCATCGATTGATTACACCAATTCCCGCTTGATGATGGTTGAGGAAATACTGCGCAAGCACCCGGAGATCGTTACCGAGTTCGCGCTGATCGGTCTCGGCTCGGCTGGTCAGGTCAATCAGGGTACGGTGGTTACCCGGATGGCACCGCGTGATCAGCGCAAAATCAGCCAGCAGGAAATATTGCCTATTCTGCGCAAGGAGCTGGCGCAAATTCCCGGGGCGCGTGTCTTTGCCGCGCCATACCCGATGGTTCAGGGGCAACGTGGTGAGCCGCTGCAATTTGTACTGACTGGAGAAAATCTCGCCGAAGTGGGTCGCCTCGGCCGCGAACTGCAAGGCAAACTGGCTGCCGAGCCAGGTTTAGGCGGGCGCATCGATACCGATCTCCAACTTGATCTTCCACAACTCGTCTTCCAGCCAGATCGCCTGCGCATTGCCTCGTCCGGCCTGACCACCAGCGATGTCGCCTCCGCCATCAACATGCTGAGCGGCGGCGTCGATATCGCCAAATACAACGATGAGCCAGGTGACGGCCAGCGTTACGATATCCGCGTCAAAGGCAAGAACAGCGAATTCACTCAGGCAGCTGATCTCAGCAAGATTTACCTGCGCAACAAGGAAGGCAAGCTGGTGCGCCTCGACTCGGTTGCGAGTTTCAATGAAACACTCGGACCGGCCATCATCGGTCGCTTCGATCTGCAATACTCCGCCACCTTCTTCGCCACGCCGACCATTCCACTCAGTGAAGCCGTACAGAAAGTGCGTGCTGCTGCGGTCGACCTGCCGCCAGGCTATCAAATCAAGCTGATCGGTCAGGCCGAGGAGTTTGGCAAGACCACGGCCTACATGACTTTCGCCTTTGCACTCGCCATGGTCCTGCTTTACATGGTGCTGGCCAGCCAGTTCAATTCCTTTGTGCAACCACTCATCGTCATGCTCGCCCAGCCGCTCGCCATCATCGGCGGCGTTGCCGCGCTGTGGCTGACCGGACAAACCCTGAATTTCTATTCGATGATCGGCCTGGTTTTGCTGATTGGACTCGGCGCTGGCGCTGAAACCAATCAACCGCTGTCGATTGCCGTCATTGGCGGCATGATTTCCTCAACGCTGCTGACGCTGGTTGTCGTCCCGGCGGTCTACTCTCTCGTCGAACATCGCCTCAACCGTCCAGTCCCAGCGGACGCGTTCGCCTGAGTCACACGCCATGCGTCGCCTGTTCGCACTCGCCTGCCTGTTTCTGTCGCTTGCGGTCAACGCCGCCAGCCAGACCTTTTTTATCATCGGCGACACGGGTGACTGCGATCAAGAAGGCGCAGCCCTCGTCGGCAAGGCCTTGCGTGCCCACGCCGACTGGCAAAGCGCCACGCTGATCGAAACCGGTGATCTGGCCTACCCCGTCGCCACACGTGAGCGCCTGATGGCCTGCCACGAACCACATTTCAACGGCTTTGCCCGCCGTCTCGCCGTGCCCGGCAATCACGACTGGGCCGATGCCGGTGGCCTTGGCTTCTTCGCCACCTTTCCCGGCGACATGCCGCGCAAGGAGAAACTCGGCGGCCCATGGCAACTCATCATGTTGAACAGTAATCTGCGCGACGAGGCCTGGGCGCAACAATTGCGCTGGCTCGACACAACGCTCGCCCAAAGCCATGGGGAATGCCTGATCGCCACCTGGCATCATCAGCGCTGGTCATCCGGCAAACATGGCGACAGGCGCTTCACGGCCCCGCTCTGGGAGCGCCTGCAAGGTCACGCCACATTCACCCTGCACGGCCACGACCATCATTTTGAAGCCCTGCCGGCCATCGGCCCCAACGGCGATAACGACACCCGTGGTGTCGTCTCCTTCATCGTCGGTCACAGTGGCGCACGCCTGTATGAAGCCGGTTGGGGGCCAAGCCGCTCTAGCCGCGCCCATTACGGCCAATGGGGCTTCATGCGACTCGAACTTGATGGCCGGCGCTACCGTTGGCAAGCCATCAACACCGAAGGCAAAGTCATCGATCACGGCGAAGGCCAATGCCACACCTCAGGAAAAATCCATGCGCCTTGATAAATGGCTGTGGGCCGCCCGCTTTTTCAAAACGCGCAGTCTGGCGACCGATGCCATCGAGCATGGCCGCGTAATGCTGAACGGTGCACGCAGCAAACCCGCTCGCGAAATCCACGTCGATGACCGCCTCGTCATCAGTAAAGATGAAACCCGCTGGGAAATCACCGTGTGCGGCTTGTCGGAACAACGCGGTCCGGCGGTTGAAGCACAAAAACTTTACGCAGAATCGGAAGAAAGCCGGCTCACCCGCGAACAGCAGCGGGAGAATCGACAGCTAATGGCTGATCCATCCAGGGAGATTCAGGGAAGACCAACGAAACGTGATCGACGCAAGTTGGGGGCCCTCGGGAATTGGTGAGAGGATGAGCAGTAACGCTGCTTATGAAGGCACAATGGGTCAGTCCGCGAGTTGAATCCGGGCAATACTGCTGAAACTGTCACTCCAGACAGGAACATCTGGAATGTCAGGATCTGAATCGCCCAGATCGGTTCCATCCGCAGCGAAGCGCCTGTTATAGGACGGATAACGCGATAAATATTCGGCATCCCGAGTCATAACAAGGTAATGATTTTTAAGAATTTCCCGGTCATCGTCCTCGGGCTGTTGCTTGTTACGGTAGCCTAATCCAAGCACTTCGGCTTGACGCTTGACCACCGGATAAAGGTTCAGGTAACTGTTGGTGATATGAACAACAATGAAGCCATCGGGTGAAAGATGTTGCTCGTAAATGGCGAAAGCCTCTCGCGTCAGCAAGTGCAGTGGCACTGAATCGCCGGAGAAGGCATCCAGAACGATAACGTCATAACGCCGATCCTTGGGTAGGCTCTCAAGCTGCAAGCGAGCATCCCCCGTAAAGATACGGGTAGATTGGGTCTTGGCATTCGGCAAATTGGAAAACCATTGCCGAGCCACCCCAATGACCTCAGGGTTGATATCGAACAGATCGTATTCGTCGTTTGCCCGAGCATAGTTAAGCAAGGTGCCGACCCCTAAACCGACAACGGCCACCTTGAGTGAAGGCTTGATCGATCCGGCGTACAACAGCGTTTCACCGACACCACTGCCTTCCGAGTAATAGGTTGTTTTCCAGTTCTGCCGGTCTGATTTCAGCAACTGCATGCCATGAACAATTTGCCCACTGAAAAACGACCTGCGATCGAGTTCTGGCGTGGAAAAATACTTTTTCTCGACCACGGCAACCGTCCCGTAAAAATTCCGCGCCTGATAGACGATTTCGGAATGGTATTCATCCGTACCGCGGTTCCTTTGCGATAAAGGATCTTCCCAGAACAAAACCAGCGCAGAGAGCCCCAAGGCGGCGCTGGGCAGCAACACCTTTTTCCATCCAATCGAACTCAAGAATGGGAACTCTGAGCGCAGGATGGAAATTGAAAGCAATGTTCCCATGACCAGCAGAATGGACCATTCGTAATAATCCGGGAAAAAATTGGTGGCGATCAGTGTGACGAATAAGCCGCCCAGCGCTCCACCAATCGAAATCATCAGATAGAACTTTGTCAGGTATCTTGAGTTGCTCGGCCTGGATCGATAAAGCTCACCATGACTGACGAAACAGATCAGGAACATTGCGATGAAATGTAGCCAGCGCATTTCCGCCAGCGAGTAATCAGGACTAATACCAAAAAGCTTCGGAATATCGTGTCGACCGCTCAAGGCCAGAATGCATAGCAGACTGGCTGCAGCAACAAATCGACGCTGGTACCAACGGGGATGGTCGAAGCAAATGATGAAGGTGACCAAATACAAGCTCAATGTGGCGATCCACAACCTCGGCTCGGGAGCAATATCATGGCTGACATGATCCGTCGTCGAAATGAAGGCCAGGGAAGCAATGGCTGGCAAGTAGATCCAGCGAAGCAACTGAAAGACAGAGGGGATTTCAGTCAGTGTTGCTGGCAGTGGGGCGCTGACTTTGCTGTGGGGTTGACTGGGAATCTGCCAGTCGGACTTGCGGGCGACCCAGGCAGCAATGGCACAGATCACCGCAAATCCCCAGAAGCCGTACATCCACATCTGACCCAGTGTCCGCAATTCGAAATTTGGCTCAAAGACATAGGGAAAAGTCAGCAGGGCAAGCAGCGAGCCGACATTGGACAGCGCATAAAGCCTGTAAGCGGAAGCACCTGGCATGGACCGAGAAAACCAGTACTGGATGAGTGGCCCAGTTGTCGCCAAGCAAAAATAGGGAATGCCGACGCAACTCGCGAGCAAGATCAGAATCTTGATTGCGGGCTGCTCATCGCCGATGGGCTTCATCGAAACATCGGGCACCAGCAATACTGCCAGCAAGGAAGCCAAGGCCAATAAAGTAAGGTGGGTGATTGTCTGAAACTGGGGTTTTAGCCGTGTTGTCAGCAAGTGAGCGTATAGATATCCGCCACACAAGGTGGTTTGAAAAAACAGCATTGCGGTCGTCCAGACCGAAGGGCTGCCACCAAACCACGGCAAAATGAATTTACTGATGAGTGGCTGCACCTGAAACAGCAGAAATGCACTCACAAATATGGTGACTGTAAACGAAATACGTTGAATTAATTTCAAAGTGCCCCCTCGCTTGGCCAAAGACATTCCGAATATGTCAGCCAACTATACAAGATCATTTAGCCCGACGGTTCAGTTAAATCCCCGCCGCAACACCGGGGGGCTAGCGGAAATAGTCATGTCAGCGGTTTTTTCCGGGGGGATTACCATCGCTCGTAGTAGTAGCCGACTGCACTCTACATTGACTGTGCGATTTTTCATTATTGAGGTATTTTACGTTGATGTTAAAAACACTCGTTCCATCGTCAATGACGAGTGTGAGCATACGTTGATGCTGTACGCGCTGACACAAGCGCAAAAAATGCTGCTAGCAGAACCAGATGTGAAAAAATCGGTCATTAGTTACGGCTGATCAACAAGCCCGGGGAGTTCTCTTTGCGATTTTTGCCTGTAACCAGCAATTTATCTTTTCTTGATCGTAGCGTTCGCTTCTTTCTCGGCGTGACACTGGCGACCATATCAGCACCGGGGATGCCTTTTCTTGAAGGGCTTCCCTTGAGGTATGTGCTTTTCGTCTTTGCACTACTCAATGTCTACGCAGCCGTTTCAGGATGGTGTTGTGGCTATGCCCTGTTTAATTTTTCTTCAAACAAAGGCAACAAAGCTGCTGCTACGGATACCGATGTCAAACAGGTTGCCGATCCAAAAGAACTCCTTCAACGCCCTGACGACCTCCGCAACGGCATAGTGCTTTTGGTCATGACACTGCTTACCGTGGGCTGCATTGGCTATACCTATCAAATTGGACAAACTGCAAAAGAACTTGGGAGTCGTAAGGAGCTAGAAAAATTCCTCCTTCGCCTTCAATACCTGACTGCTCATTTTGAGGAAGAAACCCGTAACTTGGACTTGGGGCAACACGAAACTGCGGAACAGGAGTTGTTGAAGCACCTTGAGGAAGAGCGGTATCTCAGTAAATCGCTATTTACAGGATCCGTATTAATGAGGGTTCAATTTAATGATCGACAATTCGTGGATTCGAAAGAGATTGCCCCCGACATTGTTGTCAATCTCATCAGCTCATTCGATCAAAGGTTTGCCAAGGAGCCCGGCCATTTCAACAAAAACATTAATTTAGAAACAGACCTATTGACCGCCAGGGAGCACTACTTCAGCGCCAATGGGAAAAACTACTTTGCTGTCGCTCAAGATTTCCACAAGGGTCGGGGATGGGTGACGCTGGTCCAGCAACTCAATGAAGGCGAAGCCGAATATTCCTTCGCAATTAAACACGCCCTGGTAATCAGCCTTATCGCGTTCTGGATTGTGGGCTGGATGACCATCCTGCTTACCAGAAAAGTCGAAAGACGCCTGAAACGTTCGAATGGAGCCATCCTGCAAGCACTAGAGCTGCTGGAAGAGAACAATCGTGACCTTGAAAACAAAGTAGATCAGCGTACTCATGAGCTCAAGTCGGCGCTTGTGGAAGCCGAGTCTGCAAACATGGCGAAGAGCGCCTTTCTAGCCAACATGTCGCATGAGATTCGTACGCCCATGAATGCGATCACCGGCATGGCGGAACTGACATTGGCCACGGACTTGAATACTCGGCAGCGCAACTACGTGGAGAAGATTAAAACCGCCTCGAATGCGCTGCTACGGGTCATCAATGACATTCTGGATTTCTCAAAAATTGAAGCCGGAAAATTGGATATTGAGTCCATCCCCTTTGTATTAGAGGAGGTTTTTGACCAGCTGTCTGGCGTTGTGGCACTGCGGGCAGAAGAGCAAGGGATAGAACTGTCCTATCAATTTGAGTCTGATTCCCAGTTTCTGGTTGGCGACCCCCTACGGATTTCTCAGATTCTCATCAATCTTGTGTCCAATGCCCTGAAGTTCTCGGCGGGCGGCAACGTGGTTGTGCAGGTCAACAAAACCAACGTGAATGAAACAGAAGCTGAGTTTCATTTTTCAGTCAGTGATGAAGGCATCGGCATGACCCAAGAGCAAATGAGCGCTCTATTTCAGCCTTTCACTCAGGCCGATACTTCTACCACTCGAAAGTATGGCGGGACAGGTCTTGGTTTGGCCATTTGTCGTCATCTCGCAGAAGCAATGCACGGGAAAATTTGGGTCGAAAGCGAATTTGGAAAAGGAAGCAAGTTCATTTTCTCGCTACCAAACTCTAACCAAACTTAAAACCATTCTGAGTTTTAATTCAAGTTCTGGAATTGGACAATTATTCACCCCTGGCTGCTTAAACTTAATAAAGTAAGTATTATCTTAGATTTGATATACTGAAAAATAAAAATATTACTATTACTTCCACTTTTACATTACCATGTCAAATATCGAAATTTCAAAAATTTTAATTGTTGATGATAACTCCTTTTATTTATCATTATTAAAAACAATTCTTAAAGATGTTGATGTCGCCATTTATCTGGCCGTCTCAGGAAAGGAAGCAAAAAATGGCAAAAAAATGGCAAAATCGACAGGTAATAATATTTTACCTAGAGAGATTTTGACTGGCGAAAATACTATTTTAAGTAAAGCGTTTTCCGCTTCGGTAACTCGTTTCTTTATGTTGCAAGCGCATTACAGAAGTATTTTGGATTTTTCAGATGATGCTATTGTGGCTGCTGAAAAAGGGTATAAACGTTTAATGGAAGCCATGAGTAGTTTGGAATCAATTCCAGTTGCTGCTCAAAGTACGTTGAACATTGCTGAATGGAAACAACTGTGCTATGACGCCATGAACGATGATTTCAATACGCCAATTTTAATTGCGCAATTGTTTGAAGGTGTTCGCTTTGTGAATGTGCTAAAAGAGGGTAAAGAAACCTTAACTGCCGAAGACGCAAAAATATTTAGCAATGCAATGAATGCGTTTGTATTTGACGTTTTAGGTTTGGAAGATGAAAAAACAAGCGACGGAAACAATGATAAATTGGAAGGTACTGTGAACTTACTTATCGCAATGCGTAAACAAGCTAGAGAGGATAAAAACTTTGCTTTATCTGATCAAATTAGAGATCAATTATTGGCTTTAGGAATTCAATTGAAAGACGGAAAAGAAGGAACAACCTTCAGTTTGTAATAAAATTGAACGAATTGCGACTCATCCAAAAAATACAACTATGGTATCTAAGATTCTCATTTTTCCTTTTTTGATGTTGGTTCGCTTTTACCAAGTAGCTATATCTCCATTTACTCCTGCCGCATGTCGTTTTGAACCTACCTGTAGTTCCTACATGCTCGTAGCCTTGAAAAC
>ERZ1034363.2004-NODE-2004-length-10394-cov-3.031017_pt1 | contig 10394 bp, 8 predicted proteins | sample MGYA00520616_ERZ1034363 | MGnify/ENA primary metagenome ERZ1034363 (study PRJEB33736, sample SAMEA104284506) | Azolla filiculoides | biome: Urban; feature: Water surface; material: Ditch water | place: Netherlands | collected 2015-10-28 | depth 0-0.1 m ... | reverse complement strand
GCCTGGCCGTGCACCAGTACACCTCGCACATGACGGGCATCGTCTCAGCCATGGCCGACCACCTGGCGCTCGGGCAGTGGCGCGATTACCTGACCGGCTTCGGCGCGCTGCTGTCCTTCATCGCTGGCGCGGCCTGCAGCGCGATCCTGGTCAACTTCGCGCGCCGCCGGCGCCTGCACAGCTTGTTCGCATTGCCGCTGGTGATCGAAGCGCTGCTGCTGCTCGGCTTTGGCGCGCTGGGCGAACGCCTGTCGCATGTCGCCGGCCTGTTCGTGCCACTGACGGTGATGCTGCTGAGCTTCATCATGGGGCTGCAGAACGCGCTGATCACCAAGCTGTCGCACGCCGAGATCCGCACCACCCATATCACCGGCCTGGTGACCGACATCGGGATCGAGCTCGGCAAGATGGCGTACTGGAACTCGTCCGAACCTGGCCTGCCGCCCGTGCGCGCCAACCCGATCCGGCTGCGGATATTGCTGCAGCTCGCGGTCTGCTTCTTCGTCGGCGGCGTCAGCGGGGCGCTCGGCTTCAAGCTGATCGGCTATCTGGCCACCCTGCCGCTGGCGCTGCTGCTGCTGGCGCTGGCCGGCGTGCCGGCCATCGACGACCTGAGCCGGCTTGGGCGCCAGCGCCAGGGCTGAGCCAGGCCGGCACGACCCGACCAAGTGCTGGCAAGGGGAATGGCAAAGCCGGTATGATTCTGCTTTCGGGTGCGTTCGCTCGGTTGGCCGGGCGACGTTAAACGGGAAGCCGGTGCCGCTGCTGCCAGCAGCCATTCCGGCGCAGCCCCCGCTGCTGTAAGCCTGACGACTCCGCCTGTTGCCACTGTGCGCAAGCATGGGAAGGCGCGGAGAAGGATGAAGGCAAGCCAGAATATCGGCCCGAAAAACAGCCAGCACCATTCCCTGGGGTGACGGGAAAAAGCGGCCGCATCGCCCTGGCATGAGCCGGGCTGGCGGCTTTTTTTCATCCTCCGACTGGTGCCGTTTTCGGAACCATTCGACGGGAGGATTCGAATGCATGTCTTGGATCACCACTGCCTGCCCGGACCAGCGCCCGGGCGGCCCGCTGTCGCACTGGCCCTGAAGGCCATCGGCACCCCCCCCAGGCGGACGGCCCTCTAGCCGACCGCCTATCCCATTCCCGACCAACCGCCCCGGCTGCTGCCGGCGGGCGGCCTGTCCTTCTATTTTTCCTGCATCATCTCCATGGACGTCATCAAGCGCGACGGCTCGCGCGAAGCCTTCGACTTCGCCAAAATCGAGCGACTCAACGAATTTGCCACCCAGGGCCTGAATGTCGACCTGGGCCTGTTGCGCAGCCAGATCAAGCTGCTGGTCTACGATGGCATGCAGACGCGCGAGATCTTCCAGGCCCAGAACAAGGCCGCCGCCGGCCTGATCTCGACCGACAACCCTGACTTCACCTTCGTCGCGGCGCGCTACCTGCTGGCCGAGACCATGAAGATCGCGACCGGCTCGGCGCGCTATCCCGAGCTGGCCGAAACCATCGCGCGCGGCGTCGCGGCCGGCCGCTACACCGCGCGCATGGGCGAGGCCTTCGACCTGGCAGCGCTCGACGCCGCGATCAAGCCCGAGCGCGACTACCAGTTCGACTACTACGGCCTGCAGAACCTGGTCGACCGCTACCTGATGCGCGACGTGCAGCAGCAGCTGATCGAGCTGCCGCAGCATTTCTTCATGCGCGTGGCGATGGGCGTTTCGCTGCAGGAGGACCAGCCGACCGCGCGCGCGATCGAGTTCTACGACCTGCTGTCGAGCTTCGACTACATGGCCTCGACGCCGACGCTGTTCAACTCGGGCACCGTCCACTCGCAGCTGTCGAGCTGCTACCTCAACACCGTCAACGACCAGATCAGCGCCGACATCGATGCCGGCGAGCACCGCTTCGCCTCGATCTTCGGCACCATCGAGGAGTCGGCCCGCCTCTCCAAGTACGCCGGCGGCATCGGCACCGACTGGACCCGCGTGCGCGCGGCCGGCTCGCATATCCAGTCGACCAACGGCAAGAGCTCGGGCGTCATCCCCTACCTGAAGATCTACAACGACACCGCGGTCGGCGTGAACCAGGGCGGGCGGCGCAAGGGCAGCTTCGCGCCCTACCTCGAGGTCTGGCACCCGGATTTCTGGGACTACTGCGAGATCAAGAAGGAGTTCGGCGACGACCGCCTGCGCGCGCACGACATCTTCCCGGCGGCCTGGATCGCCGACCTGTTCATGGAGCGGGTCGAGAGCAACGGCATCTGGAGCGAGTTCCAGCCCGAGCGCTTCCCCGAGCTGCACGAGCTCTACGGCGACGCCTTCAAGACCCGCTACGAGCAGCTCGAGCGCGAGGGCAAGGCCTACAAGCAGCGCCCGGCGGTCGAGGTCTGGAAGCGCATCCTGACCAATCTGTTCGAGACCGGCCACCCCTGGATCACCTTCAAGGACGAGTGCAACCGCCGCTCGCCGCAAGACCATGTCGGGGTCGTGCATTCGAGTAATCTCTGTACCGAAATTACCTTGAACACCAGCGACACCGAGACCGCGGTCTGCAACCTGGGCTCGGTCAACCTGGCGCGCCATGTCAAGGACGGCCAGCTCGACGGCGACAAGCTCGCACGCACGGTCAAGACCGCGCTGCGCATGCTCGACAACGTGATCGACCTGAACTTCTACCCGTCGGACCGCGCGCGCCACTCGAACCTGCGCCATCGCCCGGTCGGCCTGGGCCTGATGGGCGAGACCGAGGCCAAGGTCGCCTGCGGCATCGACTTCGCGAGCGCCGCCGGTGTCGCCTTCTCGGACCGTGCCATGGAGCTGATCAGCTTCCACGCGATCCAGGCCTCGAGCGAACTGGCGGCCGAGCGCGGCGCCTACGAGAGCTTCCCGGGCTCCAAGTGGAGCCGGGGCCTGCTGCCGATCGACACCGCGCGCCAGCACGAGACCAGCCTCGGCGCAGCGGCCTGGGCCGGTCTGCGGGCCCAGGTCCAGGCGCAGGGCATGCGCAACAGCAACGTGATGGCGATCGCGCCGACCGCGACCATCAGCATCATCACCGGCACCACGCCCTGCATCGAGCCGATCTTCGAGATCGAGCGCAGCGAGAAGAACATGAGCGGCCAGTTCAAGGTGGTCGATCCCTGCGTCAAGTACGGCCGCCCGGACCTGCTGAAGACGGTGTGGGAAATCGATCCGGGCTGGATCCTGCAGAGCGCCGCTGCACGGCAGAAATGGATCGACCAGTCGCAAAGCGTCAACATCTTCGTCAAGCAGGGCACCAAGGGCCGCGAACTGGCCGAGATCTATCTGAGCGCCTGGAAGCTGGGGCTCAAGACCACCTATTACCTGCGCGGCCAGACCAAGACCAAGGAAGTGGCCAAGCCGGCGCTGGCCAATGCCGCGCTGCCGACCGGCGATGTGGCGGAAGCCGAACTGCCGACCAACTTCTGCTCGATCGACAACCCGAACTGCGAGGCCTGCCAGTGAAGTGAGTAGCCAGATCGCCCAGCCCCTCACGAGACTGGGCGCATTCGTTGAAAGTATCCGCATCGCATCGCGGGAAGAAGCTCAGCGCAGAACACCGCGAGCGTATTGCGGCAGCCCATCGGGGCCGGGTCAAAGGACCACTTGCCCCCGAAATTGCCAAGAAGATGTCGGGCGAGAAAGCACCGAACGCTGTTCTGACATGGCAACTCGTACACGAGATTCGCCGACTTCACGCGGAAGGTGCAACGCAACGTGCGCTTGCAGCGCTGTTCGGAGTTAGCCAAATGGCCATCAATTTGGTCGTTAACAAGAGAACCTGGAAAGAAGCATATGAAGAACGTCCGTAGCATCACCAACGACCGTCGCATCGCCTTTGGGCCAAAAGACGAGCTCATGTGCATGGCGACGATCAAGTACAAGTGGGCGACCGAGATCTACGACCGCATGGAGGCCAACACCTGGTTCCCGAAGTCGATCCCGCTGGTGGCCGACCGCGAGACCTACCGCAGCGGCGCGCTCAACGCGCGCGAGCGCAATGCCTATGACAAGGCGCTGGCCTTCGTGTCGAACCTGGACGGCATCCAGTTCAACAACCTGATCCACAACATCGGCCAGCACATCACGGCGCCCGAGGTCAGCCTGGCGATCGCGCGCCAGGCCTCGGAGGAAGGCGTGCATGTGCGCAGCTACCAGTTCCTGATCGAGGCGGTCTCGCTCGACCCGGAATCGGTCTACATGATGTTCGAGCATGACGGCATGCTGGCCAGGAAGAACGAATTCATCATGCGCAGCTCCGCGGTGCTGAAGGACGATCCGACGCCGGCCAACTTCGCACGCGCCATCGTCGGCAACGTGATCCTGGAAGGCATCTACTTCTACTCGGCCTTCCTGGTGTTCTACACGCTGGCGCGCAACGGCAAGATGCTCGGCAGCGCCGACATGATCAAGTACATCAACCGCGACGAGGGCGAGACCCATCTCGACCTGTTCACCAACCTGCACCATGCCTTCCAGGCCGAGAACCCCGAGCTCTACGACGAAGCTTTCCGCCACGACGCGATCCAGCTGATCAGGGATGCGGTCGAGCTCGAGGTCAGCTGGGGCCAGTACATCATCCAGGGCGGCATCCTGGGCCTGACCGACGAGGTGGTGGAGAACTTCGTCAAGGGCCTGGCCAACAAGCGCGCGATGGCGCTGAACCTGGGCGTGATCTACCCGGGCGTGGTCAACGCCGTGCCCTGGTTCGACGACTTCAGCAAGCCCAACGGCACGCGCAGCAACTTCTTCGAGAGCAAGCCGACCGACTACGCCACCGACGGCCTGGAATGGTGATGGCGGCAACCTGTTCCACATGGAACAGGCCGCCTCTAGAATAGCTCGCATGCAGCCGCGCCTGACCGTCCTCACGCTCGCAGTCGATGATCTCGACCGGGCTGTCGCTTTCTACCGCGACGGACTGGGCTGGCCGACCCAGGGCATCGTCGGCGCGGAGATGCCGAACGGCGCCGTCGCCTTCTTCCGGCTCGAAGGCGGTCTGCGGCTCGCGCTCTGGCCGCGCACCAGCCTGGTGGCCGACACCGGCCTGCCGTCCTGCCCGCCCGCCGCCACCGAACTGCTGCTCGGACACAACGTCGCGTCCGAAGCGGAGGTGGATGCCGTGATGGAACTGGCGCTCAAGGCCGGTGCGCGGCTCGTCAAGCCGGCGCAGCCCACCTTCTGGGGTGGCTACGCCGGCTGTTTCCAGGACCCCGACGGCCACCCCTGGGAAGTGGTGTTCAACCCCGATCTCGACCAGTTGGGCTAGCCGGACCGCCGTTGCCAGGCCTGGGCGCCCGCCAGGCTTAGGCACAATAGGATGGTTTCCCCCACCCGCCAACGCAAGCCATGGCCTACGGCATCATCGACCTCACGACCTTCATCCTCGGCACGATCTTCATCGTGCTGCTGCCGGGCCCGAACTCGCTCTACGTGATGGCGCTGGCCTCGCGCCACGGCGTGGCGGTCGGCTACCGGGGCGCGGCCGGCATCTTCGCCGGCGACGCGGTGCTGATGCTGCTGTCGACGGCTGGCGCCGCCTCGCTGCTGCGCAGCACGCCGCTGGCCTTCATGCTGGTCAAGTACGCCGGGGCGGCCTACCTGGCCTGGCTCGGCCTCGGGCTGGTGCGCGCGGCCTGGCGACAATGGACCGCTGTGCCGGCGCAGGCCGCGGCGGCAAGACCGCAGGATGTGAAACTGGGCCGAGGCCCGGGCCGGCCGTTCCGGACCGCCTTCCTGATCAGCCTGATGAATCCGAAGGCGATCCTGTTCTTCGTCTCCTTCTTCATCCAGTTCGTCGATCCGGGCTACGCCTATCCGGCGCTGTCCTTCCTGCTGCTCGGACTGATCGTGCAGGCCTGCAGTGCGCTCTACCTGAGCGCGCTGATCTTTGGCGGCGTGCAGCTGGCCGAACGCTTCGGTCGCCACCAGCGCCTGGCCGCAGGCGGGATGGGAGCGATGGGCACGCTGTTCATCGGTTTCGCGCTGCGGCTCGCGAGCGCTTCGCTGGGTTGAAGCCCCCATCGGCAGGGCGGCGGGACAGCAGGCCCGCAAGCGGTCCCAGAACCGGTTCACGACAGCAGGGCTCCGGCGGCTTTCAGTTCAGGGCCGCGGCGGGACCGAAGAACTCGAAATGGGTTTGCGCCTCCGGCACGCCGAGCGCCTTCAGATGGCGCTTGACCAGCACCATGAACGGCCTGGGGCCGAGGAAATAGGCGTCCAGATCGCGGCTCGCCGGCAGCCAGTCGGCCAGCCGCTGCTGGTCGAGCAGGCCGACCGCATCGACCTCATCGGCCGTGTCGGCCTGGTCATAGCAATAGAAGCGCTGCAGCTGGGGATGAAGGGCGGCCAGCGCATCGACGGTCTCGCGGAAGGCGTGGCTGGCGCGGTCGCGGGCGCAGTGGATGAAGTGGACCGCGCGTTCGGTCTCGAGCGCCGCCTGCAGCATCGCCAGCGTCGGGGTGATGCCGACCCCACCGCTGATCAGCACCAGCGGCTTGTCGCCGTCGCGCAGCACGAAGTTGCCCGCCGGCGGGAACAGCTGCAGGATGTCGCCCGGGACGACCTGCTCGTGCAGATGCCGGGACACCCGGCCACCGGGCTCGCGCTTGACGCTGATGCGCAGTTCGCTGCCATTGGCAGTCGACGAGAGCGAATAGTTGCGCCGCTGCTCCTGGCCATCGAGGATCAGGCTCAGGCCGATGTACTGGCCCGGCTGGTGGGCGACAACAGGACCGCCATCAACCGGGCTCAGGTAGAACGAGGTGATCACGCGGCTCTCGGTCTCCTTGCGCGTGACGCGGAAGGCCCGCTCGCCACGCCAGCCGCCCGGGGTGGCCTCGATCGCGGCATAGGTCTGCTCCTCGGCACCGATCAGCAGGTCGGCCAGCTGCTGATAGGCCGCGCCCCAGGCGTCGATCACGGCATCGGTGGCGACCTCGGCCCCCAGCACTTCGCGGATCGCGCGCAGCAGGCAGGCGCCGACGATCGGGTAATGCTCGGGCTTGACCTGCAGCGACACATGCTTGTGCACGATCTGTGCCGGCAGATTGCCGAGCGCCTCGAGGCGATCGATATGCTTGGCATACATCAGCACGCTGTTGGCGAGCGCGCGCGGCTGGTCGCCACTGGCCTGGTGGGCCTGGTTGAACAGGGGTCGCACCTCGGGATACTCGCTGAGCATGATGCGGTAGAAATGCCGGGTCAGGGTCTCGCCACCGGTTTCAAGCAGCGGGACGGTCGATTTCACAATGGCGCGCTGGGCGTCGTTCAACATGATGGAGGCTCCTCATCGGTGGGGTCGGTCAGGCCAGATGGCCCTGCCCCCATTAACGCAATGCACATGCCAGGCCCGGCAGCGATACCGATCAAGGACTTGGCGCAGACCGAGTCATATCGACCCAAACTTTGATAGAGTCAATAAGACTTCATATGGTGTAAAAATGACTCCATCCGCCTGGCTCAATGCCGTCGTCCCGCTGGTCGCCAACCTGCCGCAGAAGATGTCGGCGTCCGAGCGCTACCGCCGCCTGCTGGCCACCGTGCGGCGGCTGTTCGCCTGCGATGCGGTCGCGCTGCTGCGGCTCGAGAACGACTGCCTGCTGCCGCTGGCAATCGACGGCCTGAGCCCGGACACGCTGGGCCGGCGCTTTCGCGTTGCCGAGCATCCGCGCTTCCAGCGACTGCTCGAGGCCAGGCAGGCAATCCGTTTTCCGCCTGACAGCCCGCTGCCCGATCCCTACGATGGCCTGGTCGAGGTCAGCGAGGGCCAGCTCGAAGTGCATGACTGCATGGGAGTGCTGCTGCAGATGGAAGGCGAACCCTGGGGCCTGCTGACGCTCGATGCGCTGACACCGGGTCGCTTCACGCCCGGGCAGGTCGAGAGCCTGGGCGCCTTTGGCAATTTCGCCGCCGCCACGGTCGCCGCCGCGACGCGCATCCAGCGGCTGGAGCAATGGGCCAAGAGCGAACATCTGCAGGCCGAGCGCTACCGGCGGGCGGCCAGTCAGCCCAGCCGGCCGCTGCTGGGCCAGAGCCCGGTCTTCAGGCGCATGCTGAAAGAGCTCGACCTGGTCGGCGCCAGCGACCTGACCGTGCTGATCACCGGCGAGACTGGGGTCGGCAAGGAGCTGGTGGCGCAGGCCCTGCACGAGCGTTCGGCCCGCCGCGACCAGGCCTTCGTGAGCCTGAACTGCGCGGCACTGCCCGAGACGCTGGTCGAGAGCGAGCTGTTCGGCCATGTGCGCGGCGCCTTCACCGGCGCGGTCAGCGGGCGCGAGGGCAAGTTCGAGCTGGCCCATGGCGGCACCCTGTTTCTCGACGAGGTCGGCGAGCTGTCGCTGGCCGTGCAGGCCAAGCTGCTGCGCGTGCTGCAGAGCGGGCAGCTGCAGCGGCTCGGCTCCGACCGGGAACACCGGGTCGATGTGCGCCTGATCGTCGCCACCAACCGCGATCTGGCCAGCGAGGTGCGAGCCGGCCGGATGCGGGCCGACATCTATCACCGGCTCAGCGTCTACCCGCTGCCCGTGCCGCCCTTGCGCGAGCGCGGCCGCGACGTGCTGCTGCTGAGCGGCTTCTTCCTGGAGGAAAACCGCTGTCGTCTCGGCATCTCGAGCCTGCGACTGGAGCCCGATGCACAGGAGGCCCTGCTGGCCTATGAATGGCCGGGCAATGTGCGCGAGCTCGAACACCTGATCGGGCGCAGCGTGCTCAAGGCGCTCGGGCGGCAGAGTCCGAGGCCGCGCATCCTGAGCCTGAGCGCCCAGGACCTCGGCCTGCCCAGCCCCGACCCGATGTCCAGGCCTTGGGATGACGATTCGACTTCGCTCGGCGCCCCGGCGCTTGCAAAACCAGCCGTCCCGGCGCTCGGACTGCGCCAGACGGTCGAAGCGTTCGAGCGGCGCCTGATCGAGCAATGCCTGCTGCGGCACCAGCACAACTGGGCCGCCGCGGCCCGGGAATTGCAGCTGGACCGGGCCAACCTGGCCCGGCTGGCCAGGCGACTGGGCTGCAACAGCCCGCCGGCGCCAGCCACAGGCTTGTCCACACGCGGCGCCCGCAGCGACGACAGGCCGTAGACTCGACGCTTTTTGGACCGTCGCCGATGGACCCCGCTTTTCGACAAGGTGCCCACGAGGGCCTGCGCACCGTGCTGCCGTTCTCGGTCGGTACCCTGCCCTGGGCCATCGTGACCGGACTGGCCATGCGTTCGACCGGACTGTCCGAGCTCGAATCGATGGGAATGAGCCTGCTGGTGTTCGCCGCCACGGCCCAGCTCGGCGCGCTGCCGCTGATCGCCTCGGGCGCGCCGCTGTGGCTGATCTTCCTGACCGGACTGGTGCTGAACCTGCGCTTCCTGATCTTCGGCGCCAGCGTCGCGCCCGCCTTACACGACCGGCCCTGGGCCCAGCGCCTGGCCAGCAGCTACCTGCTGACGGACAGCGCCTTCACGCTGCTGTCGCCGCGCCTGCTGACGGCGCAAGACCCGCAATGGCGCTGGGGCTACTACCTCGCGCCAGCGCTCTACGGCTGGCTGCTGTGGCAGGCGGGCGTGCTGATCGGGGTCTTCGGCGCCGACATCCTGCCGCGCAACTGGTCGCTCGAGTTCATGGCGACGATCGCGCTGATGGTGATGCTGGTGCCGATGGCGCGCACCCGCCCGATGCTGCTGGCCGCGCTCGCGGGCGGCCTGTCGGCCGTGCTGCTGCGCGGACTGCCGCTGCGGCTCGGACTGTTCGCAGGCATCGCGATCGGCATCGGCACCGGCTTTGCGGCCGAACACTGGCAAACCCGAGGAGAAGCAAAATGATCGAAGGATTCTGGCTCTGGCTCGCCTTCGGGCTGCTGTCGGCAACCACCTTCCTGACGCGCGGCAGCTTCATCATGGCCGGAGAAAAAGGCCGGCTGCCGCCCGCGCTGCAGCGCGCGCTGCGCTACGCCCCGGCCGCCGCGCTGGCGGCGCTGGTCGCGCCCGACCTGCTGCTGGTGCAGGGCCAGCTGCAGCCCTTCAACCCCAAGCTGTTGGCCGGACTGGCCGTGATCGCGGTGGCGCTGCGCACGCGCAAGCCCTGGCTGCCGTTCGTGCTCGGCATGGCGGTGCTGATCGGCCTGCGCCAGGGCCTTGGCATGGGCGGTTGATGGCAACACAGCCAGACCAGACGAAACAGGATCCCGCATGACATCGCAAGTTTCCGACCGGACCCGGGTCTTCGGCATCGCCGGCCATTCCGGCATGGGCAAGACCACCCTGCTCGAGCGTCTGCTGCCCGAGCTGCGCGCGCGCGGCCTGACGGTCTCGCTGATCAAGCACAGCCACAAGGACATCGAGATCGACCGGCCCGGCAAGGACTCCTACCGGCTGCGCGAAGC
>ERZ1034363.2002-NODE-2002-length-10399-cov-2.726119_pt1 | contig 10399 bp, 10 predicted proteins | sample MGYA00520616_ERZ1034363 | MGnify/ENA primary metagenome ERZ1034363 (study PRJEB33736, sample SAMEA104284506) | Azolla filiculoides | biome: Urban; feature: Water surface; material: Ditch water | place: Netherlands | collected 2015-10-28 | depth 0-0.1 m ... | reverse complement strand
ATTCAAAGAGGCCTTAACTACTTGGAAAGAAGTGAGAGACAACTATGACTCTCTTGTTGCAGTAAAACCTTTTAAAGGTCACTTACTCGATGAGAAAGGAAATCCTGTTAATTACAGTTTTGGATATTGGCACAAAGTCTCTCAAGACTTACCAAAACTTTACTCTGTCTTATGGAGTTTATTCATATTGAAACGATCAACGGTAAATCGTTTTAACTATCATATTGGCGTAAATCCTTACCTGTTTAGCACTGATAGCATGGTGGTTGATATTGATTACCATGAGGACTTCGAATTAGCCCGTATGATATATGGGAAAATTCACGGGGTTGTATAAGCTTTAAAAGATTATTTCGTTGAAAAATAAGCCTTATACCAATTAGCAAACTTAACAACCCCATCTGCTAATGACGTACAAGGCTTAAAACCAACCCATGACTCTAATGCACTAGTATCAGCATAAGTTGCTTTTACATCTCCTGCTTGCATCGGTAAAAACTCTTTCTTAGCTTCTCTACCAAGCGCTCGCTCAAGCATGCCAATAAAATCCATTAGCTTTTCTGGCTGACTATTCCCTATATTAAATATACGATAAGGAGCGGTGCTGCCAATGACTGGCGTTGCGGGCTTATCTAAGACTCTAACAACGCCCTCTACAATGTCATCAATGTAAGTAAAGTCACGCATCATCTCGCCATGATTGAAAACCTTAATCGACCGATTATTGAGGATTGCATCAGCAAAGAGGAATGGTGACATATCAGGACGACCCCAAGGGCCATAAACCGTAAAAAAGCGTAGGCCTGAAGTAGGAAAGCCATATAGATGACTATAAGTATGGGCCATCAGCTCGTTTGCTTTTTTAGTAGCCGCATATAGGCTTACTGGATGATCTACGGTATCAGATTCACTAAATGGCAATTTAGTATTACCGCCGTAAACACTTGATGAGCTAGCGTAAACCAAATGTTGAATCTTATTGTGCCGGCAACCCTCTAAAACATTAGTAAAGGCAACCAGATTACTTTGCACATAAGCATTAGGGTTTTCTAGAGAATAACGAACACCTGCCTGAGCCGCTAGATGAACTACGCGCTCTGGAGACTCCTGCTGAAACAATTGAGCGGTAGCATTAATATCCGCCAAATCTAATTTGATAAATTTAAACTGACTGGCATTCGGATGTTTTGCAATCTCATCTAAACGCGCCTGCTTGAGGCTAACATCATAATAATCGTTAAGATTATCAACACCTACGACGGTATCCCCACGTGACAATAAATTGAGTACAACGTGAAACCCAATAAAGCCTGCGACACCCGTCACCAGAATTTTCACGGAACATCCTCTGATAGCTCGCGCTTAGTTTTAGCGTGTCGATTAATTAACACAAGATTTCTTGCATAAACGAAAGTACCCGGCAATTGCCCAAGAATAATGACTGGCTCAGCCTTATGAATGCCATAAAACAACACCGCAAGGCCTCCAATCAAACTAAAATACCAAAAACTTACTGGGATAACACTTTTTTGATGACGCTCACTATGTAGCCATTGCACAATAAATCGCATCATAAATAACACTTGGCCAAGCAACCCTACGCAAAGCCAAACCATATCAATTTTGGACGTATTGTCTAAGTAATGCTGCGCTGCAATCACAATATGCTGAAAGAAATAACTAATTCCGTGGTCCATATCGAGCTTTCTAGTCTTCCAAAACCACAGGCTGTTTTGCACGACGCTGTAGCCATGCAACACCAAATAAATCAACGATACCCACCAACAATCGATCTAAAGTTCCGTAATTAGATTTACCAAATTCACGATTACGGTGACTCACATGCACTGAACGATTTTGGCCTCCACGACGCTTAATCAAGGCAGGTAAGAAACGATGCATATGATCGAAATAGGGTAAATCAAGAAACGCAGATTTTGAAAAAAGTTTTAAGCCACAACCAGTATCAGGTGTATCGTCACGCAGCATCTTTGAGCGCACAGTATTCGCAATTACCGATGACATACGCTTCACCCAAGTATCACGACGACTCTGGCGGCGATTACCACCAACCAATTCGACTCCCATCTCAAGCGCTTCAAGCAACTTAAGAATATCGGCAGGGTCGTTTTGTCCATCACCATCCAGCGTCGCAACCCATTCATATTGGGAAAATTTGACACCTGTTCTTACAGCAGTACTTTGACCACAACTATTAGCATGACTAACAATACGTAATTGTGGATACTGCGTTTGAAGTTGCTTTAACCTATCAAACGTATCGTCAGTACTGCCATCATTTACATAAATAATTTCATGCTGAATACTTTTAAGTGCCGAATCAATTTCAGCGATTAAAGGCGCAACGTTATCGCGCTCGTTACGAACTGGAACGACAACAGAAAGCTGGGTGGGTGCAGTAAATTTCATAATGAAACCAATATAACCTTAATTTAAATCAAATGACCTAAATGCTCTAAAACTTCGATGTTATTAGCATCACAATAAGTTTGCCACTCTTCAAAGTCTGTCCAGCCATTTAAAAATACAAAATCTAAACCCGCACGAGTCGAGGCCACATGATCATATCGACTATCACCAATAAACAAGGCAGGTTGCCTAATATGATGAAGCTCTAACTCTCTGGCTAAGATCTCATCTTTATTATCAGGACTTCCAAAAATGCCAGCGTCAAACAAGTGATCAATTCCACGCATAGCGAATATTTCACGCAACTCAGATTGATCACCGCCTGAAATCACCATCCAACTTGCATGAGGTGTCGCATGACGAATACTTTCTAAATACGATGAAATCTCACAATGACTTAACAAACGCTTTACTTCACAAGTAAATCCTTCTAAAAGCTCAGCCATAGCAGCATCATTAACTGTTTGATGCAGAATCTCACGTAAAAAAAACTCAAACTTCGGATATCTTGATATACCACCTAAAGCCACATGATGATCAACTAAAGCTTTAGCTTGTTGTTCATTAGCACCGAACTTAATTGCTACATCAAAATACGCTTGTATTTTGAGCTGGTTAGAATTAAGAACCACCCCATCACAATCAAATACTAACGTTTTATATTCGGTTAAACGTCGCATCATTTATACGACAAGCAAAAACTCAAAAACCTACATCTGGAAGCACGTCCAAATATAGGTTTAATCATACGAATAAAAAATAACAAGAATTAAGCAGCTTTAATTGCACTAGCTTCTTTTGCTAATTTTGTAATATGTGCCCAATCACCACGCGCAACTGCATCAGCTGGCGTTAACCATGTGCCACCGCAAACAACAACGTTAGGTAGCGACAGGAATTGAGGTGCAGACTCCACTGTTACACCACCTGTTGGACAGAATTTCACATCGCCAAATGGACCAGCAAAACCTTTAAGTAAATTAATTCCACCGACAGCAACAGCTGGGAACAACTTTAAGAAATAGTAATCATCAGCATTAGCCATCATGATTTCAGATCCTGTTGAAACGCCAGGTAACAACGGCAAGCCAATTTGACGAGCGAACTGACCTAATTCACTTGTATAGCCTGGACTTACTGCGAATTTACATCCCGCATCTTTAGATGCTTGCGCATCTTTATTGTTTCGCACTGTGCCTGAACCCAAGATAGCTTCAGGTACCGCTTTAGCAATAGCTTCCATGCCTGCTAACGCACATGAAGTACGCAGTGTGACCTCCAAGACCTTAATACCGCCCTCTAACAATGCTTCTGCCATTGGCACCGCATCTTCAACACGGTTAATGACAATCACGGGAATAACTGGACCTTCTTTTGCTAAATCTAATGTATTCATATTTATCTACTTTTAATTCCAAATTAATAATGTTCTTTAGTAAGACTAGGTGAATGTATTACATTACAACCAAGTCACAGCGCCTTCTTCAGCAGTCAGCACATTTTTACGCATACCGCCAAATAACTCACGCCCCATGCCATGAGCGTTAGCGAAGCGTTTAGCATCACTCAATTCTTCAATTGCGCGAGCTCTCCAAACATCTTCGTCAACTAAAGCATTCAATGTACCGGCAACCACATTCAAACGAATGACATCGCCTGTACGAATTTTAGCGATAGCGCCACCAGCAGAAGCTTCTGGTGACAAGTGAATCGCTGCAGGCACTTTACCTGAAGCTCCGCTCATACGACCGTCAGTCACAATCGCAACCTTAAAGCCTTTACCTTGCAACACAGAAAGTGGTGGCGTCAATTTATGTAGCTCTGGCATACCATTGGCTTTAGGCCCTTGGTAACGCACAACTGCCACAAAATCACGCTCCAACTCACCACGCTCAAATGCCTCAAGTAACTCTTCTTGGGCATCAAACACAATTGCAGGTGCCTCAATGATGTGCCTATCTTCAGGCACTGCTGAACTTTTAATGACTGAACGTCCAAGGTTACCTTGTAATAATAGCAAACCACCTGAAGCACTAAATGGCTTAGATGCATTACGTAAGATAGTTTCATCTGGGCTTTCTGCCGGAAGCTCGACCCAATTCAAGCTCTTACCATCTGTTGTTGGTTTTTTACAGTAATCACGTAGACCGCCAATCACAACCGATTGAACATCTTCATGCATGTAACCACCTTCAACCAATTCACGAATCACAAATGCTGGACCGCCAGCATCTTGGAATTGGTTAACATCAGCCTTACCATTTGGATAAACACGCGCCAACAATGGCGTGTTTTTAGAGAGCTTATTAAAATCTGCCCAGTCAATAATAATGCCTGCAGCACGCGCAACGGCGACCCAATGAATACAATGATTTGTACTACCGCCAGTTGCTAATAACGCAACAATAGCGTTCACAATCACACGTTCATCGACCATACGGCCAATTGGCATGTAACGGTTATTATGCGTGTTTTCTAACACTGCACGCACTGATTCACGAGTGAGGCATGCGCGAAGTGGATCATGTGGATGAACAAACGCTGCACCAGGGATATGCAAGCCCATCGCCTCAAGCAACATTTGATTACTATTTGCAGTGCCATAAAAAGTACATGTACCAGCGCCATGATAGGCCGCTGATTCAGACGCAAGCAATTCCGGACGACCAACTAAACCTTCCGCGAATTTCTCACGTACTTTTGATTTTTCAGTGTTATCTAAACCAGTACTCATTGGCCCCGCTGGGACAAAAATACATGGTAAATGGCCAAACTGTAAGGCACCAATCAATAAGCCCGGAACAATTTTGTCGCAAACACCTAATAACAAAGCTGCATCAAACACGTCATGAGACAAGGCAACTGCCGTGCTCATCGCAATCACATCCCGTGAGAATAAGCTAAGCTCCATGCCTGGTTCACCTTGGGTAATACCATCACACATTGCAGGCACACCACCAGCAACTTGGACTGTTGCACCATATTTATGGGCTTCAGCACGAATCACATCCGGGAAATCCACATAAGGCTGATGTGCTGACAACATTTCATTGTAAGCCGTCACAATCCCAATATTAGGAGCCTTTTCAGCCACCACTTTAAATTTATCGTTTGCTGGCATTGCAGCAAAGGCGTGAGCAACGTTAGCGCAACCCATACGATCTGCACCACGAGCACGTGATGCCATTTTGTCGATACGCTGTAAATAAGCTTGGCGTGTTGGCGCACTTCGTTCACGGATACGTTCGGTTACTTCAGTTAAGATTTGTTTCATGATATTTGCGGCCAAATTAATTAATGAACTGACTCAATTATCCTCAATCCAGCAGACGCCGTCAAAAGGACTGAGCCACATTTTATTTTGAATAAAGGTCTAGACTTTAGTGACCAGAATATCTTCCATAATGAGATATTCTAAATCGCAACCAAAGAACATATTAAGCGCATCAGTAGGTGAGCAAATCATTGGCTCTCCACGACGGTTAAGTGATGTATTAAGTACGACTGGCACACCACGCAATTTCTCTAGATTTTGAATCAAGTCGTAGTAACGTGGATTGGTTGCTTTAGTCACCACTTGCGCACGCGCAGTACCATCCTCATGCACCACTTCAGGAATGCGTGATTTCCAATGCTCTGCAACGTCAAAAGTAAACGTCATATAAGGCGCTGGATGGCTAGTCTGCAAAATATCTTCCGCAACTGTGTCCAACATACTTGGACAGAAAGGACGCCAACGCTCTCTATATTTAATTTGTGCATTAATTCGATCCGCAACGCCAGGATGACTCGGGTCTCCCAAAATACTTCGGCAGCCCAATGATCGAGGGCCAAATTCCATACGTCCTTGAAGCCAAGCTAATGGATTACCTTCTGCAAGCAATTCGGCACCTTTTTTAGCAGCATTCTCAAGGCGGATAAATTTTGGTTTTGAAGGATGCGCTTCGCACGCAGCGATACATTCTTCAGTTGTGTAAGCAGGTCCTAAATACGCATGCTCCATGGCCTGCACTTTTTCTCCAGCCAAATGTGCGGCATAAGAAGCAGCACCCAATGAGGTACCATTGTCGCCAGAAGCTGGCTGCACAAATAACTCTTTCACGTGCGGCATCGCAATGATACGTTGATTTAATTTTACATTCAGTGCAACACCACCTGCCATGGCAATACGGCCAGTCTCGCGAATAATGTCACCCAAATAATAATCAATCATCTTTAAGGCAACATCTTCAAGTAAAGCTTGAACGGAAGCTGCGTAATGAATGTACGGATCATCAATTTCGTCACCGTGACGTTTAGGCCCTAACCATTCGATCAACTCTGGGGTGAAGTAATAACCTTTACCGTTTTCTTTATATCGACGCAAACCAACAACGTTAACTAATTTGGTATCCACGGTCAGTTCACCATTTTCAAAGGTGACTAATCTGGATAAATCATATTTGCTTGCATCGCCATATGGCGCCATGCCCATCACTTTAAATTCACCGTCCAGCATCTCAAAACCAAGATACTCTGTAATCGCGCCGTACATGCCACCTAATGAGTCTGGATCGTAAAACTCTTTAATTTTGTGAATCTTGCCATTTTCGCCATAGCCAAAAAAGGTCGTGGCGTACTCACCTTTACCATCAATACCAACAATCGCTGTTTTTTCTTTAAAGCCACTCAAATGATAAGCGCTAGAAGCATGTGCCAAGTGATGTTCGACTGGAACAAACTTAGCGTTCACCAACCCTAGGTCTTCCATTAACTTAAGCGATTTATCACGATTGCGACGGAAACGTCGATTGCCATTAAAAATAGCATCTAAAGCACGGTCAGGGGCATACCAATGACGCTTAGCGTAATGCCAACGGGCATTGGTACTTAGCGGAATCTCTGCATATGGGAAAGCAACGATATCGATTTGCTCGGGCTTAACGCCCGCTTGTGCCATACAAAATTTAGCAGCCTCGTATGGAAAGCGATTTTTAGCATGCTTATCACGAATAAAACGCTCTTCTTCAGCCGCCGCAATAATTTTGCCATCGACCAAAATCGCCGCTGAGGCATCGTGCCCCAAAGCACCTGATAGACCTAAAACAATCATGTAACTATCTCAAAAAAACTAAAATTAATTTATCAAACCAGCCAAGCGTAGCGCTTGATGATCGGCGTAAACAGCTGAAAATTCTTTAATAAACGTATTATACAGGGTGGGCTGGTCTTGCCAATTTCGCATGAAGCGACGCAAGTCGTGAACATGTCCTTTTAAAGCAAAATAAGTCCACTGATGTTGTCGCAAACTATCCAAATCAATCAAGCATGGATTTCCATCTAACATTTTGATATTGCTATACTTTAAATCACCATGGGAAAGTTTAAGTAAATATAAACGATAGAATAATTTGGCAATTTCTTTAATTGCAGCAGCCTCTGTATTTTTATTTTTTATTTGCTCAAAAAAAGATTTCACATCAGGAGCGTCAACAAACTCACTTAAAAAATAAGCTTTACCACGCAAACCGAAAAAACGCTTCTCAATCAAAACAATTGGCTTAGGCGTCAAAATTCCCAAGATATTCAGACGATAAGCATTCGCCCACGAAGCTGCTGCACGCGTTTGACGAAAAGCACGGCCGATGCCATGCCAGAAGCTTTTAATGTTGTAACGCTTAACAACTACTGAAACCCCTTCAACAGTTGCAAGACTAACAGTACATGTATTACCGCTCTTTAAGCGTATTCCCGAATCAATTAATACATCACAGGCCTCAACACCGATAGGTAACTGATTTAAATCAAAACGCCTAGCAATCGCCTGAAAATAACGAGAGCTGTCATACACGGCAACGTCTGTGCACTGCCTAAATACTTTCTTATCTGCGTAGTGACTAGCGACACGAATGCGTTGTCGGTTAATCATTGCTCTCACATCATTTAAGTCAGGGGTAATTTTCCATCCACGAGAGTCAGCGTAAAGCTTAAGTAACTTGCGCAACCAGGCTTCAATTTCCAACACGTCAAACTTGGATAAAAGTACCGCGAGATTAGCTAACGCTCTGCTTTTATTGAGCTTTGGATAATGACGAACCCCGTCTCCATCCAAGGTGTAAATATCATCGCCATCGACAAGGAAATTCTTAAGATATAGATCTGTTTGGATAAGATTGGAATTGTGATGCAGAGCTAGTTCAGAAACCAATTTTTTAGCAGTCGAATAAAAATCGGAGCTATTTTGATAAGCCTGCTCAGCATTAATTCCGCCAAACACTTCAGCAAAAATAAGTGCCTGGCCTGAGAAATCAAGCAACTCAACATTCAATAGAAGCGCAGGCGCCTTAATTCCAGACTGGCTCAAAAACTTAACACCTACCGCATCTCTTTCGGCATAACGCTTGGAATAACGCCCAATAAAAACTTTGGCGTAGACATTTACACCATTCCATAAGCAACGACAAACCAAGCGTTTTTCAGGAACAATTCGTACAACCTCCAACACTTTCAAAAAGCTACCATTAGCTAATGAAATTTGAGGCGTAGAAAACCCGAAAGCATTTAGGTTTTTGTTTAAGCTAGCGGCCTGAAAAGGTTGACTTTCGATTTCAGAACTTTGATTGCGTTTAGATACCATCAGAACTTTAACTAAAAAACTTTTCTTTAATATTACTTAAAAGATGCTTCACGGTTTTCTTTTCCGAAGTATCAAACAGCTTCTTCGCACGCTTCTCACGTTTTTTAGCAAGTTTCCTCACGTCAGCTTTAACTTGAGCACTGTCATCTGGCCTAGCAACATAAAGCGTATGACGAGACTCTCCAGAATCATTTTGAATTGGCGTAGCAGTATAGTAATAAAGCGCAATTGATTTTCTAGTGATACCCTCAGGCGTGGTGAGCGGATCAGGGTGTCCATGAAAGCTATCTTCGTCGGTATTAAAGATGACGCATCTATTAAATAAAGGGGCAACATCTTTGACCTTTTTCGTCATCTTCCTATCCCACAGCTCTAGCTTCCCAGCATATTCATCTTTCCAATCTTTATTAAGATAAATCAAAAGATTGACACGACGAATGAGCTGCAGACTCTCATTAACACGGAAATCAGCATGAATGCCCAAAAGTCCACCGGCACTCGTTTCGTGCAGTCCACCACCCGCAAAATAAGGGTCTGGCAACAACCCTTGAATATTAGTAATGCCCTCTAAAAATTTGAGCATAGGGGCTGAATTAAAAAAACTAAAAGCTCCTCGAATATAAGCATCACCGTCGTAAGGAAAGATCTGGCGTTTATGTAATCCACCATATCCTTTTTGATAGATCTTGTCATGGGATTTAGCTTCTTTTGGAAAATGCGCTAACAAATTCTCAGACATTTCAGCAGGTAAAAAATTATCTAATGCGATGTGCGGATATGGCTCAGCGAAAGCATAGTCACCCATTAACTCCTGACCAATATCAAAAGATTTTTGATCATCCAAAACAAAACCGTCAGAAGTCTCTATCGGCAACACTGACTGATTAATTCCCATGCTAAGCCTCAAACTTCTTAAGAATAGATTTTTTTCTTTTCACTCGACGATTTAAGTCAGTATAACCAGCACGCAAGCCAACTGTACCAGCCTCTACATGATCTAAAAATTTAAACAAACGCATTGGCGAAACTGTTTTTATTTTATAGAATCCATGATCGATCTGTCAGGAGCATTTCATGAATTCACTACGCGTTTATGCCATCGACGGCATTGTACCGGTCGTCGACCCGACGGCCTTCGTCCATCCCAGCGCAGTACTGATCGGCGACGTGATCGTCGGGCCGGACTGCTATGTCGGCCCCTGCGCCAGCCTGCGCGGTGATTTCGGCCGGCTGATCCTCGAACTCGCGGCGATTTTGCTGGCTACCTGCGTGATGCGAGGCTTTCCCGGCTCTGACACGGTTGTCGAAGAAGATGACCATATCGGCCACGGCGGCGTCCTGCACGGCTGCAGG
>ERZ1034363.2001-NODE-2001-length-10405-cov-2.808288_pt1 | contig 10405 bp, 11 predicted proteins | sample MGYA00520616_ERZ1034363 | MGnify/ENA primary metagenome ERZ1034363 (study PRJEB33736, sample SAMEA104284506) | Azolla filiculoides | biome: Urban; feature: Water surface; material: Ditch water | place: Netherlands | collected 2015-10-28 | depth 0-0.1 m ... | reverse complement strand
CCGTGTATTTGGCGCTACCAACTTATCACGCTGGCCTACTGGTTGCTGTTGGCTATCTTTGGGTTGTTGTGTTTGGGGTTTCTTGCGGCCTGTGCCGTCCACTGGTCTTAAGCCTTACCCTTGATGCGCTCCCATGAGCGCAGGCCACCCAGGCCCAGCATTCCAGTGAGCAAGACCATGAGCGTCTCGTTGTCGATGGGTGGCAATGGTGGCACGGAGACGCCTAGAACGGCTAGAAACCAGGGTAAAAGCGGCTGGACAAGGAACTGGTACACCAAGCCGAAAACGCAGGCCCAACCGGTTGCTGGACGCCAGCCGCCACGGAACATGTCTGTTCCTGCCTCGGTCTTGTTGACCTCAAGCTGACCCAAGGCCAACTTGGTCTCTGCGTCAAGCACGGCCAACTCGCCGCGCTGGGCCAGGTCAAGCAGTTTGATCTTGGCGTCTGCTGCCGCCTGGGGGTCGGGGAGCACCTTCTCCAAGATGCCGCCGATGACCGGGATGAGTGCTTGCCAGATCATGCGTATGCCTTTCGGTCGAGCTCAAAATGTGGGCCATCTGCAAAACGCTTCCAGTCCCCGCCCCAGACAATCCTGACGCCTTCCTGCTTGGCTGCGTCTTTCATGGCAGCTGAGATCTTGTGATACAGCGGCCAGTCCCAGCGCACCTCGTCACCGACCCAAGCACCCAGATCGACCGCATGGCCCGTGAGGTGGCGGCTGTTGAGGGTCTGGCTGGCCCCGGCCTCAACGAGTGCCTTCTGGCGCTCTGGTGTCCTGAGACCTTCCAGCACCGTGAAGTCCACCTCTGTGATCTGGATCGCACGCTCGACCACTTTCACCAGATCTGGGTGAACCCCTTTCAGCCGTTGCTTGGAGCGTGTGCCGAGGGTGTGCATCAGCTTTTCCAGTGACTGGCCACAAAGCCCACAAAGGCCGAGAAGGCCGAGGCGATGCTCATGCCGATCCACAGGCCGCCTTTGGAACGATTGGCTAAGGCCAGCAGTTCTTCGAGCTGGCGCTCCATTTTGTCAACCTTGCGGTCCATGTCCTGGACTTTCTGCCAGAGCACGCCGTACTTCACCAGGTCGATCTCGTTTCCATCCGCCATGATGTCAGCCTCCAACATTACAGGCCTTCGCCTGGGGTGATGTAGACAGAGGTGGCGGAGGCGGCCAAGCCGCTGAAGTAGGTGTTTGGCGTGAAGCGCAAGACCTCGATGGCACCCGGCAGGAGGGCCATTGCGTTGGAGGGCGTGCCTGCGACTGGTGCCACTGCGTTGGCCGCTGCCTCTGCGGCTGTTGGGCCAAAGCCCAAGAACACGGTCACGGTGCCCGAGTTGACGATGCGGTACTGGCCGGTGGCCTGTGGGGTGTACTTGGTATCGACAAGCGCCTGAAGGCCCGTAGGGGCCGATGTGGTGGCCGCGATGACGACTGTCTTACCCTGCGGGTTGAATGCGATTTGACTGTTGGAGGCCATGATGGTTCCTTTGGGTTGTGGATCTGATGTTACTGGATGGGTTCGGCCGATTGCACCAGCACCAGACCCATGCGGCCCATCGCCACAAAGGGTTCTTGCTCGGTGACATCGGCCACAGCGTAGACGGCTTCGATTTCCTCAAGCGTCACGGTCATGCCTGCGGCTGTGCAGGCCTCGTAGACGGCTACCGGGTCGCCCGGTGTGCTGCCTGTCTGCACCCATGCGCCAGTCTCGTCCTGCTCCCAGAACTGCTCGGGGACCATGTGGGCGAACTCAGGCGGGATGAAGCCGGTGCTGATGAAGTGCGTGGCAGGTTCTGCGCCTGTGGGTGACAGGCCCGTGGTCCACATGCCCACGCCGCCCGGTGACAGGGTGGCTGCGATCTCTTGGGCCAGCGGGGTGACAGTGGCGGGAAGGATAAGGGTGCGAAAAATGTCGGCCATCAATACGCTCCAGTTTTAGAATTAACGTACGTCTCAGTGCTCGACAACTCGCCAGCGGTCACTGCTTTGCCGACGATGATCAGGCCGTAGAGTTGGCCGTTGAATGGCAGGGATGCGTTGTTGCGGCGTCCGATGTAAAGCGGGTAGTCGCCGTAGTTACCTGTGCCTTGGTTTGCGGTGGATTGCGCCACTTGAGCGCCATTAACTCGCAGGGTTGCAAGGTTGCCAGAAATGTCACCCAAGCCTGTCAAGGTGTTGGTGACTGGTGCAATGTAATCGTCACCTGTGTCAGCAGATGCGCCTTGTGTTCCTTTTGAACTAAACCGATAGTCTCGGCGGCTGGCTGACAAAACAGGCGCAAACACAGCAAACGAGCCGTTGTTTGAGTTCAAGTTTGTACTTAATTCCACCAATACCCCCACCGCAGCATCACTCAACTTCCGCACCCCAGCAAACACGCTCATCTTGTCCGTGGACGTGAAGCTGATGGAGTTGGTGCTCAGTGAATCATCGACGCCATCGAACTTGAGGTACGGCAGAAAGCCTGTGGTGGCGTAGTTGGTTGATGTGACAACAGCCTGATAAGTAGGTACGCCAACACCGTCATTCGTTTCGCGCAAGTCAGCCGAAGTAACAGACCCGGACACGGTAAGTGTCAGAGTGCCAGCGGTGGCGGTGACGCTGTGCGATCCGGCTGCAAACGTGCCTGTGGCCGTGCCAGACAGCGTGATTGATCCTGCGCCCTCGAAACGCAGTGTGTGCGCTGCCGCTCTGGTGGTGACGCTTTGCGTTGCAAGCGTTGCAGTTGCCAATAATTTATTGACCCGCGCACTCAGCCTAGGCTCCGATCCATTGGTGGCTTGGAATGCGTGATTGCCTGCGAGTTCTTGAACCACAACATCGTCATATTCCATGACATAAGTGCTAGTGGTCGCAGCCGTCCCGCCGCTGACAAGGCCGAGAGTCCCTGTCGTCCCTGTGGGCGAGAAATAGATAGTTGCTGCGACAAAGCTCGTTGATGTAGTTGGAAACGATGCAACCCAACCAACTGTTGCGTCACCGTTTACAAAGCGCAGGTTCGCAGTCGCTAAATTTGCTGAAGGGTCTGTTGTTTTTTTAATCTGTGCTGTTGCTTTGTACCACTTCCCAGCAGTAAGTCCGGTCAATGGCTTTTTAGCGCCAGAGGAACCATCAGAACGCTGTGTTGTTACAACAAGGTTCCCGTTTGCTGTTGAAACAGCTGAGGTTTCCGCTGCATTTGTGTAGCTGATCCATCCAGACGTACCTGAGTTGAAATTGTCATCAACGATCTTTGGCCCAAGCACCAACCCCTGCGACTTGTCCAGCATTAAGCGCACAGGCTGCTCCACGGCAGTGACTGGTGTTGTGCCTGCTGAGTCTTGGTAGAGGATAGGCTGTGGTTGGTAGTTGAGGTAGCTGATCTCAGGCGTGACAATCTGCTGGTATGGCAGGGATGCTTTAGCTGCTGTGGTTAGGGATGCGCCCCAGATGTAGATACCTTTGGTACTGTCACCGGCAAACGAAATGCTACCACCATCAGATTGAGAGGTTAAGGTGGCATTATAAATTGTTGCTGCTATTACGGTTCTGCTGATAGTGCATCTGTACCACCCGTTTCCTTGACTTACAATCGTAGCTGTTGTGCCTGCGGCATTTGTTCCAACTACCCCATTTTGAAGGTCAAAATAAGTATAGCGACTTGCCGTGTCATACATATCAAGAACAACCCACTGTCGTCCAAGGTATTTTATTGAAATGCTACGGGTATACACTGAACCGCTTACAACAGAAATTGCTGACGCAGTATCAATATAATGCGCGGTAGTTGTGGAGGTCTCTAAGAGTTTATCGGCAGTATTTCCACCTATTGGATCGGCAGTTTCCTGTGTATTGGCTGATACTGATACACCACTTTTAAACCAAACAGCATTATCAAACTGCTCGGTATATGTCAGCAGGTTATACCGCCAGTCTAGCTTAATATCACTAGGATCATACCAAACGCCCGGTGCTCCAGTACCAAACAATTGCGCTGGACTAAACGCTTTAATTGCTCGTTTTACAGCAGATGCAATTGCTGTTAGTCTTGTAGCTCTAAGTTGCATATAGCTCCTTTATTTTGTATCTGCTGTTGCACGATTAACCTAATTCTGTAATAGCCAATGAACCATCAGCGGTAGCTGCAGTATCACGGATAACCGCAATAGTGCTGCCTGCTAGTAAAGCAATATCCAAGCGTTCATCTTGACCGATAAAATGACTTGTACTTGCATTTGCTGTTTGTGCGCCAACGCCTACTACGTAACGCAGATCAGCGCCTCTAGCACGGATACTAATGCGAGTGCAACCTGCAGTTAATGCCACAGAGTTACTTGAAGTACTAGCAGCAAGCTGGCGTGCTACTGTAGGGCGACCTAGAGGTTCAGTCTCTAGAGTACCTGCTGGTGTTACAGTTAAAGGTAGCTGCTGATCCGCTTGACCTGATTGAGAATAAATACCTTCGATTACGATGCTCATGATTTTTCCTTAGTTAAATAACCTGCTTAATTACTTAAGCAAGTTTTGATTATATTAGCCCCAAATCCTGACAGGATTATTTGGCAGTATTTTGTAAGCTTCAAGAACAGAAGCATCTTCACCTTCAAGTAAACGGACATTTACGTGCCAACCTTCTAGAAGTTGCATTATAGGTTTTCCCTCTGCGTCTAACTCTGCAGTAGGTTTTGAGATATTACCTATAATATCTATATTAGTAAAGTTAGGGGCATTACGTGCTTTTGATAGTAAATGCCCTTCTTTAGTTCTTACCTCAGGGTAATGCACATATAGAATAGAATTTGCCTGAGCTTCATCTGCAAATTTTAAGAAAAGATCGTGCATGATTTTTCCTTAGTTTGTTTGTGCAAGTAGTTCAGGCTGCTCTTCAGGTTCAAGTCCTTCGCTTACCTCAGGTTCAATTACCTCGATAACCTCAGGCTTACGAATCTCAAATAAAGCCTTAGCTTCATCTGAGGCTGTATCTAAAGTTTCCTGAGCCTGTTGTCTTTGTGCAATATCAGCTGAGATTTCATCTTGGTTAATAACCTGAAGTTCTTCATCATAAAGAGGTTGAACCTCAGGTTGTAATAGCCTAGTATTTGCATCAAGCATATTTAGTACTTCAAGCAGCAACTTCATGTCCTTACGGGCATCTCTACCCTCTTGAACACAAGCTGCTACCCAAGTATCAACAGCAGTTACAAAGGAGATTTCCTCCTCGGTAGCATTTGCCGTTCTAGCCAAGCGAGATGCTTTTAGTTCATCTTGCTGGCTGTACTTACTACGAATTAAAGCTTGCACTTTATTGTCGATATCGGTGCTAGACCAAATATCATTTTGCATTAAGTCAATGAAACTCATTGAATGCTCCTTGTTGCTTGAATTTGAACAAATGCTGTATTTGATGGTGCTGTAGTAAACCGGATAGTTTCTTTAAAACCATCAAACAACCTAGTAAATGCTTGTGTAGCACCTTCACGTTGAGATACCCCAGCTAACAATACATCTTTAGCTTCATATCCTACTGGTAAGATAAAGTCGTTAAAACTAATCTGAACAGCAGTGGCTGTAGCTGTAGCTGCTTTGGTTAAGTAGATAGTTGTACCGCTGATTGCTGCTACAAACGTATCTGCAGGAATACCTGAGCCACTAACTCTTGCACCAACGTAGCTTACTGGATAAGTGATGTTTGCAGCACTGGTAATAGCAGTAGAACCTGAGGTTGTGTTAGCTGTAAAGCCACCAACATAGTCAAAGGATACCAGAGTACGAGCTAACTTAGCTGCAGCTTGGCTTCTATTAACTAACTCTTCACGGAGACCGTACGATGGGATTGTTACATCCACACCGGGGTTTGTCGTTGTACGAGCCTGAAGCTGAATGCCGCTTGCTGCACTGATCTTTGAGTAACTACCTGCTGGTGATGGAGTTACACTTGTACGCACCAGACCTGACCATTCAGACTCATTGGTAGCTGAGACTGCAAGCCACTTATCAGTTGCATCGTCATAAGCCAAGTCAACAATACTACCAGCGTCAGGCAATGTCACTTGAGCACCATCGCGGAACATCTGCTTCTCTTGCTCGTACATCCAGACTGATTGCTCTGCTGTGGGTACAGTCGCTGAGAGTTTGAGTAGAGAGATTGAACCGGGGAATGGTGCATCTGCTGCAAAGCTGTTGCCGATCGTCAAAGGAACAGGGTCAGACACAGGCGCGGCTGATGTTTCTTTGTAAGCGGTCGCAGAATTGCCTATTTCAAACTGTGCAAAAGCAATAGAAACGCTACGGGCAGTAGCACCTGCGTTCCTTATCTGAAAAGCACCTACTGAAGTTGTAGTGAGGCTCGTTGCTGTTACTGTGTACTTTGTCCAGACGTCTGTAGGGGAAATAACAATGGGATTCCTAAAATCAACAGAATCGTAAAGTTTTAATTCTAAGTTAGCTGTTGATGAAGACTTAAGCCAAAAGCTAGCAGTATAAGGCGTGTTTGCAACCAACGGCAAATTTGCCATTTGGATACGTGAAGCCGTACTTGCATTATAATTGCAAGTCAAAGCAGTATTGCCACCCAAAGGGTCAACATCTGTCAAAGTACTAATAGGTGAGTCATAGGACACGCCATATTGCCAGTAGCTACCTGCAGTGGACCACGTTTGGGAATATCGCTGCAAGTTTGCAGGTGCATTCAAACTCAACAAAGGTGCACCACGAGTAGCTGCAACCTCGACACCGTTTACACGGATTGCCAATGTACCGTCAGTTGTATACACAGCTTCTGGTTTGATCCATGTGGCAGTGTTGTATGCAGCTGTGGTTGTGACTGTGCGTGTGGTTGTGCCGTCGAAGGCTGTGGCTGTGAGTTTGTTTTGAAACTCTGACAACGTAATCCGAGGACCGGAAGCATGGCTTCTGTCAGCGATAGTGTTTACCGTATAAGCAGGTGCTCCAGCGGCTTGAACAAACGGCAAAAGAGATACTCCGGGATTGCCCTGAGGCCTTGTGAAGTAAACAGTGAGTTCGCTAAAGAGTGTAGAGGCTTGGATATAAGGGAGAGTACCGTTAGTTGCCGTGGCATTGAATGCAAAGCTGTATTGCTGCAAAGTGCCGACGTTTGTAATGTCAATACCTTGATTTCCTTGATACTGTCCGCCATCCATAGCAATGTAAATTCTTTCCCCTGCACCAAGTGGTCTGGACAATGCCGCCAGGAAGCCCACCGTATAGCGGTCTGATATGACATTCGCGCTACTTTCAAAGCGACCGTATCGTGTGTTTGAAGCCGCACCGAGCGTTACTGAGGTGACACTAGCGTAGCCGTCATAAGTTACAAAAGAGCTTGTGCCTGCGCCATTCCATGTTGGGTTGGAATTACTGAAGATGTTCTTGACGGTATCTTTGTAATTCACCCAAGCACCGCAACTCCACTCACCTGTACCGAAATCAAGGTCAGCTGAGTAAGGCTCCCTGAGATAATTTGCTGCACTGAAACCACTGTAGGCGACAAGCTGTGAGGCTGCTGCTACTTGGGTTTTGGTCAGGGTTCCTGTGATGGGGGCAGTGGCAGATTTGTAGGAGCGATCTGCAACGACTTCTTTGACTGAGATGTTGTCCACGCTGATCGACTGAACACTGTCTCCAGCACTGAAGAACGTAACAAATGTTGTCGTCGCAGATGCAACAAAGAAACGCGTGTAAGTAAGCGTTCCGGTTTGTGGTGTGATGTCAATGTGTTGCGTTCCAGCGATTGCAGTTCCAACGCGAACGCGACCGCCCGTTCCGCCGCTCACAGTAACAACGAAGCGATAAGTGCGTCCGACAACGGTAGGAATGCTTTGGTAAATGTTTCGTGAACCTCCTGTCGCCAGCGAAAAAGCGGAACCGTTTTGCCACGACAAAGCAGCTTGACTTTCAGCCGTCCAGATCGAAACATTGCTGTCGAATGTGCCATTGACAAGCAGCTCAGAACTCACTGTTGAACCAGCATTGCGTGCTTCAAACTCGGATACCTGAGCACCCAGCCACTTACCATTCAAGGCCTCGTTGTACCAACTGGTGTGCTGGCATTTCTCAGTCCATGCACCACCGTCACTGTCTTTGCTGGTGTCGTACACGAACATTGCAGTCACGGCGTTGGGACTGCGGTGTAGAGCCTGAGCAGTCACACCGGACAGGTCTTGCTGGATCGCGCTGGAGGCACTCAAAGCATAACCTTGAGCTAAAGATGCAGCGGATTGTGCGTTGGTTAAAGCGGCTTGTTGAGCAGCAGTAGTGCCGTAGATTGCCAAAGCTGAAGCGGCTGAACCGCTGGCATTACCTGCGCTTGTATTTGCAGCTGCAGCAGAGGCTGCAGAAGCGGTTTGTGAAGCTAATGCAGCTGATGCACTGTCTTGTGAATTTGAGGCGCTTACAGAGGCTTCTGATGCCTTTGTTGTAGCGATAGCTGCTTGAGCAATAGCTGTATTAGCTTGAGTACTAGCAATACCAGCTTGAGTTGTAGCAGTAGTTGCTTGCGTAGTAGCAATACCAGCTTGAGTTGTAGCGGTATTAGCCTGCGTAGTAGCTTCAGCTGCTTGTGCAGTTGCTACAGAGGCTTGCACCAAAGCATCGTTTGCGCTAGTATTAGCTGCAGCTGCTTTTGCACCTGCGATGTTAGCCTGAGCGATAGCCAAGGTTGCATTATCAGTTGTAACTTGCTGTGCAGATAAAGCAGTTGCTGCACTTGCACTAGCTTCAGTTGCTTTATTTGTAGCTGTAGTTGCAGATACAACTGCCTCTTGAGCTTTAGTACTTGCTACAACTTCAGATGCGCTTGCCTCCTGAGCTTTTGTACTTGCTGTATTAGCTGATGCTAAAGCTGCAGCTGCTTTATTATTTGCGTTTGTTGATGCAGCTGATGCTACATTACGTGAAAGGTTTGCGGCAATTGCAGCACTATACGCAGTGCTGGCGCTGTCAGTTGCTTCTTGAGCTTTTGTGCCAGCTGTACTTGCAGATGCACTTGCTTGGTTTGCACTAGCTAAAGCTGCAGTAGCAGAATCTTCAGCGGCTTGCTCTGCTGTTTCAGCTGCAAGTTCAGAAGCGGCAGCGGCAATGGTAGCGGCTTCAGCTGCGTTTTTAGCTGCAGTAGCTGCAGGTGTTACATCACCAATATCACCCTTAGGGATTGTAAAGTTAAATACAGCAGCAGAAGGTGTACCTGAGTTCGTAACAGCAGCTGCACTTCCAGAAGCGCCTGTAGTAACAGTACCTACGGTTGCAGTACCGCTTGATCCTTGAGGACCGGGAGTACTTACTTCAACAACTACAGGAGTAGTTTCATTTATAATAATTTGAGTCATCTAGTTACCTCTGGAATAGCTGAAAAAGAACCTTGCATTAGTCTTTGTACGTTTTGATTGTCATTTGATACGATTTCTAGATCGTAAGCGGCTAAGGTAAAGGTATAAGCTGCACTTTGCTCTGCGCTAATATCAATTCTTAGTCTGCCTTCTGTAGGAGCATAGATAGTCAATCTGTTATTGGCAGTTGTTAACGTATCTAAAATCTCTGTGCTGTTAACGCTTTTTCGAATTTGCATCCTAGCGGTAAATCCTGTAAGATCAACGGGAACTGCAGGATCACCTGTTTTCCATTGAATGAGCCGAGAGAAGGTGCTACCTTTGTAGACCGTGAGGTCCAAATCTGCTGGTTGCATTTGTTGTTTCCTTAAAATATTACGAGGGAATGCAAAGATGTTCGATGATCAACGTAAGTCAAAGCATCTTCTGTACTTACAATTCTAGCCTTTGGAGTATTTGCGTATGAAGTGCTACTTTCATAGATAACTGTGCCTAATTTAACAAACTCCAGAAATGGTAAGCCTTGCATATCTTTTAATTCAACTAAGGATGCTGCTCTTGCGTTTGTTTTTGTATTATATGAATTTCCAACTACAGCTACAATTGGAGTTCTAATATCGTTTGTAGCAAGAATATGCATTAGAATAAAATTATTAGTTACAACTTCACTTAACACCCATTGAGTACCATTAAAGTAATTATAAGCAGGTCGGACTGTTCCAGTATAATGACTTACTTGCGAAGGTCTAATCAATGGAAATACATCAGCTTCTTTTCTGTACCAATTATCTGCAGTACCTATTCTATAAAATACAGGTAAGTTTGCAATTGTGCTGATATTTTGAGGATTATCATCAATGATACTTATCGTAATATCTTCGTCAGCTATTACTCCATTCTCACAACCGAATTGTGCATGTGAATTTAAACTACCATTTGCATCTACTGTAAAGTTAGTTAAACCTAAACCTGTTCTGTATTGAGCACCAATTGATAAATGCAAGTGAGCGTGCGTAGCACCATCCATTCTTAGACCGTGACGCTCATCTCCAAAGTAAATTGATTTTTGCTGATCTGCTCT
>ERZ1034363.1999-NODE-1999-length-10418-cov-3.369307_pt1 | contig 10418 bp, 7 predicted proteins | sample MGYA00520616_ERZ1034363 | MGnify/ENA primary metagenome ERZ1034363 (study PRJEB33736, sample SAMEA104284506) | Azolla filiculoides | biome: Urban; feature: Water surface; material: Ditch water | place: Netherlands | collected 2015-10-28 | depth 0-0.1 m ... | reverse complement strand
AACAGCAGTGCCTGGAAATTTTCGAACTTCTTGGTGTCTTAATTCTCACGCTGCGGTTTCAATTGGCTTTTGCGTGGCCATCATATAGTTCACATCGGTGTCGGAACCCAAAGAATAGTGCTGGGTGAAGGGGTTGTATCCCATGCCTTTCATTTGTAAAACATCGAGCCCTTGGGCGCGCACCCAATCTGCCAGCTCACTGGGTTTGATCATGCGTGCATATTCATGGGTGCCCTTGGGCAGCAAGTTCAAAATATATTCAGCACCGACCACCGCGAACAAAAATGACTTTGGATTGCGATTGAGCGTGGAGAAGAAAACCCATCCACCCGGCTTGACCAACTTGGCACAGGCTTGCACCACAGAAGCTGGGTCGGGCACATGCTCTAGCATTTCCATGCAAGTGACCACGTCAAATTGACCTGCTTGTTGTTCGGCCAATTGCTCAGCACTGATTTCTTGGTACTGAACACCTTGGGTGCCCGCCTCCAAGGCATGCAACTGCGCAACTTTCAAGGATTTCACAGCCAAGTCAATGCCCAACACTTGGGCCCCTTGTCTGGCCATGGCATCGGACAAGATGCCACCGCCACACCCAATGTCGACGATTTTTTTGCCCATCAGAGGTGCCAAACCTTGAATCCAATTCAAGCGCAGTGGATTGATTTGGTGCAGTGGGCGAAATTCACTGTCGGTGTCCCACCAACGGTGAGCCAAGTCCGAGAATTTGGCCAATTCGGCTGGGTCCACGTTGGCACTGGAAAATTGTGAGGGTGTAGGGTTGCTCATAGCTTGGATTGTCGCGCAAAGTGAAAAGGCCTCCCAAGGGAGGCCTTTTGAAGATCAAGACATGTCTTGATCTGGTTCAAGCAATTGAAAGCTTATTTGTTGGCGCGTGTGCCAACAACTTCGATTTCAACGCGACGGTTTTTAGAACGGCCAGCGCTGGTTTTGTTGTCAGCAACGGGTTGTTTCTCGCCCTTGCCTTCTGTGTAAACGCGGTTTTTCTCGATACCTTTGGTGACCAAGTAAGCCTTGACAGCGTCAGCGCGCTTGACAGACAACTTTTGGTTGTAGGCGTCAGAGCCAACAGAGTCAGTGTGACCCACAGCAATGATCACTTCCAAGTTGATGGCCTTGACTTTGCCAGCCAAGTCGTCCAATTTGGCTTTGCCGTCAGCTTTCAACACTGATTTGTCAAAGTCAAAGAAGGTGTCAGCAGCGTAAGTCACTTTGGTGGCTGCAGCAGGTGCTGGAGCGGGCTTAGCAGCAGGCTTGGCAGCAGGTGCTGGTGCAGCGCCAGCAGAGTTCGGCTGTACCGTTTTTCCAGACGAGTTCGCCTGTGCCGTTACGCCAGTTGTCTACGGATTGAGCACCTGCGGCTGTTGCCAAGGCAGCTGAAGCCAACACCATTGCCACTTTGTTGAATTTTTTCATGGTTCTCCTCATGGGGATTAAAACCGCAGACATCCTGCGAAAAATGAGACGATTTGAATGACCATCACCCAAAACGTTGAAATGATTGTGCCATAGCTCGAGGCCAATTCCCCAATTTGGTGAAAAGCCCTTGACAGCTAACTTGTCAATCTGCGCAATGTGTTGCAAATCAACGACAGTCTTTGGACCTAAAATGGCAGTCTTTCACCCAGTGCGCCTGACCCCTCATGACCCAGTTTGCTAAAGAAACCCTTCCCATCAGTCTAGAAGAGGAAATGCGCCGCAGTTACCTCGACTACGCCATGAGCGTGATTGTGGGACGCGCCCTGCCCGATGCCCGTGACGGCCTCAAGCCGGTGCACCGCCGTGTGTTGTTTGCCATGCATGAGCTGAACAACGACTGGAACCGTGCCTACAAAAAATCTGCGCGTATTGTGGGTGACGTGATTGGTAAATACCACCCACACGGCGACCAATCTGTCTATGACACCATCGTTCGCATGGCGCAAGATTTTTCCATGCGCCACATGTTGGTGGACGGTCAAGGCAACTTCGGTTCGGTGGACGGCGACAACGCTGCGGCCATGCGATACACCGAAATTCGTTTGGCCAAAATTGCGCACGAAATGTTGGCCGACATCGACAAAGAAACCGTCGACTTTGGCCCCAACTACGACGGCTCTGAAAAAGAACCTTTGGTCTTGCCCAGTCGCATTCCTAATTTATTGGTGAATGGCTCGGGCGGTATTGCGGTGGGTATGGCCACCAACATTCCGCCCCACAATTTGAATGAAGTGGTTGACGCTTGCTTGCACATGCTGCGCAACCCCGAAGCCACCATCGACGAGTTGATGGAAATCATTCCCGCGCCCGACTTCCCCACGGCTGGCATCATTTACGGCATCAGTGGCGTCAAAGAAGGCTACCGCACAGGCCGCGGCCGTGTGGTGATGCGTGCCAAGTGCCACTTCGAAGACATCGACAAAGGCCAGCGCCAGTGCATCGTGGTGGACGAGTTGCCCTACCAAGTGAACAAGAAAACCTTGCAAGAACGCATGGCCGAATTGGTTCACGAGAAAAAAATCGAAGGCATCAGCCACATCCAAGACGAGTCCGACAAGTCGGGCATGCGCTTGGTGATTGAACTCAAGCGCGGCGAAGTGCCCGAAGTGGTGCTGAACAATCTGTACAAACAGACCCAGTTGCAAGACACCTTTGGTATCAACATGGTGGCCCTCATTGATGGTCAGCCCAAGTTGTGCAACCTCAAAGACCTCATCAGCGTGTTTCTGCAACACCGCCGTGAAGTGGTCACACGCCGCACCGTATTCACCTTGCGCAAAGCGCGTGAGCGTGGTCACGTGCTCGAAGGTTTGGCTGTCGCATTGGCCAACATCGACGAGTTCATTGCCATCATCCGCAATGCGCCTACACCCCCTGTGGCCAAAGCCGAATTGATGACCCGCCGCTGGGACAGCAAATTGGTTCGCGAGATGCTCACACGCACCCGCGCCGATGGCGGCGCTGTGAATGCAGACGATTACCGTCCCGATGGTTTGGAAAAAGACTTCGGCATGGGCAATGATGGTTTGTACCGCCTCAGCGACACGCAAGCCCAAGAAATTTTGCAGATGCGTCTGCAACGCTTGACCGGTCTGGAACAAGACAAGATTGTGGTTGAGTACAAAGAAGTGATGTCTGAAATTGAAGACCTGCTCGACATCTTGGCCAAGCCAGAGCGCGTGTCCACCATCATTGGTACCGAGCTGGGCGAATTGCGCCAAGAATTTGGCCAAACCAAAATTGGCGCACGCCGCAGCTTCATTGAAAACAACGCACAAGATTTGGCCACCGAAGACCTCATCACCCCCACCGACATGGTGGTGACTTTGTCGCACAGCGGTTACATCAAGAGCCAGCCTTTGTCCGAATACCGGGCGCAAAAGCGCGGCGGTCGCGGCAAGCAAGCTACCGCCACCAAAGAAGACGATTGGATCGATCAGCTCTTCATTGCCAACACCCACGATTACATCTTGTGCTTCTCCAACCGCGGCCGTTTGTACTGGCTCAAAGTGTGGGAAGTGCCTGCAGGTTCACGCGGCTCACGCGGCCGCCCCATCGTCAACATGTTCCCCTTGCAAGAAGGTGAAAAGATCAACGTGGTCTTGCCATTAACAGGTGACATGCGCAGCTTCCCTGCAGACCACTATGTGTTCATGGGCACCTCCATGGGCACCGTGAAGAAAACCTCTTTGGATGAATTCAGCAATCCTCGCAAGGCCGGCATCATTGCCGTGGACTTGGACGAAGGCGACTTCTTAATTGGCGCTGCGCTCACAGACGGCAAGCACGACGTGATGCTGTTCAGCGATGGCGGTAAAGCCGTTCGCTTTGACGAAAACGATGTGCGCCCCATGGGTCGCAATGCACGTGGCGTGCGCGGCATGATGCTGGACGAAACACAAAGCGTCATTGCCATGTTGGTGGCCGAAGATGAGCAGCAGAGCGTGCTCACCGCCACAGCAAATGGCTACGGCAAACGCACCTCCATCACAGAATACACACGCCATGGTCGCGGCACAAAAGGCATGATTGCCATCCAGCAATCCGAGCGCAATGGCAAAGTGGTTGCGGCAACTTTGGTGCACGCCGACGACGAAATCATGTTGATCACCGACACGGGCGTGTTGGTTCGCACTCGCGTTTCAGAAATTCGCGAATTGGGTCGTGCCACACAAGGTGTGACTTTGATTGGTTTGGACGATGGCGCCAAATTGTCTGGCTTGCAACGCATTGTGGAAAACGACGCCAACATGCAAGACGAAGCAGTCGATGGCGCTTCTGACGCCGAAGGCGGAGAAGCTGCTTCGGGCGGCGACGAAAGCGGTTCAGCCGAATGACAAGGCCCTACAACTTTTCTGCCGGCCCTGCCGCCATTCCCGATGCCGTCTTGATTCAAGCCGCCAGTGAAATGCTGGACTGGCACGGCAGTGGCATGGGCGTCATGGAGATGAGCCATCGCGGTAAAGAGTTCATGTCCATTTACGAAGAAGCGGAAGCCGACCTTCGTGAGTTGTTGGCGGTTCCTGCCAACTTCAAAATCTTGTTCATGCAAGGCGGCGGCATTGCCGAAAATGCCATCGTGCCTTTGAACTTGTCGCAAGAAGGCACGGTTGATTTTGTGGTGACCGGTAGCTGGAGCCAAAAATCATTCAAAGAAGCCGCGCAGTTTTGCACGCCTCATTTGGCAGCCAGTGCACAAGACACCAAGTTCTCCACCATCCCCTTGCCTGCTCAATGGCAGCTAAGCGCCAATGCGAACTACGTGCATGTTTGTACCAACGAGACCATCGACGGTGTTGAATACCATGCACTTCCCGACCTCAAAGCCATGGGCAGCAATGCGCCATTGGTCATCGACTTTTCGTCGCATGTGGCATCGCGCAGCATTGACTGGTCCAAAGTAGGATTGGCATTTGGTGGTGCCCAAAAGAATTTAGGACCCGCAGGCCTCACCTTGGTGGTGGTTCGCGAAGACTTGCTGGGCAAAGCCATGAAGCATTGCCCCAGCGCTTTCAATTACAAAATGGTGGCCGACAACGGCTCCATGTTCAACACACCCCCCACCTATTCCATCTACATTGCCGGCCTGGTTTTCAAATGGTTGAAAGCACAAACAGAAAATGGCATGACGGGTGTGGCCGCCATGGAACAGCGCAACATCACCAAAGCCGATTTGCTCTACAACTTTTTAGACCAATCGCAGCTTTACGAAAACCGCGTTGACCCGTCTTGCCGTTCACGCATGAACATCCCCTTCTATTTGCGTGATGAATCGCGCAACGATGCCTTCCTCGCAGGTGCCAAAGCACGCGGGTTGCTTCAACTCAAAGGCCACAAGTCGGTGGGTGGCATGCGCGCCAGCATTTACAACGCCATGCCGCTAGAAGGCGTCCAGGCGCTGGTTTCTTACCTCCAAGATTTCGAAGCAAAACAGGCTTGAGCACACGGCCACGCCGTTTGACTTTCATCACTGAACCCATATGACGCAACCTATTCAATCAGACGCCTTGGGCGAACTGCGCATTCAAATTGACTCGCTCGATCAACAGCTCTTGAGCTTGCTGAACCAGCGTGCCAAAGTGGCTGAAAAAGTGGGTGAAATCAAACGTGCAGAAGGCTCACCCTTCTTCCGGCCCGATCGCGTGGCGCAGGTCATTGCCAAAATTGAAAAAGCCAATCAAGGTCCGCTGTTGAATGCGCATGTGGCCTCTATTTGGCGTGAAATCATGTCGGCCTGTTTGGCCCTTGAAGCGCCTCAGCGCGTTGCCGTGTTGGGTCCTCAAGGTACTTTCTGCGAACAAGCCGCCATTGAGTTTTTTGGCAGTGCGGCCAATCTCATTTACTGCAACAACTTCGACGAAGTGTTTCATGCCACCGCAGCGGGCACAGCTCAGTTTGGCGTAGTGGGCATGGAAAATTCCACCGAAGGTGTGGTGGCCAGATCACTCGATTTGTTCTTGCGCTCACCCGTGCATGTGATTGGCGAAGTCAGCTTGTTGGTTCGCCACAATTTGCTGCGACAAACCGACAACCTCAAAGACATAGAAGTGGTGTTGGCGCATCCACAGGCTTTGGCACAGTGCCAAACATGGCTCACCCAAAATTTACCCAATGCAGAGCGCCGTGCGGTTTCTAGCAACGCTGAAGGTGCGCGCTTGGCCGCCAGCAATCCCACTTGGGCTGCATTGGCCAGCGAGCGCGCTGCCGCCCAATTCGGTTTGCACATCGTGGCCCACGCCATTCAAGACGAAGCCACCAACCGCACCCGGTTTGCTGTGATTTGCTTGCCACAAACCTTGGCCACACCGCCTGTCTCTGGCAAAGATTGCACCAGCTTGGTAGTATCCGTGCCAAATAAACCCGGCGCCGTGCATGACCTGTTGATGCCCCTCAAAAACAATGGCGTGTCCATGACACGCTTTGAATCTCGACCTGCCAAATCTGGCCAGTGGGAATACTATTTTTACATCGACATTCAGGGCCACGTTTCACAGCCGCATGTCGCTGCCGCATTGAAAGAACTCCAAGGCTTGTGTGCGTTTTACAAGGTTCTGGGTTCTTACCCTATTCCAGAATGAAGTTCAAAAAAGTCGCTCTCATTGGCTGCGGTCTGATGGGCGGCTCCTTTGCCCTGGCTGCCAAAGCGGCGGGGTGGGCACCTCACGTCGTTGGCTTCAGCGCATCTGAGTCATCTCGCCAAAAAGCCCTCGACATGGGTGTGATCGACCTTGCCGTAGACACCATTGCACAAGCCGTTGAAGACGCCGATTTGGTTTTATTGGCAGTTCCCGTCAAGGCGACTGCAGCCTGCTTTGAGGCCATTGCGCCAGCCTTGAATTCAGACGCGCTTTTGATGGACGTGGGCTCGACAAAATCAGACATTGTGGCCTCCGCCATCAACGCTCTGGGCGACAAACTGCACTGCTTTGTACCGGTACACCCCATCGCGGGCAAAGAGGTGGCAGGTGTAGAACATTCAGATGCCGACTTGTACAAAGACCGCGCGCTGATTGTGACGCCCATGACCAGCTCAGGCCAAACGCAAGTGCAACTTGCCAAGCAAATTTGGAAAAGCCTGGGAAGCTTCATCACTGAACTGACCCCTGCTGAACACGATGCAGCTTTTGCGGCTGTGAGCCACCTGCCGCATGTCTTAGCCTACGCCATCATTCGCGGCATTTTTCAACAGCACAACGGTCCTGAGTTGATTGCATTGGGCGGGCCAGGCTTCAGAGATTTTTCGCGCATTGCAGCCAGCGACCCCGTAGTGTGGCGCGACATTCTGAGCACCAACCGTGATCAAGTATTGTTGCAAATCAGCCATTTCAAAGATGCCCTGAACGACTTTGAAAATGCCATTCAAAACAACAACCCACAAGCGCTTGAAGACATGATCCGCCAAGCCAGTGATTTACGTTTCAATTGGCGCATCGGCGCCAATCAGCACACAGCAGAATAATCAAAACGACATGTTTGCCACCGCGTTTCTTGACCTTCCCTCTTTGCAACAAGCTGGTGGCACTGTCACGTTGCCCGGCTCTAAAAGCATTTCCAATCGCGTCTTGTTATTGTCTGCACTGTGCGAAGGCAGCACCTGGGTTCATGACCTTTTAGATTCCGATGACACCCGCGTGATGTTGGCCGCATTGCGCCAACTCGGATGCGGCGTTGAACCCAAGGCGGGCACCAACAGTGTTTGCATTACAGGCTTAGGACAAAGCACTTCGAATGGCCTGTCAGCCGGATTAAAAAAGCCCACCGAAGCCATTGAGTTTTTCATGGGCAACGCCGGCACCGCCATGCGTCCCCTCACCGCCGCATTGGCCGTGATGGGCGGCGACTTCACCCTCAAAGGTGTGCCGCGCATGCACGAGCGTCCCATTGGCGATTTGGTCGATGCACTGCGCCTGCTGGGTTGCCACATTGATTATTTGGGCAACGATGGCTACCCGCCTCTGCGAATTCTCGCACCCCAGCTGCAACTCGACAAACCCATCCAAGTGCGCGGCGATGTGTCCAGCCAGTTTCTCACCGCACTCTTGATGTCGCTGCCATTGGCCGCCCAAAAAGACATCGTGATTGAAGTGGTGGGTGAACTGATCTCCAAGCCCTACATTGAAATCACCTTGAACTTGTTGGCGCGCTATGGCATCAACGTGAAGCGCGATGCTTGGCAACGATTCACCATTCCCGCTGGCAGCCACTACACCTCACCCGGCGAAATTCATGTTGAAGCCGATGCCTCATCGGCCAGTTATTTCATTGCCTTGGGTGCATTGGCCGCCACAGACAAAGCGGTTCGCATTCAAGGCGTAGGCGCATCTTCCATTCAAGGCGACATTCGCTTCATGGATGCCGCAGCCCAAATGGGCGCACACATTGAGAGCGGCCCCAATTGGTTAGAAATCAAACGCGGCGCTTGGCCTCTCAAAGCCATCGACTTGGACTGCAATCACATTCCAGATGCCGCCATGACATTGGCCGTCAGGGACTTGTATGCCGATGGCCCCACCACCCTGCGCAACATAGCCAGCTGGCGAGTGAAGGAAACCGATCGCATTGCGGCCATGGCCAAAGAATCTCGCAAATTGGGCGCGCAAGTGGAAGAAGGTCCCGACTGGTTGCGCATTCATCCTTTGCCGACCGGCCAGTGGAAAGCAGCCAGCATTCACACGTATGACGATCACCGCGTGGCCATGTGCTTCTCTTTAGCGGCCTTCAATGCAGACCAGCAAGCCGTTCGCATTGAAGACCCCAAGTGCGTGGCCAAAACTTTCCCAGATTATTTTGAAGCGCTGTTCTCTCTGGCCAAAACGCCAGCAGACCGCATTCCCGTCATTTGCATTGATGGTCCCACTGCCTCTGGCAAAGGCACTTTGTCGAGCCTGGTGGCCGAACGCTTGGGCTACCACTACTTGGACTCAGGCGCCCTTTACCGCGTGACGGCCTATGCCGCTTTGCAGGCCGGCTTGAGTCTTGAAACCGTCAACGAATCCACCATTGCCGCCATGGCTGAAAAATTGCCGGTGCGCTTTGAAGGCGACAAAGTCTTGCTCAATGACCAAGATGTCACCGACGCCATCCGCAGCGAGGAAGGCGGCATGAACGCCTCCAAGGTGTCCACTTTGCCAGCCGTTCGGGTGGCATTGGTGGCCCTTCAGCACAGTTTTCAGCGCCTACCCGGCCTCTTGGCCGATGGCCGCGACATGGGGACGGTCATCTTTCCTGGCGCGCCTTTGAAGGTGTTTTTGACCGCCAGCGCCGCAAAAAGAGCCGACCGCCGCTATAAGCAATTGATTTCTAAAGGTTTTCAGGCTAAAATCGCCGATCTTCGGGCTGACTTAGAGGCTCGCGACGCACGGGATACATCTCGCAGCGTGGCACCCTTAAAGCCAGCACAAGACGCAATGCTGCTAGACAACTCAGATTTGAGCATCGAACAATCGGTGACCCAGGTCCTTGACTGGTGGCAGAGCAAACAAAACTTCCCAGTTTGAAAATGTCAGTTTAAAAACTTCAGTTTAAAAACGTCATTTTAAAAACAAAGAAGTTTTGAAGAGGCCCACAAGGCACCCTCCGCGCTGCTTGCGCATTTGTCTTGTGGTTCATCAACTTAACCCGCGTGAAAACGCAAACAACCGCCGCATCTAGCCTTGTTAACGACGCAATCCTGCAGTCGTCAGACCTTTTTGCGGATTAGGAACTTGAATGTCAGAATCTTTTGCAGCCCTATTTGAAGAATCACTGAAGCGCACGGAAATGCGCCCAGGCGAAGTGATCACCGCTGAAGTTGTTCGCATCGAACACAACTTCGTGGTTGTTAACGCCGGCCTCAAATCTGAAGCCTACGTGCCCCTGGAAGAATTCAAATCAGATCTGGGCGAAATCGAAGTCCAAGTGGGCGACTTCGTGTCTGTGGCCATCGGTTCCATCGAGAACGGCTACGGCGACACCATTTTGAGCCGTGACACTGCCAAGCGTTTGGCATCATGGTTGTCCTTGGAAAAAGCCTTGGAATCCGGCGAATTCGTCACCGGCACCACCAGCGGCAAAGTCAAAGGCGGCCTCACCGTTTTGGTCAACGGCATTCGTGCCTTCTTGCCAGGTTCATTGGTTGACACACGTCCTACCAAAGACCTGTCACCGTACGAAAACAAGACCATGGAATTCAAGGTCATCAAGTTGGACCGCAAGCGCAACAACGTCGTGTTGTCACGCCGTGCTGTGGTCGAAGCTTCGATGGGCGAAGAGCGCGCCAAGCTGATGGAAAACCTCCGCGAAGGTTCCGTCGTTCACGGTGTGGTCAAGAACATCACCGAATACGGTGCATTCGTGGACTTGGGCGGCATCGACGGTTTGCTGCACATCACCGACATGGCATGGCGCCGTGTTCGTCACCCTTCCGAAGTGGTGCAAGC
>ERZ1034363.1998-NODE-1998-length-10426-cov-4.325539_pt1 | contig 10426 bp, 7 predicted proteins | sample MGYA00520616_ERZ1034363 | MGnify/ENA primary metagenome ERZ1034363 (study PRJEB33736, sample SAMEA104284506) | Azolla filiculoides | biome: Urban; feature: Water surface; material: Ditch water | place: Netherlands | collected 2015-10-28 | depth 0-0.1 m ... | reverse complement strand
TATGGTATTGATGAATACGGTATTGGTGAATATTCTGACGGTACTGTTCTAGATGATGTATATGTTAATACCACAGGTAATGGTGAAACAGTACAGATTGGCTTTGAAGCAGATATTAATAGTATTTTCGTATCTCTTCAGCGTATTGATGTTTATTATAAATTTGGGAAGATCCACCTATGAGTGACTACACTAAGATTGTAAATTATGCAGCTAAGGATGCTCTTACAGAGGGTAATCCTAATAAGATTATCAAAGGCACAGAGCTAGATGCTGAGTTTGTAGCTATCCAGACTGCTGTAGCTACAAAAGCTAATCTTAATAGCCCTGTATTCACAGGCATTCCTAGAGCACCTACAGCAGCTACAGGCACTAACACTACTCAAGTAGCTACAACTGCCTTTGTGATGGCTAATGCTATCCCAGTAGGTGGTATCATTATGTGGTCTGGTAGTATTGCTACAATTCCCGGCGGTTGGGCATTGTGTAATGGCTCTAGTGGCACACCAGACTTAAGAGATAAGTTTATTGTAGGTGCTGGTAGTACTTATAGTCCAGCCGTTACTGGAGGTGCTGCTACAGTAACACTTCTAGAAGCTAATCTACCTTCGCATACACATGCCTGTACAGGAGCTACTGCTGCTGGTGGCGGTCATACTCATACTGCTACAGATTCAGGACATACACACTCTTATTTAAAATCTGTTGCTACTGGTGGTATTGCTGGTGGTACAGGTGCTCTAGATGGTAATTCATCTGATTCTACTGGTTCAGGTAATGCCAATATTACAGTATCTACTGCTCCTAGCCATACACACGATATTAACCTCACACTAGGAAATACTGGTTCAGGCACTGCAGTTAATATCCTACCGCCTTACTTTGCACTTGCATACATTATGCGTACAGCTTAATTGACAAATAAATTCACTCATGGTATACTTAAGTTTTAACTATGGGTAAAATACATGGAAAATAGTTTAGTACCTTTCTTTGAATCTAAACTTGCTCTTCCTGAGGAAAAAGTAGCATTTCTAGAAACAGAAATGTTACAATTAGAGCAAACACCTTTGCCTGTAACACACAGTTTTGGGCCTAATTTATATATCAGAGAAGTTTTTATGCCAGCGGGTACTTTTGCTATTGGGCATAGACAGAAAACAACTCATTTTAATGTAATGCTAAAAGGAAAAGTATTATATTTTAATGAGGATGGTACAAAAACTATTTTAGAGGCTCCATTATCTTATACAGCTCCTCCGGGTAGAAAAATAGGATATATTTTAGAAGATATGGTATGGCAAAATATTTATTCTACGGACGAGACTGACGTAGAAAAATTAGAGACCCTGTACCTAGATAAAACACAATACTCACTAGAGCATAGAAATAAAGAATTGCTTCTTAGATGCAACGATACTACTGAAGATTTAGAAGACTTTAAACAAATGCTAGAAGATTTAGGAGTAACTGAAGAACTTGTAAAAGAACAATCAGAGAAAGAAGATGATATGATTGGACTACCGTTAGGTAGTTATAAGTTTCAAGTAGGTACTTCTAATATACACGGTAAAGGTGTGTTTGCAACTTCTGATATTCTAGAAGGTGAATTAGTTGGTGTAGCTAGGTTAGGAGACAAAAGAACAATACTAGGTAGATATACAAACCATTCTAAAAATCCTAATGCAAGAATGGTGCTTCATACAAATGGAGATATGTATCTAATAATGATTAAGGCAGTGTCTGGATGTAGAGGTGGTGATCTTGGAGATGAGATTACTATAGATTATAGACAATCTTATAAATTAGCAATGGAGAAACATTCATGTCAGCAGCAGTTACCGCAGCAGCCGTAGTAGCAGGGGGTACTTATTTAGCAAGTGAAAATGCTAAAAAAGGTGCTCAATCACAAGCAAATGCTTATAATCAGCTATCTGAGCTACAGTACCAACGTGCTCAAGAAGCCGCTGGTAAAGTACCAGAGTTTAGACCTGTGGCTGTTACTAGTTCTTTTGGTACTCCTACATATGCTTATGATGAAAACGGTAGACTAACAAGCGTAGGCTCTGCTGCTTCTCCTTGGCTATCAAGTCTTCAAACTCAAGGCCAAGGTATGGCAGGACAGTACCTAAACCTTCAACAGCAAGCTCTTATGAATCCTGCTGGTATGAATGCTTCTAATCAAGCATTTAATGCAGCTCAAGGACTTTATGGTCTTGCTGGGTCAGCAATGCCAACAAGTTATGACACAACACAAGCAACGCAGGACTACTATAACCAGATGCAGGGTTTAGTAGCTCCGGGAAGAGAACAACAACTAGCTTCTACTCGTCAAAGTCTATTTAATAAAGGTAGACAGGGACTAGCAATTGGTGCTACTCAAGCAGGTGGATTACAGGCTACTAATCCTGAAATGGCTGCTTACTATAACGCTGTAGCTCAACAAGATGCTAATCTAGCAATGCAGTCTAAGTCTAATGCATTGGCTGATTTGCAAGCCCGTCAGGGTATGGGGTTAGGTCTATTTCAAGCAGGTCTACAACAAACTGCAGGTGGTGGAAATGCTCTTAATCAATATTACACAAATATTGGTGCTGCCCAGAGTCCGTACACAACAGGAATGGCACAATTAAGTTCTCTTGAAAACATGGTTAATCAACCTGTAGCTCTAGGTATGCAATATGGCGGTAATGTAACTAACCAAGCTAATACTATTGCTGATGCTTACATTAGAGCTGCTGGTGCAGGTGGTGCTGCTGCTTCCAGTGGTATTAATGCACAGTATAATGCTGACGTTATTAACCCTTGGGCTGGCGCTCTGATGGGTGCTGGATCGGCACTTGGAAAGGCTAATTGGGGTAATTTAGGAAGCGGTGGTGGTGGCACTGGGTGGGCAACTACGCAAAGAACCGGTCCAGTAAACCCAGCAACTGACACTGGAATGTCAGCTTTTTACGGTTAAGGAACAGCAATGGCACAAGATATCGTTAACTCACTATTTGGTATTAGTCCAAATGCTATCCTCAATCAGCAAGTAAATTCTGAAATGGATCAAGCTATAAACTTTGCTAACTTATCACCAGCACAACAAGCTAACTATGGTGGTATGTTAGCTGGTCAAATGCTAGGCAGGGGTGTATCAGGTCTTCTAGGTGCTGAAGATCCTCGTTTAGTACAAGCTAAACAGATGCAACAAGTTAAGCAGTGGATTGCTCAGTCAGGCGTAGACATGAACACTCCTGAAGGTCTTGCTCAAGCTGCTCAGTATGCTCAAAGCATTGGTGCTGTAGAAGGTGCTATGTATCTTGGTCAGCAATCTAATACTATGCGTAAAACGCAAGTAGAAACTAGACGCACAGAGGCATTAGCTAATAGGGAAGAATCTAGAAATGCTAAACTTGATCGTATGGAAGCTGAATTACAAGCACTTCCTCCAGATGCTTCTCAAGATCAGATGCTTGCTATAGTAACTAAGTATGGCGATGCCAATACTATCATTAGAGAACTAAATGATAGAGCAGAAAAACAAGCTAAACTACAGGCTGAAGGTGGTGTTAATTCTGTAGGTAATCCCGGTTCAGTTGGTAAGGCAGGGGCTTACAGAGATGTAAACGGTCAAATTTGGGGTGTAACAGAAATGAAAGATTATCGTCAGGAGTATGAGACATCTCAGAAAATAATGGATGATCTTAATAAAGTAACACCAGAAGATGTGTCTAACGCACAGTCTCGTTTTGTTGAGCCTAATTCTTCTAAGTTTACAAAGCAGGTTATCGGAAATGAAAAGATGACATCTGCTCAAGCAAAATTAGCAGCCACTAAGCTTCTTCAGCAAATTGCTAATCTTCCTAAGGGTTCAGCATCTGATAAAGACATGGAAACTGCCAAAGAGAATTTCCCAGGTTGGCATGATGCAGTTGCGCTTGCTAAATGGGTTAATGAAACTAAGAGAACCCTTCAAGATCGTATTACTAGAATGTCTGAACAATTTGGGTGGAAGCCTAAAACAACAAGTAAAGGTTATATTGATGTAGATGGTACTGGTAGAAGTCTTGAAGGCTTTGTTATTAATGAAGAAGGACAACAACAAGCACCAAAGGGACAACCAAAAGTACGTAAGTGGAATCCACAAACACAGCAATTTGAATAAGGAAATATAATGGTTCAGAGAATTCAAGTTGGAAATGAAATTGTTGAATTTCCAGATGGTATGTCTGATGCTGAAATGTCAGCAGCTTTAAAAACAAAGTATCAACCTTCAGAAACTGCTCCTAAGTATGATCTAGGTCCAGTACTGACCGGAGCTAAACAAGTAGTAAGAGATACTTTGACGGCTGATGCTGGTTCAATCCCTCAGCGTATTGTTAAAGGTGCGCTTGTAAATCCAGTTCTTGGTACATTACAGCTCACAGGATCTCCCGGTGTTAAGGAGCTTGCTCAAGAAGTAGATATAGCAACGCAGCAAGGAAGAGCAGAACGTGGAAGTACAGGTTTTGACTGGGCTGAGTTTATCGGAAGCTTGGGAAACCCTCAAAACTTCCTAGTACCCTTAAAAGGTGCTTCAACATTAGGCACTGTAGGTAGAGGTGCTGGAGCTGGCGCAGTTGCTGGAGCAACACAGCCTGTATTAGATGAAGACTTTGCGGCTGAAAAGCTTAAACAGGTTTTATTTGGTGCAGGTGCTGGCGGTATTTTAACAGTTGGAGGTGCTGCTCTAGGTAAGATGAAAGATTTCCTATCTGAAGCTATTAAACCATTTAGAGAAGCAGGTAGAGATAGTATTCTACTGGCTAAACTAAAAGAAATTATTCCAGAAGATAAATGGGAAGCAGTTAAAAATGCTCTAAATATTGCTGGTACAGAGGATAAAGTAAGAGCTGCACAGGGCCTTCCAACAGCAAAACAATCAGCCGCTGAAGCTACTTCTAGCATTCCAGAGGCTACTGGGCTTGCTGCATGGGAAAAAGTAATCAGTAAAATTCCCGGTTTGTCTGGTAAGTTCAATGCTTTTAGACAAGCAGGTGAACAAGCTCGTTATGAAAATATTGCAAGTATTGGTGGTAGCAAAGCAAATCTAGCTGCTGCAGAAGCAGAGAGAGAAGCAACTGCTAAAAATCTTTATGGAATTCTAGATGAAACACTTTTGCCGGGAAGAGAACGACAGCTACAAAAAGTAAGGGTAGGTGAAACAGGTAGTGTACCTTTAAATACTGCAGAAGGTATGCCTAGAATGGTAGAAGTTGGTAGAAATCCTCTTACCAACGAACCAATTATGGAACAAGTAACATCTTTAAGTGGTAATACTTTATATAAGACAGTAGTATCTGGCTATAAATATTCTCCTCAAATTGCAAGTTTGATGGAAAGACCTGCTGTTAAAGCTGCTTTTGATGATGCAGCAGTAATTGCTAGAAATATGGGTGTAGACCTTTTCACAGAATCTGGACAGCTTACTGGGCAGGGAGCACATCTTGTAAAACTAGCTTTAGATGACGCAGCAACAGGAGGAGCAACTACATCTATTGGTAGAAACGCTCAAAAGGCAATTATTGATGCTAAAGGAGCTTACATTAATTGGGTAGAAAAAAACGTACCCGCTTATAAGACAGCTAGAGAAACTTATGCTGCTCAAAGTGGGCCTATCAATAGAATGAAAGTAGGTCAGCAATTAGAAGCTGCTTTAAATACTCCTTTAGATAGAGAACGTGCAGGTGCTTTTGCTAATGCTGTAGCAGAATCAGCTAAACTTTTAAAGAAAGCTACAGGTCAAAATCGTTTTAAGAATTTGGATGAAATTCTTACTCCAGATGAGATGAAACGTGTAGACTACGTACTAGAAAATCTAGTTAAGAAAGAAGCAGCTAGAAAGTCTGGAGCAGCTACTAATATTGATGTTAACCTGATTGGTAAAGAAGGCCATCAATTACCTCAATTCCTTAGTGCAACAGCTACTGTAGCTAATACAGTTCTTAGACTAGTACGTAAAGATGCTAATGCACGTATTACTAATAAGTTTGGTGAGCTTTTGATGAACCCACAAGAGCTTGCAAGATTTATGGATGGTATACCTTCAAAAGATGCTAATGCTGTTGTTAAAGCTTTGAATGTAGCCCTGCCCCTACAGTATAGAAACGCATTAGTAGCTCGTCTAAAAGTAACAGGACCTTCTTCCGCATATGGACAAGAGTCTAAACCTATAGATACAACTAGAGGCTCTATTGTTCAAGATAGACCGTCAGTATTTCCACAAAACCAGCAACCTCAAAAATTGTTTCAACCACAGTCTAAAGCTGAAGCAGTGAATGTAATTGCTAAAGCTGCTCAGCAGTATGGCAAGCCACAACTGACAGGATTGCTAACAGGTATTGCTAAAGTAGAGTCTGACTTTAACCCCAATGCCAAAGCTAAGGGTTCTACTGCTGCTGGTATGTTCCAGTTCACAAAAGCAACTCAGAAGGATTATGGTCTAACTAACCCATATGATGCCGCTCAGAGTGCTGGAGCCGCTGCTGCATATATTGATAAGCTCCTTGTTCGTTACAAAGGCGATAAGGTTAGAGCACTAGCTGCTTACAACCAAGGTCCGGGAGTGATTGATAAAGGTCTTAACAAGGCTGGTAGAGAGTATGCTATGAAGGTACTGGCTGCTACAAGGAATATCTAATGCCTAAGATAAATAGCCTTGAAGTAGTACATCAGGATACTAATAAAGATCCTTATCAGAATCTACATGACATCCTAGTAGCTCTTAATCAGTCTCTAGCAGTAGAAAAAGAAGTAGTTGATGGGGAGGCTAGAGTATCTATTGAGAACCTACTAGAGATGTATGTAAATGATAAGGAAGCTTTCTTACGTAGTTTGCGTACACTTACAGCACAGTTTAGTAATTCTCAAGCACAGTATAGTGAGGAAATCCTATTACTTGCTTCTCAGCTAGAAGCACAGGCTAGAAGAACTACTACATTAACAGCTCAGACAGAAAACAATATTGCATCTGTTAGGGAATACTCTGAAGCTGTTGCTAGTGAAGTAGCAAGAAAAACTAGTACATACAGTCAAGATACAGCACCTACAGAGAACTTAGTGTATGGTGATCTTTGGATTGATACTAACGATAATAATCGTATGTATAGCTGGAATGGTATTGTATGGGTAGAAGTTACTAAACTAGCTACTTTCAGACAAGCATCAGCTCCTTCAAGTGCTGCTATTGGCGATATCTGGATGGACACTGACGATAATAATAAGATGTATCGTTGGAGTGGATCTTCTTGGGTAGTAACTGATGATCTACGTATTGCTAAGACATACGCAAGATGGGGTGTAAACGTTAATGCTAACGGGCATATTGCTGGTATTCAGCTTAATGCTGACGATACTGGCACATCAGAATTTACTGTATTAGCTGACTCCTTTAAGGTCTATAACCCTTCTATCTCTAATAGTGAAGTTATCTTTAAAGTTGAAGATGGTGTTGTAACACCTAAGAACATTAGAATTAATGATAGTGGTGGTAACTGGATACTAAAAGCAAGTGCTTCAGGGTCTGAGCTTTGGAAACCTACGCTATTTTTACCTCTCTGTGGTAATAGCGCTAATCCGGGGCTGCCGGGACTTAGAGCATATTCATCAACTTCTATTGGCGTAGAAGCTATTCTTGGAGAGGCCGCCAATGAGTTTGGACAAGCTAGTACAAGTCATGGTATTAGAGGTACAAATGTCTACACAGGTACATCTGGTCTTATAGGGGTAGCTAATGGTTATGACTTCTATGCTGAAGGGACTGGTACTAACTATGGTCCATTTACAGGCGCTCACGATGCTTTAATGCCTGTAGGCTCTGCTTATGAAGTAGGCGATATAGTAGTAGACACTAGTTGTGTAGTCAAAAAGAATGTATCTAGTGTTCTTTGTTCTGTCGAAACTTCAACAAGTGTTAATCAGAAGGGAACTGTAGGCGTTATTGCTAAAGATATGGGGTTACTTAAAGGTAAATACCCGCCAGCAGCATTTGGGTTTACTAATATCACTAGTGATGAAGACGGTAACGCTATTACACCTCCTGATACAGTCTATGACTCAGTTAAAGAGACATATAACTATATTACAATTAATGCTCTTGGAGAAGGTCAGGTTAATGTCTGTGGTGAGAATGGAAACATCTCAAGAGGAGACTTAATTGTATCATCGTCACTACCCGGCAAAGGTATGAAGCAAGCAGATGACATTATTAGAAGTTACACAGTAGCCAAGGCTAGAGAAGATGTAACATTTAGTAGTCCTACGGAAGTAAAACAAGTAGCTTGTATCTATCTCTGCGGTTAATGTATCATATCGTAGGTATTTATCTATAAGTATAAACAATATGAAACAATAAAGCCCACTGAGTTGATCTTCAGTGGGCTTTATTGTTTCTTGTTGTTTTACATTTTATACTGGTTTAGTAGGCCATACTATAAACTCAGGATAGTCTTGTTGCTCAGTAATATCTAATAGAGCCTGTCTATAGAATGTCCAAGCTTGTTGCTCTTGCTCAGTCATAGAAGACCACCACATAGGACTAATACGGTCTGGACCATCAGCTAATAACTGATCTCTTTTTTGTTTAGCTTTGCTGTCTGCAGCTACAGAATCAAACTCCCATTGTTTACTAGCATAATTAAATACATACTCACCTTCAGGCTTTTCTGGAATTTCATTAAACCCACCCTCCCAATAATACTTATCGCAAGTATATGAACCAAGTGCCACAGAATAACCTTGAGCTTGAATTTCATATTGGTCTTCTGGGCAATATCCTGTTCTAATTATACGACCAGTATTTTCATCATACACAGTATAATCAATCATCTCTTTACCTCAAGAATACTTATCGTCCGATAATTAGATATTCTAACATTGCTTAGACTTCCAGAAGGTCTTGCTACGTATGCTTTCACAACATATGTGTATGTACCCGGAGTTGAAAATGAATCCAATGCAAAAATAACTGCATTAGATTGAACTTGATTCCTAAGAGAACAACTACCAACTAAAGTTTCCGCTCCTCCACTGTTTCTTCTATATAAAGTAAAAGTTGTAAGGTCCTCATCAATACCATTCGTCTCGGCAACGACTTGAATTAATTTAGGAGCTCCAGAAGATGTAAAAGGCAATGATATCATTTCAACATAAGTATTAAAAGGAGGAGCGATTGCTATTACGGAGTTTGATTGAGAAGCTGCCGGTACAGTAACTGCATTTGATGCAATACCTCTTGTAATAATACTCCCATCAACAACAAGGTTGCCATTAATAGCTACTGTAGTAGTTCCATTAACAGCTCCTACAGAAAACATTGGACTACTTGTATATCCAGACTTATATACTTTAAAAGCATCAGCCAACACTGTAAATTCAGATGTGCCTGTACTATTAGAATTTAATTGAATACCAGCTACTCTACCATTAACGTCTACCTGTACACCCCATCTAGCATAAGTATTAGCAATTCTAGAATCGTCTACAGCGACCCAAGATGAACCGCTCCAGCGATACATTTTTCTATTATCGTCTGAGTCCATCCATAGATCGCCAATAGCACCTGCAGTTGGTTCAGATGTTTGTACAAAGGTAACAATCTTACCGTCAGCAGTTGATTGTGCTGTGCTAGCTGCAGCAGCGGCATTAACAGCAGTTTGATCCTCAACAGCAGTCCACGTATTAGTAGAAGCTACATATATCTTTAATGTTTTAGTTGAAGCCTTGTACCACATATCCTTATCGTGCATATCACGAACAGGCTGTGTAGTCCAAGCAGTAGAAGGGTCTGTCTCCTGAAACCAAGTCTCTGCTTTAGCATCAACCTGTGATTCAATTGCAGCATAGTCTGTAGCGTATGTAGTACTAATAAAATCACTAAGATTATACGTATCAGAGGATTCAGTCCATACTAGACCGTTCCACCAATAGAGCCTATTCTCGTTATTTGTATCAAACCAAAGATCCCCATAGGTTAGATTTTCAGTTGGTGGCTCATCTTGCCTATATGTAGATACTTTTCTATCCACTTCACTAGCTACTGCTTCTGAGTATTCCATTACAGAAGCATATTGGCTCTCTGTCTGTGCAGTTAATTTTAGAGTTCTACTAGCCTGAGCTCTTAACTTAGAAGCAATAAGTAAAATTTCTTCACTATATTGTGCTTGAGATGTTTCAAACTGAGCTGTAAGAGTCTGTAGGCTACGTAGGAAAGCTTCCTTATCGTTAGCATACATTTCAAGCAAATTCTCAATTTGAGCACGTGCTGAACCATCAATAGTTTCAGTAGTTTTGTTTGTTAATAACCCTTTAAGGATATCGTGTAGATTCTGATAAGGATCTTTATTAGTATCCTGATGTACTACTTCAAGACTGTTTATCTTAGGCATTAGATATTCCTTGTAGC
>ERZ1034363.1997-NODE-1997-length-10427-cov-2.391111_pt1 | contig 10427 bp, 4 predicted proteins | sample MGYA00520616_ERZ1034363 | MGnify/ENA primary metagenome ERZ1034363 (study PRJEB33736, sample SAMEA104284506) | Azolla filiculoides | biome: Urban; feature: Water surface; material: Ditch water | place: Netherlands | collected 2015-10-28 | depth 0-0.1 m ... | reverse complement strand
CACGACCGACCTGTCGCTGGTGCGGGGCGAGCCCGATGCCGCGGGCGGCCCACCACAGCTGACTCGCGTCGGCGTCGGCGACCATCTGATGCTCGGGGGCGACAACATGGACCTGGCGCTGGCCCATCAGCTCGAGCGCCGCCTGGCGGGCAGCGCGCCGCTGCCGGCTGCCGGCCTGTCGCAGCTGGTCCAGCGCTGCCGTACCGCCAAGGAGCTGCTGCTGTCGGACCAGGCGCCCGACAAGGTGTCGGTCACGTTGCTGGGCGCCGGTTCGCGCCTGGTCGGCAGTGCGCGTTCGGTCGATCTGGCGCGCGACGAGGTCGAGCGCCTGGTCGTCGACGGTTTCCTGCCGCTGGAGCCTGTTTCCGAGCGTCCGCGCAAGCGGCGCGCCGGCCTGGTCGAATTCGGCCTGCCTTATCCGGCCGATCCGGCGATCACGCATCACCTGGCCGAATTCCTGCAGCGCCATGCCGCGGCCGCGCGCGAAGCCCTCGGGCCTGGCGTGCCGGATGGCGCCGGCGGTTTTCCGCTGCCCGACACGCTGCTGCTCAACGGCGGTGTGTTCCGCGCGCCGGCACTGGCGCGCCGGCTGTGCCAGTTGCTCGAGTCGTGGCGCGGCCAGCCGCTGCGTCTGCTGCACAACGACTTGCCCGACCTGGCGGTCGCGCGCGGCGCGGTGGCGCAGGCGCTGCTGCGCGCTGGCCGCCTGCCCGGCCTGGGCCCAGGCATCGGCGGCGGTGCGGCGCGCAGCTATTTCCTGCTGCTGCAGCAGGGCGGTCGCGAGCAGGGCCTGTGCCTGCTGCCGCGCGGCACGCCCGAGGGCAGCGAGCTGGCCTTGCCGGGCCGGCGCTTCGCGTTGCGCCTGGGCCAGGCGGTGCGCTTTCATCTGGCATCGGCCTCGGGCGACGGCGCCTGGCAGGCCGGCGAGCTGGTCGAACTCGAGGCCGACCGATTCTTGCGCCTGCCCGCGCTCGCGGCTGTGCTCGCGCCGGGGCTGGGGCAAGGAAATCGTCGCGCCGAGGTCACGGTCGAGCTGCTGACCCGCATGACCGAGGTCGGCACGTTCGAGGTGCACTGCGTCGCCTGCGACGACCCGGCCCAGCGCTGGCAGCTGGCGTTCCAGCTGCGCGGTGCCGGTACTGTCGAAGCTGACGGGCCTGATGGTAATGACGCGACTGACGCCTTGCCGACCGTTCATCCCCGGCTGGCCGAGGCGATCGCGCTGCTCGAGCGCGTCTTCGGCGAAGGCTCGCAGCGGGTCGAGGCCAGGGAGGTGCGCCAGCTGCGCGCCGGTCTCGAGCGATGGCTCGGGCCCCGCGAGGCCTGGGAGCTGGCGCTGCTGCGCGTGCTGTTCGATGCGCTGCTGGCGCGCGCCCGGCGCCGGCGCCGTTCGGCCGAGCATGAGCGCGCCTGGCTCAACCTGGCCGGCTACTGCCTGCGCCCGGGAACCGGCGCGCCGCTCGACGACTGGCGCGTCGCCCAGCTGTGGGAACTCTATCCGCAGGGCCTGCAGTTCGGTGCCGAGAGCAACAACTGGTCCGAATGGTGGACGCTCTGGCGCCGCGCTGCCGGCGGTCTGGGCGAGGCGCAGCAGCTTGAACTGCTGCAGACCGTGGGGACGACGCTGGAGCAGATCGTCACGAGTCGCCAGGCTTCCCATCCGCTCAAGGGCAGCTATGACGACATGCTGCGGCTGGTGGCCGCGCTCGAGCGGGTGCCGCAGGCCTATCGCGCCGAGCTGGGCCAGTGGCTGGTCGGACGGTTGCAGAAGACCGCCCACCAGGCCAGCGGCATCAGCGCTGCGGCCCGGCAGGGCAAGGCGGGCCCGGCGGCCAAGCCGACCGAGCCGGCCAGCGCCTGGTGGGTGGTCGGCCGGTTGGGCGCGCGGGTCTCGCTCTATGGCCAGGCGCAGAACCTGGTCTCGCCCGAGACCGCGACCGCCTGGCTGCAAGCGTTGCTGGAACTGGACTGGCGCCGGGTCGAGCCAGCCGCCTTCGCCGCGGTGCAGATCGCGCGCGTCAGCGGCGACCGCGCGCGCGACCTGGCGTCCGAATGGCGCGAGCTTGTGCTGCAGCGCCTGGCCGAGATCAAGGCGCCTGAGCTCTGGTGCCGGATGCTGCGCGAGCGGGTCGAACCCGACGCGGCCGAGCAGCGCCTGAGCTATGGCGAGGCGCTGCCACCGGGGCTGCGGCTGCTGACGGGCTGATCAGGGGCCTTCGAGCGCGACCCGGCTGGCACCGCCGTTGAGGCGGCTGACCCGGACCCGGGTGCCGATGCGCTCGGTCATCTCCTGCACATGCGAGATCACGCCGACCTTGCGCCCGAGCGCCTGCAGGCGATCAAGCGCATCGAGCGCGACATTGAGCGATTCGGCGTCCAGGCTGCCGAAGCCCTCGTCGATGAACAGCGACTCGACCTTGACCCGGTGCGACGACAGCGAGGCCAGTCCGAGCGCCAGCGCCAGCGAGACCAGGAACGATTCGCCGCCCGAGAGCGAATGCACCGAACGCAGCTCGTCGCCCATGTCCTGGTCCACCACCAGCAGCCCGAGGCTGTCGCGCAGGCGCAAGATCCGGTAGCGCCGCGTCAGCCCTTGCAGGTGTGCGTTGGCATAGTCCAGCAGCAGGTCGAGCGTGAGCTGCTGCGCGAAGTTGCGGAACTTCTTGCCGTCGGCCGAGCCGATCAGCTCGCCGAGTTGCTCCCAGACCCGGGTCCGCGCCGACTGGGTCTCGATCTGCTGGCGCAGTCCGGCCGATTGCGCCAGCCGCTGATCGTCCTGTGCGAGCGCGAGCCTGAGCCCGGCTTGCAGCGCGGTCGCCGCGTCGTAGGCCTGCTCAAGCGTCAGCCGCTGCCGCTCGAGATCGGCCAACGCCGGCTCAGCCGCTTGTGGCTCCTGCGCTATCTTCCCTGCCTGATCTGCCTGATCTGCCTGGGCGGTCGGTTCGGGCATGGGGCGGCTGGCCTGATGCCGCGCCAGCGTCTCGCGGCGGTCCTGCAGCACGGCTTGCGCCTGCTGCACCGCCAGTTCGAGCTGCTGCAGCTGATCGCGCTCGCGCGCCAGCCAGGCGGCAGGCGTGGCCAGCAGCTGCTGCAGGCCCGCTGGCGTCAGCGCGGCGGCATCGGCCTGTTCGGCCTGTTCGAGTGGCCGGGATGGCTTCGAGTCCCGGGCTTCCTGGTTGAAGCCGGCCAGCCAGTCCTGCAGCGCCTGCTGCGCCTGTTGCTGCGCGTCCTGCTCGCGCTGGCGCCTGAATCCGGCCTGATGCAGGGCTTCTTGCAGCCTGGCCTGTTGCTGATGGGCCTGGTTCAATGCCTTCAGCTGTCCGGCCAGCCTGGTCCTGGCCTGTTCCAGCGCCGCCTTCATCGAGGCGTCGACGGCATCGACCGCCTGGCCGCCGAACAGTGCGGCGCGCCCGGACTCGCAGTCCGCCAGTTCGTTTTCGATCTGCTGCAGCGCCTCGGCCTGGCTTTGCTGCTGGCGCTGCGCGAGGGCGCTGGCCTCCTGGCGGCTGCCGGCTTCCTGTGCCAGCAGCTGCAGGCTGGCCTGCAGCGCCTCGGCTTGCGCGCTGGCGCCGGACCAGTCCTGCGCCGACTGCCGCAGGCGGGCACCATGGCCCTCGGGGTCGGCCAGCCATTGCTCGCGCCAGGCCGATCGGGTGAAGGCTCCGTCGAGCTGGGCCAGCACCGATTCAAGCGCCTGCTCGATCCGGGCCAGCTGCTGCCGCCGGGCCTGTCCCTGCTGTGCCAGGCTGACGGCTTGCTGCTCGAGCTGTTGCTGGCTGTGCCGGGTCTGATCCTGGCGGGCCTTGGCGGCATCGAGCGCCAGCCGCGCCTGTTCGCGTGCGCGCAGCTGTTCGCGCTGGCGCGCTTCCTGTTCGTTGGCGCGCTGCAGGGCCGCGAGCGTCTCGGCCTGGCTCTGTTCCAGCCAGCCTGGAAGGGCCTCGGCTGGCCAGGCGGTGCATTCTGCATGCAGCGGCTGCGCGTTCCAGTCGGTCTGTAGCGCCTGCTGCTGGCTCGCCAGCGTCGAGCGCTCGGCGTCGATCTGACGCAGCGCCTGTTCGGCCAGCGTCTGTTCGGCCTGCGCGCGGGCCTGGCGCTGCAGCAGCCCGTCGAGCGCCAGTCGGCGACTTTGCGCGTGGGCGTGCAGCGCCTCGAGTACCGCATCGGCCACCGGCGAGCTTTGTGGATGCTCGGTGGCGCCGCAGACCGGGCAGGGCTGGCCCGGTTGCAGGCTGGCGCGCAGCGCCTCGGCGCTCTCGCTCGCGGCCAGCCTGGCCGCCTGCCTGGCCTGTTCGGCCGAGCGGAGTTCGGCTTCGGCCAGCGACCGTCCGTTGGCGCTCGCAGCTAGCGTTTCCCGCGCCTGGTGCAAGGCCTGCTCCTGTTGCGCCTGCTGCGCGGCCAGGCCGGCGGCATGCGCCTCGAGTTCCTGGCGCCGGCTCCAGAGCCGCGCCAGCGCTTGCAGCGACTCGCGCCGGGCCTGCCAGGCGGTCTTGTCACGCGCCAGCTGCTCCAGGTCGAAGGCCGAGCAGGCCTGGACGGCTGCCTGCAGGCTGGCCGCTGCGGCCGCGCTGGTGGCTGCCGCATCGGCCTGTCGGCTGCTGGCCCGGGCCAATGCGTCCGCGATCTGACTGGCCTGCCGTTCCCGTTCGGCCTCTTCGGCCAGCAGAACTTGCTGCTGTTCGCGCAAGCCGCCGGCCTGGTCCAGCAGCGCTTCCCAGCGCGGCCAGCCCTGCGCCAGCGCGCGCCAGCCCTCGTGCTGCTCGAGCCAGGCCTGCAGGTGCTGCCGTTCGGCGGCTTCGCGCTGCTGGCGCGCCTGGGCCTGTTGCTGGCGCGCCAGCGCCTGTACCAGCTCGCTGCTGGCCTGCCGGTGCGTCTGCCGAGCCGACTCCAGGCGCGGCCGGGTCAGGGCGATCCGTCCGTCCAGCGCTCTGGCCTGCTCCAGCAGTGGCTGCGCGGCGGCCTGTTCGCGCTCTTGTGCCTGCAGCGCCAGCCCGGCCTGCTCATGCGCTGCGCTCAGCTGTTCGACCTCGCGTCCGAGCTGTCCGGCCTTGAGCTGGCTGTCTTCCAGCAGCGCCTGTTCGCCAGCCAGTGCCTGCCCGACGCGATCGAGCTCGACCAGCAGCGGTCGCGCCGCCTCGACCTGCTCGACGCGTTGCAGCTGCGCGCGGCGTGGCTGAGCCGCCTCGCTGGTCGCCTCGGCATGCGCCAGCAGGCGCTCAGCCTTGGCCTGCTGGTCTTGCAGTTGCGCAAGCTGCAGCTGCCAGCGCTGGCGCTCGGCCAAAGCGGCCCGGTCCCGCTCCAGCGCTTCGAGCTTGTGCTTGACCTCTAGCAGCTCGGTCTGCTGGCGCGCCCGCTCGGCCGGCTGCTGCGGCTGGACGTCCTGCAGCTGCAGCTGCAGCCGTTCCAGCGCCGCCTTCTCGGACCTCATGCGCTCGTAGGCCAGGGTCGACAGGCGCGAGAAGGTCTCGGTCCCGGTCAGCGTCTGCAGCAGCTCGGCGCGCTCGTCGTCGCTGGCCTTCAGGAAGGTCGCGAAGTCGTTCTGCGCCAGCAGCACCGCGCGCGTGAACTGCTCGAAGTTCAGTCCGATCGCGGTCTCGATCTGGCGCAGCGTCTCGGTCTTGCGGTGGTCGCCCAGCACCTGGTCGCCCTCGATCCGGCTGAAGCGGATCTCGCTCGCCTGCAGCTTGCCGTTGTGCTTGCCGTGCGCGCGCCGCACGCTCCAGCGCGAACGGTAGCCGGTGCCGTCGCTGCCGATGAAGTCGACCTCGGCCCAGCCCTCGGCCGCGCCGCGCCGCAGCAGGTTGCGCGGGTCGGTGCTGCCGACGGCATGGGCGCCGACATCGGGCAAGCTTTCGCTGCGCGAAGTCGCGCGCGCCAGCCGGGGCGTGCGTTCGTAGAGCGCCAGGCACAGTGCATCGAGCAGGGTGCTCTTGCCCGCGCCGGTCGGGCCCGTGATGGCGAACAGTCCGGCCGAGGCCAGCGGTTCGGCCGTGAAGTCGAGCTCGAATTCGCTCGACAGCGAGGCCAGGTTGCGGCCCCGGATCGCGAGTATCTTCATGTGGCCCCCTGCGCCTGCACCAGCAGTTCGTCGAAGGCCCGGGCCAGTTCCGGCGCGGGTTCGTTGCCGAAGCGGTGCCGGTAGAGCCGGCCGAACAAGTCGGCGGGTTCGAGCATGGCGAGTTCCTCGACCGAGACCCGGGGCGCTGGGTTGGCCTCGGCCGGCTCGATTGCCCGGGCGCGACTGGTCTCGATCCGCACCAGCCGCACCGGCTTGCCGGCCAGCGCGGCCTCGACGCTGGCGCGCAGTCCGGGTTCGGGCTGGTCGAGCTGTACCCGCACCAGCAGATAGGGCTGCTCGGCCTCGGGGCGCTGCGGCAGCTCGAGCGCCTCCAGCTCGGCCAGTACCTGCTCCAGCGGCGCCGGCTGCCGGGGCAGGCGCATCAGCTCGACCGCGCGCGGGATGCGCAGCTCCCTGACCTCTGCCACCGCTTCGCCGGACAGTTCGACCAGCAGCACCTGGTGCGGATAGTCGACCTCGGAGAAAGACAGCGGCAGCGGGCTGCCGCAGTAGCGCCGCGTCGGGTCGCCGCCGACGCGCTGCGCCAGATGCAGGTGGCCGAGCGCGACATAGGCGATGCCGGGATCGAACAGCGCGCTGGGCAGCGCCTCGGCGCCGCCGATCACGAGCCGGCGCTCGGATTCCTCGGATACCTGGCCGCCGCGCATGTGGCAGTGGCCCATCGCGACCACCGCCTGGCCGGGCTGGCGCCGGTCCTGTACCTGCTGCCAGGCCTGGCGATACAGCTGCGCCATGCCGGCCTGGTAGCTGTCGACCGCCTCGGTCCCGCTGCCGCTGTCGTTGCCTGCGACACGTGGCAGATCGGCCGGGCGCAGGAAGGGCATCGCGATGCACCAGGCCGCGACCGCGCCGCTGCGGTCCTTGAGTGGCAGGATCAGCCGGTCCAGCTGGGCGGCCGAATCTTCGTCGCTGGCACCGTCAGCGGGTCGGCCGACCGCACCGATCGCGCTGGCGTCGAACAGCGACAGCAGCGGCCCGGGTGCCTCGATCCGGCCCGGCGAATCGTGGTTGCCCGCGATCATCACGATTGCCAGCTGCGGCACCCGCGCCCGCGCCTGGGTCAGGAAATGGTAGAGCTGGCGCTGCGAGGCCGCCGAAGGATTGGTGTGGTCGAACAGGTCGCCCGCGATCAGCAGCGCGTCGACCTGTTCGGCCTCCAGCTGGTCGAGCAGCCAGCCCAGGAAGCGGGCGTGCTCGTAGCCGCGCTCGTACTGGTGCAGCGTCTGCCCCAGGTGCCAGTCGGAGGTGTGCAGGATCTTCATTATTTGGGATTATTGCTGCAGCCGCGTCTGCGCCGGCCTCCATGCCTTTAGCTGGCGACCCAGGCCAGTCCCGCCGCCAGTCCCAGTCCATGCACCGTTCCGGCCGCGATCGTCAGCAGGATGGCCGGCTGCAGCGTCGCGGGCCGATCGGCACGCCGCCACAGCAGCCGGCCGGCCGCGAGCGAAAGCGGCAGCGCGGCCAGTCCCGCCAGCGCCGGGGCGGGCAGCCAGCCCAGCCATACCGCGCCAACCACCCAGCCATGCGCCAGCAGCGCAATCAGCAGGTAGAGCCGGGCGGCTGGCCTTGGGCCCAGCCTGACCACCAGCGTGCGCTTGCCGACCGCCGCGTCCGAGGCGGCGTCGGGGTAGCCGTTGATCAGCAGGATATTGGCCATCAGCAGCGCAAAGCCGAAGGCCGCGACTCCCGGCAGCAGCAGCCATTCACGCCGCTGCACCTGGTCGGCACCGACCACGATCAGGCCCCAGGCCAGCGCCACGGCCAGCTCGCCCAGGCCACGCGACATCAGCTTGAGCGGCGGGGCCGAATAGGCCCAGCCCAGCGCCAGCCCGGCCAGTCCGAGCAGCAGCAGTCCGCCGCCCGTGACCCAGGCCAGTCCCAGCCCGCCCAGCGCCACGCCGGCCAGCAGCCCCTCTGCCAGCGCGCGCGTCTGTTCCGGCGTGACCCGGCCCTGCTGGATCAGCTGCGAGCCGCCGGTGAACGGAAACAGCCCGCTCTGGTTGGCCGCATCGGCGCCGTTGAGCGCATCGTGGTAGTCGTTCAGCACGTTGGCGCCGGCATGGGCCGCCAGCGCCAGCACCAGCGTCAGCAGGGCCAGCCGCCAGTCGATCTGACCGTCGCCGCTGGCGGCCGATGCGACGCCCAACAGGCAGGCGACCGCGGTGATCGACAGGAAGCCGGGCCGGGTCATGCGCAGCAGCAGTTTCCAGCCGAGACGGGTAGGGGAGTTCGGTGTCATGGGCCTATTGTGGCCAAGTCCCGGCGCCCCTTCGCCACCGGGTGCCGAGCCCGTTCGAGCCGGCGGGCCATGTCATTCCGGCCTGGTTTCATTGCGCCAGATCAAACGGCAGCCTGGAATCAGGGATAAAATGCGATCGATTCTCATTCATGTGACGAGGTTCTCTTGCATCCATCCAATTTGAGCCAGGCTCCGATCGGGCAATGGCAGCGCATCGCAGCGGGCGGCAGCAGCAACGCACGCCTGCTCGAACTCGGTTTCCTGCCGCACGAGCCGGTCAGGGTGCTGCGACGCAGCTGGTTCAGGCGCGGCGCGCTGGTGGTGCAGGTCGGCCCGGCCGTGTTCGGCCTGCGCCCCTCCGAAGCCAGCCAGATCGGTCTGGAGCCCGCATGAGCGAGCCCCAATCGATCGATCTGGGCGCCCTGGCCCAGCATCGGCTCGCGCTGCTGGGCAACCCGAACTGCGGCAAGACCGCGCTGTTCAACCGCCTGACCGGCAGCCAGCAGAAGGTCGGCAACTACGCCGGTGTCACGGTCGAGCTCAAGCGCGGCCTGATGAAGACCGAAGCCGGCCGCAGCGTCTCGGTGATCGACCTGCCTGGCAGCTACGGCCTGAACGCCGGCAGCGAGGACGAGGCCGTGGCCTGCTCGGTCGTGCTGGGCCACAGCCTGCAGGAGCGCGCGCCCGACCTGACCGCCGTGATCCTCGACGCGACCCGGCTGCGCCGCGGCCTGCGGCTGGTGGCCGCGCTCAAGCGGCTGCAACTGCCGCAGGTGGTCGTCGTCAACATGATGGACCGGGTGCGGGCACAGGGTCGCGAACTCGACCTGGCGGCGCTCGAGCGTGCCATCGGTGCCCCGGTGGTCGAGGCCACCGGCATCACGGCGCAGGGCACCGAGGCGCTGCGCGCGCTGCTCGACCGCCCCGGAATCTGGCAGGCCAGGGGGCAGGGCAAATCGGTCGTCCAGGCGACTGGCGCTGGCGCTATGCTGGCCGGCGGACCCGAAGCCGTTGCAGCTGTCCTGCCCGAACAGGCGGCCCAGGACGATGCGCAGGCACAGGCCTGGCTGGCCGAGGCCGGCCTGGACCTGAGCTTGCCGCCCCATTCCTTGTCGCACCGGCTCGACGCGGTGCTGTTGCAGCCGTTGCTCGGCAGCCTGGTGCTGCTGGTGCTGCTGTTCCTGGTGTTCCAGGCCGTGTTCAGCTGGGCCGCCTGGCCGATGGGCCTGATCGAGGCCGGCACCGAGGCGGTCGGCCAGGCGGTCTCGGCCCTGGTGCCCGAGGGCCTGCTGCGCAGCCTGCTGGTCGACGGCGTGGTCGCGGGCGCGGGCGGGGTGCTGGTCTTCCTGCCGCAGATCCTGATCCTGTTCTTCTTCATCCTGCTGCTCGAGGAGTCGGGCTATCTGCCGCGCGCCGCCTTGCTGCTCGACCGGCTGATGGGCGGGTTGGGCCTGTCGGGCCGCTCCTTCATCCCGCTGCTGTCGAGCTTTGCCTGCGCCATTCCCGGCATCATGGCCACGCGCAGCATCACCGATCCCAAGGACCGGCTGACCACGATCCTGATCGCGCCGATGATGACCTGTTCGGCGCGGCTTCCCGTTTATGCGGTGATCATCGCGGCGTTCATCCCCGCGACCTCGGTCGGCCCCGGCATCGGCCTGCAGGGTCTTGTGCTGTTCACCCTCTACATCATCGGCATATTCGCGGCCTTTGCCGTGGCGCTGGTGCTGCGCCGGCGTTGGCCTGTTGGCGCAGGGCATTGGACGGCGGTTGCGGTGACGGGCTTTTTGATTCAGGGCGTCTATTTTGGCCTGGCCTATCTGGCCATGAAGCAAGGCATGAACGCGGGGACCACCGCCATCATCATGGCTCTGCAACCCGCAGTTGTGGCCACGGCCGCGCCGCTGATTGGGGGCAAGCGTGGCGGTGGCCTTTTGTGGTTGGGGTTGGGGATTGGCTTTTGTGGTGTTCTGCTGGCGGTAATGGCCGAGGGTTCGCTGGGGCCTAGCCCGCTGCGGGCGGTTCTGCTGGCGCTTGGGGCCTTGGGGGGGATCAGCGGGGCCACGCTGTTTGAGAAAGCGCAGGGCTGCAAGACCGATCCGATTGCCGGGG
>ERZ1034363.1995-NODE-1995-length-10442-cov-2.428751_pt1 | contig 10442 bp, 10 predicted proteins | sample MGYA00520616_ERZ1034363 | MGnify/ENA primary metagenome ERZ1034363 (study PRJEB33736, sample SAMEA104284506) | Azolla filiculoides | biome: Urban; feature: Water surface; material: Ditch water | place: Netherlands | collected 2015-10-28 | depth 0-0.1 m ... | reverse complement strand
CCTGGTCCGGGCGGACCAGGAAGCACGGCGAATTCGGATGGCAGAGCTGCGTGTCCGGCGGGATCTTGATGATCGCCGCATGCATCGCCAGTTGCTGGGTGCAGAAGATGCCGGCCGCCAGTTCCTGGCGCGGCAGCTTGCTCGGGTCGAGGTAGGCGAAGAGCAGGGCGCTCAGGTACTGCTGTTCGAGTGGCGCGATGTTGGTGCCGGGGTGGCGGGCGCGCTGGTCGCGGACGATCTGGTAAAGCTCGTGCATCATCAGCCACGCGGTCGACGACGGCCGCGTGTAGGAGCGATAGGCGAGGTTCTGGCGGCGCGTGATCAGCAGCATCGCCCGGTTGACCGTGCGCTGCAGCAGGTGGATGTTGCTTTTCTGGTGGCCGCCCTGGGCGACTGCCTTGGCGATGTCGAAATAGGCGGCAGCCAGCGTCTTCAGCAGGTTGTCGGCGGCCAGCGCCGAGTTCTTGACGGCGCGCGGCATCGGCAGGACCGACGAATCGATCTGCCGCTCGAGCACGGGCAGCGCGGTTTCCGCTTCCTGGCGCGTATCCTCGAGCAGCTTGAAGCGCATCGTCAGGTTGTCCTGGTCGACGACGGCCGGAATCACGGTCGTCGTCAGCTGCGCCGCCACCTCGCCGGCCGACAGTCCGGCCACGTCGTCGAGCAGCTCGCGGACATCCGAAGTCTCCCGTTCCGCCATCTGCTGGCGGAAGGGAAGGATGTCACGGAACAGTCGCAGGGCAGCGTTCATTGCATCGGCACGAATAGTCAGTGTGCCCATTATCGGGTAAAAAAAAATGCTCAACCGTGGGATATTTCACGCTTTGCGTATACTTTGCGCATGGAATTGCTCGAACTACTGGTACTCGGACTGATGGCAGCCGGCATCTGGCTCTGGCTGGACAGCCTCAAGGCGCGTGAAATCGGTGTCCAGGCGGCGCAGCGCGCCTGTGCCGACGAAGGTTTGCAGTTTCTCGATGAAACCGTGGTCGGCACCTCCTTCCGCCTGGCTCGTGACGATAATGGCCAGATTAAACTGCGCCGTGTCTATGCCTTTGAATACAGCGATAACGGCGACAACCGCCGGCCGGGCAGCGTCACGCTGCTTGGGCATACGGTCGAGTTATTGCACATCCGTCCCCAACTCTATGTGGTGCCCAAGGCACCGGAAACTCATGACACCCTCCATTGAACGCATTGAATTCCACGGCACCGCCGCCCTGCGCCTGAACGGGCCGCGCGGTTCGACGGCCATTGTCTCGCGGTTGGGCGGGCAGGTCCTGTCCTGGACCACGCCCGACGGCCGCGAACGCCTGTTCCTCTCGGAGCGCGCCCGGTTCGACGGCAGCGCGCCGGTCCGTGGCGGCATCCCCGTCTGCTTCCCGCAGTTCGGCGAACTGGGCAGCCTGCCCAAGCACGGCTTCGTGCGCACCATGGCGTGGTCGGTCGCCGCCGAGCGCTGCGGCGACGACTACGCGCTGGTCACCCTCGAGCTGGCTGCCGATGAGGCGACGCGCGCCCTGTGGCCGCATTCCTTTCTCGCCGAAATCACGGTGATGCTCGAGGCCGACCGCCTCGACGTCGAGTTCTGCGTGACCAACACCGGTGCCGCGCCGTTCGCCTTCACCGGCGCCCTGCATTCCTACCTGCGCGTGGTCCAGGTCGAAGACGTTGCGCTCGAGGGCCTGCACGGCTACGACTATCTCGATGCGGCGCACGGCAACCGGGCACGGTGGATGCGGTGAAGCTGCCCATGCTGTACTCGGGCGCTTTGTCGCCGTCGTACACCATGACGGGTGACTGGTCGTAGTAATAGCCAAAGTTCAGGCCTGCGCAGCAGTATTGCTGCACATTCAGGTCGTACAGGTTTTGGCCAAATACATCCCGGGCAGCCTGGCCCTCAGGGCTGTCTTCTTCCAAATTCAGCGGAATCTCGCGGCGACGCTGGCTCATGGCGTGAGCGTGGTTCATGGCAAAGCGCGAGACCTGCTCGGTGATCGGGTGGCGTTCTTTCTCGTAGGCCGACAAGGCTTCGGGTGCAGCCCAGCCCTCGATTTGCGCCGACAGGTGCCAAGCCAGGTTGGCCGCATCGGCCAGGCCCGCGTTCATGCCGTAACCGGCATACGGCACCCACAGGTGCGCGGCGTCTCCGGCCAAAAAGACGCGGCCTTCGCGCAGCTTGTCGCTGACCAAACGCCGTCCAATCCAGTCTTCGCGGCTCATCTGTTCGTACTCGAAGTCTTCGCCCACGCCGAGGATGGTGCGGATGGCCCAATCGCGGTCCACCGCGTCAAAGTCGGCTTCGTGGTCGCGCAGGTAGTTGTGGATGAGCCAGACCTCTTGGCCATCGATGGCGTAGATGTTGCCGCTGCGCCGGGGGTTGACGGTGAACATGGCCCAGGCCGCCGGGGCCTTCAGGCGGGCCAGCAGACCCGGCGCGCGGATGCAGGTGCTTTGCACGCGTTGCACCACCTCGTCGCCCACCAGTTTGGCGCCAATGGCTTTGCGCACCGCCGAATGTGCGCCGTCGCAGCCAACAACGTAGTTGGCGCGCACGGTGCGTGTGGCGCCCCAGTTCACACCGCTGGAATCGCGCAGCGTCACGGTTACGGGGTGGTCGTCGGTAGTGGGGTCAATCGTCAGCCCCACCACTTCCCAGCTGTAGTCGGGCTCTAGGCGTGAGGGTGAGTTTTTCATCACCTCTAAAAACAACTCGTGCAAGCGCGCTTGGTTGATCAAGATGTGCGGCATTTCCGAGCTGTCGTCTGCCACGTCTTGCACGCGACCCACGCGTTTGATGTGCTCGGGGTTGTTCGGGTCGGGCATCCAAAACGCGGTTTGGTTGACCCAATACGTTTCGCGCTTGACCTTGTCGGCAAACCCAAACGCTTGGAACATTTCCATCGTGCGCGTGTTGATGCCGTCGGCCTTGCCCTTGATGATGTTGCTGGGCATGCGCTCGGTGATCATCACCTCTATCTCTGGAAACTGCGCCAGCTGCGCGGCCAAACAAAGACCAGCAGGGCCGGTGCCTGAAATCAACACATCTACTTTTTCGGGCAAGGGCTCGTTGATGCCACGGTTGCGGCGGTTGGGCGCGGCTGGCTTGATGTCTGGGCTGCCACCGCGAAATCCGTCTTTGTAAAACTGCATGTCTTGTCTCCGTTATTGATACCTGTCCGAAACCTCGGAATGAGCAAATGATAACTATGCTTACTAATATCCGTCAAGATGGTATGTATGATTACCATATTGGTATTTCCACGGAGACACAGGCATGGCAATGCATGACATGGCGGGGCACTTGATACGTCGCCTGCAACAGCAATCCACCCAAATCTTTGCGCAGCGCACCCAAGCCGCGGGCTATGACCTGACCTCGGTGCAATACGCCGCGCTAGACGCCATCGCCAACAACCCGCATGTCGACCAAGCCACCGTGGCCGAAATCATTGGCTACGACCGCGCCACCATTGGCGGCGTGATTGAGCGCCTAGACACCAAAGGCTGGGTGCGCCGTGTGGTGAGCGAGCAAGACCGCCGATCGCGCGAGCTGTCGCTCACAGCCAAGGGCAACAAAATTTACTTGGCCTTGCAGCCCATCGTGCATGAGCTGCAAGCAGACATTCTTCACCCCTTGAGCGCGGCCGAGCAAGAGCGCTTTATCAAGCTGGCACGACAAGTGGTGTGGCACGACAAATCGGCCGACGAGGCCTAAGAGATAAAAATTAAACGTGCGCCAAGGCCGCAAAAGATAACACCGGCCAAACGGTCAAACCACAGCGCCACCAGCGGCCAGCGCGCAAACCACTGCCCCACCTTGCCAGCAAAATAGCCCAGCACACCAAACAGCAAAGCTGCTTGCACGGTAAACGCCACCCCCAGTTGAGCCAACTGCCAAGGCACATCGCCACGATCAGCCTGCACAAACTGCGGCAAGAAAGCCAAGAAGAACAACATCACTTTGGGGTTGATCGCGTTGGCAAACACACCGCGCCACAGCAGCTGCATGGCTGACTGTTCGGGTGCATTGGCGGCATGGGTAGGCACAGTGGCCCCGCCCCGGCTGCGCAAAGCCTGCACACCCAACCAAAACAAATACGCGCCACCGCCAATACGCAGCGCCGCAAACGCCACAGGCGACGCCACCAACAAAGAGCTAACCCCCACCACCGCCAACAGCGTGTGGCTTAAGCAACCCAGCGCGCAACCCAAGCCAAACGCCATGCCCTGCTTACGTCCACGCGACATGCCAAGGCTGAGCACCATGAGGTTGTCGGGGCCAGGCGAAATGGTGATGAGGCTGGCGGCTAGCAGGAAGGCTAGTAACTGGTCGAGGGTGATCATGGCGCAGTTTTCTACAAAGCCTTAGTGCGCCTTGTCCCAGTTCGGCCCAACGCCAACTTCCGCGAGCAAAGGCACTTTCAGCTGCGCCACTTCAGCCATCAGGCGTGGCACTTCGGTGCGGACCCATTCCACTTCTGACTCGGGCACTTCAAACACCAATTCATCGTGCACTTGCATGATGACTTTGGTTTGGCGTTGTTGCTCGTCAATGGCTTTTTGCACGGCCACCATGCTCATCTTGATGAGGTCGGCGGCTGTGCCTTGCATGGGCGCGTTGATGGCGGCGCGTTCTGCGCCTGCGCGGCGTGGACCGTTGGGGCTGTTGATTTCGGGCAAGTACAAGCGGCGGCCAAACACGGTTTCTACATAACCTTGTGCTTTGGCTTGTTCGCGTGTGTCGTCCATGTAGCGCTTCACACCCGCGAAGCGTTCAAAGTAACGGGTGATGTAGTTCTTGGCCGCGCTGTTGTCGATGCCCAGCGCTTTGGCCAAACCAAACGCGCTCATGCCGTAGATGAGGCCAAAGTTAATGACCTTGGCATAGCGGCGCTGCTCGGTGCTGACCGCATCCACACCCACGCCAAACACTTCGGCGGCCGTGGCGCGATGCACGTCTAAGCCATCATGAAAGGCTTTGACCAAAGCCTCGTCACCACTGATGTGCGCCATGATGCGCAGCTCGATCTGGCTGTAGTCGGCACTGGCTATCACGCAGCCCGCAGGGGCCACAAATGCTTCGCGCACTTTGCGGCCTTCGGCAGTGCGAATTGGGATGTTCTGCAAGTTGGGGTCGTTGCTAGACAAGCGGCCCGTCACGGCCACGGCTTGCGCGTAGTGCGTGTGCACGCGGCCTGTGCGTGGCACGGCCATTTGCGCCAGCTTGTCTGTGTACGTACCTTTGAGTTTGCTAAGACTGCGGTGCTCCAAAATTTTGGCGGGCAGTGGGTAGTCTTCGGCCAATTTCTCCAGCACTTCTTCGTCGGTGCTGCGTGCGCCGGTGGCGGTTTTTTTGATGACGGGCAAGCCCAGTTTGTCAAAGAAGATTTCGCCCAATTGCTTAGGGCTGGCCAAGTTAAACGGCTGGCCTGCAATTTCATACGCTTCGGTTTCTAGCTGCACGATGCGTTGGCCCAGCGCATGGCTTTGCGCGGCCAGTGTGGGTGCGTCAATCAACACACCGTTTCGCTCGATGCGATACAGCGCTTCGCTGCTTTGAATTTCTAGGTCGTAGATGAAGCGCAGTTTGTCGTCGGCTTGCAAACGTGGCCACAGCACTTGGTGCACGTCTAGCGTCATGTCGGAGTCTTCGCACGAGTATTCGGTGGCACGCGCCACGTCCACTTGCGAGAACGGAATTTGGTGCGCGCCTTTGCCGCACAGGTCTTCGTAGTTCAAACCTTTGCGGCCCACATGGCGCTCGGCCAAGCTGGCCAGGCCGTGAGGCTTGTGCACTTCCAGCACATAGCTTTCCAGCATGGTGTCGTGCGCGTAGCCCTTCACCTCAATGCCGTGGTTGGCCATGACGTGGCGGTCGTATTTGATGTGTTGGCCCAGCTTCTTGATGTCGGCGTTTTCAAACCAAGGCTTGAGTTTGGCCAGCACTTCATTGATGGGCAACTGCGTGGGTGCATCACCATAGCTGTGCGCCAGCGGGATGTAACAAGCCTCGCCCGGTTTGACCGAAAAACTCAGGCCAACAATCTCGGCGCGCATGGCGTCAAGCGATGTGGTCTCAGTGTCAAACGCCACCAGCTCAGCGGCATTGAGTTTGGCCAGCCATGTGTCAAACATGGCCCAGTCCAGCACGCAGTCGTAATGCTTGTCGGTCACGGTAGATACCGTGGGTTCGGGTTCGTCAAACAGGCTGGGGTTGGGTTCAAACTTCGGCTTAGCTTCTGATACTCCACCTGCATCACCACCTTCGCTGATGGCGCGGGCCAAACCTTTGAAGCCATAGGTTTCGTAAAAGGTTTTGAGTGCAGGCTTATCAGGCTCGGCCAAGTGCAGCGCATCGAGTGCGGGCAAGTTGGGCACGTAGGCCGACAAATCGCAATCGGTTTTCATGGTCACCAGCTGGCGGCCTGTGGGCAGCCACTCAACGGCTTGACGCAAGTTCTCGCCCGCCACGCCTTTGATGGCGCTGGCGTTTTGCAGCAAGTTGTCGAGAGAGCCGTATTCCATCAGCCACTTGGCAGCAGTCTTTGGGCCCACCTTGGCCACGCCGGGTACGTTGTCCACCGTGTCGCCCACCAAGGTTTGGTAGTCGATCATCAAATTCGGCGGCACGCCAAACTCGGCGGTCACGCCAGCCACATCGCGCTTCTTGCCGTTCATGGTGTCCATGATGGTGATGTGTTCGTTCACCAACTGGCTCAAATCTTTGTCACCACTCGACACCACCACCGTCACGCCTTGCTTGGCAGCGGTCACAGCGAGTGTGGCAATCACGTCGTCGGCCTCTACGCCCGGTACATCAAGCACCGTCCAGCCCAACATGCGCACCATGGCGTGGATGGGTTCGATTTGCGAGCGCAAGTCATCCGGCATGGGCGAGCGGTTGGCTTTGTACGCGGGGTACATCTCGTCGCGGAAGGTGGGGCCTTTGGCGTCAAACACGCAAGCAGCCAACTGCGTGGGCACTTCTTTGCGCAAGGCCTGCATCATGTTGATCATGCCGCGAATTGCGCCTGTGGCCGCACTCGTTGGGTCGCCTGGCACAGCGCGCAGGTCGGGCATGGCATGGAAGGCGCGGTATAGGTAGCTGGAGCCGTCGACCAGCAGCAATGTTTTGGATTCACTCATAGGTTGTGATTGTGCCTTGTGTGTTTTTTTGGCTGGGCTCGCTGGACGCGGCTGGTGGGCGTCGCTGCTTCATGCTGGAGTACCAGAAATCATGGCGACGCCCACCAGCCACGCCCAGTCTGCGGCCTGCTTTAGTTCATGCCTGCATGCATGGCTCGTGCCTTTGGCACATTGCCACGCAAGAGAGAGTTCTGAACATAGCAATTAGGTGGCAATCGCGACAGCGGAGCCACCACACTGCAGGCCGTAGTCTTGGGGGTTGAGGGATGGGCGGGTGACGATTTCTGGTACCCCAGCATGAGGAACCCGCTCATCCCTCAGCCCCCAAGCGAGCCCAGCACCAAAAGCCAAACTGTCACCTAAGCGCCAACTACAATGTGCGAACTTTTTAATCCCTTGGCAGTCATGGCAGTTTTTACCGAAGTTTCAGAGTCCTCCGCGCAAGAACTGCTGACCCAACTCAAGCTTGGCGAGTTGGTGGAGCTCAAAGGCATCCAAGGCGGGATTGAAAACACCAATTACTTCCTCACCAGCAGCACCGGCCAATACGTGCTCACGCTGTTTGAGCGCCTCACGCACGAGCAACTGCCGTTTTATCTGTACCTGATGAAACACTTGGCACACGGCGGTATTCCTGTGCCAGACCCCATGTCTAACCAAGACGGCGACATCTTGCTCACCGTCGAAGGCAAGCCCGCTGCGGTGGTCAACCGCTTGCGCGGCAAAAGCGAACTCAGCCCCACCGCTGCCCACTGCGCCGCTGTGGGCGACATGCTGGCCCGCATGCACATTGCTGGGCGCGACTACAACCGCCAACAGCCCAACTTGCGTGGCCTGCCTTGGTGGAACGAGACCGTGCCTGTGGTGCTGCCGTATCTGAACGAATCACAAGCCGCCCTCATTCAAACCGAGCTGGCCCACCAAAACCACATTGCAGCCTCATCGGCCTACACCGCCCTGCCCCGTGGCCCTGTGCATGCCGACTTGTTCCGCGACAACGTGATGTTTGATGGCTCGCCAGAAGCCCCCGAGTTGAGTGGCTTCTTCGACTTTTACTTTGCTGGCGTGGACACTTGGCTGTTTGATGTGGCTGTGTGTTTGAACGATTGGTGCATCACGCACGCCGAGGGCACGCACGATGCAGCCAAGGCGCAAGCGTTCATCGACGCATACCAAGCGGTACGCCCCTTCACACCCGCTGAGCGCCAGCTACTCAACCCCATGCTACGTGCCGGCGCTTTGCGTTTTTGGACTTCGCGCCTGTGGGACTTCTACCTGCCACGCGAAGCCAGCATGTTGCAACCCCACGACCCCACACACTTTGAGCGTGTGTTGCGCCAACGTGTGGCACATCCTGTCACACTCTGACCTATGAAACTCAACGTCGTCCCCGCAAAAACTGGCACGCTCTGGGTGCGCCAAGGCATTCGTGCTTTTTGGAAGCAGCCCCTCGCCCTCACTGGTTTGTTCTTCATGTTCATGGCGAGCATGTCCATCCTCTCCATCGTGCCAGTGCTGGGAAGCTTTTTGGCCTTGATGCTGCTGCCTGCCGCCACGCTGGGCCTGATGGCCGCCACGCGTGAAGTAGAACTGGGCAAGTTCCCCATGCCGTTCATCTTGGCAGCCGGTTTTAGGACTGGCGCAGATGGCAAGAAAAACATGATCGTGCTGGGCCTGATCTACGCGCTGTGCTTTGTGGGCGTGATGGGCATATCCACCTTGGTAGACGGTGGCGACTTTGCGCAGCTGTACTTGGTGGGTGGCACGCTGGATGCTGAGACCGTGATGGAGCCAGATTTTCAAAACGCCATGTGGCTGTCGATGATGCTGTATTTGCCTTTGTCACTCGTGTTTTGGCATGCGCCAGCACTGACGCATTGGCATGGCGTGCCCGTGGGCAAAAGCTTGTTTTTTAGCACCGTTGCTTGCCTGAGCAACTGGCGCGCATTTTTGCTGTTTGGTGTGATGTGGACGGGTATCTTTTTGGGCACCACCTTGATCATCACACTCATCGGCAGTTTGATAGGCGACGGCGAATTTGCCGCCATGGCCCTGCTGCCCGCCATGCTGATGTTGGCGTCGATGTTTTTCAGCTCGACGTACTACAGCTTTGTAGACTGCTTCACGTCGGACACGATTTACGCCTAAAAGGCAACAAGCTCACACCTGCGTGAGCTTGGCCACACTCAGCGCCAGCCACTTGGTGCCGTGACGCGGGAAGTTCACTTGCGCACGGGCATCGTCGCCCACACCTTCAATGCTGATCACCGCACCCTCGCCAAACTTGGCGTGGAACACCTGCACACCGCTGCGCACCCATGCATTCGGCCCACTGGTCACAGGGGCTGCACGCTGAGGCACGGGCTTGGGCGCAACCGCCGTAGCTGCACCACCACCCCATGCGTTGTTTTGCCAGCCGTTGTTGTTCTGCCAGGCATCACGCCGAGTTGGCATCGCATCTGCAAACGCTGAACGCGCAGGCGTGATCCACTTCATGGTGTGCTCTGGCAGCTCTTCAAAGAAACGGCTTTTCAGGTTGTAGCGCGTTTGGCCATGCAACATGCGGGTTTGCGAATGGCTCAAATACAAACGCTTGCGCGCGCGCGTGATGGCCACATACATGAGGCGGCGTTCTTCTTCGAGGCCATCAAAGTCGTTCATCGAGTTTTCGTGGGGGAACAAGCCCTCTTCCATGCCCGTGATGAACACGCAATCAAACTCCAAGCCTTTGGATGCATGAACCGTCATCAGCTGAATCGCGTCTTGGCCCGCTTGCGCTTGGTTATCGCCCGATTCCAGCGCGGCACGCAATTCGGCGATGGATTTATCGACGACGGGGTAAAAATCGCTCACGGGTAAACCCTATCCAGCGGGCGGCAATTTGCAGGCGGGTGTTCCGCCCGGCAGACGGTGGCGATACCGCGCAACGAGCGCGTACCCGATCGACCCCAGCCAACAGAACGGGGGTACCGTCAACACCCACCCGAGCGCGCTGAGGACGGGAGTCCTCTGGATGAACAGCGTGTACGCGAACGCGAGGTGCCCGCCGAACTTTTCGTCACCCAGAACCAGGTAAACGCGCGACGCGGTCTGTTGCTCGGTCAGCCCGAAATGCGAAATGATCGGGCGGAAATGGCACAGCAACTCTTCCCGGGCTTTCAGGAACAATTGCGGAAGGTTTCGGTAGGCAAGCTTGCGCGACATGGCAAAACGCTCTCTGGTCGTGATCCGGTGGTTTCCATTCATGGTGAATGGTTAGGTGAAATGATACCAGTTGACTGCTTAATATGTTA
>ERZ1034363.1992-NODE-1992-length-10478-cov-3.937314_pt1 | contig 10478 bp, 9 predicted proteins | sample MGYA00520616_ERZ1034363 | MGnify/ENA primary metagenome ERZ1034363 (study PRJEB33736, sample SAMEA104284506) | Azolla filiculoides | biome: Urban; feature: Water surface; material: Ditch water | place: Netherlands | collected 2015-10-28 | depth 0-0.1 m ... | reverse complement strand
CATTGAGTTGGAGATTTTTCCAGCTAAGGGTTATTACATCTATCAAGAATCCCTGCATTTCAGGATGGGCTCAGAGCCGAGTAAATTAGGGCTTGTAAAGGCATCACTCCCTGCCGGGATTGAAAAGTATGACGAAACTTTTCAGAAGAAAATGCAGGTTTATAAGCAGGCATTTCTACTTACGCTAGATAAAAAAGCGGAAGTGGGAAAGCCTCTATATCTGGAGTTGGAGTTACAAGGTTGCGCTGAAGCGGGAATTTGTTATCCGCCAATGACTCTTAAGTTCCTACTTGCAGGCCCTGGGGTAAAGGCCGGTCCGATACCAGAAGTATTGGATGGGGTAGAAGCGGGTAATGCACCCAAAAAAGAATTGAGCCTAATAGATGTATGGCGTGAGCGTGATGACGTTAATGCCATTAGCCGCTTTTTAGAAAGTACCCCAACTGGATATCTTTTCCTAGCTTTCTTCATTCTAGGTCTGGCATTGGCTTTCACTCCCTGTGTTCTTCCGATGCTGCCGATTCTCTCGAGCGTGGTATTTGGAACGCAGGGTAAACAATCCATCAGTAAGGGCCGCGCCAGCTTATTGGCGGTGGCCTATGTGCTCGGTATGGCCTGCGTATATGCTTTGGCTGGCGTCTTGATGGCTGCCTTAGGTGGAAGCGTCCAAAGAGCTCTACAGAGCCCTATAGCGCTGATTGGGTTTGCATTGCTTCTATTGGCCTTATCAGGCAGCCTATTTGGCCTATATGAGCTCAGAATGCCCCAATCTTGGCAGCAAAAGGTGGATCAATTGGCGGGGCGTCATAAAGGAGGCAGTTTTGCAGGTGCCTTTGCTTTGGGCGGAATTTCTACCTTAGTTGCCAGCCCTTGCATTACCGCCCCTTTAGCTGGGGTACTCGCGTTTATTGCCCAAACAGGCTCAATGAGTTTGGGGGCAGGACTTCTCTTTGTGATGGCTTTGGGCATGGGACTACCCCTTTTACTTATTGCTATTGAGGCGCGCATCCTCATTCCATCTACTGGTATTTGGATGGTCTGGTTGCAAAAAACGCTTGGTGTTCTCCTGGTTGCAACTGCAGCCTGGATTGCATCTCCATTACTCCAAGGTAATGGTGGGGAAGCAGGCAAGACAATGGTTAATGGTCAGCGTCAACATCAGGTTGGAAATGCGAATTTTGTAGTGATTGGATCTAGTGCACAGTTAGATCAACTCTTAATCCAAGCTAAAGAACAAAAAAAATTAGTGCTTTTAGATTTTTATGCAGACTGGTGCATCTCCTGTAAAGAGATGGAGGTTAATACATTTGCAAATTCAGAAGTGAATCAAGATCTACAGAAATTTGTTTTAGTTCAAGCGGATGTGACAAAGAACAGCCCTGAGAATCAGGCTCTACTAAAGCGCTTTGGATTATTTGGCCCGCCCGGAATTTTGATCTTTGATCTCAACTCAGAAGAGTTAAAAGACCAACGGGTGATTGGTTATATGCCGCCACAACGTTTTGCAGAGCGCTTGAAGAAAGCATTGGGTAATTAAGCTGCTTAGAAGTTAAATGGGTTAACCCATTTAACTTTTTAAACTGAAAATTACTTGGTTGCCTTTAAAAGGCGAGCAGCCTCGAGTGCGAAGTAAGTCAGGATGCCATCGGCACCAGCACGTTTAAATGCGAGCAAGGATTCCATCATCACAGCGTCATGATCAAGCCAACCATTTTGTGCGGCAGCTTTGAGCATGGCGTATTCACCGCTCACTTGATAAGCGTAGGTTGGGAAATTAAATTCATCGCGCACTCTACGCACGATATCTAGGTATGGCATGCCAGGTTTGACCATCACCATATCGGCGCCCTCACCAATATCAAGCGCAACCTCCCGCAAAGCCTCGTCAGTATTGGCGCAATCCATTTGGTATGTTTTTTTATCGGCCTTGCCTAAATTCTTTGCTGAACCTACTGCATCACGAAATGGGCCATAAAACGCAGAAGCATATTTAGCTGAGTAAGCCATGATGCGAGTGTGAATCAGTTTCTTCTGCTCTAGCGCCTCACGAATTTTTCCGATGCGACCATCCATCATGTCTGATGGTGCAACGATATCAACACCAGCTTCCGCCTGAGTAATAGCTTGTTGTACCAAGATCGCTGTAGTCTCATCATTCAGAATACGACCTTGCTCATCTAAGACACCGTCTTGGCCGTGACTTGTGTAAGGATCAAGTGCGACATCCGTCATGATGCCCAAATTCGGAAAGCGTTTCTTGAGTTCACGCACTGCAGTTGGAATTAATCCATTGGGATTAAAAGCTTCTTTGCCATCAGGTGTTTTCAGAGATGCATCAATCACTGGAAAGAGTGCCATCACAGGAATGCCTAATGAAACGCATTCTTCGGCAACGCCAAACAATAAGTCGAGTGAGACGCGATTGACTCCTGGCATGGAAGCAACGGCTTGAGACTGATTGCTGCCTTCAAGCAGGAAGACGGGGTAAATCAAATCACTGGAGTGGAGGTGGTTCTCTTGCATCAAGCGGCGGGACCAATCATCGCGACGCATACGACGTGGGCGATGTGCCGGAAAGTTCAATAAAGAGTTAGCTTGTGATTTCATCTTCTTGAGTCTCTGCTTCAAATAACCATTTAATAACAATATTGTCGGCCTCTTCAAGACCAATGCGCTTGGTGCTTGAAAATAATTGTGCCGTAAGTTGCTTGGACTCTCCATTCCCGTCAGGAAGTGCAGGATCGTATTGCTGTAATTGCTTGCGGACAGCCTCAAGCACATGTTTACATTCACTTTTGTTGAGCTTGTCGCACTTGCTGAGCAAAACATGAATAGGTTTACCAGTCGGCACAAACCATTGGATCATTTGCTCGTCCAGCTCGGTAATGCCTCGCCTGGAGTCCACGATGAGGACCATGCCTACCAGTTGCTCTCGCTCCTGCAGGTAATCGCTTAGAAGGGCATTCCAGTGGTATTTGGTCTCATGATTGACGGCTGCATAGCCATAACCCGGTAAATCCACCAAATAGGCCAAAAGATCATCTTTTGCAAAAAGACCAAAATAGTTGATGTGCTGGGTACGTCCTGGCGTTTTACTGGCAAAAGCGAGGCGTTTTTGGTTACAAAGTACGTTAATTGCACTAGATTTGCCCGCATTTGAGCGCCCAGCAAAGGCTACCTCTCGGAGTGGAGTGGCAGGCAGGCAATGGGTGTCATTGACTGTGGTCGCAAATCGGGCTTGAAAGAGTTTAGACATGTCCAGAAGCTATTGTAAAATCACGCAAAATCATGAAATATCTCATGGTGTTGGGTAAAAGGTTGTAAAAGTAGGGCCCAAACACTTTTAGGAATTTTTGCCAAGGTAAACATAATGCGTCAAACCTCTCAAATCTCCAAATTAACTAGCGTAAGCGCTAGCCTAGCCGCTGGCTTTTTTCTGGCGATGACCAGCTTCTCCGGCGTGGTTAGCGCTGCAGATCCTGCGCCTGCTGCTGCTCCGATGGCGGAGGCTGCTGCTAAGCCAGCAGTTCCAGGTAAGCCTAAGGCAGATCCTGCAGTTGGTGAAGCGCTGTACTCTAACGGCGACGCTAGCCGTGGGGTAACTGCCTGTCTTACTTGTCATGGACCTAAAGGGCAAAGCGCTACAGCCACTTGGCCTAAGTTGTCCGCTCAACATGCTGCCTACACTACTAAGCAGTTAAAGAATTTTAAAGACGGATCTCGTGCTAACCCAGTCATGATGGGAATGGCTGCTACCTTAACTGAGCAAGATATGAATAATATTTCTGCTTACTTAGCTGCTCAGCCAGTTTCACAGGGCATCGCTCAAAACAAAAACACGATTGAATTAGGTCAAAGCATCTACCGTGGTGGTATCGCCGCTAAGGGTGTTCCAGCGTGTGCAGCATGTCATAGCCCAACTGGCGCTGGCATTCCATCACAGTACCCACGTATGGGCGGTCAGTGGGCTGAGTACAACGCAGCACAGCTACTTGCTTTCCGTGAAGGCACTCGTAAAAACAGTACACAAATGACTACGATTGCTACCAAGCTTTCTGATCAAGAAATGAAAGCTGTCGCTGATTACATGGCAGGCTTGCATTAATTTAAGGTTCAGTACAAAACAAAAACCCCGCTGATGTAGCGGGGTTTTTTATTGCCTCTTAATTCACTAAAAGAAGTGAACGTTAAATTGAACTTAATTTGGCAAGACGGTTTCACTAGCAAATAGATCAGCAACATTTTCCCGTGCGCGAATGACGTATGCGTTCTTGCCATCAACCATAATCTCTGCCGGCTTTGGTCTCGTGTTGTAATTCGATGCCATCACAAAACCATAAGCGCCAGTAGACAGAATAGCCAGTAGATCGCCTTCTTCAACTGCAAGATTGCGATCTCTTCCAAGCCAATCACCGGATTCGCAAACAGGCCCAACAATGTCATAAGTAGCGCTTGCAACTTGTTTAGTCTGGACTGGAACGATGCCGTGATAAGCCTCGTAAAGGGCTGGACGCATTAACTCAGTCATTGCCGCATCCACAATACAAAAGTTTTTCTCAGCGCCAGGCTTGAGATATTCCACTTTGGTCAAAAGCACGCCAGCATTGCCCACAAGGGATCTACCGGGCTCTAAGACGATATCGAGATGCGCAAAGCCGCGCTCAGCAACACGGTTGAGTAATGTATTGGTGAACTCGGTAATGTCTGGTGGATTGTCGTCTCCATAGGAGATCCCAAGGCCACCACCTAAATCGAGATGATGAATCTCAATACCTTCTTTTTTCAATTGAGCAACTAACTCGAGTACCTTATCAAGCGCATCAAGGTAGGGTGCTGTGGTGGTGATTTGTGAGCCAATATGACAATCAATGCCCACCACATCAATTTGTGAAAGCAGCGCAGCCTCACGATAGGTTTTTAAAACCTCGTGATAAGCAATTCCAAATTTATTTCCCTTTAATCCAGTAGAGATGTAGGGATGTGTTTGTGCATCTACATCGGGATTTACGCGCAAAGAAATTGGGGCGCGACAATTCAGCTTAGTGGCAACGCGATTAATTTGGTGCAGTTCTGCAATCGATTCCACGTTGATGCATTTAACACCAGCCTCTAAGGCCTGAGCAATTTCAGAGGCGGATTTGCCAACACCTGCGAATACCAAACTCTTTGGATCCGCACCAACTGCAAGCGCACGAGCTAATTCACCGCCGCTGACTAAGTCAAAGCCAGAACCTAATTTCTTAAAGCAATCGATCACCGCTAAGTTGCTATTCGCCTTCATCGCATAGTGGACGCGAGCACGTCTTTTGCCAGAAGCATCTACACAAGCTTTGTCATAGGCTTGATAAGCCTCGGTCAATGCTTTTTTGCTGTAGACATACAAAGGCGTGCCAAATTCTTTTGCCAAATCTGACAAAGGAATTTCTTCCGCATACCAATTGCCGTTGCGCTCTGTAAATCCAGCTAAGTCAGGGAGTGGAATCGCTTTACTTGTCATTGCTTGGTCGATGTTGGGTTGGTAGCAGGGCTTTGGGGTGGATAGAGCTTGCCTTTGGGTTCTGGTTCAGAGGGAGGGCTTGGTGCCGGCGGTACATTTGGCAAATATAAGGGCCCTCTGACCCCACACCCAACAAGGGATATTAGAAGGCTAATACCAAGAGTTCTTTTAAGAATCGCTATCATGAATGTCTCTAAAACGAATGATTGAATATAGCATGCAGGACTCTAATATGAAGCCGAGCAATTTGACTGTGGAAACCATTGACGATAAGCAATTCCACCAGTTAGGCAGCAATTTATTGCAGTCAATTGAGGTGGCCTTGGAAGCTGCAGACGATGCCTTGGATTTAGATCTCGATGTAGAGCGCCAGGGCGGGAACGTGATCAATATTCGATTCAGGGATCGCAGCGTAATTGTGGTCAATACACAACCCCCTTTACATGAAATCTGGGTAGCAGCAAAATCTGGCGGTTATCACTACCGCTGGGCTGGGACTTTGACTTCACCGCTGTGGCTAGATACCAAAACTGGGCGCGAGCTACTGGGCGACTTATCGGAATTTGCTAGCGCCCAAGCTGGGCAAGCAATAACTATTGGCCTGCTCCAGAAATAAGCAAGCCAGGAAATTAAACTGCCCCTGTGGCAGCTAGGGTCTCTATGACCTGAGCATCGGGAACACTCTTAATTTGCGCTTTGCCAATCTTTTCTAAAACGACGTAACGGATTTGTCCGCCCTCAGTCTTTTTATCTACTTGCATCAATTCCATATAACGCTGGGCGCCAAACTTCGGGGGCGCTATCGGCAGATTCATAGATTGAATAATCTGAGTTAAGCGATTGGCCTCATCCTGAGTAATGAAGTTCAAGCGTCTTGATAGGTCTGCACCCATGACCATGCCACAGCCAACAGCTTCACCATGCAACCACTCCCCGTAACCCATGCCGGCTTCAATCGCATGGCCAAAGGTATGTCCAAAATTGAGGGTGGCACGAATGCCCCCTTCTCTCTCATCTGCCGAAACAACTGCCGATTTAATTTCGCAAGAGCGTAAAACTGCATGCGCCATTGCTGCGGTATCACAGGCTAGCAAGGCTTTTGCATTTGCTTCAATCCAGTTTAAGAACTCCGCATCTGCAATAGCGCCATGCTTCACCACTTCAGCGAGGCCCGCAGAGAGTTCGCGCGCAGGCAATGTCTTTAAGGTATTGAGGTCAGCAATGACCGCTGCTGGCTGATGAAATGCCCCGATCATATTTTTTCCGAGCGGATGATTGATGCCAGTTTTGCCGCCGACAGAAGAGTCCACTTGAGCTAATAAAGTTGTTGGTACTTGAATAAATCGAATACCGCGCATAAAGCTAGCTGCAGCAAAGCCAGTCATATCTCCAATGACGCCACCACCCAATGCCACCAACATAGTTTGACGATCAGCACCAAACTGAAGGAGGTCATCAAAAATGAGTTGAAGATTTTTCCAGTCCTTATAAGACTCTCCATCTGGCAACACAATCGTTCTAACAGGTTTACCGAGTTTCTCTAAAGTCCTGGTAAGACGTTCTGCATACAAGGGGGCAACGGTCGTATTGGTAACGATATAAATCGAGGTCGCTTTTTCGCAAGCGTTAAATAATTCTGGCTGATCTATTAAATCCGTACCGATATGAATGGGGTAGCTACGATTGCCTAGATCAACTTCTAATGTTTTCATGGATAAATTTATGCGGAGAGTTCGAGTTGCATGATGAGGGTGTTGACGAGTTGATTGACACTGGGTTTTCCAGTCTCAATGACATAGTCGGCGATTTCGCGATACAGGGGATCACGAATAGCGTAAAGGTTTTCTAGAATCTTTTTTGCGTCGCCATTCTTCAGTAGTGGCCTGCCTTCACCGCCTTTAGTCCGATGCCACAGCTCCATCGGATTGGCATGGAGATAAATTACGGTTCCTCTTTCACTGAGAAATTGCCGATTCTCAGGTAGAAGTACGGCACCGCCACCGGTTGCCAAAATGACATCACGTTCAGCGGTTACATCCTTGATGGCCTGAGCTTCGCGTTTGCGAAATCCATCTTCACCTTCCATTTCGAAGATGACAGGAATCTTGACTCCACAACGATCTTCAATCACATGGTCGGCATCCAAAAAGCGACGATCCAATTTCTTAGCCAGTAATTTACCGACGGTCGATTTCCCGGCGCCCATTAGGCCAATCAGAAAGATATTGTTAGATGAAGAGTTCACCCTCCGATTTTATTAGTGTTTATCGAGCACGGTGGGGGTTAAAAAGACTAATAGTTCAGTTTTATCAGCCAATTTGGATTTATGGCGAAATAAATGCCCAATCAAAGGAATATCGCCTAGAAGCGGAACTTTGATTTCATCATCGCGTTCAGTGGTCTGAAAGATGCCACCAATAATGGCAGTGCCTCCATTTTCTACAGTGACTTCAGAGCTAAGGTTTTTGGTATCAATGGCATAGCCCTGTTCGGTCTTCATGCCAATAGTGTCTTTATTGATTCCCACCAACATCGATATCTTCCCGTCAGGATGAATTTTGGGTAAGACCTCTAGGCGTAAGTTAGCTTTTCGGAATTGCAATTTACTCCCGCTTTGAGAGCTCACCTGATAGGGCAACTCGGTTCCTTGCTCAATAGTGGCCTTGACTTGATCGCCGGTCATGATGCGGGGATTGGAGAGAATCTTGCCTTGGCCATCGGATTCCAGGGCTGACAGCTCCATTTGTAGCAACCTGGCTGCATTCTTAGAAACCAGGGTAGCGGCCAAGGTGGCAGGGTTAAAACCAGCTAAGCCGGTACCCGCAAGATCTAGATTTGCGCTGGCGTGCTGGTCTGGATGATTGCCAATACCCTGGGCTTGGTAACCGAGTTTGATACCGAGTTCGCGTGCAAAGCGCTGGTCTGCCTCGACGATACGAGCCTCTATAAGGATCTGGCGAGGACTATTAATGTGATCTCCGCCAAAAGGAAGGGCAGCATCCTCCCGACGATACTTTTGAAAACTTTGTATTTCCGCATGGGGGCCAATCCAGTAAATATCCCCGTTACGGATAATGCGCAAGCCCCGACTAGCCAGAATGGAATGGAGGGCGGTTTGCCAGGGGGTGTCCTTGAGGTCGACCGAAATCTTGCCTTGAATAGATTCGCTCAGTAAAAAATTGGTATTCCCCATTTTGGCTAAAACCTGCAAAAGCTCAGTCATTTCAATGTGGCTAAATTGCAGGCTAATACGGCTATCTTTTGGCTTGTCTGAGGGGTTTGCCTCGGGGTGCTTTCCTGACGCTGGATTGAGTAAAAAGAGCAAAATCAGGGTTGCCAAGTTGGCATGGATTTTCTGAAGAATCTTCAAGGAAGTCACTCTGATGGGGTGGAGTTAAAAGTGATGGATTTGCCTTTAGGGTGGGTCAAGACGGCTAACTCTTTTTCTGCCCGAGTGAGGCGCCATTCCCCCAAAGTTAGATCCTGTTTTTGCACCATCCTGGTGGTCTTGCCAGTATGAAAAAAGGCCTGTTCAGTCACCCCCATTCGCGTGATCCCTAAATACCGCCAGCGACGCAGTTCTACCTCATGCGGTATGACTGCAGGCTTAGTCTGGAGTGCTTGTATTGAAGGTTTTATATTTAATGAGTGAACACTTACTTCTACCTCATCAATTGCCTCATATAGAGAATCTCTTTCAGAAGCCCATTCACTTTGAGAGAATTCCAGCTCATCCTTGAGGGTAACTAGCTGATTCTGCAGGCTACTAATTTCTTCACTAGCATCAGATCTAGTGAAGTCAAAGTAAAAAAAGAGGGCTCCCCCGCAAAGCAAAAAGATGCCGCCCAAGAGCAAAAGCGGAGTGAAATTGAACCCTCTCAGATCAAAGGATTGGGATACAAATGGGAGGTTTGGGCCCTTGCTTTTGGGTGCTGTATCTACCCTTGGGGGAGATGATGTTTTGCGAATTCCATGGGGATCTGGAATGGCGGGGTCGTCCCCCAGCTCACTCAGAATGTCATCAAAAGACTGGGGGGAAATATGGCGTGGAGGCATGCCATATTGTTCGCCCTGAACTCAGGAAAAAGGATCGGGGAAGGCAGAATTACTTGTCAGAAATAGCTGCCTAAAAATATTTCTGACAAGGGTTTTGGAGCTTTAAGGAAAAGTGCGTAAGCACCCTATAATTTGACTCTATGGCCCTACCCCCAAAAGACAAGCCGCCCTTAAACCGGCGAAATACCCGACTACCTGATAGAGGCCCTGGTCAGTCAAGAGCGGGGCAATTTCTGTCAAAGAAATCGGGTGGTAATCCCCTCACAAAAGCACTACTCATTTTGAGTATGGTTTTTGCGGTGATATTTACGTTGTTGCTGGGCTACGCTTTTCTTATAGCGAAGCCGAATTTGCCAAAGATTTCCGCGCTGGTTGACTACAACCCGAAAACACCATTGCGCATCTATACGGCCGACAAGGTCCTGATTGGTGAGTTTGGCGAGGAGCGCCGCAAGGTGATTCCTTTGATCGAGATACCTAAGAGTATGCGTAACGCAGTCTTGGCAATTGAGGATGATCGCTTTTATTCCCATGGTGGTGTCGACTATGTCGGTATTCTCAGGGCTGCCCTTACCAATTTGCGCGGCAATCTTTCGCAGGGGGCATCAACCATCACGATGCAGGTAGCCCGGAATTTCTTTCTCAGCAATGAGAAGACCTTCAGTCGCAAAATTTATGAGGTTCTCTTGGCTTGGGAAATCGAGTCCCAGCTAAGCAAAGACAAGATTCTTGAGATTTACATGAATCAAATCTTTTTAGGGCAACGAGCATATGGATTTTCCAGTGCTGCCCAGATCTATTTTGGTAAAGAGTTAAAAGATATTTCGATTGCTGAGTCAGCAATGTTGGCGGGTTTACCTAAAGCGCCATCAGCATATAACCCGGTTAGTAATTTCCGTCGTGCCAAGATTCGCCAGGAATACAT
>ERZ1034363.1991-NODE-1991-length-10481-cov-3.168685_pt1 | contig 10481 bp, 7 predicted proteins | sample MGYA00520616_ERZ1034363 | MGnify/ENA primary metagenome ERZ1034363 (study PRJEB33736, sample SAMEA104284506) | Azolla filiculoides | biome: Urban; feature: Water surface; material: Ditch water | place: Netherlands | collected 2015-10-28 | depth 0-0.1 m ... | reverse complement strand
CAAACACTCTGCAATTACTCCCCCCTTCCGAAGCCATCGCGGTAACGACCAACGAGGTACCGACAGATTCCCCGGCAAAATCCGGCTGGCTCGAACTGATTCTCAGTGCACTCATAGGAGCCGGCATTTCCATCTGGATCGCCCGCCTCCTCGGGCAGCGCAAACTGTCGCCGGACAAAGCCCCAGATCCTCCGCCGGTCAGCCAGCCAGTCGAACCCGAACCCGAACCTCCATCACACATTGCATCCCCGGCCCTGCCTGCGCTAGCTGCATCGCCGGTCTTCTCCATTTCGGAAATAGCCCTCCCTGCTATCTCTAACGCAGAATGCATCGAGCTGTGCGAGGAAGATGATCGCTCGATACTTGATCTGACCGAAGTCATGCTCGCCTTTGGCCGAATTCGCGATGCCACCGACACCCTGTCCGAATATGTCGAACAAAACCTGCCAGCAACTTTCCTGCCGTGGCGGGTGTTGCTTGACCTGTATCGACGCGGTGGTGATCAGGCAGCGTTTGAATCGCTGGCGACAAAAGTACGCGCTAGATTCAATGTCAATATCCCGGTATGGGCTCAACTAACGCAACCGATCTCCGAATTGAAATCATTGGAAGACTTCCCGCACGTAATCGAAAAAATCGACCAAATCTGGGGCAGCCAAACCTGCTTCGACTATTTGCAAATGCTCACCCACGACAATCGGGACGGAAAGCGAAGCGGATTTCCACTTGAAGTCGTCGAGGAAATCGCTTTATTAATGCAGATTCTTGAAACGGCCCATAGGCAAGAGATCTGCTGACGATAACCCTGATGTCATTGCCCTTTGCACAACGCCAAGTGTCAACATATTGGAACTCAAGTAAACAAGCCTTAATAATGGTCCAGCTATTTTTTAAAAAAGTATTTTTTACATTTGTTTAGCAATCGTCTGGGTCACGCTATCAGATGCGTCGCGATGCTATTGATGAAACCCCGAACAAAGCAATGTCACTGACGACTTTCAGATATCTGCGGCGCCTAGCTTCCCTGCTCGCCACCCCTGCCAGCATGAGACCATGCCGTCGAATTCGAAACATCTGAACGACTATCAGAATATTTTGTTGCGCTAGTACGTAACTCCAGTCAGTGAATCGCAATATAAGCTCGGGATCATTGCTGACCGAAAAATAGAGATTGCGGCTAGCCTTGGACGAACGGCAGCGGTACTCCGCTAGGTGGCATCTGAGCTAACGCATGGAAACCAAGGCGTTGCCGCTGCTACTGGAAGAGATCAATAGTTTTCAAATTAAGTACATTCAAAAATTTAACTTAGTAATTCCAGTCCAATACAGAAGGTGATCCTTGTGAGAATCCGCAATAAACTACAAATCCTTTGCATAGTCACGGTAGTCGGCCTTGGTCTCATCTCCTTCGTCACCATTTTTGGGCTGAACACCATTATGTATACAGAGGAAACTGCACATCGAAGAGAGTCTTATACCGCAGATCTTCTGGAAATCAAGGCAAGCGCCCTTTCCACGATAATGCTCGATCCGACGTTGCAGGAAACAAAGGATGTTTTCGTGGAAGCAGGAAAAAATGTCGACGAGCATGGCCGAAAGGCAGTCAGTGTCATTCGTCGAACAGAAGTTCGCGATGAACTGAAGAGGATTCTGGTGTTGTGGAACCACTACAACGATGAATCATTGAAACTCATCAGTCTCGCCGCAACGGATGCCAAGAAGGCGAACGACAAATTGGTTCCTTTGTACAACCAGGAGTTCAAGCCCTTTCAAACCGCCTTGGAAAGATATGTTCAAGCCCGCCAGGAAGAAGCTGCGCAGGCTGTAACTCAGGCCAAGGTGACGTCGGAAAAGACATTTTGGGAACTCATGGCCCTGCTCGCAATGGTCGCCACCATTGTTTTATCCATGCTGATCACGGTAGCCAAGTCGCTCGAATCGGGAATACGCTCGATACTTCTGCCATTGGTACCCCTCGGTCAGGGCGACCTTACCCAAAGACTTCCGGACGACAGGAAGGATGAACTCGGAGAAATCGCGGCTGGCGTCAATTCCTTTGTTCAGGAGTTGCAGAATATCGTTCAGCGAACGCGTAGCCAGTCCGACAGACTCGCCGCAGCCTCCGTACAATTGGCATCGGCTTCAGCCAATGTACTGCAGACTACCACCCATCAAAGCGATGCCACCTCCTCGGTAGCCGCATCTGTAGAGCAGTTCTCAGTAAGCATCGACCAAGTTTCGGACAATGCTACTCAGGCGGAGAAGAAGGCTAGTCAGTCCGGTTCCCTTTCTCAAACCGGAGGGGCTGAAGTTCGCGATGCGGTTGACGAGATTCGGCGCATCGCGCAGGTCGTCAGCGAAGCTGCGCAGCAGATGCAAGCCCTAGGTCAGCAAGCTAGGGACATTAGTAGCATCGTTAATGTTATCAAGGATGTAGCAGATCAAACAAACCTGCTGGCCCTGAACGCAGCCATTGAGGCTGCCCGTGCTGGTGAACTGGGGCGGGGCTTTGCGGTCGTCGCTGACGAGGTTCGAAAACTGGCGGAGCGCACGAGCAGTTCGGCACAGGAGATCACGAATATGGTGATGTCTATTCAGCAAAGCACCGAGACTGCATCCGATGTCATGCAGCAGGGAAACGAACTGGTTGCTCATAGTGTTCGACAGATTGAGCAGGCGGGAAACTCCATGCAGCAGATCAACTCCAGCTCGGGCGACGTGGTTAAAGCAATTAGCGAGATTTCCACGGCACTGAGAGAACAGCGCATGGCTGGAGCCGAGATTGCGCAGAATGTTGAACGGATCGCCCAGATGACTGAATCGGGACGGAGTTCGGCATCTGAAGTTTCAACTGCGGCGCGACAGTTAGAGTTGGTCGCCAATGACTTGCAAAAGGAAGTTTCTAAATTCAAGGTCTAACTCAGCATCGATTTTCGGTGCGTTGTACTTAGCAGCGACATCCCCATTCGGGCGATTCTCTGAGATGTGGAGACCTCACTAAATTGGTCGTCAGCAGGCTATCGACGTGTTGCTTGGAAGCGGTCATTCAGCTGTTAGCTTTACTTTAAAGCCTGCCGATTTTTGATTTCAACGAGCATCGTTTGTAGCGATATCGCAAGATCTTCAGCATACTTCTCAATTAGTGCCAACTCGAGCCTTTCGGCGCGCCGTTTCCTAGAAGGCGTGTTTGCGGCAAAGCTCCGCAACAGGCATGCCTGCCTCTGCTTCCTGCAGGAAACCAATGATCTGTTCTTCAGTGAATCGCTTCTTCATGTCCAATCTCCTTGATGGTGGGATTGGACTCTAAAGTCACATGCTACTCAATTTCTGGGGGACGTCGGGTTAAGCGTTGTTCTTTTTCAAGCTGTTCTGCAGAAACTCCATTACTGCTTCAGAGGTCGGATTTTCGATAAGCGACAAATCCTTCATAAATTCTTTTGTTGTCACCAACTCAAGCTCAATTAGCTTTAGCGTACTTTCACTAATAACTCCGCCATTTTCAGACTCTATTTGGATTACGTGGAATAGATTTAGCGCATTTCCAACGCTATGCATCGACGCTGTCATTGCGGCATCATATAGCGCTAATCTCTCGTCAATATCGATGAGTTCGGAACTAATTTCAGCCCCATTATTCGCTACAAGATATGCCAGTCCTGAAGCCAAAATTGAAGTAAACGCAATTGTGATCGAATGCGATTGCCAAGTGGAAATTCCGCTAAAGAACGTTTCCTTAAGCACCTCATAGACAGTCATCGTCACAGCGCTAATTAAGAATGCCAATATCGCGGTGAATGCTGGTCGCTTTGAGACCAGGTCAATACTTCTTCTAATTTTATGTTTCATAGTCGCTGCTCAAAAGGCGTTGATTGAGTCATAAAGTCCGAGAATCAGATCCGAGACAGCCCTACCCACTTTGTGGAACGCAAGAGAGGCCCCTTAGAGAGAGGAACCAAACGATTTCAACACCGCGATAGCCAAATTTGGGTGTTCACATATGCCATCCTGATCAAAGTCGATCTCAAAAAATGGTACGAATTTACCTGAGTCACCAAGGAGGCGGCTATCAAGGCGTCGGAAACCCATTGCCCATCCGCCGAAATCCCTTTTTTTTATCGGTGTTCTCACCAATACATTCACTTTTGTGTGCTTAATGTCAGCAATAATTTTGTGGAGAAGCCCATCGACAACGTCTGCCTCGCCCTCCAATGCTTGGATAAATTTTCCATTGCAGTACAGCAACATCCCACTAATATTTTTGGATGCATTAAACGAAGCACAAGTATCGAGTAGCCTATCTAACTCCTCGTCTGAAAATTCGCGTACCGCCACGCTTGAGTAGATTAGTTGTATATCCATAAAATTAGAATTTAATAATATACAGTCAAATGGGCTATCGATAATTTAGATTAACGTTACGGTGCAAGTACGGCAGTACAGTAACAATAGCCGACCATCAGTAAATGTCAATTTCATATCGCCGCCGATATTTTCATTTTTTTGTTATGAATTACTATTTATTTTCAATTTTCGGTGGCGCTTCGGAAATTCCATTTTAGGGAAAGGTGCCCTCCTACATAGAGCAGATCCCGAGAAGACAACAAAATACACAGAGAAGACGCTATGAAGACCACAATACTGGGTGCTGGCGCAGTCGGCTGCTTTTATGGCGGAATGCTGGCTCGCGCTGGACGGGAGGTTGTCCTGATTGGCCGCTCTGTTCATGTCGAAGCTATTCGTTGCGGCGGGTTGCGCATGCAAACGCAAAGTTTTGACGAACAGGTGCCGGTTTCCGCCAATACTGATCCTGCTGCTGTCGCTGGTTCAAAGTTGGTACTTTGCTGTGTCAAATCAAACGATACTTTGCAAGCAGCCAAAGACATGGCTCCACATCTCGAGCCTGGCGCGATCGTATTGAGCCTGCAAAACGGCTACGACAACGCCGAACGCCTCCAGAAGTCCCTCGGTCGGCTTGTATATCCGGCCGTTGTATATGTCGCAACCGAAATGGCCGGCCCCGGACATCTACGTCATCACGGACGCGGTGAACTGGTCATTGGTCAATTTGCCGGGAGTTCAGAGGTTGTCGCCGAATTTGCACTCGCTGGCGTCCCTGTGAGCGCCTCCGAGAATGTGGCCGGTCAACTCTGGTCAAAACTAATTATCAATTGCGCCTATAACGGGCTCTCCGCGATAACGCAAATGCCCTACGGACAGATTGTCGTCGGGGATGGGATGAGAGAGGTCATCGACGACGTCATTAACGAATGCCTGGAAGTTGCCAAGGCCGACGGGGTGAGTGTGCAGAATGATATTCGTTTCGCCGTAGCCGGCATTGCGCAATCGATGTCCACGCAAATTTCTTCAACTGCTCAAGATGTCGCGCGTGGCCGGCTAAGCGAAATCGATTACATCAATGGGTATGTCGTGCGCCGGGCGGCGACTCATGGAATCCGGACACCTGCTAATCGCACCATCCTCGCTTTGGTAAAGCTACTCGAACAACGTAACGCAGAATCGAAATCACTCATTTAATACCGGCGACTCCGGAGTTTTGTGTATAGCAACTTTACTTTCCGTATCGACGAGAAGACTGCTTAAGCCGAAATTCGGTTTCATACACACAACCACGGGCTGCCCCTCGGCCAAAACAGTCATTGGACCTATTGGCTGAATCAGTCAGCAATGCGCTATTAAGCAGCCCTTTGCCGAAAATGGATTTAAATCAGTCACATCGGACAGATTGTGCCAATTTTCACATCTATACTATTTATTTTGTTACATTAATATCCTCAACCACACTTTCCTGACGCCAGTTCCGATGATGCCAGTTTCGATAATGCCAATTTACACACCTAACAAACTAAGCTTGGCAGTTGCCATCGCTCTCGCACTGTCTGGCTGTTCAATGATTCAGCCTACCCCTATTTCGGCGCATTCGTTGGCGGAGCAAGGCCAGCAGGACAGGAGCACTGCCCAAGATCGCGTAGAACCGATCCGAGAAGCGCTGAGTCTGGATCAGGCCATGGCGCGCGCCCTCAAGTACAACCTCGACCGTCGCGGCAAGATGATGGAAGAGGCGATGGCTTTTAAGCAGCTAGACGTCTCGCACTTCGACATGCTTCCAAAGCTGCTGGCACAAGCCGGTTATTACTGGCGCGACAACGACAAGATCAGCATGAGTCGCAATGCGCAGACCGGACAGTTGTCCTCTTCGCAATTTATATCGCAAGAGCGGGAGCACGAAACAACCTCGCTCACCTTGAGCTGGAACCTACTCGATTTTGGCGTGGGCTATTTCAACACCCGACAACAGGCCGACCGCATCCTGATTGCCGGCGAAAAACGGCGCAAGGCCATGCACCTGTTGATGCAGGATGTGCGCACTGCGTTCTGGCGTGCCTATGCTGCCCAAAAGCTGCGCGGCGACGTGCTGGCCACCACCAAACTGGCCGAAGAGGCGCTCAGCGATTCGCGCAAGGCCGAAAGTGAGCGAGTGCGCAACCCGGTCGATGCGTTGCGCTATCAGCGTCAGTTGCTGGAAAACCTCCGTCTGCTCGAAGCGATTGACCAGGAACTCTCTACCGCCAAGATCGAACTCGCCGCCCTGATCAATGTCCCCATTGGGCAGACTTTCACCCTGGTAGCGCCGGAAGAGATCGTCAGCCACGATGCTTTGGCTATGCCGGTCAGCGTGATGGAAGAGAAGGTGATGATCCAGAACCCCGACGTGCGTGAGCATTACTACAACGCCCACATCGCCCGGGAAGAAACGCACAAGACTCTGGTACGCCTCTTCCCTAACCTGATCATCAACTACGGCTACAACTACGACACCGACAAATATCTGCTTAACAGCAATTGGCGCGAGGCCAGTGCTGTCCTTTCGTTCAACATTTTCAACCTGCTCACCGGTCCTTCCCAGATGAAGCTGGCCGAAGCCGGCGTCGCGCTCGCCGACCAACGTCGCGTTGCCATGCAGATGGCCGTTCTGGCGCAGGCTCATGTGGCCCGCCAACAACTGGCCAGCGCCCTCAACCAATTTGAGCGGGCAGACGCCATCTGGGAAACCGACCGCCGCATTTCCGAACACATGAAGCACCGCGAAATTACGCAAACCCAAGGCAAGCTGGAAAGTGTGGCCAACCAGACGACGGCCATCCTCAGCCTGCTGCGCCGCTACCAGGCGCTTGCCCAGGCCCAGGCCGCAGAAGCGCGCTTGCAGGCAACCCTCGGTGTCGAGCCGTTGATTGGCAGCGTCGATGAGATAACGCTTACCGACCTGTCGCGTGACTTGTCGCAAAAACGCAACGTTTGGAAGACGATGTCGATTGACACCGACCAGGCGAAAATCGGTCAATGAGTTTCGTCAAGTTGGGCCTGCTCGCCCTGATCACCTCCGGGCTTGGCGCAGCGCCGGTGATAGCAGGGGACATCAAGCCCACCTCCGTTCAGCCAGCACCCGTTAAAGCCGGCATTGAGCGCCAGGAAATACGGGCTCAGTTGTTGCCCCGCCGCTTCACCACCATCGCGGCAGAAATCGGCGCCAAGATCAACCGCCTGCCGATACCGGAAGGCGGCAACTTCAAGGCCGGGCAACAATTGGTCAGCTTCGATTGCTCGATGCCGCAGGCCATGTTGCAGAAAGCCCGCGCCGAATTGTCCGCGGTACAGCAAACCTATACGGCCAACCAGCGCCTGGCTGAGTTGAACTCCATCGGCAATGTCGAACTCGACGTCTCGCGCGCCAACGTAGCCAAAGCGACAGCTGAAGTCGGGGCGCAGCAGGCGGTTCTGGCCAAATGCACGATCAATGCGCCCTTCAGCGGCCGTGTCGCCGAACAGAAAGTGCGCGAGCAGCAATACGTGCAGCCCGGCCAAGCCCTGGTCGACATTCTCGACGACAGCGTCCTGGAACTCGAATTTCTGGTGCCGTCCAGCTGGCTCAGTTGGCTCAAGGTCGGCCAGGGCTTCCAGGTCGACATCGACGAAACGAAAAAAACCTACCCAGCCAAATTCATCCGCATCGGTGCCCGGGTCGACCCGGTCAGCCAGTCAGTCAAGGTCGCCGCCGCCATCGACGGCAAATTTCCCGAGCTCATCGCCGGCATGAGCGGCAAAGTCCGCATCAATCCGACGCCCTGATCGCCGCCCCCCGCAGAGCCAGCCACATCGTCCGAGGCCGCCATGAAAAGTCACTCCCATCCGAAAGCCCCTTCGAAGCAGAACCGCCTGGTACGCCGCAGCCCGCGGCCTCTCGCACTTGAGCAGCGCTTCATGTTCGACGGAGCGGCTGTAGCCGATGCAGTGGATACCGTGGCCAAGCTTCAGGCGGGGGGCGATGCCGGACTGCTGCAATTTGCCGCCGGGGCCGAAAAAACCAGCGCAGCGCTCAACACTGCGCAGCAGCAAGCAGAGAATATCGTAGCCAACTACCTGCAACAACCCAATGCCGGTCAGCAACTTTTTACGCTGTTCAACGGCGGACAAAGTGAACCCTCAGCCCAGTGGCAACAAGCCGCCAACGACCTGATCGCCGCTGGGCGCGACAACACCCTCTCGGTACGTGTCGAACAGCGTACCAACACAGAACTGCAAGGCGCACTCGGCGGCTTTGCTGCCCGCGGACCGAACGGTATGCCGGTTATCTACCTTAATGCCGACTACGCCAAATCCGCTACCAGCGAATCTATCCGAGCCGTTTTGCTGGAAGAAATCGGCCACGCCATCGACAATCAGCTGAACCCGGGTAGCGACACAGCAGGCGATGAAGGCCAGAAATTCGCCGCCACGGCTCTGAATCTGCAAATCACGACCCCAGATTTCGCCACCGACAACGACCATATCCAGTTGCAGATCGATAGCCAGGAAGTCGCGCTCGAAACAGCTGGCACAGTGTTCAATGCCAATAACCAACCATTGGTGTTCGAAAACAAAACGTCTATTTCGGGCACGGGCACAGGTAACGGCAATATTGTTCGCTTCAACAACGTCATCACCATCGGCGGGCAAGTGATAGATGCCGTGGTGACGACCACCCTCGCCGGTGCTACTGTGTCGACCTACGATGGCACCCAGGCCGGAGGGGCAACCGACTTCTTTGGTCCAAGTCTCTCCATTACCCAACCAACCAATGTCGGCGATGTCAATGGGGTGCGTTTCAATATTGACTTTTACTTGGGGGGGACGTATACCGGCGCCGGTACCGGCACCGCAGTCACGCTGCAGAACGTGGTGGTAAACTCCTACGACATCGACAGTACCAGTGCGACCTCATCCCAACGTCAGGTCCAGGATTTCAAGGGGTTTTCTCGCTACGAACTGAGTGCCGCGACACAACTGAACACCGCGACACAAGCCGATGGTTCGGTTCGCTTTACCTACACCCCATCTGGCAGCCCCGAAAACAACGGCACCTACACGGCAGACGGTTTCCGGGTCCGTGTTTATTACGACTCGATCACCTCCTTCGAGTTGTTCTCGGGGGCGACCAAAGCAGGCAGCGGCACCTGGAACAGTGCTGCCTACTACGCCCTCGACTTCAGTATCGGCACCAGTTGGACCGGCGCCACCAACACAGTCGGCACCCCTGCCCCCAGTCTGAGCTACTCCCCCGGCACCTTCACCGAAGCCGGCGCCAATGATGGTTCGATCGGTAACAGCGTCACCATCGTGCTGAACAATGGAACATTCACTGGAACCAACGGCCAGCCGCTCAGCGGGGTTAACGTCAGCAACGTGCCCGCCGGGCTGACGGCCACCGTCACGCGAGTCGATGACACTCATGCCACGCTGACCCTTTCGGGATCGGCTAGCGCCCACGCCAACGCCAACGATATCAACAGCCTCACGGTCAGTTTTGGTGATGCAGCTTTTACGTCGGCTAACGCCGGTGCAGTCACGGGGGCAACCAAGAGCGACTTGATCGTTGACTTTGCTGATTCTGCCACCCTACCCACCGTCGCCATCGCCGTCAGCCCAGCTGGCATCTCCGAAGGCGATGCCAGTGAAACCGCTGCCATGACCTACACGGTCAGCCTCACTGGCGGCACGTCAGCCACCGACACCGTCATCACACTGGACCTCACCGGCTCGGCCACTCTCACCACCGATTACGCCATCAGCGGGCTGACCGCGACCGGCACAGTGGGGCGCTACACCATCACCATCCCGGCCGGTTCCACCTCCGCCTCCTTCACGGTCGACCCCGTCGGTGACACCGTTTTCGAGGGTCCTGAAACCGTCGTCGCCACCATCGTCACCGCCAAGACCAACACCTCGGTCGATCTGACCGTCACCACCGCTGCCGCCACCGGTAGCATCTACGACGATGGCTCATCCGACGGCAACGGCGGCAACTTCGAGAGCGACAAGCCCACCGTTGCCATTGCCGTCAGCCCCGCCGGCATCTCCGAAGGCGATGCCAGTGAAACCGCTGCCATGACCTACACGGTCAGCCTCACTGGCGGCACGTCAGCCAC
>ERZ1034363.1990-NODE-1990-length-10488-cov-2.717991_pt1 | contig 10488 bp, 6 predicted proteins | sample MGYA00520616_ERZ1034363 | MGnify/ENA primary metagenome ERZ1034363 (study PRJEB33736, sample SAMEA104284506) | Azolla filiculoides | biome: Urban; feature: Water surface; material: Ditch water | place: Netherlands | collected 2015-10-28 | depth 0-0.1 m ... | reverse complement strand
ATCGGGAAATTCGTTTTTGAGGCTGGCAAATGCATCAATCAGGTCATCGTGCCCCTTCCAGTCGCGCAGCGTAGCCAGAATACCAATAGTGGGTTTATCAGCCACCTTAAGCCTAGCGCGCATGGCGGCTTTGTCTAGGGGCTTGAAATAGTTGAGGTCGATACCCGTACGCACTGAGGTCATGCGGTTGAGGTCGTAACCATTCATCTGATTCAGTGTGCTACGCAGCGCTTCACCGGTGGTAACCACATGCGTGGTGGCCTTTTGATACAGCCACCGTGTACTAGCTTTCGTGTTGACAGGTGAAGAGACATGACGTGTGCGCACTAGAGGCGGCATGGCGCTTAAGGTTGCGTAATTGGCCGCCACTAACCAGCTATCGGTAGAGCTGTGCGTGTTGACGACATCAAACTCGTGGCCATGTTGCTTAAGGTACTGGCGCATGGCCATAAAACCTTTGAAGTTTTTACGACCAATGGGCAAGGTTACTGTGGGGATGCCACGCTTAACTGCCGCTGGGGCGATCTGTGCATCTGGTGGCGTTACTAGTACAACATTGTGTCCACGCGCGATCATACCAGCCGCTTCAGTGAGAATTCGGATTTCCTGCCCGCCCCAACCGGTTGAGGATTCAGTATGCAGGATTGAAAGTTTTTCTTCAGCCATCACAGTTTGAAATCCGGTGCGTAACGACGGAACCAGAGCTCCAGCACCATCAGCGTCCAAAGGCGACCACCATGCGGTTGCTTGGGCGTAGCCTGTTCGCGTTGTAGTTTGTTTATAAAGCCGGCACGGAAGATATTACGGCCGGCCAAACCACCTTCACCCAGCATATCGGTGAGCGAGGTCTTGAGCCCGCCCGCTAACCACTCGTGCAGCGGCATGACGAAGCCTTGTTTGCCACGATAAACGATCTCATGTGGCAGGTAGCGTTCGGCCACTTTTTTGAGCAGATGCTTCGTATCCCGACCATGTAACTTCATGTTGGCTGGCAAACGTGCGGCAAATTCAACCAGCTTATGATCGAGGTACGGCACACGCGCTTCAAGCGAATAAGCCATGGTGGCACGATCCACTTTAGTCAGCAGGTCATCCGGCAACCAGAGCTTCTGGTCGATGGTGAGCAACTTATCCAGATACCCGGTGGCCTGGCAATTGACATAAGCTTCTTCGGCCAGCATCTCCAATGGCACCGATGTTTGCCGGGTGAGCGCCGGATTCAGAATGCCGTTGTGCAGCTCTCGATCGAAGTGATTGGGGATGGTGAGGTAGCGGCGCGCCAGCGGGCGGGCTGCGGCTTTGATGAGGCGGTCTTTGCGCAGTGTTGCCGGCAAGAGCGGATAGATCAGCGGCAGCGGTGACAGCGAGTGCCCAAGGCGCGCAGCCAATTTGGCTTCTTTAATACGTTTAGCGTAATTGCTGTAACCAGCGAAGACTTCGTCGGCGCCTTCGCCGCTAAGCGCAACAGTGACATGCTGACGCGTTAGACGTGACAGCAGCATGGTGGGCAATGCGGCTTGATCACCAAAAGGTTCATCGTAGATGTCGACCCATTGATCAAAAGCAGAAATGACGTCGCCCGGTTGTACCATGAGCGGGTGATGCTCCGCTCCGATGTGCTGTGCTACGCGTGCAGCGTATTCGTGTTCGCTATGGCTGGTGTTGCCAACAAAGCCGAGGTTAAATATTTTGGGCTGGCTTTGACCCACGTCTTTCATCAAGGCAGCAATAAGTGATGAGTCGATACCGCCGCTAACGAACGCACCTAGTGGTACATCGGCCACCAGCATGGAGGAGACTGAGCGCTTGAGCTCAGCTTCCAGCTGATCGGTCAGTTCCGCTTCGCTGGCCGTCCACTTGGGTTCGTAGCTGGGGTTCCAATACGTCCACTCATGCGTTTGACCATTCTGCACACGCAACGCTCGCGCTGGTTGCAGCTTACGGATCTGTTTGAAGATGGTAAACGGTGCCGGGATGTACTGGCACTCTAGATAGAGCTGCAATGCATCTAGATCAATATCACGCGATACGCCGGGGTGCGCGAGGATGGCTTTGAGCTCTGAGGCAAACAGGATGCGCTGGTCATCCTGATAGATGTTGAGTGGCTTGATGCCGAGTGGGTCGCGCGCTAACAGTAGCGATTGGTTCTGCTTATCCCAGAAAGCAAAAGCGAACATGCCTTCAAGGCGTGGCAGCGCGTCATCACCCCAGGCGATAAGCGCCTGAAGCAATACTTCGGTATCGCCGTTGGTAAGAAATACCACGCCACGGTTCTGCAGTTCGGCGCGCAGGGTTTTGAAGTTATAGAGTTCGCCGTTGTAAGCCAGGCTGTAACGCCCGCAAGGGCTGTGCATGGGCTGCTGGCTAGCAGCCAGATCAATCACGGCTAGGCGGCGGTGGCCCAGAGCAATGGGGCCATCCAGGTAATAACCGGCAGCATCCGGCCCACGATGCGCCAACGTGGTGGTCATGCGCTCCAGGGTGGCCTGGTCTGCCGGGCGTTTATCTAGCCAGCCGACAAAGCCGCACATCAGGCGTTACCCTCAACCGGTGCCGGCGTGCTGTCTCCCTGCACCTGATGCAGGTAGGTGTAGATGCCGTTACGAGCCAGCAGCTCGCTATGCGTGCCAATCTCGGCAATGCGGCCTTCCTTCAGCACGACAATGCGGTCGGCTTTTTCAATAGTGCTCAGGCGGTGGGCAATAACAAAGCTGGTACGGCCGACCATGAGCTCATCGAGGGCAGCCTGCACGTGGCGCTCGGATTCGTTGTCCAGCGCAGACGTGGCTTCGTCGAGAATCAGAATTGGTGCGTTCTTGAGTACGGCACGGGCAATAGCAATACGCTGACGCTGGCCACCGGAGAGACGTAGACCGCCCTCACCGACCAGGGTATCAAAGCCATTAGGCAAGGCTTCGATAAATTCCAGCGCATGCGCAGCTTTAGCAGCGGCGCGGATTTCTTCTAGCGTCAGTTGGCGCGTGGCACCAAAGGCGATGTTGTTGGCGACGGTGTCGTTGAACAGCAGCACTTCCTGAGTGACCAATGCCATCTGGCTGCGCAGGCTATTCAGGTGCACGCTATCAATGGCATGGCCATCAATAAGAATCTGTCCGGAGGTCACATGCAGGAAATTTGGCAGCAGGTTGGCGAAGGTGCTCTTGCCACCACCCGACGGACCAACGAGAGCAATCTGCTCACCGGGATGCACCACCAGGTTAACTTCCGTGAGCGCATTACGCTCTGCCTCCGGGTAACGGTAGGTGACTTTGTCGAAAACGATTTCGCCGCGGACGTTATCTAGGGTAACCGAGCCGGTGTCACGTTCGGTGGGTTCATCCAGCAAAGAAAATACGTGCTCAGCAGCGGCCAGGCCACGTTGTATCGGCGCATTCAGGTCTGCCAAACGCTTAAGCGGTGCGTTCATCATCAGGCTGGCCGTAATAAATGAGACAAAGCCACCGATGGTGGTCATACCCTCCGCCGATTGGACCATAGCCACAGAAATAATAATGGCAACAGCCAATGCCGATGAGAGTTGTGTAATGGGCGTTCCCAGTGCAGCTGTAACGGTGCCGCGCATAAAGATGCCACGCAGGTAGTTGGCTACGCCTTCAAAGCGATTCACTTCCTGTTGCTCACCACCGTAAACCTTAATGATCTTCTGGTTGGAGATGGCTTCCTGCACGGCGGTGGTCATGAGCACCATGTTGTCGTGTTCGGCATGCATCAAGCGGCGCAGGCGCTTGCTGAGTTTACGCACAGAAACGCCGAGTACCGGAATCACCATCAGGGTGATGAGCATAAGTTGCCAGTTGAGATAGAGCAGCCAACTCAACAGGCCAATGACGGTAACGCCATCTTTGATCATGGTGGTCAACACGGTGGTACTGGCCGAGGTGACGCCGTTTACATCATTAGTGATGCGGTTGATTGTTTTGGCGGAGGGGTGCTTCTGGAAATAATCGCTGGGCAATCGCACCAGGTGGGCAAACATTTCCGTGCGGATCTGAAAGACAATTTTGTTCTGCACCCAGGCCACAATGTACGTAGCACCAAAACCGAGCACGCCACGCAGCAGAAAGATGCCAACGACGCCAAAAGGGAGCCAGAGCAATGGGGTGTCCGTGCCGAATTTGAAGCCATCGTCCAGCATCGGCTTGAGCAACGCGGGCAGGAGAGGTTCGGTGGCAGCCGATAACGCGGTTAACACCATGCCAACGGTCAGCGCTTTGTAATAAGGCCGCGCATACTTGAGTAAGCGGCGATACAGCTTGAGATTTTCAGGGTCGACCAGTCGCATCAGCTTATCCAGCCAAAATGGCTTTTCCCTAGAAATATAAACTACAAGATTGTACCGCGACTCTCCAGACCTGAGTTCACGAACGTGCCCCCCACTAGGGTTTATATGCTTTTATGACTAAATCAGCACCGGCAGCATTTAAATGCCCCGGATCTTCGTAAAGCACTACGCCATCCTTTTGGGCTTCGCAGCTACTTACATTACAAAGCGCTTCTGCCGGATCAAAAAATTCAACAAACCCATAACGGCTTTTAATTCGTTCAAACACTGCTCTATATTGACGTTGCGTGTCCAAAACCTTTGATTTGCTGATAGCACAATCCTGTTTCGTACTACTTAGCAGTCTTAATGGCCTCTTTTCACAGGCTATCGGGTCAAAATCCAAGTTTGGGGTGGCATAAAAAAAGATCAGCTTCTTGCCTTTGCCCTCAAACATTTTGACCGTAGCATCTAACTGACGCTCAAAAATTGTCCACTTGGTAGCATCTGGATGAACACGGCCCTGAGCCACCGCATCTTCTTCAGGTTTGCTGATGTCATAAATATTGCCCAGACCAGAAAAACTGCCGATGACGATAACTTCACGCACACCAGGATTATTAAGGCCTTCTGTATACCCCTTATTGATTGATGCAACACACCCGTCAGGCGCATACCCCGGATCATGGCGCTCAAGATTCCACAAGGGCGCGCACCCGCCACGGGAATTTGCGAGCAAGCCGTATCCTCTTTTTCCATAAAATGAACGCAAGGCATGCTCGTACATTAAGCCGTTGCTATCGCCTATGAGAACTACCTTTCCTTTTTCTTCAGAGAGCAGCACGTCTACCCGCTCCACCATTGCTCTTTCAAATCTTTCGGGATAACCGGCCTGTTTATAGGTCGTATAACCCAAGGCACCCAGCATGAGCAACAAGATCCACAGAACAATCGGGGCAAGCCTATGTTTGCTAAAGCGTCCGAAGCGTATCGGTTTCTCTAGGCAGTGGTAACTAAGAACCGAAATGGCAACGGTAAGCAATGCAAGCACTACTTTTAATCCGACCGATGGCTCCATGCCATCAACAACCCGCACAACTGAAAGTAACGGCCAATGCCAAAGATAAAGCGGATAACTAATTAGCCCAACGTATACGATGTATCTATTCGATAGCAGCCAGCGGTTAACCATCGATGCTGGCCCAGCAGCAATGATCAACGTAGCTCCTATTACAGGCATAAGGGCATGAGCACCAGGAAAAACTGTTGCCTTGGAATAACCAAAAGCAGCAAGCAGAAGCAATCCAATTCCTCCGAATCCGCAGGCTTGTTTCAGCATATTGATCCGGCTTGCAGAATCTGTTTCCACAACGCGTAACCTAACCTCTAAATAAGCCAGAATCGCGCCTGCCAAAAGCTCCCAGAATCGACTTAAGGGGTGAAAATATGCCCACGCTCTCATGTCCTTGATATTCATTTCGCTAGCTATTAGCGTTGCCAAAAATATAATCCCAAGAATAAGCGGCACCTGACGCTTCAAGCGCAGCGCTAGAAATATGATGAAAGGAAACAGCAAATAAAACTGTTCTTCTAAACCAAGGGACCAGAGATTGAGCAAGGGCTTTAAATCTGCCGAGGTATCAAAATACCCCACCTCTCGCCAGAGTATCCAGTTTGAAATAAAGACAGCTGCGCCGCCGATATGCTTGCCCAGCGATGCAAATTCTTTAGGCAAAAATGCAAACCATGCAAATACCCAAAGAGCCGCCAGCATGAGTATCAACGAGGGGAAAATACGCTTGGCTCTATTTGCAAAGTACGTGGATAGCTTGAATTTCTTTGCTTCAATGCTGTGATAAACCGACCTGCCGATCAAATAGCCGGAAACCACAAAAAACACATCGACGCCGATGAAACCTCCGGACACCCAAACGCTGGCATAATGAAAAACAAACACTAAAAGAATCGCCAATCCTTTTAGGCCATCAATATCCGGACGATAGTTTGGACTCCCGCTTGGGATCCTGCAGGAGCTCATTCTTTACCTTTGGCAATTCGTGTATACAGTGCTTGCAGTTGCTGCGACATGGCAGCCCATGAAAGATGGGCTACGCAATGACGCGCGGTCTTGGCCGTAACTTCATCTGGCAGGCGGGTTACCTCCAGCAAGCGCATCAATTCTTTAGCCATCGCCGCCGGGTCTTGCGGCGAAACAACAGCGCCGGCCAACGGGCTGGCAATGAGCTCGGCCACACCACAGGTAGGACTAGTGAGGGTAGGCAAACCGCAAGCCAGAGCCTCTAGTGCCGCATTAGGGCACGGGTCGTACTGGGTAGGCAAAGCAAAGACATCTGCCGCGCCATACCAGGCAGCGACATCTTTCTGCGCCCCGGCGAAGACGACACGATCAGCAATCTTGAGTCGCACGGCCATCTGGCGATAACGGTCAATGTGTTTATCCGCACCCACCACCGCCAGCCAGGCACCGCTTTCGCGGAGTGCGGGCTGCGCCATGGCTTTCAGCAGGGGCGCGACACCTTTGCGCTGGTAACCACTCCCGACATAAAGGATGAGCGGCACTTCTTTTGGTATAGCGAATACATTTCTTGTAGACTCGCGGTTTTTAATGACGTTTTCGCGGCTAAATTTAAGTAGATCGACGCCGTTGTAAACCACATGGAGCTTTTCAGTAGCCACGCCGTATTCGGCCCGGATTTCATCGGCGACCATTTTTGAGTTGCAGATCACTGCCCGTAGATTGGCGTGCGCAAACATGGCTCGCTCGGCTTCTACGGTATAGGCATGATATGGATCATGTTTTTGCCACCAGTTGCCGATGGCAGATTGATCCACCTGACGATGGCGCAGCCAGGCGGCGTGAATGCCATCACCCGCTCTGAAAATATGACAGCCGGGAATACGCTCGTGCGCCTGAACCAGGTCAAAACGGTTTTCCCGAATAATCTGCCCAACAGCACTGGCAAAGCTGCGATCCCGGTTGACGCGGCCAAAGGGCAACGAGCGGTAGGCTGGATTAACGATTTCTACATGGCGATTGCCCGACGTGGGCGCTGCCTCATCCCAAGCACGCGTGAGCAGGGTGACATCCAGCCCACCACTCTGCCCCAGGGCAGTGAGCGCGCCTTCGACAAAACGCTCCGCGCCGCCAAAAGGGTTATAGCGTTGGCGGGCAATAGCGAGCTTCATGCGGATGACTATTAGTCGTTGCCAGATACTTGCGGGGCAGCCTTCATGACTTCTCGGTAGGCCTTAGGCAATGCCGGCGCGTTTTGTGGCAGCTGGGCAATGATGCACTGATAGGTTTTCATGCCGCGTGGACTTTCGTCATCAAAGTAACCGCTCATGTCCGCGATGTATTGCTCAGGCGTAATGGTGCCGTAAAGCAACATAGAGGCCTGATCCAGGAAATACTCCTGATAGCTGGCGTCAGCCGATTCACCCTGCGCTAACACCCAGACTTGGAAGCTATTGATGTACATGTTGCCGCAATTCTTGGCAACGCGATCCATATAGCTATCAAGATCTCTGCTAATACCTACTTGCATCAGATCCGGTGCACAGGCGGTGGTCATGAATGCGGTAGCCAACCCGGCAAGCAGTGCACGACCCGGAAGCTTGAACAATTTGGCTGGCATAATCGTCTCCATGAGAAACCTGTTAATTAGTGTCGCTATTCTATTCGGCATTGCGCCCGCTGTCTCTGCACAGGAAGATGCGACGTTATCGCGCTTTGTGCGCGCCCTGGCCGCAGTGGATATTCCAGCAGCCAACGTAAGCGTGATGTCGCAACCCCTGGAGAGCGGCAACAAAGGCTGGGCGCTCAACACCAATACCTTGCGACTTACAGCCTCAACGGCAAAGCTTTACACCACGTATGCCGCACTGGTGCGCCTGGGGCCAGCCACGACCCTTAAAACAGAGGTTTGGCAGAGCAATAACGACCTCATCCTTGTAGGTAGCGGCGACCCTTCACTCACGGTGGAGCGGCTTTCGAGTCTGTTGCGTCAATTACGTGCCCAGGGCATCCAGAACATTAACGGCAACATCGTGCTGGATCGTTCCCGCTTCGGGCCTGCGTCGTCTTTGCCTTTTGACCCGACGACTTTTGATGGCAAACCGATGCGGCCCTATAACGTGGGGCCAGATGCGCTGCTGCTGAACTTCCGTGCCATTCAGGTGGTGCTGACGCCACAAAATGGTGCCGTGCAGGCACGTCTGGATACACCCCTGGCCGGTGCTTCTGTCGATAACCAGTTGCAGCTGAGCGATGGGCCTTGTAGCGACTGGAAGGATGCCGTTCAAAGCTCGATTAGCGGCAACTTCCGTATTACTCTGAAGGGGAAATTCCCACGCTCGTGCACCCCACAAACGCTGCAGCTTGCTGCTCATGGCCCCGATCTGATAGGAGAATCCGGCGCTAATAAATATGCCGAGGCGCTGATTCGTGGCCTATGGCAAGAGATGGGCGGCAGCTGGAGCGGCAAAGCCGTCAGCGGCAGCAAGCCTGGCAGCGCGACGCTGCTGGCCAGCACTGAATCGCAACCCGTAGCGCAACTGGTGCGCGACATTAACAAGTACTCTAATAATGTGATGGCGCGGCAGCTGTTCCTGTTGCTGGCCGATGCACCCTCCACCCAGGCGGGTGCTGAGCAGGCTTTGCGCCAGACACTGGCCGCTCGCGGCGTACCTATGAAACATCTGGTGGTTGAGAACGGGTCCGGGTTATCTCGTAAAGAAGCCACCACCGCTGATGAAATGACCGGGTTACTCCGTGTGATCTGGAATGACCCGCGCATGCCGGAGTTACTGAGCTCACTACCGATTGGCGGTACCGACGGCACGCTGAAGAAGAACAAGAATAACGGTGGCGATGTTGGCCGCATTCGCCTGAAAACCGGCTCACTGGAAAACACCCGCGCCGCCGCCGGGTACGTGCAGGATAGCCGCGGCCACTGGCATACGCTGGTGGTGTTGATTCAGGATCCGAAGGCCACGGCTAATTACGGCGCGTTGCGTGAAGCCATTGATCAACTGAGCAACAGCCTAGCAAACCACTAAGGACTGGATCATTTCAAGATCTGGTCTGCAACCAACGCCATTCCGTTAATGGACAGATGGTCATCGTCCACATAGTAAGCCGTACCATTTCTTGCAGCAATACACCGGTTATCGTCACAGAAAAAATCCGCTGGATCGATTACATGTACGCCAGCCGGTAGTTCACTAATGTGCGACTTTAAGAAGGCTGTTCGCTGCTGCCACCATGCGGCAGGAACACCATCAATCTCCCCCGCCGGATCTTTGGATTTGAAAATCAAATGTTCCATTTCTGCCGGCAGTTCGGGCGCTTGCAATACCAAGTACACATTTTTGTGATGATCAATTAAGTAGGCCAACGTCTGAACATAAGAGCGCCAGACTGCAGTTCTTTCCTTTTCTGATACGGAGGCCGGCAGGTTCGGGTAAACGCCCTCGTGAGCGCCAGACAAGGCTGCATTTATCCGATAGGAAACAACGACGTTTTTAATATCATCGTTTTTTGCAATGTATTCCAGCGCATCCCGAGCCCACTCTGGACAGCGTTTTTTACCCGGTTCGACATTTCTTCCAAAACTGGGCGCGCATGAACTATAGGAAAAGTGCTTCAGCCTTTGTCCCGATTCCCGAAGTTTTTCAGAAAGCGCATAAGCTAGTTCCACTGCATGGCTATCGCCAAAAACAGCCCACGACAGACGTCCTTCCTGATATTCACAGGCATCAGCAGGCTCAATATATTTTTTGTCATCTGCGTGACACTTTTTAACAAACGGGCTTTCTTGCGCGGTCCGTAAAAGATCTACAAATTTCTCATCAAAACGTAATGCACGATATCCGTGAGACATGGCACCCCCCAGGCCAAACAATGCCAGAATAAGGCTCATGCTCACGCAGGTGATGAACAGGCCTCTGGTAGCAACACGTTGCCGGTCGCGGAACGGGCGCTCTATAAAGCGCCAGGTCAGATAGGCAAGGAACATTGTCAGCGCTACCAACCCCAACATGAGATTTGCACTAGGTGCCTCTACGGTGTAGAGGCGCACGAATGCAAATAGCGGCTGATGCCACAAATATGCGCTATAACTCAACAAACCGATACCCACCAACAGCCGATTCCCCAGCAATCTGCCAACTTGCGTTTGCTGACT
>ERZ1034363.1984-NODE-1984-length-10523-cov-4.225732_pt1 | contig 10523 bp, 13 predicted proteins | sample MGYA00520616_ERZ1034363 | MGnify/ENA primary metagenome ERZ1034363 (study PRJEB33736, sample SAMEA104284506) | Azolla filiculoides | biome: Urban; feature: Water surface; material: Ditch water | place: Netherlands | collected 2015-10-28 | depth 0-0.1 m ... | reverse complement strand
ATGCACAGCGATATGGATGCAATCTCAAAAGCAGCATCCCAAGGCGCAACTGAGAGAGAGTTGACGGCCATGCTTGGAGCAACGTTAAATAAATGTGTTGGGTGTCATAGTGCTTGGGAAATTAGAGCTGTTAAATAGCCGGATAGTGCGATTTTTTAAAGGCTAACTCTCGACGTGGTGATCAATAGCTGTAATTTTTATTGAAGTAAAAAAGACAGCCCCGATAATGAATAAAACAGAGAACTACCATCATGCATATCCTTGAACCCCTCTTTGAACAGAACCGGATCTGGTCCGAAAAAACTCAAACCGAGAATCCGGAATTCTTTAGCGACCTAGCCAAATTACAAAAACCAGAGTACCTTTGGATCGGCTGTTCAGATTCGCGCGTGCCGGCCAACCAGATCATGGGTCTGAAGCCGGGCGAGGTTTTCGTGCACCGTAATATCGCCAATGTGGTGGTACACAGCGATCTGAACTGCCTATCCGTTGTGCAATACGCCGTTCAAGTATTACGCGTAAAACACATCCTCGTTGTTGGCCACTATGGCTGCGGTGGCGTAAAAGCGGCGCTTGATGGCTTGCGCGTTGGTCTTGCCGATAATTGGCTGCGCCACATTCACGACGTCAAACAAAAGCATCAGGGCATTATCGATGCCGCAACCGAAACTGAACGTCATGACCGGCTCTGCGAACTTAACGTTATCGAACAGGTGCTTAACCTGGCTCAGTCAACAGTGGTTTACGAAGCTTGGGCACGAGGTCAGGAACTTTCCGTACACGGCCTAATTTACGGGCTTCAGGATGGCATTGTGAGCAACCTGAACATCTCCATCCACAGCCTCAATGCTATCTGCCCAGCCTACAATCACGCGCTGAGCAGCTTTAATAAAGAGGCCTAAGCGTTTGCGTCCAGCCAGCATGCGACGCACACTGCTTGAGCCACAACTGCTACGGCAACCACCTTGAGCCCATGAAGCGCACCACCAGGTATTTCTGCGTACTGGCTCGAGATGGATAAGGCAAAGACAATCAGAATTAGTGCTGAGGGCAGAGTGAACCCAGCCCAGGCTGCGAGTGCTCCTGTATAACCTCGTCGAGCAAGCCCCAGTGCAATGCCCACCTGACTACTGGCAGGCACAGGCAAGAACTGACAAAGGGCCACAAGATCTGCGTAGCTTCTTTCGCTCAACCAACGACGTTTTAGAACGAATTCTTCGCGGAAATATCCGAGATGGGCAATCGGCCCACCAAATGAAGTCATTCCAAGCCGCAAAAAAATCAAGAAGACTTTCCAAATAGAGTCAGTAGACTGAGTATCGGCTGTCATGTGAGCGTGTTTAATCTTCTTTAGGCTATTGCCATAGCAATGAAGCCGCAGCCTGCGGCTTCATTGAGTACCATTTCTGAAAACCCACATGGCAGTTGGGTCTGGTTGTTCAGTGATCAATATGAATCTTTCAAGATCAAAATTTTATCAGGCGAGTATTTCTGAAATATGATCGGCTTCTTCGTTTTCTTTATCAAAATATTGCCATTCAATAGTTAGTGCATTTCAGGCTTTGACCATACCGGTAATCCTCCCCTTTTTACGGGAACTCAGAACTGGCTTTAAGCTTCATAAGTTCGTAAAAGAAAAAAGCCAACCCCGAATGAAGTTGGCTTTCTTGTTTGGTGGGCCCCCCGAGAGTCGAACTCGGCACCAACGGATTTCAAGTGTTTTGTTTCATTGGAATTTTGAATAATCGTGTCCGTTACGCCACACCAAGCCTAAATCCAGCCTGATTTCAGTCGCCCAAATCCTAGTCTGAAAACACACTACTACTAACAAAACAGCGTTAGGACTAGTGATGAATAATCAGGAAGCACAGCAGCTAAGAGCGGATCTTGCCCAATTTACGGGCACAACTCATTACTATCAAATAGACCGTAAGACCTTGCTTACCGATGGTGTGTATCACCTATGTGAGCATGCGGGTGCTTACTGGCTAGTAACAGTATTTGCCAGCTATCTGCACGAGCTAGAGCTTAGTGAATGGTTTACTGTGCTTAAACTAGAAGTGGCGGGCACCAGGGCTAAAGTGACGATCAGTGATGGGAACGATAACGTCCTGGCTGTCCAGGAAATCGAGTACACGGACTTTCCACTCCCTAATCTGACCTTATATGGCTGCTGGGACAGCGAACACTGGGTTTTGATGCTGCCTAGTGAGTATTGAGACTACTAAGTTACTCGTTTGTTGGATTTTTTATCCAATCAGATATGAGTTTTGCTGTCTCAAGCTCGCTATTGATGAACCCATGCCAATGGTAGGTATCGCATACGTCACCCACTGGATCCGAGCCACCATTAACGATGTAGGCCCGTTTGTAGGGTGAGGACTTCAAGTATTCAGGGATTTTCTGTGCCTGGCTGGGGCTGCAGTAGTTACAGGCATCCTGTTCGTGATGAACCACCAGAACAGGAATCTTTAGATCCTCAATATTTTGAGTCGAAATAGCCCCTTGCTTCGTGTTGGTAATGCTGGATGTCAGGACAAGTCCCTGAACCTTTTTATCCCCAAGGGCGATAGCAACAGCAGTGCCTGATACTGACCCACGGCTCATACCAATAACCCAGACAGGCTTCTTATAGTTCTGAGCCGCATAATCAACGACATTCTCAAGCTCCTTCATATGCGTAGAGCTGACCCTGTAGTTGTACTCCATAACATCCATGTCCGAAGGTCTAAAGACTATGAGGACATTGAATTTCTGCTCGTAGAAATAGTCTCTAAGTCGAACAAGTGTGTTCTTGCTGGTCGGTTTGCCATCTGATGCTTTGCCAGTGCCCGAGTGACCGCCAGGGAGAATGATTAGCGTCGCAGTAGCATCTGGGCGGGTCATCTCATAGACCGGCTGGTAGGACTCACCCCGTCCCGTATCAATTTTTATGAAACCTTCAGCTGCATTACATGGCCCAGAAGCCAGCAGCATTAAAGTGACAACAAAACTTAAAAGATATCGGCACATGCTCAGCATTTAGCGGCGAGATTTAATGTGACTATCTTATACAGTAATCAGTATTAGAGGCTAACCTTGTTGAAGCTCTCGTGCCGACCGTTACAACTTTAGACGGTGGGGAATCAGAATCCCTTGTCGCTATGCCTGTCTCTCATACGAAAAATCAACCAAATCTGCAATTAAATACCGCTCTAGCGATCCTTTTGAGCGGTTTTGAGGAAATCAATGAGGTCGTTTTTGTCCTGTAGTTCTTGTTTTTCTCGCTTTGAAGGATTTTTGTTGATGGGGCTCAACATGCTTGTGGGTATCGGCTGAAGCCTTTTGGGCATCATGTTTTCTGATTGCTTGGGTTCCATTTCTATAGAAGCCGGCCTGGGTCCAATTGCTGTAGCTAATTTTGGCGCTTGAGGCTTGGGCTTTATAGCCGAACGAGGTATTGGCTTAGGATTAGGAAATGGCTTTGGTGCTGGAGGCGTGGGTATCTTTGGAGTTTTCGCGGGCGGCTTGCGGTTGTTTTTCACCGCCTTTACTACCGGACTTTTAGTTGGCTTTGCAGGTTGGATTGGTTGACCAAGAGCATTCAAGGTTGTGTTCATGATGAGACGAACAAGATTGATTTGCTCCTGGCTTGTGAGGATTTCGTTGATAAGCATGGGTTCTCCTTTTCATATATTTAGCGAGAACCCATGTCTTCTTCAAACTTCAGACGGTAGATGAACTAGATTGTTTTGGCCATACATACCTTTAAGTAGGTTAATCGCATCAGTAGGGCAAGATGCTTGCACTTGGGCTCTAACAATCATCCCATTTGGTGTTCGCACATAAGCTTCATAGGTTTTCATATGGATATCCTTGAATGGGTTACTTGCTAAAACCTTTGCGAACGCTTTCGCTGGCCGCATCAATCTGACTGTCCAGCTCACCTGCTTGAATAGCAGCTTTAAGTGTTGTTAAGGTTGTAACTAGTTCTTGTTTGTTAAAAAGCTCAATGGCTGTTTTTCCTTTAGCAATCTCAATAACCTTTGAGCCGTAGCGTAATGCAACGCATGTATTACCGCTCTCACTAGTAAACCACCAAGGCTTAATACGTTTAGGAACTTCTATAGTCCGTACGTTGCCTTCAGCATCCTTTAGCTTTTTGTATTTGGTTGGAGCGTAGTGCGTACCTGCTTGTTCAGCCTCTGCTAGCTTTAGTTGTTCCCAAAGCTTGGCTAGTACTTTGTTCCGGCGCTGAACAACAGCAGGGAGGGAGGCTGGTTTTTTAACAGCAACAAGTTTTAGGGCGTTGAGTGTGCTCATTTGTTTCTCCTTTAAGTGAATGGGCACATACAACAATATGATCAGAGATTAGGTCTGGACAACCGAAATCTTGGCAAATCATAGTCAAATCTAAGATAACCAGAAAAATGCTGGCTAACTCAGGGTTTGTATAAATAACTGCATAAGTGAGCCAAAGGTTGGCACGCCGATAACTATAGTGCTGCTGAACCCGTTCTGAAGTGAGACGGTAGGCAATCGAATACTCACTGTTCGCCTCATTGCACTACCCAGCTGATGGCTGGATGCCTAAACGTAGCCCCTATGCGGCAATACCGTTTGCAATGTTGAAATGGTTGGTAGCACAGCAATGTGTGAATATAGGCACGTACATTTGTATAGGCTGAAAGTGAGTGGGAACGCCATTGAAATAACCCCACATGTCCCCTGGTGCTATTGATACAGCACAGGGATTACAGCGTCATAGGCTCGCACGTAAAAGGTGATCGCAAAACCTACCTAATCTTGCTCAAGCAAGTTGTGTTGTATCAATTGTCAAAACCTCAGTAAAGGTTTTAGAGCTATGCCCTTTAACAGGGCATGGCTTGTGCTTCCTAGTAAAGGATCAGTTCTAAGAAGAAAGAAATGTGATGAGCGATAGCGAAGAACGGGCGAAAGTAGTTCGCCCCTAAGTGCTATGGATACAGTTGAGTTGTCACATCTCCGCTTATCTTAAAGTTATCGCTGTATTCAGATAGCGTCAGCCCATCGTAGGTTATGCCAGTAATCAGATCGATACCTGGTTTTATTGTAGTCTGAGTAAAACGCAGCTTATTAGGGTCGAATGAATCACCAACTTCAACCAGCTCATCTATCAGGACACCAGACATTTCAGCCTGCCATATGAGGAATTTACTTCTTGGATACTTAACTTCTTCCATGTCCAAGATGTTATCTGTCGCCGTATCAACAACATCATCAGCAAAATCCCAGATATCACCTTCAAATTTGAAGCTACCTCTTTTTCCTTTAACTGGTGAGATTTGCAATGCATCTCTTTGGAGAAAAATGCCAGAGGTGCTGTATAAGTCAGAATAATCCCTGTAGTCACCTGTTAGCTGTGCTTTTTGAGGGATTTCAAGGTCGTCGTCACCTTCGCCGGTAATAAATCCGGTTAAGAAGTCTTCATGATCCTCGTCGTTCCAAAAATCATATTGAGCTTTGGAAATCTTACCGATGCCAATTTCTGCACCGCTTCCGCTTAATCGTATCCGGTAAAGCATATTTTGCCCTCGAGAAAGTGCCATTTTGTGGCAAGTTAACAACAATCTATATGTATTTTGCTTTTTTATCAAAACCACAAGAAATGCAACTTTCCTGTAGTTCTGTTGCAACTGCTTGAAATCGAATAAGAATGTTTTGGTCAAAATTCTGGATGATTTCGGTTGCCCAAACCAAACTTCAGAAAATAAGCTGTAGCTGACTAAATATGCGTTTAGGAGCTACAGCATGTCACAAGCCAAAACCTTTACTAGCAGCGAACTAGAGCAAGTCCTTCGCTTCGCACAAACAACTAAACACTCAGCACGTAACCGAGCTTTGGTACTAATTACCCACTGGGCAGGGCTACGTGTTGGAGAAGTGGCTGCACTCAGATTGTGCGACGTATGCGACGATGCGCTACAAGTGAAGTCCGAAATCCGCTTATTGCCCGAGCAAACCAAGGGACAACATGCCCGAACTGTGTTTGTTAACGAAAAGCTGCGGAACGAGCTGCAAGCATATGCGTCTACGATTCGCGTAAGGAGCCCACAGCAAGCTTTCTTCTTCACCCAGAAGCATAAGACACGTGGTTTTACTGCAAACACGCTTACGCAGCACTTTAAAGCGATGTATGTAGCCAGCGGGATTCATGGCGCTACAAGCCATAGCGGGCGCCGAAGCTTTATTACCAACCTAGCAGCCAAAGGAATCGGCGTTCGGGTACTGATGAGCTTAGCTGGGCACCGCAATATCTCAACAACCCAAGCCTATATCGACGTCAACGACGACATGAAGCGCAGGGCTGTTGAGCTGGCTTGTTAAGCTTTCTTTAGCTTAGGGCGTGAGATTCGCATACGTCTGTAGATATCAGGATAGTCAAACGCAGGAAGCTCAATAGGGTCATCGCTAGGGAATTTACCTCGAGCAGCATTCTCACAGATGAAATGCGCCTTCTTGAGTGCTCGGCTAGTCAAAATAGCCATCTTGATTCGCTGGTCGGCAGTCTTAGTGGTATTGCGCTTGGCGTTGATATCTAGCCCCTCGGCATTTTTAGGGCTGACATTGCACCGAACCCCCAGCTGCCAAAGTGTTTGTTCTGGTTTTTGAGCCTTTCCCCAGAGCAGGTGGATAGCGCGAAACAAAGGCGCAGACCTTAGGCGTTCTGCTGCTAGTGGCCTGCTCGACTTTTTTGCTTTAACAGGTACCGGCACCTTGGCCCTATCTATCCACAGTGATATCTGACGCATCACATAGCGCTTATTCATGCCTAACGGAACCGCTAAGATTAAAGCAGGCGCATTGCCTTCTGGCGGCCGCAGCTTCTGAAAGTAGTGTTCTAGCGCCCGTGTAAATCCAGGTTCGAAAGTTTCACCTTGCTCGACATTAGCGATTTGACGTACTTGGGGCTTGTCGAATTCGGTGCCATACAAATAGATGCCGACGCGCTGCCACCAATCTTCAAATTCCAAGCTACCAACATTGCCGTACTCGTCATAGGTCTTGAGTACCTGCTCAAAGTCGTCTGGTAGCTGTGCATGCTCAGCTTTGGATAGTTCGCCATTGCGGTACTTGCGGGCCAGCTCATAACTAGGACTTAGCCTAAGGAACTCAATCATCAGGCGTACATAGCCCTTGATCCCTCGGGTAGACCACTCTTTCATGTGCCGACCAGGGAGCTTGGAGGCGGGTTTTTTGCTGTTTTGCATGCATAAATGTTAACACTTAAGGCCTGCAGAAAACTGGCAATTCAAGCAAAAGGCTAATAATGAGACTCTTCGGATACAGCAACTTCGCTGGAAACGAAAGGGTGACGAAATGTGTGAGAACAACTTAATCATCACTAAATCTTTGATTGCTCAAGCTAACGATTTGGCAAATGAGCACGAGAAATTAGACATGCATATGGCAGTTGGTCGTCAGATGCTTTATGACTTACTTGCAAAGATTTACGCATTGTCTGTTCAGCTTGAAGCAAGCATAGATCGCGAGTTTTTTGTTCGTAGGATGAAAGATGAGTTAGCAAGTAAGTGGGGTATTAAAACTCAGGAAAACACGAGTGATACAACCGCTTTGGTGCGTTACATCACAAGAGCAGACAGAAAAACGGCCCATGTCTATTCGCGGGCAATTGAAGCTGCAAAAGTTAAACAGGTTAAAGAATCCTCTTTCACTGGATTTGTAGAGCGTCAGGGTGGTATCGAACGAATTCGTTCAGAAAGTGTGGCGGTAAAAACAGCCGGTGTAGTGGATCCAGAAGTTGAACTTGCCCAAGAGCAGCGCGAACTCACTAGGAGTTATTTGAATGCACGGCGTGAATGCCCATACAGTAGCTTCAAAATCTCTAAGAAGACAAATGATCTAAGCACTCCACAAAACCTGAATTTCTTTGTTTGTTCTGAAAAGGATGGGCGTTATTACGTTTTAGCGCAACTTTCAGTATCAGATGATGTCTCGAATAAATTGATTCAAGATTTTGCTGAAAATATGTGCGCTGACATACAGAGTTCACGTAAAAATATTTCTGAATTCACAAGAAAAGCTTCCAAGAAACGTGGTCAGGCAACTCTAAAGAGTTTGATACGGAAGTTGCCTTCACTGAAAGGCTCTGTGTCCAAGGGAAGTGGCAAAAGGGAAGCCCTCTTAATCAATCCGCACGAAGACATTGCTTAATAAAAGGTGAACAACATGAAAAGCACAATGAACTTTATTACTGCTACTTCTACAAAAGCTTCAGGCATCTCGTATGAGCATGAAAACTTTTCAGATTTAGAGCAGCGTTATGCGAGCGCAGAGTCTTATATCGAGAAAATGAGTAAAGGCAGCATCCGTAGTCTTATCATCAACGGTCCTCCGGGGGTAGGTAAAACATATTCGGTAGAGGCATATCTGAAGAAATATGCATCAGGCAAATACAAGCTGGTAGCAGGGCATATGACAGCGCTGAGCTTGTATGGGAATCTGTATCACTATCGTGACGCTGGCAACGTATTGGTTTTGGATGACATTGACTCAGTACTTGGGAAAATTGAAGGCGTAAATATTCTCAAGGCTGCAATGGATACAAAGCCTAGTCGTCGAATTAATTGGGAAAGTTCATCGGCGATGTTAAGTAAGCTGAATCTGCCTTCTGGGTTTGATTTTAAGGGTAGCGTCATCCTTATCTCAAATATTGGGTTCGGCAGTAGTGCAGGAAAGATTGGTGCTCATCTGGACGCGCTAAAGGATCGGAGTTTTAGTCTCTCAATTGCAAATGGCTCTCGCGAAAGCTTGTTTAAGCAAGTTTGCTTCATGGTTATGAAGAAAGACTTGCTTCGTGAGTTCGGACTATCGAAAGAGCAAAAATTAGAGATATTGGATTACATCGAAAGCAATATAGATCTTTTGACTAAAGTCAGTCTTCGCGCAGCTATCAAGCTGGCTCAGTTGGTGAAAGAAGCACCAGATAACTGGCGTCAAATGGCTAACAACGGTCTGTTAGATCAGTTTGCTTAAGGAGTGAATCGTGGAACTGCTTATTGATGAAAAAGTTAAGTTGTTTAATGGCGCCGAAATTCCTTGGGAGATTTTTGCTCGATGGAGCGCTCACAAACAAATGATGAACCTTACCCCTACTTCAGAAGACATCACTTATACGCCATCGCATTGCGAAAAGATGCGAAAAATCGTCAAAGCACAGTATGAAAATGGAACCCGCCCCAAGCCAGGTAACTTTGGCGTTTCAAATGGACAGGCCAAGCCAATAGTCACTCCAGCGGCAACCTTTTCTTCGCTTCGAGAAGCTTCTGATCATTATAAAGTTAGAGGCGTAACTCTTAGAAAATGGATGGTGGAGAACCCAACTGAGTTTTATTGGGCAAACCCACGGGAAGATGATGCTGTTGTCACAAGGCGCAAGAAAGGGGTTGCTGTTAAGACACCCGATGGGATCTTTAAGAGCATCAAGGCAGCTGCGCGGCACTTTAATGTGAGCGAACGCACTATAAAAACTTGGGTACGAGGAATGCGATCAGATGAGTTCTCATACGTCGAGTGAACTATCTGATGCTTGTAAGGTCTTTAGCTGACTATCTTTGCCAGCGTCAGCAGTTTATCTACTTCCCTAAGTCAACCCGCTGTTGGTTTCTTTTGCTTTTTTTTGGCTTTTTTGCTCTTGTAGACATCATCTACGACAGAGCTGCTGGCAATTAGTTTGCGTGTTTCTTGCCCTTGGAGCTGGTCGATGGCTTGAAGAACCTTCAGGTGGCTATAGTGCTTCTCAATCATTCCTACGCTGGTGCCCATCTGCTTGGCTAGTGTGTGGATAGGTACTTTGTCATGGGTAAGTGCCAATGTGGCATAGGTGTGGCGGAGGCTGTAAAAAACACGCTTCTGGTCAGTTTTAGGGTCAATCAGCAGGTTATGGTCTGCTAGGAAAGTTTCCAGCATCTTCTGGAAGCTCTCGCTGACATCAAGCTTTTCCTCTTTGGTTCTAAAAACATAATCGTCGTTTTTGGGAGTAGTTAGCTTCTTAAAGGGATCAGCAACAGAGTCTTTGATGCCATAGTTCCTTCGGGCTACGCGTTCTAAGACCTTAACGGATGGCTGCCGCCCAATAATCTGTCTGGTGCCTGTTTTTCCTGACACAGTCATTTCGACACTTCGATTCAGGTTATGAAGCACAATTTCTTCAGGTTCTTCCCCGTCATCTCCTGCCATAACCCCTGTGTGCTTGCTTTGCGGATTTAGTAGGAACTTAATTTGCTTCCACTTTAGATTTAATAGCTCAACGCCTGGGCGGGCGCCAGTGTCTACGAGCATTTCAACGTAATCACGCATTAATTCACGACGCTCATAGCTCTCGGGCGTCCGAGCTGCCTTTATCCATGCGTCAAAGTTGCCTAGTACGGCTTGCAGCTCTTTGAGTTCAAAGGCCGGGCGCCTATCGCTGCCGCCACCAGCTTTGGTTTCTAATTTAGGCCTATTGGCATCAGTTAGCAGCCCACGAATGACTGCTTCATCAA
>ERZ1034363.1983-NODE-1983-length-10529-cov-2.156047_pt1 | contig 10529 bp, 15 predicted proteins | sample MGYA00520616_ERZ1034363 | MGnify/ENA primary metagenome ERZ1034363 (study PRJEB33736, sample SAMEA104284506) | Azolla filiculoides | biome: Urban; feature: Water surface; material: Ditch water | place: Netherlands | collected 2015-10-28 | depth 0-0.1 m ... | reverse complement strand
AGCGTTATTCATGGTAATGCGACCCATGCTCTTATTCAGAGTCACGCCTGTGGTCTTGCTTGTGGCTTGGGTTACTGTGCCTTGAGCCGCTGCGGTATATCCAACCTCTGATGAAGCATAAACATTTGTGCCTGTTACAGCCGCAGGGGTTGTGCCGCCAATGACTGAATTGTCAATGGTTGCGCCTGTAATTGTGTCGTTAGACAAGGGAGGGCTGAAGTAAGCCCCGCCTGGCCCAACCAAACCCACGCAAACACCCGCTGAATTGAACTCAGCTTGCACAGGAACAAGATTTGTAGAAGATGTATATGCAACAGAATTAGTGCTTGACATGGGTTTTTTCCTTTAGCTTTGATCGCCAACGGGGGTCACATAAACGATTGATGGGCCTGCGCCTGAACCAATCATGCGAACGTAATAAGGACTTGCCAAGACAATTGGAACTGTCATAGAAGCAGGCAACTCAATGTTTGCTGTTGTTGAACCGCTTTCTGGCTAGACAGCCGCAGCCACGTTAGCATCGCCAAGGCTCACAGCAACATAGGTAGCACCCGTGTTGATGAAAGAGGCATAGTTAACTTGATCGTTGGTGCTTGCAGTAATCAGCGTTGCGGCAGTAGAAGTCGCACCCACCGAAATGGCGGTTGTTACTCCTACGGGACGTAATACTGTGGTGTTAGACATGATTAAACAGCGTTTGAATCAAGGGGCAAATACTCAGGACGATGCACAACTACGGTGTAATCACCCGCAGCGGCACTAGCGCTTGAGCCTGTTGCATTTGTAAACTGAACAATCAAAGTGTTTGCGGCTGAAACGTAAGCATTGGCAATGCCAACACCAGTTGTTTGAGCAGCGGGCAAAGTCACTTGAACTGCGTCACCGACATTGAGTCCCGCAACAGTAACAGTCTTAGATGCGCCAGAAGTGGCAACGGTTGTGGCTGTGAAAGTCACACCCATAACGAATGCGTTGGAGATGTTTCCACGCGAAATTGTCGTTTGGAGAGCCATGTTAATTCCTTTAGAGAATGATTAAATTGTAACGCCAAATAAAGAAAAAGCCACCCCTTTTAAGAGTGGCTCTTTCTCGCTTCACATCAGGGTTTAAGAGTAAACGCTGAGATCGTAGCCATAGACATAAACGTCCATTGTGACAGTACCCGCTTGAACAGCGCTAACGTTCACATACAGATTTTGGGCTGATTGTGTGTTAGTTGTTGCAACGGTACGCTGTGACACAACGGCTGCACTTGTCAAGGCTGACAAAGCGGCATCAGCAACAATGGCTGTACCGCCTGCGCTTGGGGCTGTAAACAGACCCGCCTCGGCACTTGTCAATGACGCTGATGCGTTGGTGAAAATCACATTGCTAACAGAGTAGTTTGTGGAGTTGTTGATTTGAATGACGGCTTCGTCACCCAATGCACTTACGCTCACGCCAGTAGCAACACCCAACAAGCGGATTGCTTGGTTAGATGCCAAATTACTTGGGTGAATCGTTGTGGTACTTGCTGGGCCTGGATTGCTCATGATAATTTCCTTAAATTTAGTTTAGAACGGGAGGGTGTTTAGCCCTCCCTAGACCATTAGGCTGCCACTCGGCAAGCCAATTCAGGGTACAGCGGGGCCCAACCGTACAGAACGTCCAAACGTGTAGGAATGGAGTCATTGTTAATGGTGTACTGACGCACAACACGCATTGACAAACCAATTTCCTTATCGCTTGCACGACCCGCAAAATGCACACCTTCAGGCAATTCCAAATCGGCTACTGCCAATGTGAAAGCATTGCGGTGCATGATGATGTTTTGTGGGGAAACAGTACCAGTCTTGTTGAAGAAACTCACAGCCGCAGTAGATGAAGTTGTGGGGATCGACACGTTTTGGAACTGGCCTGCGGTGATAACAGCGGGGCTGACCACAACAGACAATGTGCCATCAGTACCAGTCACAGCAGTTTTCACAACAAAGTTGCGCAACTTGTTAGTGCCATAGGCTTGACGGTTCTGGGGGTTGACAGCGTAAACGCCTGCGATTTGGAATGTATCGCCTGCATTCAACGCAACAGTACCAGTTGCAGTCAAAGTGATGGTGCTAGAAGAAGCCCAACCAGAAGTCAGGAAACCAGAAGCGGTTGTGGTGTTGACAGTAGCAGTACCCGCAAATGAGCCAAAAGTTTGGCTTACAACGTTCTGATCCATCTTCCAGTTCATGCCCGCAGAGTCACGGCCCATCAAACCTTTACGGTATTGCTCGCCAATGGCTTCTTGTGGAACAAACAAACCCTTCAAGCTGTCAACAATAGTTGCGCTTGTGAAAGGCTCAACGATACATGATCTACGACCGTCACGGGGTGCGCCTTCAGAGTCAAGGTAAGCGCCCGCTGTCAGATATGTGATCAGACCAGTTGGGGGTGTGCCTGCTGTACCAACGATGTTGGCGGTTTGCAGGGTAGCCATAGACATACCATCACGGTCAATCTTGTTGGCGATTGCTGCGATTGCGGGCTTCAACACACGGTCAGAGAACATATCCAAGGACAAAGCCAAGTCTTGTGTTGTGAATTGTGTGTCAACGTGAAACTGTGTGGACAAAGTAACGGGAACAGAAGTTTCGTTAAAGTCCTCAACGTTCAACGCAGGGCCAGTTGTACCGATGAAACGGCCTGGCTTACGAACGTTAACTGTGTTACCAATCTTAGCGCCTACAACAGCGAATTGGTCATCATAGTTACGGTCAACTTCCGATGTGAAAGTCAGTTCATTCTCTAAGACCATCAACGCTTCGTTAGTGATCTTGCTAATCGTCAATAAATTGTTTGACATTTTTAATTACTCCAAAAAGATTAGGTTTACCGAATTTTTCCCGATTTGCGTGCGGCTTTCCAAGCCTGATATGAACCATGAAATTCGCCATTAGCGGAAATCGGCACATCAGCCTTGCCTTGCCCACCACGAATCGGTTGAATCGGTGTTGGTGCTTTACTTCTTACAACAGGGGCTGTCTGCTTAGTTTCAGGCGTTGCCTCAAACCTTGCTTCTAGTTTCCCAATCTCTCTAAGCGCTGCATTTGGACTTAACCCTGCGATTTTCTTGGCTAGGTCATTGTTTTCAGCTAAGTGATACAGGATTTTTGGGCCAACATCACTCTCTAAAATTGCATCACGAACTGCGTTGTTAACAACTACATCACTTGATGCGACCATGTCATCAAAATCGGGCATTTCCGCTTTAGCCGCTTGAACCTTTTGCGCCCAAGATTGGATAATCTTTTGTTGCGCTTCTTGCTCTCTAGCCATCGCTACTTGCCTGTCACGCTCTGCTAGTGCTTTTTCTGTCGAATACTCGGCTAGAGCCTTCGCATACTCAAACGCATCGCTGAACTGACTTGGTTGTGGCTCTTGATCAATGTTGACCGCCTGTTGTTCAGGTTGTCTATTTTGCTCTAGTGCCGCCAAACGCTGTTCTAAATCTAACCTTGCTTGGCGTTCCCGCTGTGCTTCTTGCCTAGCTTCTTCACGTTGCTTAGTTATCTCTGAGAACCGCTTTTCAAGTTTAGGATTTTGCTTACGCTCACCCTCTTGGTTTGCTTCCTTTTCTGCCTCTTTCGGTTCACTCTGTTCTTCTTCAGCTACTGGCTCGGCTTCTTCAACCGCCACAGGCTCTGAATTTGATTCAGCTAAACCTAATCTGTTTGCATAAAATTCTGCTGCATTCTCGCTAGTCAATACTTGACCCGCTTCTTTTTCGGACATACGTTTCCCAACGATTTAACCCCATGTGCCTCACGGGTAAGGTTGTAGTTAATCTACCACAAAATCTTTTCAAATTCAAATAGCACGTTCTGTTGCCTCGGCATTGGCATCATTTAATGCGCCTCTGTCCATTTGAGCCAACACAAGGGCAATTTGCTGTTTCATGCGTTCAATCTCAAGTTTTGTCTGAGAATTGATAACTGTATCGTGTGCTTGACCTTCAACACGCATTTGCATCTCAGCACGGTCACTTTGCTCACGAATCTCAGCCTCATTCGCTCTGCCTGTTTCTTTCATCAGGGTGCGCTTGGTTTCTGAGTCTTGACGCAGTTGCTCAACATCCATGCGGTTCTTCAAGAGCAAATCTTTCGCTTGAAGCGCTTGTGTGAGTTCTTGAATCTGCTTCTGTGACATAGCCAATTGCATTTGCACTTGGGGAGGCACTTTGGATTTATCGTCAATCTGAGCCATTGGGTTAGAGGCGGCAAGACGGTCAGCGATGATGTCAGCGCCAGGCCAATCCATGTTGCGGAACACCAAGTCACCCGCCACACCCATCAACTCAGGGGCGGCAGACAGCAATGGAAGCATATTGTCCACAGCCTCTTGGCGCTTGCTGTTGTAGCCAGGCCCTGTTTCCATCACCACATCGTATTGACCAACACTAATGTCGTTCAGCACACGACCCACAGAATCCCGTTGGTTGATCGTCAACAGTTCAGGCTTGCCATCATCACCAATGATTCGCATGACACGCTCTGTGTCGTAAATCTTGGGGATCAAATCAAGGCAAATCTTGCCAATGTGGGCAATTGAACGGGTCAAATTGTCGTAATAGTCAAAGTTTGTAAGGTCAACTTGTTGTTGCTGACCGTTGATTGCTTTACCTGAGATATTGCCTTGACCAAGCTGTGCAGGGTCAAAAATGCCCATGATGGCTTTAATATCATCATTCACACCCGCTGCTGCCGCCATAACGCCTGTTGGAGGCGGCTCTGGTTGCATACGAATTGGAGGAGGCGCAGGGCGACCATCAATGTCGGTCTGTTTGTAGCGCAAGACAGGGAATGACTTGATGTTGGCGTTTGCCCAATCGCTTTCATGACCTTCGTCTTGGCCTTCAGCAAGAATCCACTTGGCTTTAGGCGCTAATGCAACGCTTTCGGTGATGGAAGTCTGCCAAAAGTTATACATACGCTGTGGGTCTTTGGCATAACGAATCATGCCAAACTTCTTGCGCTTGTCACCAATGACGATGTGGCGACCGTAAACAGGCACGATTGGGATGTATTTGCCCGCCCAATCACGTTCCTCAAGAATCTCAACCGCTGTCATCTTGCAGTATTTGATTGTTTTCTTGAATGAGTCACGTTGGTCAATGACCTCAATGCCATAAGCGGCAAGGCGGTTAAAGAAGTCTTTGTCATCAGCAAATGTCGCTGTGCCATCGCTTAACAAGTACAGCTTTGCCTTTTCCCTGACTGTGTAGTAATACTCAGCAAGGCGAATGTCCTCTTTGGTGATCCACTCGGACTGTGAGTCGCCAGTTCCACGTTGGGTGAAACTTGTGCCACCGTCATCAGCGTCTGGGTACAGCTTGCGGAATTCGCTCTTGAGCATCATTGTTGTAATCAAACAACGGTCAGCGTCAGAGCCATCAGGCGCTACTGAATTGGGGTCAAAGTAAACGGTGAAAGGGTTGTCGATCGGGTCAATGTAAATTTCCTGATCAAACGAATCCTCAGACACATAGTCTGTGCGAACACGCATGAAGCCCCAACCCATGCGAACAGCGTATTCAAATGCGTTGTCATAAGCATGGTCAGCGTTGGAATTGACCTCAATGTGGCGAATAATGCCTTGAATGGTCTGTGCGTCAACCATGTCATCATGGGTGTTTGTCGCATGGACTTTGATTCGGGGACGCTGTTGTCGCTGTTGATTGGCAACTTGGCGGCAATAGTTGTCCACCTTGTTTACCGTAATGACAGGGCGTGATTCCAGATTGCGTGAGTTTTGCAGTTCAACAGGCCATTGATCACCGCCACCGAATTTCAAATCCTCAAGCGCTTCTTGACGATTCATTGTGTCTGCATCGTTTGCAAACTTTAGGAAGTCAATTGCTTCTTGAATTCGTGAGTCGTAATCATCAGCCATGATGTTGCCCTAAGTGATTTGAAGCCATTTTAACTCATCCATGAGTGTTGGCTACCATAATTTAAGTTTAGCCTTGGCCTTCTAGCCTGTCTTGGCTCATTGACCATCAGACCGATGTATCTAAACGCATCAGCACCATGTGAATATTGGTCATGGAGTGGCGTTCTACTAAATTGCTTTGTGTCTGGGTCAACATCGTAACGGTAATGGCGTAGGCATTGCAAGCCCTCATGACAATTCTCACGGTCAAACCAACAGTTCACAAAGATCGTTCTAGCCGCATTGATTGAGTCCAAAATAGGCGTTTTAGGGATGATCTTGGTTTTGTAGCCCGCAGCCCTGACGATTTCCTCAATGCTTCTGCCGTTGCCCGCTAGTGTCTTGTTCTCAGCGTCATGGGGAAGCCATAGCGTGTCGTACATATAGCCAAACGTCTGCATCTTGGCTAGGTAATCGCTCATGGTTTGCTGATTGCCCTCAATGTAGCGAATCAGGCGGGTTTCCATGCCTATGAACTGTAAGAACCAAATTGCTGTGGCATCAGACCAACCAAGGTCAAAAATGGCGTGTACGGGCTTTGTAGGGTCATAGTTGACCTTTGTGATGCGCCCATCCAACTCAGCCATTTGCATTTCTTTGGCAAAGATAGCGCCATCCACAGTCTGTCTGCACAAACCTTCCCAAACCACGTTATAGGCTTGCGGGTCACGGGCTTTGAGCTGGTCTTTCTCAAGTCTGAGCGTGTCAGGAAACCAAGGGTTGTCTGACCAGTTGATTTTGACCACCAAGCAGTCATCAGGCGGATGAAGCACAAACCGCTGGTAAGTTTCGTCAGATTCCAACTCAGGGTTGAACGTAATCCAAATCTCTGACTTTTCCTTACGAATGGTAGGAATCAGTACATTCCATGACATTCGGCTTGTGGTCTGCGCTTCCTCAACCCAACAAATGTCCACACCCTCATAAGACTTGACGTTAGCCACATTGTTCTTGAGGCCAACAAAACTGAACTCAGAGCCGTTTTTGCCCTTGATGTTGGTTTGGGTTATCTCATAGAACGATGTAAGCCCCAAAGCCTCAATTTGGTCACACAACAGCTTGTGGACTGAATCCTTGATAGATGTCTGAAACTCACGGGCGCACAGTATTCGTAATTGGTTTTGCGCTGCCTTGATCAACAATGCTCTAGCAACGCCCCAAGACTTAGCCCCACCCCGTCCACCGTAGAGGACTTTGTAGCGTGATGGCTTGAACAGGCACTCTAGCTTGAGTGGAAATTCTGCTTTGGCTATTGCTTGGGTGATTTCAGACATTTATTCCTTTAATAAAGATGAAGATTGGATGACCCCCTCAAGTTTCCTTAAAGGCCAACCCCCATCTTTATTAACTCTCACTTGGCTTCACAAATGAAACTTGAATGCCCGACAGCAACGGTGCGCCATCAGCCCCTGTAATCTCAGTCTTTGTGCTTTCACGGTACTTCTTTGGGAATCGTGCCGCCATAGACCGTGACCACAATGTTGCGTTCAATCGGTCACTTTCTTTGTTCTCAACCATGTAGGCTGCGGCTTGTTCTTCCCACCATGCTTGCTCATAAGTCTTGGCATCGTCCAAGGCGTGCAAAAATTCCTCATGACTATCACGCCATGAATACATTGTGCGTAAGGAAACGTTAAGGTTTGCGGCTATTTGCTCTACGCTTTTACCGATTCTGCCCAATGCAACCACTTCCTCACAATATTTTGGATCATAGAGGGATGGGCGACCAACAGGGCGTTTTTCGGTTGTTTCAGTCATTTATTAAAGTCTTGTGTTTTGTAATAACCTTGACGATTTAAATAAAGTAAATCGCTTAAAGGCGTATCGTAGCCATAACCACCTTTTTGTGGCGTGTATTCATTAGGAAAGTTTTGAAGTCGCTGTTCAGGCGTTAAATCTTGCCTTGCTTGAACTTGTCTTGCTTCTACTTCACCACCTAAACGTTTGTACATTTGGCTTGGGGTGTAAGGAGTGGTTTTTTTGTCCAATCCATACATTTTGACCATTTGTTCAGCTTGAGTCCTTGCGTCTGTGCCTTTGCTGTAAGCGGGCCAACTTGCTTGAAATCTTGCTTCCTCATGTGGCAACCAACTTATAGCACCAGATTTATCGTAATGGTCAATCAATGCAGATTGAGCATTTTGATACCAGTCAGAATTGTTTTTGGGATTTATTCCCATTCTTTCAGCTTGTTGTTCTACTTCTTTGCGCCAATTTAAAATGTCCCTTGCTCTAGTTGCAGCATCTTGCTTTGTAAAATCTTGCGCTGAACCACCAACAGCCCAATTTTCAACTTCTTGAATAGGGTGTTGCAATTCATGAAGCATTACATCTTTAGCGTCTTTGCTTGAAAGATTTGGGTGCATTTCAAGCCATCCCTTACCTTCTTCTGGTATTGCCATGCGACCATGAGCATTGCTGTTCTCTGGCAAAAACCTAACTTCAATGTCTTTTAGTTCTGGAAAACGCTCATAAAGTTCAGGATGATGGAATATGTCGCCAACAGTAACTGGCTCGGCTGTTTTGTCCTTACCTAACGCTGTCATGCGTTTGTTTACGGTTTCCTCAAATGTGCCAGTACCTTTAAGAAAAGCAGATTTGTCGTTTAATTCTTGTCGCCATTGATTGTCCGCAATACCACGATGAACCCCAAGTTCTTGGTGAATTTCTTTTGGACTAATTCCTTTTTTTTCAAGCATTGCGGCTTTGAATGCAATATCTTTAGCGGCAGGGACAAAAATGCCACCAAAGTTGTAAGCCTCTGCCATTTGTTTGGCTATTTGTTTAGTTTTAGGCCCATAACTTATGCCTTCTTCTTCAGTCGCCTGATATAACTGATCTTTGGCAGCTTTAGCTTTGTCAACAGCATTACCCGCCATTTGTTGCAACCCAAGCACAGGATTGCGAATGAAATCAGACCCTCTGCGTTTAGTAGAGTCAATTAAGTTATAAATGTCGGCTAGTGTTGGCATAGTGCCAATAATTTAATCGTTTTCTGTTGGTTTTTCAACCAATAGTTGCTTAAGCCACGCTTCGTTTTCGGCAATAGCGCCTGAAATGGCGTGAAAATTAGCCAACATTTGTTCTTTTTGCTTCTCTAGTTCAGCAATTCGGGCTTTTAGTTGTTCTTTCATTCTTCCTCCATCACAAAGCAAACATCTTGCCAACTCATTTTGAGTAAGCGTTCGTCATTGTGCTTGATTTCCTCAAACTTCAAATATTCGTCTTTGTAGTCTTTGTGGAACGTACCAAATGCGATACGGTCACCAACGTTCAGACCTTCAGCCTCTGCGTCTGGGCCTACTGCCACCACGATGCCACGGCTGTCAGCTTCTGCTGATTGGACATATAACGTGCTTTGAATGCGCTTTTCGGGGCGCACAAGGATTTTATCTCTGAGTGGTTGCAAGTTCATTTTGCATCCTTTGCGGGGCGACCACGCTTCTTTGGAGGCTCAGAAAAAGCACCCGCCTCTTGGACGGGTAGAACATCCTCCGATGGGACGATGGCAACTAACTCAAATTCACCGCACCATTCGGTGTGATGACGATTCTGAAATGTGGGGTAGCGTCTGCATTGCCCCATCTGACCTATGTCATTAAAGTAAACACAAGCCTTACAATTCTGTTTAAGCATGGCAAATCCTCTTTATTTGTTGTGCCTAGAAGCCCATTCAGCCCTGCTCGGCTGTTTGGGTTTCGCCTTTTCAGCGGTACTCTGAACGGGTCTTAGTGTAGCAAATACCGTCTGTCTTGCCTGTATTGAACAGCTTGTCAGCGCCTATCTTGTCCTCTTTACCCATGCCAACACCGCCTACGGTCTTGCCCATGCGTTCACCAGACTTGTCAGAAGATGCAGCGCCCTTTGGGGGTGTTGCGCCTGTTGTGCTTTTAGCCATTGTTGTGTCAGCTTTTCCCATGATTTTTCCTTGCAAAGAATTTATGGTTTGACTTTATGCCCAATATGGCACAATGTCAATCACCATTTTAACAGGATTTGTCATGGCTACAAATTACACTATTACCGCTGCTAAATCTAAAACTCCTAAAGAGCCAATGCACTACGAAAAAGTGTCTGAGCATCGTCAGGAAATGTCACGCATTAAAGCTGTGGAAAAAGAATTAAAGCGCCATGAGTCTTTGGGCATGGACAAGGCTCACAAGGGTAAATGAGGCTTTGGCACTTCGGTAGGCCATTGGTCACCAAGTGCCTCAACAGTTGCAATGTGGGCTTTTAACCACATATCTTTGCGTTCGTCTTTGGACAAATGCGCCCCTTGGTCAATCTCATAATGGCATTTCAGGCATAAAGCAGCCACTAGGTTGTCATCAGCCTTAATGCCTCTACCCTTGCCACCACCCCAATTTGAGTGGGCGGCTTGGATTCCATACGATTCACCACAGCATTGGCAGTCTAGGTTTGCCACCATTTTCAGCAGTTTTTGGCTTCTGACGTAATTGTGTTTAGGAAACATCATGTTTTTCCCTTTGCTCGGATGGCGGTAGCAATAACATCAGTTGTTGTTCCGCAATGATTATCAAAGCCATATTGCTCACACACATTTGCACACGCCTCAC
>ERZ1034363.1982-NODE-1982-length-10544-cov-3.271424_pt1 | contig 10544 bp, 11 predicted proteins | sample MGYA00520616_ERZ1034363 | MGnify/ENA primary metagenome ERZ1034363 (study PRJEB33736, sample SAMEA104284506) | Azolla filiculoides | biome: Urban; feature: Water surface; material: Ditch water | place: Netherlands | collected 2015-10-28 | depth 0-0.1 m ... | reverse complement strand
ACCTATGCTTGGAACACCAGCACGGACAGCATCGACGTCACGGGAGGACCGAGCAGCCTGATTGGCTTCGATGCCAGCACTCATCTGATGCAGGTGACGGTGGGGACGGGACAGTTCACCGTGGACATGGATGACGGCCGCTACAACCTGCTGCTCACCCCCGCTGCGGATTACCATCTCGATGTCGGCTACGCGCTGGTCGACAACGACGGTGACCATGCCACTGGCACACTGCCCATCGACTTGAAGGTCGGCCAGATCGATCTTGTCGCCGGAGGCCATACCGTCACGGGCACCAATGGCAACGACTTGTTGCTGGGCGAGGATGGCAACGACATCCTGGACGGTCTCAGCGGTGATGACCTGCTGGTTGGCGGCAAGGATTCCGACATCATGACCGGTGGTGATGGGGCGGACACCTTTGTCTGGCACCGCAACGACCATGGCACGGGCGGCTCAATCGACACCATCACCGATTTCGGCAACGGACTGGACAAGCTGGACCTGCGTGACCTGTTGCAGGGCGAGCATGCGGGCACTAGCGGCAGCCTGGAGCAGTATCTGCACTTCCGCACCCAGGGTGCAGGTGATATCGACGCAGTGATCGACGTCACGGTCAATGGAGGCAACCCGGGCGGGTTGAATCCAGCTGATTTATCCATCGTTTTGGAAGGTGTCACGCTGGCAGGTATCGACGACGTGAGCAAGATCGCGAACCTGTTGACCGCCAACAAGCTGGTCGTGGATTACTGATCGCTTCCTCAACCGTCCGGTTCCGCGTTGTCCGGGTCGGGATTGAGCCTGGTTCCTATGAGGGCCACCAAGAGAGTGTCTCATCGACATCAGATTCGGGTGACTCGCGAAGAGACTCAATGGATATAGTGAATCAAATGTGTAAGTGTGTAACCGCGTTCATGCGCTCACGGGCGAGCAGAACTGAAAGGGTGGGAGAATGAAAAAAAGTGCGAAAATGAATGCCATTATTGCTGGAGCGATTCTGGTTATGACAGACGGGGTGGCATTGGCTCAGACCTTGCCTGCCCCGCTGGTCAGGGCGGCGCAGAAAGCGGTCGTCACCAACCCCGAGGTGCAGGCGCGCTGGCGCGAATACTCCGGTGCCGTGGCGGACGGCGACGCCGCAACGGCGGGCTACAAGCCCCAGGTCGATCTGACGCTGGGCGTCGGCCGCGAGTGGAAGGACTACCCGGGCGCTACGCCTACGGGCAGCCAGACCGAGTACACCCGTACCGGTGGCTCGATCACCCTGACCCAGATGCTGTTCGACGGCATGTTCACGCGCAACGAGGTCAGGCGCCTGGGCTATGCCAAGCTGGTGCGTTACTACGAACTGCTTGAGGCCTCCGAAAATACCAGCCTGGAGGCCGTCAAGGCCTACGCCGATGTGGCTCGGCGCAGCGAGCTGGTTGAGGAAGCGCGCGCCAACCTCCTTGAGCACAAGCTCACCTATGTCAAGCTGGAAGACCGGGTCCGTGCCGGCAGGGACACCCGGGTCGACCTCTCCCAGGCCTATGGGCGGCTGGCACTGGCCGAGTCCAACCTGCTGACTGAAGTCTCCAACCTGCACGATGTGAGCGCACGCTACCTGCGCATCATGGGCGAGAAGCCGCCGGTCAGGATCTCCGCCCTGTCCGACGGTCTCAAGCTCCAGGGCATTCCGGCCAGCGTCACCGAGGCGATGCGGATCGGACTGCCCAACAGTCCGACCATCAACGCTGCCTACGAGAACGTGCGTTCGAGCCAGTCCAGCATCGAGACGCGCAAGGCTGCCTACTGGCCCCGGGTCGACTTCCGCATCCGTGATAGCTGGGGGCGCAATGTCGATGGCGTCGATGGCAGCCGGCGTGACCAGGTGGCCGAGGTGGTACTCAACTACAACCTGTACCGCGGCGGCTACGACAAGGCACGTGAAAGGCAGGCAGTCGAATACCGTTTCCAGGCGCGTGACCTGCAGGAAAAGGCCTGTCGTGATGTGCGCCAGACGCTGACAATTGCCTTCCAGGATGTGGTCAAGATCAACGAGCAGCTCGGTTACCTGCAGACGCATCAGCTGTCGACTGAAAAGGTGATGCAGGGCTACCGTGAGCAGTTCTATGCCAATAAGGACCGCACCTTGTTGGATCTGCTCGATACTCAGAACGAGCTGTTTGAGGCCAATCGTGCCTATATCAACGCTCGTTACGACCAGGTCATCGCTCAGGCCCGCACCTTGGCCAGTATGGGCAAGCTGACGGCTGCACTCGGTGTCGCGCGTCCCGACCAGCCCGGTCTAAAGGATGTCGGCCAGGATCGCGAGCCCTTGCTGCCACCCGAGGAGCTTTGTCCTTTCGATGCGCCCGAGATCATTCAGGTGGAAAAATCAATCACGCCACCGCGCCCCGAACCTGTGACAAGGCCGGTTCCGATCTCCAAAACGGTGCCGACCCATGTGACCTTTCTGGCGGATGCGCTGTTCGATTTCGACCGGTCCGCTCTTAAGCCGGCAGGCAAGACGCAGCTTGACAATCTGATCGGCCAGATCAAGGGCATAGATGTCGAGGTGGTTATCGTGATCGGTCATGCCGACTCGATAGGCACTGACGCCTACAACCAGAAGTTGTCTGAGCGGCGCGCCAATGCCGTCAAGACCTACCTCGTCAGCCAGGGAGTACCTTCGGGCCGGGTACGCGCCGAGGGACGCGGCGAATCCGAACCGGTCGCCAGCAATCAAACGGCTGAGGGCCGTTCCAAGAACCGCCGCGTTGAGGTGACGATCGTTCCGATCGATTTCCAGTCTCAGCCTGGCGTGCTGCAGCCCAATCTCGGTAGTGCAGGCAAGCGCCGCCAGTAGTAGCGCGCGCCAGCAGCGGGTACGGCTGCAGTCGCCGTCAGACGCCCGCTGCGTGCGCCTGCTGGTCGGCGTGGTAGCTCGAGCGCACCATGGCGCCGACGGCGGCGTGCGAGAAGCCCATTTCGTAGGCCTTCTGCTCGAACATCTTGAAGATGTCGGGGTGCACATAGCGGCGCACCGGCAGATGGTGGCCGCTCGGTGCCAGGTACTGGCCGATCGTCAGCATGTCGATGTCGTGCGCGCGCATGTCGCGCATGACTTCGAGGATTTCCTCGTCGGTCTCGCCCAGGCCGACCATCAGGCCGCTCTTGGTCGGGATGTTCGGGAAGCGGGCCTTGAAGTCCTTCAGCAGCTTGAGCGAATGCGCGTAGTCGGCGCCCGGGCGCGCTTCCTTGTACAGGCGCGGCACCGTCTCCATGTTGTGGTTCATGACATCCGGCAGGCCTTCGGCCAGGATGTCGAGCGCCTTGTCCAGCCGGCCACGGAAGTCGGGCACCAGCACCTCGATCTGGGTCTTGGGCGAGAGCTCGCGCGTCTTCTGGATGCAAGTCACATAGTGGCCGGCACCGCCGTCGCGCAGGTCGTCACGGTCGACGCTGGTGATCACCACATAGTTGAGCTTGAGCGCGGCGATGGTCTTGGCCAGGTTCTCGGGCTCGTTGACATCAAGCGGGTCCGGGCGGCCGTGGCCGACGTCGCAGAACGGGCAGCGCCGCGTGCACTTGTCGCCCATGATCATGAAGGTCGCGGTGCCCTTGCCGAAGCATTCACCGATGTTGGGGCAGGAGGCTTCCTCGCACACCGTCACCAGCTTGTTGGCGCGCAGCGTGTCCTTGATCTCGTAGAAGCGGGTGGTCGGCGAACCGGCCTTGACGCGGATCCAGTCGGGCTTCTTGAGCGTTTCGGCCGGCACGATCTTGATCGGGATCCGTGCCGTCTTGGCATGGCTCTTTTGCTTGGCGCTGGCGTTGTAGTTGGCGGCGTCTTCGGCCTGGTGGACGACGGGATGGCTCGACATCTGGATTTTCCGGCTAGTGGGGTGATTGCCTGTCAGGCGGACAGCAGGGCGCCAAGCTTCTGGCCCAGCAGCTCGGCCACGTCCTCGGGCGCAGCTTGGACCCCGATTGTATGGAGATCGACGGTTTTGAGCCCGGCGTAGCCGCAGGGGTTGATGCGCTCGTAGGGTTCCAGGTCCATCGCGACGTTGAGCGCCAGGCCGTGGTAGGTGCAGTGGCGGTGCACCTTGATGCCCAGCGCGCTGATCTTGCCCAGGCCGCGGAAGGGATCGCCGCCCGGTGCCGGACCGGTCAGCGCCGCGTGCGAGAACGGGTCTTCGAGCCGGACGTAGATGCCCGGTGCGCTGGCGACCCGGTGACCGGTCACGTTCCAGTGCGCCAGGGTGCGGATCACGGCTTCCTCGAGCCGGTAGACATATTCCTTGACGTAGTAGCCGGCGCGCTGCAAGTCGATCAGGGGGTAGGCCATCACCTGTCCCGGGCCATGGTAGGTGACCTGGCCGCCGCGGTTGGTCTGGACCACCGGGATGTCACCGGCCGCCAGCACATGCTCGGCCTTGCCGGCCAAGCCCTGGGTGAAGACCGGCGGGTGCTCGCAGAGCCAGAGCTGGTCCGGGCTGCCAGGCCCGCGCTCGGCGCTGAACTGTTGCATGGCCGCGACAGTGACCAGGTAGTCGACCCGGCCCAGCCGGCTGATTTCGAGTACCGACATGCTTACAGAACGATTTTGACCATCGGGTGGGTGGTCAAGGTGCGATAGAGTTCGTCGAGTTGTTCACGGCTGGTGACATAGACGTTGATCGTCAGCCCCAGGTAGTTGCCGCTGCGGCTCGGACGGTGTTCCACCGTCGTGGCGTCGAAGCTGGGGTCGAACTGGGTCGCCACATGTGCGATGGCAGCGGGGAAGCCCTCCACCTGGGCGCCCATGACCTTGATCGGGAAATGGCAGGGGTATTCGATCAGGGATTGTTCCGGCGGAATGTCGCGGTTGATGTCCATGGCTGTCACGTATTCGTAAGGTAGGATAGGTAAAAAGCGGATTATCCCAAGCCTGCATGGCGCTTGCCAGGCAGGAACGCCGCGGGTTGACGCCTCGCTGTCATGGAGGTGCAAAATACTTGACGCAGACTTAGGGTTGCTACGTATAATGAGAGGCTTTGCGGGGTACGGGCTAGTCCTGGCTTGCGCGGGGAACGCGTAATGAAGAACGAGCCGGAAAGCCGCAGCGTCGCATGCGATGATGAAGTAGATGGGGCGCCTGAGCCAGAATTCAAGCGCTTGAGTGCCGATGAGGCTGCCGAGTGGCGCAGTCGTCAGCCGCGCGAGTCGGTCTGGAATCTGGTCCTCTGGCAGTTGCTGCTCGGCGTGCTGTTGGTGCCGTTGGCGTGGTTGTTGACGCGCCAGATAGAGGTGGCTAGATCGGCAGCCTATGGTGTCTTGTGCATCTTGCTGCCCACGGCCTTGATGGCTTACGGCCTGACTTCGAGCGGGCTGGCTAGGCTGACGCAGCGCCTGTTTCCCGGAGTATCCGGGCTGTCGCTGGCAGGATTGTTCTTTTGGGAAGGGGTCAAGGTGCTGTTGGCGCTCGCCATGATGTGGCTGGCGCCCAGGCTGGTCCCCGGACTGAGCTGGTTGGCCCTGGTGGCTGGACTGGTGGTGGCGCTCAAGGCGTATTGGCTGGAACTCTGGATGCGTTCCCGTCGAGCGTCTCGTGCGTCGAAAATTTTGTGACTATTAATGGCTGAATCGAACATGGCGATTGAAGGCGTGGGCCCGACCCCGGGCGAATACATCAAGCACCACCTGACTCATCTGACCAATACCGGTCACAAGCAGGCCAGCATTGTCGACTTTTCGGTCGTTAACCTGGATTCGATCGTCGTCGCGTCGATCCTGGGCCTGCTGTCGGTGTTCGTGCTCTGGCTGGCTGCGCGCAAGGCGACTGCTGGCGTGCCGGGCCGTTTCCAGGCTGCCGTCGAGATGCTGGTCGAGATGGTCGAAGGCCAGGCCAAGGGCGTGATCCACAACGCGCAGAGCCGCAAGCTGGTGGCGCCGTTCGCGCTGACCGTGTTCGTGTGGATCTTCATGATGAACTTCACGGACATGCTGCCGCTGGACCTGCTGCCGATGCTGTGGGGCAAGTATTACGAGGCCGCTGGCCACGACGCGGCTCACGCCTATCTGCGCGTCGTGCCGACCGCCGACCTGTCGACCACGCTGGGCCTGTCGACCTCGGTGCTGCTGCTGTGCCTGTTCTACAACGTCAAGATCAAGGGTTTGGGCGGTTGGGCGCATGAACTGGTGTGCGCACCGTTCGGCACCAGCAAGAACCCGGTGTGGGCCGTGCTGCTGGGCGTGGTCAACTTCCTGATGCAAATGATCGAATTCGTCGCGAAAACTGTTTCGCACGGCATGCGGTTGTTTGGCAACATGTTCGCGGGTGAGCTGGTGTTCATGCTGATTGCGCTGCTTGGTGGTTACGCTGCCATGTCGCTCAGCGGTGGCCTGCTTTTCCTCGGGCACCTGGTCGCCGGCACGGTGTGGACCCTGTTCCACATCCTGGTCATCACCTTGCAGGCGTTCATCTTCATGATGCTGGCTCTGATCTATCTGGGTCAAGCACATGATGCGCACTGAGTTCGCCTAACCGCGCAACCGTGTTTCTTTTTCTCTGTAACTCAACCTTCCTCTCAACCTAAAGGAATCATCATGGAAAACATTCTGGGTCTCGTCGCTCTGGCTTGCGGCATCATCGTTGGTCTGGGTGCTATCGGCGCTTCTATCGGTATCGCCCTGATGGGTGGCAAGTTCCTCGAGTCCTCGGCTCGCCAGCCGGAACTGATGAATGACCTGCAGACCAAGATGTTCATTCTGGCCGGTCTGATCGACGCTGCCTTCCTGATCGGCGTCGCTATCGCCCTGCTGTTCGCCTTCGCGAACCCCTTCGTCCTGGCCTGATAGTTTTGCTGTGAGGAAGGGTGCGCTCTGGCCAAGGTCGGAGCGCACGTCCGCAGCAAATGCGTTTCAACTCTTGATAACACACAGAAAGGCGTTGCGATGAACATCAATGCAACCCTCTTTGCGCAAGCCATAGTCTTTGCGATTCTGGTGTGGTTCACGATGCAGTTCGTGTGGCCACCGATCGCCAAAGCCCTGGATGAGCGTGCGCAGAAGATTTCCGAAGGTCTGGCGGCATCCGAAAAAGCCAAGACTGAGCTGGCCGTGGCCAACAAGCGTGTCGAGGCAGAGTTGAGCAAATCGCGCAACGAATCCGCCACCCGCCTCGCCGATGCCGAGCAGCGTGCTCAGGCTACGATCGATGAAGCCAAGGCCCGTGCCAATGACGAAGCCGCCAAGATCATTGCCGCTGCCAAGGCCGATGCCGAGCAGCAGGTGATCAAGGCTCGCGAGGTCCTGCGTGAGCAGGTCGCCATCCTGGCCGTCAAGGGTGCAGAGCAGATTCTGCAGCGCGAAGTCAACGCCGGCGTGCATGCTGAGCTGTTGAGCCGCCTGAAGACCGAACTTTGACCAGCGCATAAAGGTTGACCATGGCTGAACTTGCCACCATTGCCCGCCCCTACGCTGAAGCGCTGTTCAAGGCCGCCAAGGCCGACGCCGTTGCCGCCGCGCAGTGGGTCGAAGAGCTGGCTGCCATTGCTGGCAACGAGCAGCTGCTGCAATTTGCCGATAACCCCAAGGTCAGCGCCCAGCAGGTGTTCGACGTTGTTGCGGGTGTCTGCGAGCAGAAGCAGGCGCTGCCCGAGATCGGCCGCAATTTCCTGCTGACCGTGATCGATAACGGCCGCGTGGCCGTGTTGCCCGAGATTGCCCGCCAGTTCCGCGCCCTCGTGAATGCGCAACTGGGCGCTTCGGATGCCGTGGTGTACAGCGCCTATGACATCGACAGCACGGCCCTGGCCGATCTGGCCGGCGTCCTTGAAAAGCGTTTCGCCCGCAAGCTCAACCTGCAGCTCGTGCTGCAGCCTGAGCTCATCGGCGGTGTTCGCGTGGTCGTGGGTGATGAGGTGCTGGACCTGACGGTCAAAGCCCGCCTGGAACAAATGAAAGTGGCCCTGACGGCGTGAGCCGCGGTGTGTCCCGAAGCGCAAACCTATACGAAAGAAGGAAAGAGTCATGCAACTCAATCCCGCAGAAATTTCTGAACTGATCAAGTCCCGCATCGAAGGCTTGGCCCCCGCTGCCGACGTGCGCAATCAGGGTACCGTGGTGTCCGTGACCGACGGTATCGTCCGCGTCCACGGCCTGTCCGACGTCATGCAGGGCGAGATGCTTGAGTTCCCGGTCACCCCGGACGGTCAGCAGACCTTCGGCCTGGCGCTGAACCTCGAGCGTGACTCCGTCGGCGCCGTGATCCTCGGCGAGTACGAGCATATCTCCGAAGGCGACACCGTCAAGTGCACCGGTCGCATCCTGGAAGTGCCGGTCGGCCCCGAGCTGATCGGCCGTGTGGTCAACGCGCTGGGCGCACCGATCGACGGCAAAGGCCCGATCAACGCCAAGATGACCGACGTGATCGAGAAGGTGGCACCGGGCGTGATCGCCCGTCAGTCCGTCGATCAGCCGCTGCAGACCGGCCTGAAGTCGATCGACTCGATGGTTCCCGTCGGCCGTGGCCAGCGCGAACTGATCATCGGTGACCGTCAGACCGGCAAGACTGCCGTCGCGATCGACGCCATCATCAACCAGAAGGGTCAGGGCGTCACCTGTATCTACGTCGCGATCGGCCAGAAGGCTTCCTCGATCAAGAACGTGGTGCGTGCGCTCGAGCAGGCTGGCGCGATGGAGTACACCATCGGGGTGGCCGCTTCGGCTTCCGAATCCGCCGCGATGCAGTACCTGTCGGCCTACGCCGGCTGCACCATGGGCGAGTACTTCCGCGACCGCGGTGAAGACGCGCTGATCGTGTATGACGACCTGTCCAAGCAGGCCGTGGCCTACCGTCAAGTCTCGCTGCTGCTGCGCCGCCCGCCGGGCCGCGAAGCCTACCCGGGCGACGTGTTCTATCTCCACAGCCGTCTGCTCGAGCGTGCAGCTCGCGTCAACGCCGACTACGTCGAAGCCTTCACCAAGGGCGCCGTCAAGGGCAAGACCGGTTCGCTGACCGCACTGCCGATCATCGAAACGCAAGCTGGCGACGTGTCGGCCTTCGTTCCGACCAACGTGATCTCGATCACCGACGGCCAGATCTTCCTGGAAACCAGCCTGTTCAACGCCGGCATCCGTCCTGCGATCAACGCCGGTATCTCGGTGTCTCGCGTCGGTAGCTCCGCTCAGACCAAGATCATCAAAGGCCAGTCCGGCGGTATCCGTACCGACTTGGCGCAGTACCGTGAATTGGCAGCTTTCGCACAGTTCGCTTCCGATCTGGACGAGTCCACACGCAAGCAGCTGGACCGCGGTGCACGCGTGACCGAACTGCTCAAGCAAGCCCAGTACAGCCCTCTGTCGATCAGCTTGATGGGCGCTAGCCTGTTTGCTGTGAACAAAGGCTTCATGGACGACATCGACGTCAAGAAAGTGCTGTCTTTTGAACACGGCTTGCACGCCTACCTCAAAGACAAGAGCGCTGCATTGTTGGCCAAGATGGAAAGCTCGCAAGCATTGGACAAAGAAGCTGAGGCTGAATTGACCGCTGCTGTGGCTGCTTTCAAGAAAAGCTTTGCTTAATTTCTACCTGATCAAAAGGAGCCGCTGATGGCATCGGGCAAGGAACTACGCACCAAGATCAAATCGGTGGAAAACACCAAGAAGATCACCAAGGCCATGGAGATGATTTCCGTCTCCAAGATGCGCAAGGCGCAGGATCGGATGCGGGCCGCCCGTCCGTATTCGGAGAAAGTGCGCAACATTGCGGCACACCTGGGTCAGGCCAATCCCGAGTATGTGCACGCGTTCATGAAATTGAACGATGCCAAATCGGTTGGCATGATCGTGGTGAGCACGGACAAGGGCTTGTGCGGTGGTCTCAACACCAACGTGCTGCGCGGTGTCACCAACAAGCTGCGAGAGGTACAGGCTGCTGGCATGACGACGCAGGCGGTGGCTGTCGGGAACAAGGGCTTGGGCTTTTTGAACCGTATCGGTGCCAAGGTCGTGGCGCACGTCACCCAGTTGGGTGACCGTCCGCACCTCGAGCGTTTGATCGGGCCGGTCAAGGTGTTGCTCGATGCCTATGCCAACGGTGAACTCAGTGCGCTCTACCTGACCTACACCCGCTTCGTCAACACGATGAAGCAGGAAGTGGTGATGGAGCAGTTGCTGCCGCTGTCGGCGTTGCAGATGCAGGAGCAGGCACGGGCCAGCGAGGCAGCCAGCGCATCCAAGCATAGCTGGGATTACATCTACGAACCCGATGCCCAGGCGGTCATTGACGACTTGCTGGTGCGCTATGTCGAGGCGCTGGTGTTCCAGGCGGTGGCCGAGAACATGGCCTCTGAACATGCTGCCCGCATGGTGGCCATGAAGGCCGCCACCGACAACGCCGGCAGCGTCATCGGCGAACTCAAGCTGGTCTACAACAAGACCCGCCAGGCGGCGATCACGAAAGAGCTCTCGGAAATCGTGGCCGGTGCGGCAGCGGTTTGACGTTCCACAGAATCTAGAGAAAACAGAAGGTATCCATCATGTCTCAAGTACAAGGCAAGATTGTCCAGTGCATC
>ERZ1034363.1981-NODE-1981-length-10546-cov-2.284841_pt1 | contig 10546 bp, 8 predicted proteins | sample MGYA00520616_ERZ1034363 | MGnify/ENA primary metagenome ERZ1034363 (study PRJEB33736, sample SAMEA104284506) | Azolla filiculoides | biome: Urban; feature: Water surface; material: Ditch water | place: Netherlands | collected 2015-10-28 | depth 0-0.1 m ... | reverse complement strand
CTTCAGCACTCGCTGTGTGTTGTTCGTCTACCAAACGCGCACAGTACAAGGCCAATGCCAACGCGCCTTCGCAATAAGCTTTTTGGGCCAATAACATGCGCTTGATGTCGGCGTGCTCGATGATGCGCACCTGCGGCGCTTGCGCGTCTTTGCCCGCAGTGCCAAGTGCACGCCCCTGTGGTCGATTCTTGGCATAGTCAAGGCTGGCGTAGTAGCCCGCCAGCCCGAGCATGGTGGCTGCCATGCCGACGCCGATGCGCGCTTCGTTCATCATGTGGAACATGCATTTGAGGCCTTCGCCGGGTTGACCAACGAGGTACCCAACAGCGCCGCTTTGACCACCGACGGGGTACTTGCCTTCGCCAAAATTCAGCAAGGTGTTGGTCGTGCCACGCCAGCCGCATTTGTGGTTCAGCCCGGCCAAGGCGACATCGTTGCGCTCCCCTGTGAGTTGCCCTTCGGGGTTCACTAGCTTCTTAGGCACGATGAACAAGGAAATGCCCTTGACACCCGGTACCAGCTGTCCGTTGGCATCAGGAATTTTGGCCAAGACCAAGTGGATGATGTTCTCAGACAGCTCGTGCTCGCCTGCAGAAATCCACATCTTGTTGCCCTTGAGGCGGTAGCGTGGCCCCAAGGCGTCAGACTCAAACCCAGCGCCATCGGGCGTGGCGCGGGTGGTGATGTCGCTCAGGCTAGAGCCTGCTTGCGGTTCGCTCAAACACATGGTGCCCGAAAAGCGTCCCGAAAATTCATTGAGCGCAAACACCTGCTTTTGCAGCTCAGTGCCGTGCGCCATCAGTAAATTGGCGTTGCCACTGGTCAAGAGCCCGGAGCCAATGCTGACCGAAGCCATGGCAAAAAAAGCGTTGGCTGCGGCCTCGACCGTGTAGGGCAACTGCATGCCGCCCACGTCGTAGTCTTGTGCAGCGCTGAGCATGCCGGACTCGGCATAAGCCTTGTAGGCCTCATGCGTGGCTTGCGGCAGGATGACTTTTTCGCCGTCGAACTTTGGTTCTTCAATGTCCACCAAGCGGTTGAACGGCGCGAACTTGTCGCGGGCAATGCGTTCGCAGGTGTCCAACACCGCATCAAAAGTCTCACGGGAGTGGTCGGCAAAGCGCTCTCGTGACTGAAGGTTGTTCACCTTCAGCCAGTCGTAGAGCAAAAAGTCAACCGTGGGCCGCAGACTCATGATGGGTGTGGGATGGCGAGATCACAGCACTTCAAAAATACCTGCTGCGCCCATGCCGCCACCAATACACATGGTTACAGCCACGCGTTTGGCGCCGCGGCGTGTGCCCTCGATGAGAGCGTGACCGACCAAGCGCTGGCCGCTCACGCCGTAGGGGTGGCCCACTGCGATTGCGCCGCCGTTGACGTTGAGGCGGTCATCAGGGATGCCCAGTTTGTCGCGGCAGTACAGCACTTGCACAGCAAAGGCTTCGTTGAGTTCCCACAGGTCAATGTCACCCACGCTCAGGCCTAAGCGGTTGAGCACTTTGGGGATAGCGTACACGGGGCCAATGCCCATTTCGTCAGGCTCGCAGCCGGCCACGGCAAAGCCGAGGAAGCGGCCCAAGGGCTTCAGGCCGCGTTTGCTGGCGAGCTCTTCGCTCATCACCACGCAAGCGCCTGCGCCGTCTGAGAACTGGCTGGCGTTACCGGCAGAAATCAAGCCACCGGGCATGGCGGACTTGAGGTTAGCCAAAGCTTCGACGGTGGAGCCTTCGCGGATGCCCTCGTCTTTGCTGACCGTGACTTGCTTGGTCATCAAGCCCATCACTTTGTCGGCAATACCGGCTTTGACGGTGATGGCGGCAATTTCTGCGTCAAACAAGCCAGCCGATTGCGCAGCAAAAGCGCGTTGCTGGCTGCGTGCGCCGTATTCGTCCATGGCTTCGCGGCCAATGTTGTATTTCTTGGCCACATGTTCAGCGGTTTGCAACATGTTCCAGTAGATCTCGGGCTTCTTTTTGTTGAGCGCCAAGTCCATCAACATGTGTTGGTTCATCTCTTGTTGCACACACGAGATGCTTTCCACGCCACCGGCCACATACACATCGCCCTCGCCCGCAATGATGCGCTGCGCGGCGGTGGCAATGGTTTGCAAGCCTGAAGAGCAAAAACGGTTGATGGTCATGCCCGACACCGACACAGGGCAATCGGCCATGAGTGCGATTTGGCGGGCAATGTTGGTGCCGGTTGCGCCTTCGGGCAAGGCGCAGCCCATGATGACGTCGTCCACCTCGGCGGCTTCAATGCCGGCGCGCGCAATGGCGTGTTTGACGACGTGACCACCCAAGGTCGCGCCGTGGGTCATGTTGAAAGAGCCCTTCCAGCTTTTGGCAAGCGGTGTGCGGGCGGTAGAGACGATGACAGCGTTGGTCATAGGGATTCCTTAATTCTGTGTTCAGTTGAAGGTTTTGCCTTCGGCGGCGAGCTTGGCGAGCAAAGGTGCTGGCTTCCAAAACTCGGCGTCATCGTGGGGGTTGGTGGCAAAGCGCTGCATGGCTTGCACCACGTTGAACAGGCCCAACTCGTCGGCGTAGTTCATCGGGCCACCGCGGAAGATGGGGAAGCCATAACCGCTGATGTAGACCATGTCGATGTCGCTGGCCTTGCTGGCAATGCCTTCTTCCAAGATGTGGGCAGCTTCGTTCACCAAAGCAAAGTTCAGGCGTTGCACGATTTCTTCATCGCTGATCTTGCGAGGCTTGATGCCCAGCTCTTCGCGGTGTTTTGCAATCATGGCCTCCACGTCTTTGTTGGGGATCGCGTCGCGTTTGCCTGGCTTGTAGTCATACCAGCCCGCACCGGTCTTTTGACCAAAGCGGCCTTGTTCGCACAACAGGTCTGCGGTTTTGCTGTAGCGACGTGTGGGGTTTTCTGCGTATTGGCGTTTGCGAATGGCCCAGCCAATGTCGTTGCCTGCCAAGTCGCCCATGCGGAACGGGCCCATGGCCCAGCCAAATTTCTCAATGGCGCGGTCCACCTGTGCGGGGGTGCAACCTTCGTCGAGCAAGAAGCCCGCTTGACGGCCGTATTGCTCAATCATGCGGTTGCCAATGAAGCCATCGCAAACACCCGAGAGCACGGCAATCTTTTTGATTTTCTTAGCCACGTCCATCACAGTGGCCAGCACGTCTTTGGCGGTGTCTTTGCCACGCACCACTTCGAGCAGCTTCATCACGTTGGCAGGGCTGAAGAAGTGCATGCCCACCACGTCTTGTGGACGCTTGGTGAAGTTGGCAATTTTGTTCAGGTCCAAGGTCGAGGTGTTGGACGCCAAAATCGCGCCCGGCTTCATCACCGCATCGAGTTGTTTGAACACCGCTTCTTTGACGCCCATGTCTTCAAACACAGCCTCAATCACGAGGTCGGCATCTTTGATGTCGTCGTAGCTCAGTGTGGTGCTGAGCAGCGCCATGCGTTGGGCGGCTTTGTCTTCTTTGAGCTTGCCTTTTTTGACGCGGTCTTCGTAGTTTTTCTTGATCGTGGCCACGCCACGGTCCAAGGCTTCTTGCTTGGTTTCAATCATCTTGACTGCAATGCCTGCATTCAAGAAGTTCATGGCAATGCCGCCGCCCATGGTGCCCGCACCAATGACGGCCACCAACTTGATGTCGCGCACCGGTGTGTCGCTGGGTACATCGGCAATCTTGCTGGCCGCACGTTGTGCGCCAAACAAGTGGCGCAAAGCACGGCTTTCAGGCGTCCACATGAGGTTGATGAACTGCTCACGCTCGTACATCATGCCTTCGTCAAACTTCTTCTTGGTGGCCATTTCCACAGCGTCCACCGCTTTGGGTGGCGCTGGGTAGTTCTTGGCCATGCCTTTGACCATGTTGCGGGTGAACTGGAAGTACGCATCGCCCATGGGGTGCTTGCAAGGCAGGTCACGCACTTTGGGCAGTGGGCGCACATCGGCCACTTCACGGGCGTAGGCAATGGCCTCGTCCATCAGGCTTTGTGGCGACATGGCCATTTGGTCAAACAGCTTTTGGCCAGGCAACATGCTGAGCATGTCGCTCTTGATGGCTTCGCCGCTCACGATCATGTTCATTGCAGGCTCTACACCCAAAGCACGTGGCAAGCGTTGTGTGCCACCTGCGCCAGGGATGAGACCCAGTTTCACCTCAGGCATGCTGATGCTGGTGCCTGGTGCACACACGCGGTAGTGGCAACCCAGTGCCAGCTCTAGGCCGCCACCCATCGCCACGCTATGCATAGCAGCCACCACAGGCTTGCTGCAGTTTTCCACGCAAGAAATCACGCTGAGCAAGTTAGGTTCTTGGAAGGCCTTGGGCGAACCAAACTCGCGCACATCTGCGCCGCCAGAGAAGGCTTTGCCGTGTCCTGTGATGACCACGGCTTTGACCGCGGCATCGGCCTGCGCTTGCGCAATGCCTGCCACAACGGCGCGGCGTGTCTCGAGCCCCATGCCATTGACGGGCGGGTTATTCAAAGTGATCACAGCAACATCGCCGTGTACTTGGTAGTCTGCACTCATTGCATTTCCTTCTTTAAACGAATTGGTCGGGTTAAACGGTGGGCAGCTTGTAGTCTTTGAGCTGCTCGCGTAATTTGGTTTTGAGCATCTTGCCCGTGGCCCCAATGGGGATGGCATCGACAAACACCACATCGTCTGGGATTTGCCACTTGGCGGTTTTGCCCTCGTAGAAAGCCAGCAGTTCTTCGCGGCTCACTTGGGCGTCTGGCTTTTTCACCACTGCCACGATGGGGCGCTCGTCCCACTTGGGGTGGGCCACGCCAATGCAAGCCGCCATCGCCACAGCGGGGTGAGCCACGGCGATGTTTTCAATGTCAATCGAGCTGATCCACTCGCCGCCCGACTTGATGACGTCTTTGCTGCGGTCGGTGATTTGCATGAAACCATCGGCGTCGATGGTGGCCACGTCGCCTGTGGGGAACCAATCTTGGCCATCTTTGTCTTTGACCAGCGGGTTGCCCTCGCCTTTGTAGTAATTGGCCACCACCCAAGGGCCGCGCACCAGCAAGTCGCCATAGGCTTTGCCGTCGTGAGGTTGCTCATCGCCTGCATCGTTCACGATCTTCATGTCCACGCCATAAATGGCACGGCCTTGCTTCATCAGCAATTTCATTTGCTCTTCTTTGGGCAGCTTGAGGTGTTTGTTCTTCAAGGTGCACAAAGTGCCCAAGGGGCTGAGTTCGGTCATGCCCCACGCGTGCAAGACTTCCACGCCGAAGTCCTCACGGAAGGCATCAATCATGGCCGGTGGGCAAGCCGAGCCACCAATGACGGTGCGCTTCAGGGTAGAGAACTTCAAGCCATTGGGCTTCATGTAACCCAGCAACATTTGCCACACGGTGGGCACGCCAGCGGCATAGGTGACGCCCTCGTTCTCAATCATCTCGTACACCGACTTGCCATCCATGCCGGGGCCTGGGAACACCAACTTAGCGCCAGTAAGCGCCGCGCTGTAGGGAATGCCCCATGCGTTGACGTGAAACATGGGCACCACTGGCAAGATCGCGTCACGGGCGGAAATGCACATCACATCGGGCAACGCCGCAGCATAGGCATGCAAGGTGGTGGAGCGGTGGCTGTACAACGCGGCTTTTGGGTTGCCCGTTGTTCCGCTGGTGTAGCACATGCTCGATGCTGTGTTTTCGTCAAACACCGGCCATTGGTAGCTGGTGCTTTGGTTGCCCATCCAAGCTTCGTAACTGATGAGGTTAGGTATACCGGTGTCGGCAGGCAGTTTGTCGGCATCGCACATCGCCACCCAATGCTTGACCGTTGGGCATTTGCTGTGCACGGCTTGAACGATGGGCAAGAAGGTCATGTCAAAGCAGACCACTTGGTCCTCGGCATGGTTGGCAATCCACGCAATTTGTTCTGGGTGCAAGCGCGGGTTGATGGTGTGCAGCACGCGGCCTGAACCACTGACACCAAAGTACAGCTCTAAATGGCGATAGCCATTCCAAGCGATGGTGGCCACGCGGTCGCTGAAGCCCAGTTTCATGCCATCGAGTGCATTCGCCACCTGGCGAGAACGACTGGCCACATCAGACCAGGTATAGCGGTGGATGTCGCCCTCCACCCGGCGTGACACCACTTCGCCATCGCCGTGGTGTTTGTCTGCGTACTCAATCAGTCCTGATATGAGCAGGGGTTGGTCTTGCATCAGTCCTAGCATGGTGTCTCCTAACTATTTTTTAGTTTTCGCACGATCGTGCTTTTTTAACTATTGTGCCAACACTTTAGGCGTTTTGTGGAAAGCCCACAAAAAACCAGCCTATGGATAACCCGAGACAATGCAGGCCATGTTTCACCGCCCCGCCACACCCACTGCCGATCTAGCTTGGCTCAACGCGTCTGAGGCTGGGTTTGCTTCTCTTGGCACAGCGTTCGCCACACCCACCGAACCCACGCCCTTGCCTGCTGCTCACTGGGTAGGCTGCAACGACAGCTTGCGAGCTGAACTGGGCTTGCCCCCTGAGCTTTGGCAACAGCAAGACGCGCTGGAATTACTCACGGGCAATGCGCTGCCACCCAATAACAACAGCACCACCAGTTACGCCAGCGTTTACAGCGGTCACCAATTTGGCCAATGGGCTGGGCAGCTCGGAGATGGTCGCGCTTTGAACCTTGGCGCTATTCAAACGCCCAAGGGTTTGCAAGAGCTTCAGCTCAAAGGCGCAGGCCCCACGCCCTACTCTCGCCGTGGTGACGGTCGCGCGGTGTTGAGGTCGAGCATTCGCGAGTTTTTGGCCAGCGAGGCCATGCACGGTTTGGGGATTCCCACCACGCGGGCCTTGTGCGTGACTGGCTCACCCGCCCATGTGCGACGCGAAGAAATTGAGACAGCCGCTGTCGTCACACGCGTCGCGCCCAGCTTTGTGCGCTTTGGCCACTTTGAGCATTTCGCATCCAACGGCCAAATCGACGAACTGCGCGCCTTGGCCGACCATGTGGTGACCGCACATTTCCCCGAGTTACAAGACAAACAAGGCACTGATCGCTATGTCGCCTTGCTGCACGAAATCACGCAACGCACCGCAGCACTGATGGCCCAATGGCAAGCCGTGGGCTTTTGCCACGGCGTGATGAACACCGACAACATGAGCGTGCTCGGTCTCACGCTGGACTATGGCCCCTTCCAATATTTGGATGGGTTTGATGCCAACCACATTTGCAACCACTCCGACCACCAAGGCCGCTACGCCTATGCGCGTCAGCCGCAAATTGCTTACTGGAATTTGTTCTGCCTTGGCCAGGCTTTGATGCCGCTGATCGACGAGCAAGCCCCCGCATTGGCTGCACTAGAGAGCTACAAGCAAGCTTTTCCCGAAGCCATGGACCAGCGCATGCGCGACAAACTAGGCCTAACCGGCGCACACGAGGGCGACCGAGCCTTGGTCGAAGACCTGTTGCAAGCACTGCAACAAGACCGTGTGGACTACACCGTGTTTTGGCGACGCTTGAGTGTGGCCGTGCGCGAATCAGCTCACAGCACCCATGCGTTTGAGCCTGTGCGCGACCTCTTCATGCATCGCGAAGTGTTTGATGCTTGGCAAGTTCGCTACCTTGACCGCTTAGGCACTACCAATCGTCTCGCCACTGGCGACACCATGCTTCGCACCAACCCCAAATACATCTTGCGCAACCACTTGGGCGAGCTGGCCATTCGCCAAGCCAAAGCCGGTAACTTTGCGATGGTCCAAGACCTGCTGCAAGTGCTGCACACCCCCTTTGACGAACACCCCACTTACGAAGCTTGGGCTGGCCTTGCGCCAGAATGGGCATCGTCCATCGAAATCAGCTGCTCCTCATGACCATCGAAAAAACAGAACAAGAATGGCGCGCCCTGCTCGCCGCTAAAAATGCCGAACCTGTGGCCTTTGAAGTGACGCGCAAAGCCGCCACCGAGCGCCCCTTCACTGGCAAATACGAAGACCATTGGGAGCAAGGCAGCTACCACTGCATTTGCTGCGACGCCAAACTGTTCGACGCGTCCACCAAGTTTGATGCGGGCTGCGGCTGGCCCAGCTTTCACACCGCTGCCAGCGAAGAGGCCATTGCCGAGCACCGCGACATCAGCCACGGCATGGTGCGCGTAGAAACGGTGTGCAGCCAATGCGGCGCGCACTTAGGCCATGTGTTCAACGATGGCCCTGCTCCCACTGGCCTGCGCTACTGCATGAACTCGGCTTCGTTAGACTTCGTGCCAAACAAATAATTGCGTTTATGAAATTACTGCTCGACTTCTTCCCCATCATTCTGTTTTTCGTCACGTTCAAAACATGGGGCATCATGGCCGCCACAGCTGTGGCGATTGCGGCAACCGTGCTGCAAATTGGCTATCTGTGGCGCAAAAACGGCTTTGTAGAGCCCATGCAATGGGTCAGCTTGGGCGTCATTGTGGTGTTTGGCGGGGCCACACTGCTTACCCAAGACGAAACCTTCATCAAGTGGAAGCCCACCGTCCTGTATTGGCTGATGGCGTCTGCTCTGTGGATTGGGCACTATGTGTTCAAACGCAACTTCATCCAAAAACTCATGGGTGCACAGGTGACCTTGCCAGACCATGCTTGGGGCGTTTTGTTGCACAGCTGGGCGTGCTTCTTTGCGGTTATGGGCTGCATCAACATTTGGGTGGCCAACCACTTTGACACCGACACTTGGGTGAGCTTCAAACTCTTCGGTGGTTTGGGCTTGATGTTGGTGTTTGTCGTTGCTCAAGGTGTGTACATGAGCCGCTTCATCAAAGAGCAGCCAGAGGACCAAGCGTGAATATCACCGCACAAGCGCTGACACAGCGATTACAAGAGCGCTTAAACCCAGTTTTTCTTGAAGTTTTAGACGAAAGCGCAGCGCATGCAGGCCATGTGGGGGCTGATGACAGCGGCATGGGGACGCATTTTCGTGTTCGCATCGAAAGTCCTGTTTTCACTGGGAAATCACGGGTTGCCCGCCATCGCCTTGTGTATGATGCATTGCAAGAATATATGGATCTAGGCTTGCATGCCTTGGCCATCGAAGTCATTGAAAACCCCTGAGACCTGACATGAAAAAACAACTGATTTGGACCGCTGTCGCAGCCGCTACATTCGCAGCTTTCAGCATGAGCGTGAACGCTCAAAACATCGCCATCGTCAATGGCAAAGCTGTACCTAGCAGCCGCGTGGAAGCTTTGAAGCAGCAAGTCGCTCGTTCAGGTCGTCCTATCACCCCAGAAGTCGAAGCCCAAATCAAAGAAGAAGTCATTGCCCGCGAAATCTTCATGCAAGAAGCGCAAAAGCGTGGCATGGATGCCACTGAAGAATACAAGTCTCAAATCGAGCTGGCCCGTCAAACTATTTTGATTCGCGAGTTGTTCGCTGAATTCCAAAAAACCTCAGCGGTGTCTGACGCTGACGTGCAAGCCGAGTACGACAAGTTCGTCGCGGCCAACGGTGGCAAAGAGTACCGCGCACGCCACATCTTGGTGGAAACCAAAGAACAAGCCGACGCCATCCTCGCTAGCCTGAAAAAGAATGGCAAGTTTGAAGACATCGCCAAGAAGCAATCCAAAGACCCAGGTTCAGGTGCCAACGGTGGCGACCTCGATTGGGCCGCACCTGGCAACTACGTCAAAGAGTTCTCTGACGCGATGGTTGCTTTGAGCAAAGGCCAAGTGTCTGCTCCTGTGCAAAGCCAGTTTGGTTTCCACATCATCCGTTTGGACGACGTCCGTGAAGCCCAATTGCCGTCCTTGGCCGATGTGAAGCCACAAATCGTGCAACAAATGACACAACAACGCATGGCCACTTTCCAACAAGAATTGCGCGCCAAAGCCAAGGTCGAATAACTCACCTTTGCCCCATGCACACAGCGGCCTTCGGGCCGCTTTTGTTTTTTCTAGATAATTCACGCTATGTCTTTGCTCAACCACCAACTCGAACTGCTTGCTCCCGCGCGTGATGCCGACATTGGCATTGCCGCCATTCACCACGGCGCAGACGCGGTGTACATCGGGGCTCCGGCCTTTGGTGCGCGAGCCAGCGCCTCCAACACGCTGCAAGACATTGAACGTTTGTGCAAGGAAGCACACCGCTTCAACAGCAAAATCTTCATCACCCTCAACACCATCTTGCGCGATGACGAGCTAGAAGCCGCGCAAAAAATGGCGTGGGATGTGTACCGCGCAGGCGCGGATGTGCTGATCGTGCAAGACATGGCATTTCTGCAAATGGACTTGCCGCCCATCCAGTTGCACGCCAGCACGCAAACCGACATTCGCACGCCCGAAAAGGCAAAGTTCATGCAAGACGTGGGCTTTTCTCAAATCGTGTTGGCGCGCGAGCTGACGCTGCCGCAGATCAAAGCCATTCACGATGTGCTTGATGCTGAGCGCTGCAACTTGGAGTTCTTTGTCCACGGCGCTTTGTGCGTGGCCTACAGCGGCCAGTGCTTCATCAGCCATGCCCACACCGGCCGCAGCGCCAACCGAGGCGACTGCAGCCAAGCCTGCCGCCTGCCCTATCACGTGACGGACGCCGAAGGCCGCTTCATCGC
>ERZ1034363.1978-NODE-1978-length-10560-cov-8.886674_pt1 | contig 10560 bp, 10 predicted proteins | sample MGYA00520616_ERZ1034363 | MGnify/ENA primary metagenome ERZ1034363 (study PRJEB33736, sample SAMEA104284506) | Azolla filiculoides | biome: Urban; feature: Water surface; material: Ditch water | place: Netherlands | collected 2015-10-28 | depth 0-0.1 m ... | reverse complement strand
TCGGCCACCACGGCGCGCAGGATGTCGGTGCGTGACACAAAGGCCATCACCACGCCGCCGTCTTCCACCACCGGCAAACCGGGCAAGCCGGTGTCGAGCAGCACCCGGGCCAGTCGGCGAATATCGGTTTCGGGCGCCACGCTGGGCACAGGCGTCCACATAATTTCCTGCACCGGCTGTGCCAAATAGGCCTGCCAAACCAGCGAATGCGTGTGCGGGCCGGGCAGCCGGTCGGAGCGCATCAGTTCGGCACGGGTCAACAACCCGACCAGAATGCCTTGCGCATTGACCACTGGCGCTTGCCCCAGGTGGTGCTGGGTCAGCACGCTCCAGGCTTGCGCAACCGAGGCATCGTCACGCAGGGTCAACGCGCCGGGGTTCATGATGTCGCGAACCAGGGTGAGTGGGTGGCGCGGCGCCTGGCTCTTGGTGTTTTGCGCATAGGCCGCCACCGCGCCCCGGTGCGCCAGGTCCGGCGCGGTCTCAGACACGAGCGGCGCAAAGCCAGACACGACCGATTGGGATCCGTCACGTGCCACACCCAGGATTTTTTGCGTGCGGCCCAAGGCCGATGGAGCGCCAATTTTGCGGAGGTCTTCCATGGAGCCGCTAAACATGCGACCTGCCTTGCCGTAAATCGAGAACATGTACGCCCCCTATTCCACCGTGAAAGTGACCCGCCCGCGCGGGGCTGTCTCAAGCGCCATTGGACAGGAAAAGCGCCTGCAAGTCACTCAGAAAGTCGAAGCCGCGCTCGGTCGGTCGTACGCGGGCAAAGTCCCGTTCTATCAGGCCCTTGCGCTCTGCCTCAAGCAACGCCGCTTCAATGGAAGAGGTGGCCAGACCGGTTCGCTCGGTGAAATCGCGCAAGCCAAAACCGTGGCGCAGGCGCAGCGCATTGAGCATGAACTCAAAGGCCAGGTCCTGGCGTGCCACTTCGTCGTCCTGCGCCAGCGCTGCACCGGCAAGTGCCTGTTGCATGTAGCGCTCCGGGTCCCGAAAGCGCACCTGGCGCACCACCCGGTGTGCAAAACTGAGCTTGCTGTGCGCGCCCGCGCCCAAGCCCAAATAGTCGCCAAACTGCCAGTAGTTGAGGTTGTGAAAGCAACGATGGCCGTCCCGCGCATAGGCCGAAACCTCGTAACGGTGCAATCCGGCAGCCAACGTGCGCTCGGTAATCAAATCGAGCATGGCATATGCCGTATCGTCTTCGGGCACCGCCGGTGGGTACTTGGCAAAGTAGGTGTTGGGCTCGATCGTCAGGTGGTAGATCGAGATGTGGGGTGGCTCAAACGCCAGCGCCCGCGCAAAATCTTCGCCCGCCTGCGCAATGGTCTGACCCGGCAGGGCATACATCAAATCGAGGTTGAAGGTGTCAAACGACTGCGCGGCTTCTTCCACGGCCGCCAATGCCTGCGCGCTGTCATGCACACGCCCCAGGGCGCGCAGGTGGTCGTCGTTAAAGCTCTGAACACCAATCGACAGGCGTGTAACGCCGGCCTGGCGAAAGGCCCGAAAGCGGTCCTTCTCAAAGGTGCCGGGGTTGGCTTCCATGGTGATTTCACAATCGGCCGTCAGACGCACGCGTGCCCGCACTTCACCAATCAGTCGGTCAATGGAGTCCGGCGCAAACAGGCTGGGCGTGCCACCCCCGATGAAGATGCTGTGCACCGTGCGGCCCCAGATCAGCGGCAGGGCCGCATCCAGATCGGCGATCAGGGCGTTCAGGTAGCGCTGCTCCGGTAAGGCGTCACCCGTGACCGCGTGCGAATTGAAGTCGCAATACGGGCACTTCTTGAGGCACCACGGCAGGTGGATGTAGAGGCTCAAGGGCGGCAGCGCAGGCAACTGCAAACTGCCCGGCCGCATGTAAAACTGAATGTCGCGCTGGACCGCGCTCTCTTGGCCCTCGCCCGCTGGCAGGATAGGAACCACCGCCATGGCTCAGGCAGCCTTGTCGGCGGATAGGTCCCAGCGCTCGCGCATCAGCGCCACCATGGCCCGCGCGGCGCGGCCGCGGTGGCTGTTGGCGTTTTTGACTTCCACCGGAAGTTGGGCAAAGGTCTGGCCGAATTCAGGAATCCACATCACCGGGTCAAAGCCAAACCCGTTGGAGCCGACCGGCTCCTGGGTCAGCAGACCGGCCGCGCGGCCCGAGGCAATCAGCGGCTCGGGGTCGTATGGAGAACGCACGGCCACCAGGGTGCTGACCAGCGCAGCACGCCGGTCCGGTACGCCCCGCATCTGCTCCAGCAGCGCGGTGACATTGTTGTCGTCCCCCTTGGGGTAACCAAAGCGCGTGGCGTAGTAGGCCGTATCGACGCCGGGCTCTCCGCCCAAAGCGTCGACGCACAGTCCGGCGTCGTCTGCCAGCGCCGGCAGACCGGTGTGCTGCGCCGCATTGCGTGCTTTGGCCAAAGCGTTTTCTACAAAGGTCTTATGCGGTTCGGGCGCCTCGGGCACGCCCAGTTCACTTTGCGTCACCAGCGTGCAGCCCAAGGGGCCGAACAAGGCCTGCAACTCGACCAGTTTGCCCTTGTTATTCGATGCCAGAACAATCCGCATGGCGCGCCTTAGCCTGCTAGCGCCTGCTGCTGCAAGGCCATCAGTTCGGTAATGCCCTGCTCGGCCAAGTCCAGCAGCGCATTCATCTCCGCGCGGCTAAAGGCCACGCCTTCAGCGGTTCCCTGCACCTCCACAAAGTGCCCGGCGCCGGTCATGACGACATTCATATCGGTATCGCAATCGCGGTCTTCCACGTATTCCAGGTCCAGCAGCGGCGTGCCCTGAACGATGCCCACCGAAATGGCCGCCACCGGTGCCACGATGGGCGACTCGGAAATCTTGCCGGCCGCCAGCAGGCCATTGACCGCGTCTTGTGCTGCCACAAAGGCACCGGTAATGGCGGCAGTGCGGGTGCCGCCGTCGGCCTGCAACACATCGCAGTCGAGCTGAATCGTGCGTTCGCCCAGACGCTTGAGATCAAACACGGCGCGCAACGAGCGGCCGATCAGGCGCTGAATTTCCTGGGTGCGGCCACTTTGTTTGCCCCGCGCCGCTTCGCGGTCGCTGCGCGTGTGCGTGGAGCGCGGCAACATGCCGTATTCGGCGGTGACCCAGCCCTCGCCGCTGCCGCGCTTGTGTGGCGGCACGCGCTCTTCCACGGATGCGGTGCACAGCACCTTGGTGCCGCCAAACTCAATCAGGACCGAGCCTTCGGCATGAACGGTATAGCCGCGGGTGATGCGCACCGGGCGCAGGGAATTGGCCGCACGGTTTTGCGTACGAATAAAAGCGGTCATGAAATTGCCTTGTGTGAAAAATCAAAAGCCCGTAGGGCTCAGTACTTGCGGCTTGCGGTACGGCGGATGGCCGCGTTGATCTCGGCAATCGAGCGCTCGATGGCCGCATCGTCCAGATCGCCGTCGTCTGCCTCGCCCAAACCGGCCTGCACGGTCGACGCAAAGACTTCGTCGTCCATTTGGTGGGTCGAAACATTGCCCCGGGTTTCTTCAAACGCGTTGGGCGTTTCCCACTCCATGGCAACGACGGTCACATTGTCACTGCCCGCCCCAGCCTTCGCCAGCGCCAATTCGACTAGTTCCGGTGTCGCGACCGAAACCGGTTTTTGGCCCAGATGAAAAACAATGTCCGTGTCGTCTAGGCTGCCCCACAGTCCATCGGAGCAGAGCAGCATCTTGTCGCCTTGCTGCAAGGGAACCGGGCCCGCTATATCAAACACCGGTTTGGCCGGAGAGCCTAAGCAGGTAAACAGCACATTGCGGTTCGCCTCAGCCATGGCCGGAATCGTGACCGACGGGTCACCGTGCTGCTGCTCCAGGTAGGAATGGTCCCGCGTACGCGCCAACAACTCACCATCGCGCACGAAATACAGCCGCGAGTCGCCGCAATGCACCCAATGGGCCACATTGCCCTGCACCACGGCCGCCACAAAAGTCGTGCGCGGTGTGTCACTCAGGCCACGATCAATCGCATAACGCAAGATGCGCCGGTGTGCCGCCATCACGGCCGTGCTGAAAAAACCACGAATATCTGGCAGCTCCGGCTTGGCCTCTTTTTGGTACATGGCCGCCACGGTTTGCAGGGCCAGTTGTGCGGCGACTTCGCCTTCCGGGTGCCCGCCCATGCCATCGGCCAAGAGGAACAAGCCTGAACCATTGGTGTAGCAATAGCCCATGCGGTCTTCGTTAATCTGGCGTCCGCCCTGGCGGCTAACCTGGAAGACCGAGAATTTCATCGGGGCTTACCGGCCGGCGCAGTGGGAGCGGACGGCTTCTGTTTGTCGGAGACGATGTTGTCAAACTGCATGCGCACCTTTTCGGCCACCGTGAGCTTGGTGTAGCGCCGCTCGCCTTCGCGACTCAACTCCTTTTGCAAGGCAAATACCGACTGCGGCCGCGACAGCGGATCCAGCGCCATGCACCACTCCACCACCTCGATCAGATTGTCGGAGTACACCCCGCGCAAGCGCGCCAGGGCAATCGCAATGCGGTCCTTGTCCTGGCGTTGGGGCGCCTCACTCGGCGGATAGCCCTGCATGCAGGCATACATACAGGCGCCAATCGCGTAAATGTCGGTCCAGGGGCCCATGGACGCATCACGCCGGTACATCTCGGGCGCGGCAAAGCCGGGGGTGTACATCGGACGAACGAAATTGCCCTCTTTGCTCAGCACCTCGCGAGCCGCGCCAAAGTCGATCAGCACCGCCTTGTTGTCATCCGTAATAAATACATTGGCAGGCTTGATGTCCAGGTGCAGCATCTTGTGCTGGTGCACGATGCGCAATCCACGCAGCACTTCATCAAACAGAGAGCGGATGGTGGACTCGCGGAACACCTTGCTTTGCTTGAGTTCGCGGGCCGTCACAATGAAATCCTGCAGGGCAGCGCCCTCCAGATAGTTCATCACCATGTACACGGTTTCGTTTTCGCGGAAAAAATTCAGCACGCTCACCACCGAGGGGTGGGAGATTTGCGCGAGTGAGCGGCCTTCTTCAAAAAAGCTCTTCAGACCGAGCCGGTACAAGGCCAGTTTTTCGGGCAGCACCTGGGGCAACAACTCACCCGGTGCGCGTGCCGCAAGCGACGAAGGAAGGTATTCTTTGACGGCAACCTGCTGCCCGTCCGGGTCAACCGCTAGGTACACCAATCCGAAGCCCCCGGCCGCTACTTTGCGAACAATGCGGTAGCCACCGATAACGGTATCCGGAGGCAATGGTGAAGGCTTTACCTTGGACATGGATAGAAATGACTGGCTGGTCTGTACGTTCTAATTCAGGTTATTCTCAGGGCCATCCCTTTGACCCGAGAAACCGCAATGCCAGTTTACAGCATGACTGGCTATGCCAGTGCCCAGCACAGCACAGCCAACGCCCAGCCCGAATCCGACCCAAAACCTTTGGCAGCAGCCCAACTGGGCCTGGAAATCCGGTCGGTCAATAGCCGCTTTCTAGACCTTTCCTTTCGCCTGCCCGAAGACCTGCGCCAGTTCGAGCCGGCCCTGCGTGACCTGATCATTGGCAAGCTCAAGCGCGGCAAGGTGGAAGTGCGCGCCTCCATCGAAACCTCGAACCCGACCGGCATCGCCGAACCCAGCCCCAAACTGCTGCAGCGCCTGAACGGTGCGCAAGACACCGTGCGTTCCTGGCTGCCCCAGGCAGCGCCTTTAAGTGTTGCGGACGTGCTGAAGTTCGCAATCGCCGAACAAGGCGGCACCCGGGACTGGAGCGCCGAAGTAACGCCACTGGCCGAAAAAGCCCTGAAAGAGCTGCTGAATGCGCGCCAACGTGAAGGTGCCCGCCTCAGCGCCATGCTGACCGAGCGGCTGGGCCAGTTGCGGGAATTGGCCGCCCAAGCTACGCCGCTGGTTCCGCAACTGGTGGCGCAGCAACGGCAGCGTTTTCTAGACCGCTGGAAAGAAGCCATGAACCTGGCCGACGGCAGCAGTCTGCCCGAGGCGGCGCAGGACCGGGCGTTGACCGAAGCGACCGCATTTGCCATCCGCATCGACGTGGCCGAGGAAATTACCCGGCTCAACTCGCACCTGGACGAAATCGAGCGCTTGCTGAAAAAAGGCGGCGAAGTCGGCAAGCGACTGGACTTTTTGATTCAGGAGTTGCACCGGGAAGCCAACACGCTGGGATCCAAGTCCTCAGCCTTGGAACTGACCCATATTTCGGTCGACATGAAGGTGCTGATCGAGCAAATGCGTGAGCAAGTGCAGAACATAGAATAACGGGCACCCCTTCAATAACTGGCTTTCGCCACTCCGCCATGCCCATTGACTACCCCGGAAACCTATTCGTTGTCGCAGCGCCCAGCGGTGCCGGCAAGTCCAGTCTGGTCAAGGCGCTGCTGGAGCTTGATTCGCATGTACAGCCCTCGGTTTCGCACACAACGCGGGCACCGCGCGGCCAGGAAAAGCACGGGCGCGAGTACTTTTTTGTGTCGCCCGGCGAGTTTGACGCCATGGTGGCCGCTGACGCGTTTGTGGAATGGGCGCACGTGCATAGCCAGCGCTACGGGACCTCCAAGAAGGCGATTGAGGAGCGCATGGCGCAAGGCGCCGATGTGATTCTTGAAATCGACTTTCAGGGCGCTTTGCAGATCAAGAAGATCTTTTCCAACGCCATTTGCATCTTCATCCTGCCGCCCAGTTGGGAAGAACTGCGCTCGCGGCTGGAACGCCGGGGTGAAGACGCGCCGGACATCATCGAAATGCGCATGCGCAACGCCCAGGCCGAGGTGGCCCAAGTGGATAAATTCGACTTCGTTATAATCAACGAGTTGTTTGACCGTGCGCTCTTCGATCTGAAAGCCATAGTTCACTCCCAGCGGCTCAAATTTGTGGCGCAACGCCGCGCCCGAGCTGCAACATTCCAAGCGTTGAATATTCCGTAGTCTTTTGGAGAAATCATGGCCCGTATTACCGTTGAAGATTGCCTGGAAAAGATCCCGAACCGCTTTCAGCTCGTTCTGGCAGCAACCTACCGCGCCCGCATGCTAAGTCAAGGCCACACCGCCAAGATTGAAAGCAAGAACAAACCCGGCGTGACCGCGCTGCGCGAAATCGCCGCCGGCAAGGTTGGTATCGAAATGCTGAAAAAAGTGCCTCTGTAATCCAGCCGGCATGACAGCAAAAAACACCGCTTGCGGTGTTTTTTTTCGCCTAAGCTGACCCAATGGACAGCTTTTCCAAGCGTGCGCTACATTTAGAACATGGGTAACGCAGCAACCACCTCCCCTCCGACCGTCAATGCCGCTGTGGCGAATGCCGCTTCGGCCAGTTTTGCCGGCTTGACGGCCAAGTTGGACTACCTGTCGGCAGCCGATGTAGAGCAGGTCCGCGCGGCTTACCGCTTTGCCGACCAGGCCCACCTAGGGCAATTGCGCAACAGCGGCGAGCCTTACATTACCCACCCGATTGCGGTGGCCGCCCAGTGTGCCGAATGGAAACTGGACGCCCAGGCCCTGATGGCGGCCTTGCTGCACGACGCCTTGGAAGACTGCGGCATCACCAAAATTGAGTTGATTGAGCGCTTTGGCTCCCCGGTGGCCGAACTGGTCGATGGACTGACCAAGCTCGACAAACTGCATTTCAATACCCGCGAGGAAAACCAGGCCGAATCGTTCCGCAAAATGCTGCTGGCCATGGCGCGCGACGTGCGGGTCATCCTGATCAAGTTGGCCGACCGCTCGCACAACATGCGCACCATGTCGGACATGCCAAAGTCCAAATGGGGACGGATTGCCTCGGAAACCCTGGATATTTATGCCCCGATTGCCCACCGGCTCGGGCTAAACGGAACCTACCGTGAACTCCAGGACCTGTCATTCAAGCACCTGCGTCCCTGGCGCTATGCCACGCTGACCAAGGCCGTCACCAAGGCCCGCAGCCGCCGGCGCGACCTGATTCAGAAGGTCCAAAAAGAGGTGGAAGCCGTATTTGCCGGCGCCGGCATGCCGGTGCGGATTGCCGGCCGTGAGAAGTCGCTGTTTTCCATCTACAAGAAGATGCAGAACAAGCACCTGAGCTTTGCCCAAGTCACCGACATTTACGGCCTGCGCATCATGGTTCCCACCGTGATTGATTGCTACAAGGCCCTCGGCTTGCTGCACCAGCTCTATAAACCGGTCCCCGGCAAGTTCAAGGACCACATTGCGATTGCCAAGCTGAACGGCTACCAATCGCTGCACACCACCTTGGTGGGGCCGGCGGGCATCAATGTGGAGTTCCAGATGCGGACCGAGGCCATGCACGTTGTGGCGGAGTCGGGGGTCGCGGCACATTGGCTCTACAAAGCCAGCCATCCGGACGCCTCGGCAGACCGGCTCGGTAGCCAGTGGCTGCAAAGCCTGCTGGATATTCAAGATGAAACGCGCGATGCCGCCGAATTCTGGGACCACGTCAAGGTCGACCTGTTCCCGGATGCGGTGTATGTGTTTACGCCCAAGTCGCAAATTTTGGCCTTGCCGCGTGGTGCCACGATCGTCGACTTTGCCTACGCCATTCACAGCAACGTGGGGGACCGGACGGTCGCGGCCCGCATCAATGGCGAACAGGTGCCCTTGCGGACTGAACTAAAAAATGGCGATGTCGTCGAGGTGGTGACGGCCCAGGTGTCCTCCCCCAACCCGAACTGGCTTGACTTTGTGCGGACCGGGCGGGCTCGCTCCAAAATTCGGCACCACCTGAAAACCATGGAGCAGGAAGAGTCGCAGAGCCTGGGCCTGCGCTTGCTGCAGCAGGCGGTGCGGGCCGAGGGCTTTGCGGATTTGCCGGCAGAAAACGCGGAGTACGGCCCCATTTGGAAGAAATTGCTGGGCTTTACCGGCAGCAAGAATCGCCACGAGTTGTTGACCGATATTGGCCTGGGCAAGCGGATTGCCAACATCGTGGCCAAACGCCTGGTCAATTTGCTGACCGAAGCGGGCTACAAGTCCGATGCCTTGTTGTTGACCCGCGAGCGCTTCACGGCACATGAATCCAACGGTGTGGGCGCGATTACGCTGGACGGGAGCGAAAGTGCCTCGGTGCAGTTTGCCAAGTGCTGCCACCCGATTCCCGGCGACTCCATCGTGGGCTATCTGGGCCGAGGAGAAGGCCTGGTGGTGCACGTGCATGACTGCGCCGTGGCTAAAAAATTGCACCACAAGGATGCCGAGCGCTTTATCGGGGTGGACTGGTCGGAGGACCCGGTGCGATCCTTCAAGGCCGGCATTACGGTAACGGGCATCAACGGTAAAGGGCTGTTGGCCAAAATGGCCACGGCGCTGGCTGCCGCCGAGGCCGATATTGTGGACATCGACATGGGGCAGGAAAGCGCACAGGAAGCCCGGCAACTGCGATTCCTGATTGCGGTGCGCGACACGGCCCATCTGGAAGTTGCCTTGCGCAACCTGCGGCGCACCCAGCACGTGATCAAGGCCGAGCGCAGCGGCGCCGCAAGTAGCGGCTAACCGGCGGCACGCCTTTTATGTCGGCGCCGGTTCCGGGTATTCGACGGCAATCACTTCGATATCACCGACCCGGTCGGGCATGACCAGCTTCAGTTCATCGCCTACGCGGGCCTTTAACAGGGTGCGAGCGATGGGTGAAATCCAGCTCACCTCCCCTTTGGCACTGTCTGCTTCATCGATTCCCATGATGCGCACCGTGCGCTCCTGACCCCGGTCATCGGCATAGGTTACGGTCGCGCCGAAAAAGATCTGGTCGTTTCCGTGGTGAACCGACGGATCGGTCACCTCGGCTATTTCCAGCCGCTTGGTCAGGAAACGGATGCGCCGGTCGATCTCGCGCAGGCGTTTCTTGCCGTACAGGTAATCGCCGTTCTCTGACCGGTCGCCGTTGCTGGCCGCCCAGTGCACCACCTCCACGACCTGAGGACGCTCGTTATCAATCAGGTTTAGCAACTCGGTGCGCAGCGTGGCAAAGCCTTTGGGCGTGATGTAGTTCTTGCCCCCTGCCGGCAGCCCCGGCAATTGCAGTTCGTCGTCGTCCGCGTCATCGGACTCTTTGGTAAACGCTTTGCTCATGGTGCCAGGCGATAGAAAGGATAAATCTGGCGGTTGGCCGCCGGGACGGTAGTTCGGGCGCGACTTTACCAGCCTGCCAAGATCCCTTGCGCCGTGTCAAGTCGGACGTCAACCTACGCTCATAAAATGGGCATCCCAACGGTTAGCCAATACACGCGGCGGGCTAACCGATAATCTGGGGGTTTCGCGTAGCGGAACCCACACAAACCCCGCATTTAACGACCCCGAACGGGATGGCAATGAAACGACTTGATGATTTTCGGCTGCGTTTTGGTGACCAGGAACTGGTGCCCATCATTATTGGCGGCATGGGCGTGGACATTTCCACGGCCGAACTCGCTCTGGAAGCGGCGCGGCTGGGTGGCATTGGCCATATTTCCGATGCCATGGTGCAGGACGTATCGGATCGCCGCTTTGACACCTCGTTCGTCAAGGAAAAGACCAAGCTCTACAAGCACAACATCGACAACTCGGACAAGAGCGTGGTGCAGTTTGACCTGGGCCG
>ERZ1034363.1977-NODE-1977-length-10563-cov-4.720294_pt1 | contig 10563 bp, 5 predicted proteins | sample MGYA00520616_ERZ1034363 | MGnify/ENA primary metagenome ERZ1034363 (study PRJEB33736, sample SAMEA104284506) | Azolla filiculoides | biome: Urban; feature: Water surface; material: Ditch water | place: Netherlands | collected 2015-10-28 | depth 0-0.1 m ... | reverse complement strand
GGTGAGGTCATAAACGTCTTGCTCTCCGAGACCTTCAACTGCGACGACCCTGTCCCAGAAAAGGTCATTTGAGGCAATATCTTGAAGTTTTGTGCTGTTTAGGTGCTTGGCATAATCAGACACAACTGCTCTTGAAGGGGCGAATGAAAAGTGCGCAGCTCCGCCGTAAGCAGTTCCGCGCATAGCGGCCATCTGGCGGGTACTTACGCCTTGCTCACGCATTGCAAGCCTGACTTCCTCCAATACCTCTTGAGGAATCGTGTCCACATTGGTATTTGCGACCACATGCGCGAGTTTGACTTTAAGCTCAACGGCACTCCTTAGCCTAGGTCCAAAAGCGCCAATTTGCTCAAGGAAGGTCCTTTGGTTTTCAGCACCAGAGACGTCCACATTGAACCACCCTTTGGACTTACCGGCAACGATGTGCTTGAGTCGACCAACAATGCCAAACCGCAATAACAAGGCCATTACGTCTCGAACCAATCGCTCGCTTGCAGAGGCAAAATAAACACGAGCACGACCGTTCTTGGCAATTGTTATGCTGCCATCGGTGGCCCACAAATGCCTTAAGAACAAAGCAATCTGTTCATTTGTTAACTGGAATATGTCCTGAGGCAGGTGCTTTTCATGTGAGCGTTGGCCGAAGATACCAAGCCCCTTAAGCCAAGCTCCAACACCCTTTGGGTGCCAACGATTGCCATTGCCGCTAATGACCAACTGATGCCAGTTGCCACGACCTTCGTGACGATTGACCGTACTTCCAAATTTTTCAGCAGCAAGCCTGACAGCCTCGCTGTTTTCTTCACTTGCAGTGGTGTACCTCAATGGTTGGTGGGAAACGTAGCTTCCATCTCCCACGAGATGTCCCAAAAGTACCAGAGCATGCTCTTCCCAAACTGCGCTAGCTTCAGGTTCAGGGATATTGCGAGCAATGGCCAGACGATCGCCAACGGCTAATTCGCCAGCATATGCCCACCCATTGGCTCCCAGCAACCGGTGTTCCCGAGTGCATTTGATGCTGTATCCACTGGCAAGGCTGACCTGCACTACTGGCTTCACGCCTACTTTCCAGACCATGTCTGATTGACTCTTTTCAATCGTTCCACGTTCATTTAATGACAACACCAAAGGAGTTTGCCCAACCAAGTCTGCAATAGGCACTCGCCGCCCATCGACCATTTGAACAAGCGTGTCCCCGGTCACGCATTCGCGCAAGTCACTCATCATGGGGCGTTTGTCGGGACGCTGCTCCACGCTTCGGTTAAGCTGAGACAACGCAATCACCGGGCATTTCAACTCCCGCGCCAACATCTTCAGGCCTCGAGAAATTTCACCCAACTCGGTTGCTCGGTTGTCACTGCTTTCGGCACTGTTGCCGCTCATCAGTTGCAGGTAATCCACCACTATCAAGCCAAGCTGCCCGTACTGGCGCGACAGACGGCGCGCATTGGCCCGCACTTCGCTGGAGTTCAGGCCAGGGCTTTCGTCAATGTGTAGCGAAATCGTACGCAGCCGCTCAATCGCCTCGGACAGGCGCGGCCACTCTTCATCGGTGAGGCGCCCAGTGCGCAAATGGCCCTGGTCGATACGTCCAATGGAGCCGACAATACGCACGGCCAACTGTGCCGCACCCATTTCCATGGAGAACACCGCCACCGGAAGGCCTTCGTTCAAGGCGACGTGCTCGGCAATATTGATAGCAAGGGCAGTGTTATGCGTGACAGTGTAGTCATCGGTAATGTAGAGGTGACTAGGGTGACTCACCGATATACATTGGCATTGCGCCAATCTGGTGGCCTGAATGGAGGAAACCGTCAAACGCTTCTGCCGCGACCAACTGGACGGAACCCTTGCCTTCTTGTCGGAAGCTTTCATCCATTCATGCGAGTCAGGATGGGACATATGACATACATACGCAGGCATTCCAGGAACCCGCATTCCAGCTGTATTGGTGAAGTGCGATTGCTTTTCTGAAATAGAACACCACCCACCGAGTGACCTCACAAGCAGCGCGATGTCGGTTGCAAGCCTTCGACTTGAAGTACTTAGCCTCAAGCTGCCCCACTTCTCAACCCACCCGTCTGTATCCATCAACCCGCGCATTAGCTCAAGGCGAGATTGCTTAGATGCATTCAGATAAATTTCTGGAATAAACTTTTCGTCGCTGGTCAAACCGGATAAGCCCAAGCACTCGAGTTGCAATCTCAAAGGATTGGGATTGATTCCTTGGACGCCTTTGAGTCGGCCCCGATTCTTTTGGACTATGCGGTAATCATAATTTTCCGCATGCACAAGCTCCAGCTCATCTGGCAGGCGCTCACTCATTTCGCTAAGTGTGGACGCTGACGCATTGGAGAAGCGAACCGTGCCACTTCCACTGACACCTCCGTCACCCAATAAGCAACCCAATACCCAAGGGTCAATTGGCAAAGGCTCAAAACTGCCAAAATCTCCAGAAACGGTATCGATCCATAAACGCCCCTGGTATCGCTTCTTTTCCAAGAGTGCTTGCAATCGTTCAGTGGAGACAACGCGTGGCGCTTCCCAGTCCCTGTACATGACACTCCAAAGGTGCTCTGCGCAGCACTCAGTAGATCGTCCATCAGAAAAGAACACGCGAAATACCTGTTTTACTCCTTGTGGAAAGACACCGGTAACTATTGATCCACGCTCATCAATAGATGCAACAGCATCGCCTACTGCTAAGTCACCCATTGCACGCCAGCCTGTTAAGGTGCGCACCTTCGCATCCAATGGCTGGGCCTTACCCATGGACGGTCTTGCCGCCAAAACAATCAGATCTCCAGGCTGCAGTCCCGCTGTCATGCGGTCGAAATCATAGAAACCGGTGCGCACCCCCGTCACATCGTTGGGGTTATCGGCCATCTCCTGCACACGGTCCAGCAGTTTGACCACCAGGGATTCCATCGCCTGAAAGCCCTCTTTGTTGCGCTTGCCCTGCTCACCGATGTTGAAAATCTTCTGCTCGGACTCGTCCACGATTTGGGAAACTGCTCGTCCCTGTGGGTTGAACGCATTGGTGGCGATTTCGTCGCTGGCGCTCACCAGCTTGCGCAAAATGGCACGGTCACGCACGATTTCGGCGTAGCGGCGAATGTTGCTGGCACTGGGAACGTACTGTGCCAGTGAGTTCAGATAGGCTAGCCCCCCTACCTCTTCAGCCTTGCCCTGACTTTGCAAGTGTTCGAAGACGGTAATCACGTCCGCCGGCTTACTGCCATTGACCAGTGCGCCAATCGCACCATAAATCAGCTTGTGCTCGTAGCGATAAAAGTCACCGTCAGCCAGCAAATCACCCACGCGGTCCCAGGCACCGTTGTCCAGTAACAAACCGCCCAGCACACTGGATTCCCCTTCGATCGAATGCGGCGGGATGCGCAACTGCGCGATCTGCCGATCCTGTTCGTACCCTTCAAAGTTGGAAATGGCGACTGACATGACGATTCCTTGTGATCCCTGATGCTACGTGGACTGGGTCCATGCGTCGAGGGCAATGGCTGGGCATAAGTGGCTTACAACTTGTGCACAAACTGTGAAAAGCCGGGGATAAGTGGCACCGCAAAAAACAAAAGCCGCAGGAGATGGCCCCTACGGCTTTGGTCTGGAAGCCGACCCGTTTCCAGGTTGGCTCTTTGTCAGTGTTTAAGCGGTTTCGCCGTACACGGACACGGTGATGTCAACCACCACGTCGGTGTGCAGAGCCACGCTCACGCTGCTGTCGCCGATGACCTTGATGGGGCCATTGGGCATACGCACGTGGGACTTGGCAACCTTGTAGCCACCCTTGGCCAGTTCTTCGGCGATGTCGAAGTTGGTCACGGAGCCGAACAGACGGCCATCCACGCCAGCCTTTTGGGTCAGCTTGATGGTGGTACCAGCCAGCTTTTCACCCAGGCCTTGGGCTTCAGCCAACTTGGCTGCAGCGGCCTTTTCCAATTCAGCGCGGCGGGCTTCGAATTCAGCCTTGGCGGCTTCAGTCGCGCGGCGTGCACGGCCGGAAGGGATCAGGAAGTTACGGGCGTAGCCATCTTTGACCTTGACGATTTCGCCGAGGTTACCGAGGTTGACGACCTTGTCGAGCAGAATGATTTGCATGGGTCGTTCTCCTTAGATCTTGTGCTGGTCGCTGTAGGGCAGCAGCGCCAGGAAGCGTGCGCGCTTGATAGCGGTGTTGAGTTGGCGCTGGAAAATTGCGCGGGTGCCGGTCAGGCGTGCGGGAATGATCTTGCCGTTTTCAGCAATGAAGTCGCGCAGGGTGTCGATGTCTTTGTAGTCGATCTCTTCGACGCCAGTCACGGTGAAGCGGCAAAAGCGCTTGCGCTTGAACAGCAGCGATTGGGTGTTGCGCTTGGGGCGCTTGTCTTTGTTGAAACGTTTTGGTCCGGGCATGATGGACTCCTAAAAATTAATCTTGCAAAAAATCTTGAATATGAAAAACGACTGACTTTCCCTGTCGTGCATTGGCCAAAAAACCTTTGAATTGCCAGTTGCTTCCAACGGCTTGCCGGGCGAGTCGCTCGGCTTGGGATCCAAAGGCCACGGCCTTAATAGCCAGTTTCACGGTTCTGTCTCCACCTGCCTCTTGCGTCTGCGACTCGTGTTCAAGTCTGCAGTTCAGGGCCGGTAGGCCTGCCGGTGTGTACCGCATAGGTTCAACCTCTGCGATGGCGGCATTCAGTTCCAGTGAATTGGCTTGCACTCCGGTTAGGAAAACCCGTTCAGATTCTCAGAATCAGGCTTGGTATTCCGCTTGTTGGGCCTTGCGCGATTCTTCGCGCTCGACGGTCTTCATCATGGAGGAAGGACCGGTTTCAGCCTTCTTCTTCAGAACCGTCAGGTGACGCAGCACAGCATCGTTGAACTTGAACGCGTGTTCCAGTTCAGACATCACAGCCTGGTCGGCTTCGATGTTGATGCACAGGTAGTGGGACTTGGCCAGCTTGTTGATCATGTAAACCATCTGACGACGGCCCCAATCTTCAACACGGTGCACCTTGCCACCGCCAGCGGTGATCATGCCCTTGTAACGCTCCAGCATTGCGGGAACTTGTTCGCTCTGATCCGGGTGGATCATGAGGATGATTTCATAATGACGCATTGAGACTCCTTTTGGATGTCCTGGCTATCCAGGTAAGAAAAGCTGCCCCCGGCGTCTAAACAGGGTGCAGCAAGGCGAAGCCCATGATTATAGCCCAAGCCAAAACTGGGGGCAAATCAGCGTGGCGGTTCAGGATTGGATACCAAACTCAGGGCAACGGTCACGAGCAATCCGGCAGCGACACCGAACAAACCCGCCGACACCGGCTGAATGCCCAGCCAGAGCCCGTCGCCGGTGAGTCCGAACGCATGGCGAATGGCGGGCTGATTCACCGTCAGGTAATACACCGTGACCCCAAGCCCCGCCAACATGCCCCCAACCGCTCCCACCCGGGTCGCCCGTTGCCAAAAGATGCCCAGCACCATGGCGGGCACAAAGGCCGCACCCGCCAGAGAAAAAGAAGCCGCCACCAAATACAAAATACCTGCCGGACGCTGCGCCGCCACATAAGCTGCCACCAGTGCCACCACCAGCAAGGCAAACTTGGACCACATCACCCGCCGCATGGATTGCGCACGGCTGCTGTCACCTTCAAAGTAAACGTCGTGCGCCAATGCATTGCCAATGGTGAGCAGCAGACCATCGGCGGTTGAAAGCGCCGCAGCCAAGCCCCCTGCTGCCACCAGCACCGACACGATGTAGGGCAAGCCACTAATTTCAGGTGAAGCCAACATCACCAAATCCGGCCCAATTTTGAGTTCGGCAAATTGAAGAATTCCATCACCGTTCACATCCGAAAAACTCAGCAAAGCGGGGTCGCGTGACCATTGCGCCATCCAGGCCGGCAGGCTATCAAACGGCTGCCCGACCAAATGGGCCATCACTTCGTACTTCACCAAAACCGCCAAGGCGGGGGCTGACACATATAGCAAGCTGATAAAAACCATGGACCAAGCGACAGAACGACGCGTCTCAGCCACCGTGGGGGTGGTGTAGTAACGGGTCAGCAAATGCGGCAACCCAGCCGTGCCCACCATCAGACAAAACACCAGCGCCAAAAAGTTAAGGCGTGATTGATTAAAGGTGTTGCGCGCCTCGGGCGAGCCATTCGGATCACCCTCAAAAGGGAGCTCGTGGGCCGCGATGCCGCCCAATGGCTTGGCACGCTCCCGGTAATCTGCCGCCATGAGCTTCCAGCGCTCGCGAGCCGCAGCCACATCTCGCGGCAACGCGGCCAACTCACGCCGGAGCTGGGTGGCGCGTTCATCGTCGGCCCGAGCCCCCATGGCATTGAGTTTGGACCGGAGTTCCTGACGTTCTGCCTGCAATGCAGACTCCACGTTCTGCAACTTGATCTCCAGCGCTTGCGCCCGACGCTCATACTCGGCAACCACGTCTTTCTCAGCCGGTGAAGCCTTCAGTTCTTCTTCGAGGGCCGCAATTTTTTTGAGTTGTTGGCCGTACGCGACAGGCGCCATGGGGTTGCCAACTTGCTTGTACGCAAGCCACGAAACCGGAATCAAAAACGCCAGGATCATGAGCCAATATTGCACCGCCTGGGTCCAGGTTACCGCCCGCATTCCCCCCAGAAAAGAACACACCAGCACCCCGCCCAGCCCCAGCAATATGCCAATTTCAAAATGCACGCCGGTAAGCCGCGAAGTGATCAGGCCCACACCGTAAATTTGCGCAACCACATAGGTGAATGACACCACCACGGCAGCCATGGATGCGATCATCCGAGGCCAGCGGCCGCCATAGCGCACCGAGAAGAAATCGGGCACCGTATACAAATTCATGCGCCGCAGATACGGGGCCACCAACAAGGCCACCAGACAAAACCCGCCAGTCCAACCCATGATGTAGGCCAGTCCGCCGGGTTGCCCGTTAGAGCCGGAAAATCCCTGCAGGTAAAGCCCGCCCGCCAGACTGATGAAGGAGGCCGCGCTCATCCAGTCGGCCGCGGTGGCCATGCCGTTGTACAGCCCGGGAATACGCCGGCCGGCTACGTAGTATTCGCTGGCCTCGGAAGTTCGACCATAAACGCCGATCACGGAATACATCACCAGCGTGGCTGCCAGAAAAATGCCGGCAATCCAGGCCCGGTGCAAGCCAAAGCGCTCTGCCACGGCAAGTGCGACCAATAGGCCCACAATGCCCAACACCACCCCACCAAACCGGAAATGGTAAATACGCGTTTGCTTGCCAAATGCCACGGCATCAAAGCCGGGCTCTGGTGGCTCGCCGCGCCCCTTGAAGAAAGCAAACATCACCACAATGGCGATGAAAACCAGCAGGGAACCCTGGGCTGCAAACCAGAATGAAAACGGCCAGCCGGCTATTGCGCCCTGCAGGTCCCGCGCAAAAAAGACCACCCCAAACGAAGCCAAAAACCACACCAACAAAAGCCCTGCATGCAGGGGCCAATGCCGGCGTGGGGCTTCTTGCGACATCAGCCTGCGAGTTGCTGCCAGGTCGCGATGACCGAGTCAGGGTTCAGGGAGATGGAGGAAATTCCCTGGTCCTTGAGCCAATGGGCAAAGTCCGGATGGTCGCTGGGACCTTGGCCGCAAATGCCCACGTACTTGCCTTGGCGCTTACAGGCGGAAATAGCCATCGCAATCAGCGCCTTCACCGCCGGGTCGCGCTCGTCAAAGTCGGCCGCCAGCACTTCCAAGCCGGAATCACGGTCCAGACCCAGCGACAACTGGGTCAGGTCGTTAGAGCCAATCGAGAAGCCGTCAAAGAACTCCAGGAACTGGTCGGCCAGGATTGCGTTGCTGGGAATCTCGCACATCATGATGAGCTTGAGATCGTTTTCTCCCCGGCGCAGGCCGTGTTTGCCCAGCAGTGTCGTTACTTTCTGTGCCTGTCCCAGGGTGCGCACAAACGGCACCATGACCTGCACATTGGTCAACCCCATGTCGTTGCGCACGCGCTTGAGCGCCTCGCATTCCATGGCAAAAGCTTCGCCGAACTCAGAGCTCACATAGCGTGCTGCGCCCCGGAAACCCAGCATGGGGTTTTCTTCCTCTGGCTCGTAGCGGCTACCGCCAATCAGCTTGCGGTATTCGTTGCTCTTGAAGTCCGACAGACGCACGATGACCGGCTTGGGCCAGAACGCGGCCGCAATGGTGGCCACGCCTTCAGCCACGCGGTCCACGTAAAAGGCTTTGGGCGAAGCATGGCCACGGGCCACCGACTCGACTGCCTTTTTCAGGTCGGCATCCACATTCGGGTAGTCCAGGATGGCCTTGGGGTGCACGCCGATGTTGTTGTTGATGATGAACTCCAGCCGGGCCAGACCCACGCCCTGGTTGGGCAACTGGCAGAAGTCAAAGGCCAATTGCGGGTTACCCACGTTCATCATGATCTTGACCGGAATCTCGGGCATCACGCCGCGCTGCACTTCCGACACTTCGGTTTCCAGCAGGCCGTCGTACACAAACCCGGTATCGCCCTCGGCGCAGCTCACGGTCACCAACATGGCGTCTTTCAACTGGTCCGTGGCGTGGCCACAGCCCACGACAGCCGGAATGCCCAACTCGCGCGCAATGATGGCGGCGTGGCAGGTGCGCCCGCCACGGTTGGTCACGATGGCCGAGGCCCGCTTCATCACCGGCTCCCAGTTGGGGTCGGTCATGTCAGTTACCAGAATGTCACCGGCCTGCACCTGGTCCATGTCGGCAATGCTGTGCACGATGCGCACCGGGCCGGTACCAATCTTTTGCCCGATGGCGCGGCCTTCAACCAGCACGGGGCCCTTGCCCTTGAGCTTGTAGCGGTGCTCCACCTTGTCGGCAGCCTGGCTCTTCACCGTCTCAGGACGGGCCTGCAAGATGTAAAGCTGTCCATCGCCACCGTCCTTGCCCCACTCAATGTCCATTGGACGGCCATAGTGCGCCTCAATCACCAGGGCATAGTGGGCGAGTTGCTCCACTTCAGCATCCGTCAGCGAATAACGGTTGCGCATCTCGGTGGGCACATCAGTGGTCTTGACGAGCTTGCCCGTTGCGGCCTTTTCTTCAGGTGTGCTGAACTCCATTTGCAGCAGTTTGGAGCCCAAACTGCGGCGGATAACGGCGCGCTTGCCGGCCTTGAGCATCGGCTTGTGCACATAGAACTCGTCCGGATTGACGGCACCCTGCACCACCGTTTCACCCAGCCCGTAGCTGGAAGTGATGAACACCACATCGGAAAAGCCCGACTCGGTGTCGATGGTGAACATGACGCCGGCTGCGCCCAGATCGGAGCGCACCATGCGCTGAATACCGGCGCTCAGGGCCACCACATCATGGGCAAAACCCTTGTGAACGCGGTAGCTGATGGCGCGGTCGTTGTAAAGCGATGCAAAGACTTCGCGAATCTTGTGCAGGATGTCTTCAATGCCCACCACGTTCAGAAAAGTTTCCTGCTGGCCGGCAAAGGAGGCATCCGGCAGGTCTTCGGCAGTGGCCGATGAACGCACGGCAAACGAGGCTTTGTCATTGGTGCCACAAAGCGTGATGAAGGCCTTGCGAATTTCCTGCTCAAGGTCGGCCGGAAATGGTTGCGACTCGATCATGGCGCGAATTTCGGCGCCGGCAACCGCCAGTGCGTTCACATCTTCGATATCGAGACGACTCAAGCGCGCATTGATTTTGGCAGTCAGGCCATCAAACGCCAGAAACTCACGAAAAGCATGCGCTGTGGTGGCGAAACCCGTGGGTACTTTGACCCCGGTCGGCAAATTGGAGATCATTTCTCCCAGGCTGGCATTTTTGCCACCGACCGACTCGACATCGGTCATCCTCAAATCTTCAAATGGAACGACCAGGGCGGTCGCTTCAAATCGTGCTGTCATGAAAAAACTCCAGAAGTTAAAAAACCGGGGCCGATGAGCTGCAGTCAGGGCTGCACCCCAAAATGAGGCAAACGCATCTGTTTGTTGCTTGACTTGTCAAATGGTTTGACGCACTGAATTTGGTCAGATAATGATTGTAGGCTTTGACCCGATCCAAAATTTACCCCCTCTTTCAACATGCCCAATCGCACCGTATTTTTTGTCTCGGATGGCACCGGGATTACCGCCGAAACCTTTGGCCACGCCATCCTGAACCAGTTTGAAGTCGACTTTCGCCGGGTTCGACTCCCCTTTACCGACACGGTGGACAAAGCACATCAGGCGGTACGGCAAATCAACCAGGCGTCAGCGCTCGAAGGCAAGAAGCCGCTGGTGTTTACCACACTGGCCAACGAGGAAGTCATGGAGGTCATCAGCCAGGGATGCCATGGCATGTTGATGGACATGTTCGGTACCTTTGTTCATCCGCTGGAACAGGAACTTGGCATCAAGTCGAACCACCGCATTGGCCGCTTCAGCGATGCCAGCAAGAGCAAACAATACCAGTCCCGCATTGCCGCCATCAATTTTTCGTTGGATCACGACGACGGGCAGTCACACCGCGACCTGGCCAGCTCCGACGTCATTCTGGTGGGGGTCAGCCGCAGTGGCAAAACCCCGA
>ERZ1034363.1975-NODE-1975-length-10568-cov-7.052140_pt1 | contig 10568 bp, 9 predicted proteins | sample MGYA00520616_ERZ1034363 | MGnify/ENA primary metagenome ERZ1034363 (study PRJEB33736, sample SAMEA104284506) | Azolla filiculoides | biome: Urban; feature: Water surface; material: Ditch water | place: Netherlands | collected 2015-10-28 | depth 0-0.1 m ... | reverse complement strand
CGGGGTGTTTCGTGGCCGCTGAAGATGCGGCCCTCAAAGTGCTTGAGCAGCCCCACCTTGCGCAGCATCAGTTCCACCTTGAAGCGGTCGGCCCCCGAGGCGCAGGCAATACGCCCTTGCGTGGCATCAAAAATTTGCTGCACGGTGGTGTGAATGTTCGGAATGGCTTCGATGCGGGTTTCCAGCGCCTCGTTGCGTCGCGCCCGAAATTCGGCTGCCCACTCCTGCGTGAAGGGCTTGCCGGTTTCGTGCTCAATGCGCTGTCGCTCGTCGGACACCATCTTGCCAATAAAGAAGTCCATGCACTGCTGCAGCGTCATGCTCCAGCCTTGCTCCTCCAGCATGTCGCGCAGCACGCCGCAGGTGATGGATTCCGAGTCCACCAGCACGCCATCGCAATCGAACAGCACCGCCTCAAATCTCATAGTGCATCCCCGTCCACATACAACCAGTGGCCCTGCTCCAGCAGAAAGCGGCTGCGCTCATGCAGGCGCACAGCCGGGCCATGGGCGGGCTTTTGCCGTGCAACAAATTCAACTTCGGCGGTGGTCTCGCCGGTGTACTGATGGCTTCGCACCTCCAGCCCCAACCATTTCACGCCCGCATCAAATTCAATGCTGGCCGGGCGATGGCTCGCGGCCCAGCTTTGCAACAGGTAGGGCGCGCGCTCCAGCACAAAGGCGCTGTAGCGTGATCGCATCAGCGACTCGGCGTCGGCCGGCAGCGCGCCGCCGTCCAGCCAGCGTCCGCAGCACTCGCCAAAGGCCAATGTCTTGGCGGCTTTGCCCGGCCCAGCCGGACGGCCACACGGACACGGCGCGGATGCGGCCAGTGTCTTCATGCCTTGGCGGCGCGCTTGGCCTTTTGTTGCTCCAGCGTTTCAGTGGGGGCGCCTTGCTTGACCCACTCGGCATAGCCGCCATCGATATGCGCCACGTTGGTCATGCCCATGTCCTGCAGGGTTTTGGTTGCCAGCGCGCTGCGCCAGCCGGCGCCGCAGAACAGGATGAACTCTTTGCTCTCGTCGGCAAAAATCTTCTTGTGGTACGGCGACTCGGGGTCCACCCAGAATTCGAGCATGCAGCGCGGTGCGTGGTACGCGCCGACCACGGTGCCGTCGGTCAGTTCACGTACGTCGCGGATGTCCACGATCTGCACCTTGGCGTCGCCCATGCGGGCTTGCACGTCGGCGACTGAATAGGTTTTAACCTGCGCCATGGCCTCGTCGACGAGGGCGCGGAATCCTTTGGTAATGGGCATGAGAGTTTCCTTGTGTTGTGGGGTTTAAGCGTTGTGAACCATGTCGCCGGTCTGGCTGGCGGCCCCCGCGCGCACCAGATCTTGCAACAGCGCATCGAACGCCTCGGCAGCGCTGGCCTGCGGGAAGCAACTCCGCGCGAGGGACATGCAATAGGGGGTGGCTTCCATCCAGGCTTGCAGGTCGGCGCGCGTAATCTGCTGGAACTCCAGCAGCTTGTACTTGAGCAGCACCTTGGCCGCGTGCAACAGATGCTTTTCGGGGCTGCGCACAAAGCCTTCCAGCCGCTGCCGCGCGCGGGCCAGCGCTTCGGTAACGTCGGCAAACAGCGCGCCGTGGCCGGGAATCACCAGCGCGGGTCGCAGGCGCTCGATCAAGTCCAGCGTGGCGGCCACTTCGTCAAAGGCATGCACCCCGTCGAGCTCTGGAAACACCACGCCAAAGCCGCGCTCCCACAGGGCATCAGCCGACACCAGAACCCGCCGCTCCGGCTGAAACAGAACGACCGAATGCGTGTCGTGCCCCGGCGCGGCATGCACCTGCCATCGGCTGTCGCCCCACTGCATTTCTGCGCCCGGTTGCAGAGCCGCAGCAAAGGTGAAGCGCGGGCAGTTCTGCCCGGTGGGGATATAGCCCAGCGTCTGCGCATCCCACGCTTGCACCGCTTTCGCATGACCCGGGGGAATCAGGGTTTGCAGCGCCGGGTAGCGCGCCTGCAGGGCGGCATTGCCACCGCAGTGGTCGCTGTGTAAATGCGTGTTGATGAGTGTGTCGAGCGGCCGCCCCTGCAGTGCCGCCTCCACCAGCGACAGCGTTTGCTCCGCATGCGTGCAGTAACCGCTGTCGATCAGGGCCGTACCGGATTCCCCGGTGATGAGTATGTTGTTGCTGGACAGCCAACCACGCTCAAAGACGTGGATGCCGTGCAGCAATGCGCGAACGTCCATGGTCCCCGGACTCACGCCAGTGCGCGCTGGATGATGATCTTCTGCACGTCGGAGGTGCCTTCGTAAATCTGGCACACCCGCACGTCGCGGTAGATGCGTTCCACCGGGAAGTCGCTCACATAGCCGTAGCCGCCCAGCGTCTGGATGGCAGCGCTGCACACGCGCTCGGCCATCTCGCTGGCAAACAGCTTGGCCATCGCGGCCTCTTTCAGGCAGGGTCGGCCGGCATCGCGCAAGCTCGCAGCGTGCCAGATGAGTTGGCGTGCCGCCTCAATTTGCGTGGCGCATTCGGCCAGGCGGAAGCCCACCGCCTGGTGGTTGAAGATGGGTGCGCCAAAGCTCTGGCGGTCTTTGGCATAAGCGACCGCCGCTTCCAGCGCGCTGCGTGCCATGCCCACGCTTTGCGCGCCAATGCCAATGCGCCCGCCTTCCAGACCGCCCAGCGCGATGCCGTAGCCCTCGCCCTCTTTGCCGATCAGGTTTTCGACGGGAATGCGGCAGTTGTCAAAGTTGATCTGCGCGGTGTCGCTGCTGTGCTGGCCAAGCTTGTCTTCCAGACGCGCCACCACATAGCCCGGCGCCTTGGTGGGCACGATGAAGGCGCTCATACCCTTCTTGCCGGCGCCCTTGTCGGTCACCGCAATCACGATGGCCACGTCACCATTCTTGCCGCTGGTAATGAACTGCTTGACGCCGTTGATCACGTAGCTGTCGCCGTCTTTCACGGCCGTGGTGCGCAGGCTGGACGCATCGCTGCCCACATGCGGCTCGGTCAGGCAGAAGGCACCCAGCAGTTCGCCGCGCGCCAGCGGTTCCAGCCATTGCTTCTTTTGCGCGGCGTTGCCGTAGCGCATGAGGATGGCATTCACCGGGCAGTTGGTCACGCTGATGACCGTACTGGTGCCGCCATCGCCCGCGGCAATTTCTTCCAGCACCAGCGCCAACGTCAGATAGTCCAGCCCCGCGCCTCCCAGCTCTTCGGGCACGCAAATGCCATAGGCACCGAGCGCTGCCAGCCCCTTGTGCACTTCCTTGGGGAAGGTGTGTTCCTTGTCCCATTTGGCGGCGTTGGGCCAGAGTTCGGCTTGGGCAAAATCGCGCACCGCGTCACGAATCATTTCCTGGTCTTGCGTGAGGATCATGTTGGTCTCTTCTTTGTTAGTGTGGTGTCACCACGTCGTAAATACGGTTCCGTCCCATTGCACAAACGGCACCTGCGCCGGACGCGCCTGTTGCTTCAGTTTGTGCAGGGTGTTGCGAATGCCGGCCGCGCTGTCTTCGACTGCCAGTGGTGCGGCAGAGGTGCCCATATCGGTCTTTACCCAGCCGGGGTGAATCAGTGCGAAGCGGGCACGCGGGTAGTCGGGCTGCGCCGCCACCACCGCCATATTGAGGGCGGCCTTGCTGGTCCGGTACAACCAGGCGTAGCTACCACTCGCCTCGCTTATGCAACCCAAATCGCTGGTGACAAAGGCGAACTGGCCATCGGCTTCCTCCACCCACGGCGCCACCTGCGGAATGGCCTGCATGGCACCCAGCACATTGGTGTGCAGCATGTGGTCAAACGCCTGCTGCGTGGGGGGCGACTTTGCGCTCTCGGTGCCAAACACGCCAGCCACATAGATGGCAACGTCCAGCTTTTCGCCGTCCAACCGCCAACTCAAACCGCTGATGCTGGCGGGCTTGGTGACGTCGAGCTGAATCGTCTGGGCACCCAGGGTCTTGAGCAGGTCCAGACCAGCCTGATCGCGCGCGGTCGCAATCACGCGATCGCCCGCGTCCAGGTACTGGCGCGCCAGTTCCAGGCCTATGCCCCGGGAGGCACCGATGAGCAGAACGTTCAAAGCAGTTCCAGCGCCACGGCGGTGGCTTCACCACCGCCAATGCACAAGGTCGCCACGCCACGCTTCAGGCCACGCGCCTTCAGCGCATGGATCAGCGTAACCATGATGCGGGCGCCGGACGCGCCGATGGGGTGACCCAGCGCGCAGGCTCCGCCGTTCACGTTCACCTTGTCATGCGGAATGGAAAGGTCGGCCATCAGCGCCATGGGCACCACGGCAAAGGCTTCGTTGACTTCCCACAGGTCCACGTCTTCGGCCTTCCAGCCGGCCTTGGCCAACACCTTTTGCACCGCGCCAACCGGGGCGGTGGCAAACCAGTTGGGTTCCTGCGCGTGGTTGGCATGGGCCACCAGACGGGCCAGCGGCTTGCAGCCGAGTTGGTCGGCGGTGCCCGAACGCATCATCACCATGGCGGCGGCACCGTCGTTGATGGAACTGCTGCTGGCGGCGGTGATGGTGCCGTCTTTCTTGAAGGCGGCCTTGAGCGAAGGAATCTTGTCCAACTTGATCTTGTTGGGGCCTTCGTCCATATCGATCTGCACTTCGCCGGCGCGGGTCTTTACCGTGACCGGCGTGATCTCGGCTTTGAAGCCGCCGCTGGCAATGGTCTCTTGCGCACGCTTCACACTGGCGGTGGCAAAGGCGTCTTGCTGTTCGCGCGTGAAGCTGTATTTGGCCGCGCAGTCTTCACCAAACGTGCCCATGGAGCGGCCGGGTTCGTAGGCGTCTTCCAGGCCGTCAAGCATCATGTGATCCATCACGCGGTCGTGGCCGATACGGATGCCGCTGCGGCCCTTGGGCAATAGATGCGGCGCGTTGGTCATGCTCTCCATGCCCCCGGCAACCAGCACATCGTGGCTGCCGGCCAGCAGCATGTCGTGTGCAAACATGGCCGCACGCATGCCGGAGCCGCACATCTTGGACAGCGTGACCGCACCCGCGCTCTTGGGCAAGCCGCCCTTGAACGCAGCCTGACGCGCAGGTGCCTGGCCTTGGCCTGCCATCAGGCAGTTGCCAAAGATGACTTCGGTCACCAGCTCCGGGCTGATGCCGGCGCGCTCCACGGCGGCCTTGATGGCGGCGCCGCCCAGGTCGTGGGCGGCAAGCGATGCGAAGTCGCCCTGGAACCCGCCCATGGGGGTGCGGGCGGCGCTGACGATAACGATGGATTCGGTCATTGGGGTCTCCTCTAAAAGTAACGAATGAAAATCAATTGGCCAAGGCTGCGGCATGGCGGCTTACAAAGCGTTTGCTGCGTGGATACGGAAACACGTCATGCACGTAGCCCGCCTGAATGCGGTCCTTGTGGCCCTGCCAGAAGTCCACATCCAGCAGGTCGGCGTGGTGCTGCATGAACACTTCACGCACGGCCGGGTTGCCCAGCAAGAAGGGTGCAAAGGTTTCCGGAAACACATCGCGCGGCCCAACGGAATACCAGATCTCGCCGGACATCTCTTCCTCTTCGGTCTGGGCCACGGGCACCCGGCGGAAGTTGCAGTCGGTGATGTATTCAATCTCGTCGTAGTCGTAAAACACCACCTTGCGGCTGCGCGTAATGCCAAAATTTTTCCACAGCATGTCACCCGGAAAGATGTTGGCTGACACCAAATCCTTGATCGCATTGCCGTACTCGATGACCGCCCGCTCGATTTGCGCACGCGCCCGCTTTGCCGCCGGCGTGGTGTTTGCGGCATCGGCGCCACCGGCGTCAAACGCTTCCTGCAAGTAGATGTTGAGCGGAATCATGCGGCGCTCGATGTAGACGTGCTTGAGGATGACCTCCTGCTGCCCGTCGCCGTTGCGGTCGCTGACTTCAATCTGGCTGGGGGCAAATTTCTGCAACTCGGCGATCAACTCGTCTTCAAAGCGGTCGCGCGGGAAACCCACCTCGCTGTATTCGAGCGTGTCGGCCATGCGGCCCACGCGGTCGTGCTGTTTGACCAGTTGGTACTTGCCCTTGATCTGTTCGCGGCTGGTGTCTTTTTGCACCGGATAAAAGTCCTTGATGACCTTGAACACATACGGGTAGCTAGGCTGGTCAAACACCAGCATCACCATGCCCTTGATGCCGGGAGCAATGCGGAACTTGTCGGTACTGTGGCGCTGGTGGTGCAGCAGGTCGCGGTAAAACAGGGTCTTGCCCTGCTTGGCCAGGCCGAGTGCGTTGTAGATTTCATTGGCTGGCTTGCGCGGCATCATGCTGCGCAAGAACTGCACATAGGCCGACGGAATCTCCATGTCCACCATGAAGTAGGCCCGCGCAAAGCTGAACAGCATGAGCAAGTCGTCTTCACCAAACAGCGCGGTGTCAATGATCAGGGCGCCGGTTTTGTTGTGCAGCACCGGCAAGGCAAACGCAAAGGCGTTGAAGCCATTGATCACCTTGCCAATGATGTAGCAGCCCTTGTTGCGAAAGAACAGCCCCGACAGCGCTTGAATCTGAAAGTTGGCCCGCAGCGTGACATGACCCAATTCGGCTTGCATGGCCTGCTCCACCCAGGCAATGTCGCGCTCCAGCTTGTCAAACGCGGTGTGAAAGTCGAAGTCTTCCACCATCCGGTGCAAAGCGCTGCGCAAACCCGAAGTGCCGGGGTAATAAGCGCGGTAGGTCGGCGACTTGTGCTGCTGGCTGCTTTCGATGTATTCGGTGCTGACCGCAGGTCGCACAAAAATGAAATCGTTCTGGAAGTAGCTGCGGTGAAGTATCTGGGTCGTGACCGAGTTAAAGAAGGTTTCGGCCAGCTCCGGTTGGTGGTGGTCCACCAGCAGCCCGATGTAATGCAGCTTGATTTGCTGCCACACCTCCATCGGCTGCTCACCGGCGTTGAACTCACGCTCCAGGCGTTTGGAAGTCTCACCCACGCGCAGAGCGTAGAACTCGATGCGCTCGCGTTGCGCGCGATGCTGGCCATGCCAGTCCGATGTTTCAAAGCGGTGTTTCGCCCGCGCAGACTCGGTGCGAAACAACTGGTAGTGGCGGTTAAAGCCGTCCAGCATGGCCCGCGCGATGCCATAAGCGAGCGGCGAGTCCAGGCGCGTTGGAAACATGGAGTGACTTCCCCTTACCCTTAAGCGCCTATGCGCGGCATCAGCCGCACGCCCGACACCGCCTCGCGGTACAAGGCGTCGAGGTCATCGCCGCCTTGTACAGTCATGTGCAGGTCGTGCAGCAGGCCATCGTTCACGCCATACACCCAGCCGTGCAAGGTGACCTTCTGACCTCGCGCCCAGGCATCCTGCAACACGGTGCTTTGTGCCACGTTAACCACCTGCTCAATTACATTGAGCTCGCACAAGGCCTGCGCGCGACCGTGTTCGGGCAACACTTCCATCACATCGCGGTGGCGGTCGCGTACGTCCTGAATATGGCGAATCCAGTTGTCGGCCAGTCCGATGCGGGCACCCTCCAGCGCGGCCTGGACACCGGAGCACCCGTAGTGGCCCACCACCATGACGTGCTCCACCTTGAGGCGCTCCACCGCAAATTGGATGGTGGACAAGGCGTTGAGGTCGGAGTGCACCACGACGTTGGCAATATTGCGATGCACAAACACTTCACCTGGCTCCAGGCCGGTGATTTCGTTGGCGGGCACGCGGCTGTCCGAGCAGCCAATCCACATGTACTTGGGGCGTTGCTGGTTGGCCAGGCCGGTAAAAAATCCGGGGCGGCGCTGTTCGATCTGGGAGGCCCAGCTTCGGTTATTGGCAAACAAGTCCTTCAGGTCATTCATAGGGCTTTTCAAGTGTGGGTTATTCGCAAAGAAAACGGGACAAAACCGCCCGGTCAAGGCAGGTAGACTGAGAGTCTACCGATCCAAAATAACCCGCATGCGCCAATTTAGTCCGATCCGTTTTCTCACCCGGAACGCCTACGGGCAGGTGCTGTTGATGTTGGCCTTGTTCCTGCTGTCGTCGGCGCTGTTTCGCATCGCCGTTTTGGGCACATACCCGAAGGATTTTTCTCAGTTGGGCTGGTTGGACACAGTGGAGGCACTGGCCTTCGGTATCCACTTTGACCTGTCGCTGGCCGCGCTGCTGATGGGGCTGCCGATGCTCCTGCTCTTGCTTCCGTTTGGCTGGGCGCGTACCTTCGTTTGGCACCGCACCTGGTTGTGGCTGGTATTCGCGGTCATGCTGGGGTTGTCGTTCATGAATGCGGTTGACTTGCTGTACTTTGGCAACGTGCACCGGCACATCGGTTCCGAAATCAATGTGCTGCGCAACGATATGCCGTCTATGGTGCGGATCGCCTTTTTCAACTACCCGCTGGCGCTGGCGATCTTTTTCATCGGCAGTCTGGCCGCGGGTTATGCCTGGCAACGCCTGTTCAGCGTGGTACCCCAGGCTCCGCGTTTCGCCTACGCCCACCTGGCCCTGCTGGTGCTGGCCTTGTTTCCCATGCTGGTGGTGGCCCGTGGGGGCATCGGCGGCAAACCCATCAGTGTGGGCGATGCCTTTTTCTCGGGACAGGCGGCTCAAGGGCATCTGGCATTGAGTGGTGCCTTCGCCATTTCGCGCGCCATTCTGGAGTCGCCTCCACCCACCCAGCACTTCATGCCGGACGCCGAGGCCATTGCAGCGGTGCAGTTGCGACTGGGCGGAGGGGATCGCAGCCAGTTTCCCGTTGCCGACTTCCCGCTGCAGCGCAGCTTCCATTCCGAAGCGCCCAAGACGCCCCCCAATGTGGTGGTGTTGATGCTGGAGAGTTGGGGGGCACAGCACATGGACGCGCTGCGCACCTTGCAAGGCCGAGGCGCCCTGGGTGCCACACCCAACTTTGATGCGCTGGCCGCGCGCGGACGACTCTACAGCCGCGCCTATGGCAACGGTCAGCGTTCGATTCAGGGCGCGAGCGCCATTCTGGCCAGCCAGCCCACGCTCTATGGCATGCCCTTTTTGGGCGAGGGGCTGGAGCAAAACCAGCTCAGTTTTATCGGTGAAATTGCACGCTCGCAGGGTTATCAAACCTTCTTTCTGCAAAGCAGCGAAGGCGCGTCCCTGCGTTTTGACGCGATAGCTGCGCGAGCCGGTTTTGACCATTACCAGGGGTCTGAAACCATTCCCAACTTGCATGCGCAGCCCAAGCCGCCGGCCACCTGGGGCACCTGGGACCACAACACCTTGCAGGCCGCCCACACGCAGTTCGCCAACGCCAAGAAGCCCTTTCTCGGCTTTGTGTTCACCTCGACCACCCATGTACCCTGGATGGTTCCGGAGGATCGCTTTAACAAGTTCAAGGTCCATGGCGATGTAGACGCTTTTCACAACTCACTGTTTTATGCCGACTGGGCGCTGGGGCAACTGATTGCTGCAGCCAAATCTGCGGGCTATTACGACAACACCATCTTTGTTCTGGCCGCCGACCATGCCGACGAGTTTGTTGAGAACGCCAGTGACATTCCCAACCTGTACCACATACCTTTGCTATTCGTCGGCCCCGGAGTCTCCCCGGGGGTGGACGACCGCATCGCAAGCCAACTCGACATCCTGCCCACGCTGATCGAGCTGTGCGGCTGGAAAGTGGACTTTGCCGGCTGGGGCCGCTCACTGCTCAGCCCGTCCCAGCCCCATAGCCGCGCCAGTTTTGGCGTGCGCGGCACCGAGGTGGACTGGATCACTGCCGACGGCTGGCTGTCGCACAACCTGGACATCAGCACTGGCCGCTCACCCGGTTTGCCACCGCAGCAGGCCGACGCCATGCAGAAAGACCTGCTGGCCACCTACCAACTGGCGAGCCAACTGCAGAGAACCAACAGCGTGCTGCACCGGCCATAGCCCTGCTTACATCGTCTCGGCAAACAATTCGCGGCCAATCAGCATCCGGCGGATTTCGCTGGTGCCGGCACCAATTTCGTACAGCTTGGCATCGCGCCACAGGCGACCCAGCGGGTATTCGTTGATGTAGCCATTGCCACCAAAAATCTGCACGCCATCACCGGCCATACGGGTGGCTTGCTCGGCACACCACAGGATCACCGAGGCGCAGTCCTTGCGCACCTGGCGCACGTGCTCGGCACCCAGCAAGTCGAGGTTCTTGGCCACGGTGTAGGCGAAGCTGCGGCCGGCCTGCAGCACGGTGTACATGTCAGCCACCTTGCCCTGAATGAGCTGGAATTCGCCAATGCTCTGACCAAACTGCTTGCGGTCGTGGATGTAGGGCACCACGTTGTCCATCACAGACTGCATGATGCCCAGAGGGCCGCCGGTGAGCACGGCACGCTCGTAGTCCAGCCCGCTCATCAGCACCTTGGCACCCATGTTCAGGCCACCCAAAATGTTTTGCGCCGGCACTTCCACGTTGTTGAACACCAGCTCACCGGTGTGGCTGCCGCGCATGCCCAGCTTGTCGAGCTTTTGCGCAATGCTGAAGCCCTTCATGCCCTTCTCGATCAGGAAGGCGGTCACACCGCGCGCACCCAGTTCGGGTTCGCTCTTGGCATAGACCACCAGCGTGTCGGCGTCGGGGCCGTTGGTGATCCACATCTTGCTGCCGTTGAGCAGGTAGTAGCCGCCCTTGTC
>ERZ1034363.1974-NODE-1974-length-10569-cov-2.687286_pt1 | contig 10569 bp, 9 predicted proteins | sample MGYA00520616_ERZ1034363 | MGnify/ENA primary metagenome ERZ1034363 (study PRJEB33736, sample SAMEA104284506) | Azolla filiculoides | biome: Urban; feature: Water surface; material: Ditch water | place: Netherlands | collected 2015-10-28 | depth 0-0.1 m ... | reverse complement strand
AGAACTGGTAGTTGGTGAACAGCACGAAGTTCTGGAACCACTCCGGCGCGGTGCCGGTGTAGTGGCGCAGGCGCTGCAGCGAGTAGTCCACGCGCGGCGCGGTGAACAGGCTCAGGGGCAGCGCCTCGCCGGGGCGCGGCTGGTGCGTGCCGTTGGCAATGCCGTCGTCCATGGCGGCCAGATCGGGCAAATCGAACACGTCGCGCATCAGCTGGCGGCGCGCGGCGCTCATGGCGCCTTCCACATGGTCGTGCTCGGCAAAGCTGAAATGCACCGGAATCGGCTGCGTGCTGGTGCCCACCTCCAGCGCCACGCCGTGGTTGGCCAGCAGCAGGCGGAACTGCTCCAGGTAGTAGTCGGCGTACAGGTCGGGGCGGGTCAGCGTGGTCTCGAAACGGCCGGGGCCGGCCACAAAACCGTAACTCAGGCGCGAGTCACCGTGCGCCACGGAGTCGGTCTGCACCCGCACAAAGGGGTAGCAGGCGCGCACGCGGGGCAGGGTGGCGGGGTCGGTCTGGCCGGGCAGGGGTTCTCCGGCGACGAAGCAGCGCATGGCCTCGCGCAGGTGCGCCAGGCTGGTCTGGTAGATCGACTGGACCTGGGCCACGGCAGCGGCGGCATCGGTGAAACGAATGGGGGCGATGAAAGGGGGCAGGATGGGCATGCCTTCATTTTCCACCGGACGCATGACAGTGGCCTCCGGTTTCCGCAAGGCAGGGGTTAGCCCGCATATTTCACGCTACCCCACTTGATGCTGCAGTGCCGGTCAGTTTCGGCACTTTGATTGCATGAAGCGTTCGAATCGAAGGCATTGCCCGGACTTTGAGCTGCCTTGAACGCTGATTGGGCGCACCTGCCCCCACCCCGACTTGGATTGCGGGCCTTGTGGGTGTCAACGCACAGGCCAGGTGCTGGTCGGAATTCAGGGGGAGCGCAACTGACGCATGGCGTGCGCAAAGATATCGGCACAGGGCCAGTTGGAGGCCAGGTACAGGCGAATGCGCCGCGTGTTGCGCGTCTTCATCAGTCGCCGCGCCAGGTGCGCCAGCGCCTGGATCACCAGCAGCAGGGCCAGCAGCACGCGCAGCTGATTGCCCTGGAAGTGCTGGCAACTCGTGCGCGTGGCAAACAGGCCGACCTGCGCCTCCTTGATCCGGCGCTCGGCCTCTCCACGCTGACAGTACAAACCATCGTAGAGAGCCTGGGCGTCCCCCGCAAGGTTGGTCCCCACGTAGCGCGGGTTGTTGCCCTGCTCGCCGTACTCCAGGCGCGTGATCACCCGGCGCTGGCGCGCCCAGCTCTGCGCGGCATAGACGAATTCGCCCACCTCCCGCTGCTTGTGCGCGGTGCGCTCGAATTCGTCCTTCATCGCCAGTTCGAGAAACTCCGTAATGCCTTGAAGGCGGGGATTGCGTGCCAGGCCCGCGATGTAATGCACGCCGGCGCGCTCGCAGTAGTTCAGGATGCGCTGGCGGCGAAAGCTCGAGTCGCCCCGCAACACGATGCGCACCTGGGGCCACTTCTGGCGCAGACGTGTGACCAGCAGCTTGAGAAGCGCGCCAGCGTGCCGGGCCCCATCGATGCGGCTGGGCCGCAGGTAGGCACACAGCAGTTGCTGGCCGCAGAACACGTACAGCGGCAGATAGCAATAGCAGTCGTAGTAGCCGTGAAAGAAGCGCCCCTCCTGCTGGCCATACAGCGGGTTGTCTGTGGCATCAAAGTCGAGCACCAGTTCCTCGGGGGCGGTCTTGAAGCTGGCGATGAATTGATCGACCAGCACTTCGTGCAGGCGCCAGGCGGTGGCCCGGTCTGCCCATTTCTCCAGGCGGCACAGCGCGGGGGCGCTGGCCACCTCGCGATCAACACCGATAGCCGTCTGTATCGCCACGTCCTGGCGCAGTGCGCCGTGGTCGCTCAGGTCCTCCCAGCCCAGTGCCAGCCCGTACACGCGCTGGCGCAGCATGTCGCGCACGCCGTGCTTGATCAACAGCGGGCTGCGCGGATCGGCGATGCAGCGCGCGGCCGCCTGCATCAGTCCAATCTTTCGATCGACCTCGCTCAGCAGCATCACCCCACCATCGCTGGTCATGCTGCCGCCATCAAAACGCCCCTCCACCACGCGCCGGCCCAGGCGGCCAAATTCCATGGTCTCGGATTCAAATTCTTCGGTACAGTTTGGCTTCGGCATGCACCGCTCGCTGGTTTGTCTTGAACACCAATACCAACGCGCATTCCATGGGGGGGCCGTCCTCGTTTCTACGGGGTAGCGTGAAATATCCGGGTTAGCATCGTCTTTCCCTGGAGGAAAACGCCTTGCCGGACACCCTGATTGCCGTCGCCGTGAACGATGCCGCTGCTGCGCTGGCGGCCGCCCTGGGCTGCGGCCTGCTGATCGGCATCGAGCGTGAGCGCCGCAAGGGCGAGGGCCCTACCCGGCGCCTGGCCGGGGTGCGCAGCTTCGGGCTGGCCGCCGTCACCGGCGCGGCGGGCATGCTGGCCGGCGGCCTGTGGCTGGCGCTGGTGGGTGCTGCCTTTGTGGCGGCGCTGGGCGTGGTGGCCTACGCGCGCAGCCGCTCGGACGACCCCGGCATCACCACCGAAGTCGCGCTGCTGCTGACCTACATCGTGGGCATGCTCTGCACCTGGAGCCTGCCGGTGGCCGCCGGGCTGGCGGTGGGCCTGACCGCGCTGCTGGCCGGGCGCGAGCCCATGCACCACTTTGCCCGCCACTGGCTCACGCCCGCCGAGGTGCGCGACGGCATCGTGCTGTGCGCGCTGGTGCTGATTGCGCTGCCGCTGGTGCCGGACCGCCCGCTGTGGGGGCCGGTGCTCAATCCGCACCTCATGACGCGCCTGCTGGCCCTGCTGCTGGCGATCCAGGCGCTGGCCCACCTGGCGCGGCGGTTGATGCAGACGCGCAATGCGCTGATGCTCTCTGCGGTGTCGGCCGGCTTTGTCTCCAGCACGGCCGCCATTGCCACCTATGGCCTGGAGGTGCGCGAGGGCCGCGCCCAGGCCGGTGCCAACGCGGGCGCCGGCCTGCTGACCTGCGTGGCCACGCTGCTGCAGTTGCTGGTAGTGGCCGCCGCGGTGCAGCCGGCCTGGCTGGCGCTGTTGTGGGCCCCGTGTCTGGCGGGCGCGGCCGTGGCGGGGCTGTGGGGCGGCTGGCTGGTGCACCGCAGGGCCGCCGGGGGCGCAGCCAGCCCGGACGGACAGGGCGCCCGGCCGGCAGTGCCCGCCGACGAGCGCATGTTCAGCCTGCGCGGCGCTGCGCTGGTGGCGCTGCTGCTCACGGGCATCCAGGCCGCCGTGCAGGGCGCGCGGCTGTGGCTGGGTGATGCCGGGCTGGTCGCCGGCACCATGCTGGCGGCGTTGTTTGAACTGCACTCTGCCATGGCGGCGGTCATGGCCCAGGCGCCGCCCGACGCGGTGCTCGCGCCCGCCCTGCTGCGCGCGCTGATGCTGGGGCTGGTGGTGCATGGTGTCTCCAAGAGCGTGACGGCCTGGGTCAGCGGCGGTGGGCGCTATGCGCTGATGCTGGCGCCCGGGCTGCTGGTGCACACCGGCGTCTGTGTGTGCCTGCTGGGCTGGCTGGGTGGCGGATTCTGATATTTTTTGGCGTCATCCCAGCGTGAAATGGTCATTTTTAGCTATCAATAAAGGACTTTCCATGGTGGCTACACAGGGGCTGGATGGGAGCCTGGCGCTGGTGATCGGTGCCGGCGGCGGCGTGGGTGCGGCGCTGGTGGCGGGACTGCGGGCGTCCGGGGCCGTTGTGCTGGCATTGGGGCGCCACAGCGTGCCGGCGCTGGACCTGACTGACGAAGCCTCGGTGGCGGCGGCCGCGCGCTGGGTGGCGGGTGAATGTGCAGCGCGCGCCCTGCCGCTGCGCACGCTGGTCGTGGCCAGCGGCTTTCTGCACGGGCCGGTCGTCGGAGTGGGCGGCGGCGCGCAGGGCGAAGCGGCAGACGCCCAGCCCGAGCGCAGCTGGTCGCAGCTTGATCCGGCGTATCTGGCGCACTGCTTTGCCGTCAACGCCATCGGCCCGGCGCTGGTGGTCAAGCACTTTTTCCCGCTGCTGGCGCGCACCGGGCCGTGCGTGGCGGGGTTTTTGTCGGCCAAGGTCGGCAGCATCGGCGACAACGCGCTGGGCGGCTGGTATGGCTACCGGGCGTCCAAGGCGGCGCTGAACCAGATCGTCCACACCGCGTCGATCGAACTGGCCCGGCGCAACCGGCAGGCGGTGTGCGTGGTGCTGCACCCCGGCACGGTGGACACGCCTCTGAGCCAGCCTTTCGCCAAAACCGGCCTCAACGTGCGTCCGCCAGCGGTTGCCGCAGGGGAGTTGCTGGCGGTGCTGGCCGGCCTCACGCCCGCGCAGACGGGCGGGTTTTTCGACTACCGGGGGCAGGCGCTGCCCTGGTGAGGCCGGGCGCAAACCCCTGCGTCAGTGGGCGGCCCATCGGCCGCTCTGGCCACACCGGCCCGCAGGTGCCGATAATCGGGGATGACTTCTTCTTCCCCTGCCCCTACGGCCGCTGACACCGCTGACTTCAGCCGCCTGTCCCTGTCCCCCGCCATGCTGGCCAACCTGCAGCAGCTCGGCTACCTCACCATGACCCCGATCCAGGCCGCGAGCCTGCCCGCCGCGCTGCTCGGCAAAGACATCATTGCCCAGGCCAAGACCGGCAGCGGCAAGACCGCAGCGTTTGCGCTCACTCTCCTGGCGAACCTGAATCCACGGCGCTTTGCCGTGCAGGCGCTGGTACTGTGCCCCACGCGCGAGCTGGCCGACCAGGTCACCACCGAGATTCGCCGCCTGGCGCGGGCCGACGACAACATCAAGGTCGTCACCCTGTGCGGCGGCGTGCCGCTGCGCGGGCAGCTGGCCACGCTGGAGCACGGCGCGCACATCGTGGTGGGCACGCCGGGGCGCGTGATGGACCACCTGGCGCGCGAGAGCCTGAAGCTCGATGCGCTGGCCACGCTCGTGCTGGACGAGGCCGACCGCATGCTCGACATGGGTTTCTTTGACGACATCGTCACCGTCGCGCGCCAGTGCCCGAAGACGCGCCAGACCCTGCTGTTCTCGGCCACCTACCCCGAAGGCATCGCCAAGCTGGCCAACCAGTTCATGCGCGAGCCGCTGACCGTCAAGGTCGAGGCCCAGCACGCCGGCGGCCAGATCGAGCAGCGCTGGTACGAGGTCCAGGGCAGCGAGCGCCTGCACACCGTCAGCCTGTTGCTGAACCACTTCCGCCCGGCCAGCACGCTGGCGTTCTGCAACACCAAGGCCCAGTGCCGCGACTTGGCCGACGTGCTCAAAGCCCAGGGCTTCAGCGCGCTGGCGCTGTTTGGCGAGCTGGAGCAGCGTGAACGCGACCAGGTGCTGGTGCAGTTTGCCAACCGCAGCTGCTCCGTGCTGGTGGCCACCGACGTGGCCGCGCGCGGGCTGGACATCGCCAACCTGGCCGCCGTGATCAACGTCGATGTGACGCCCGACCCGGAGGTCCACATCCACCGCATCGGCCGCACCGGGCGCGCCGGCGAGACCGGCCTGGTGCTGAACCTGGCCAGCATGAAGGAGATGGGCTATGTCGGCAAGATCGAACAACTGCAGGGCCGCGAGTCCGAATGGCACAAGCTCGACGAGCTTACGCCCACCGGCAGCGGCCCGCTGGTGCCGCCCATGGTCACGCTCTACATCCAGGGCGGGCGCAAGGAAAAGATCCGCCCCGGCGACGTGCTGGGCGCGCTGACCGCCGACCTGGGTTACACCCGCGAGCAGGTCGGCAAGATCAACGTCAACGAATGGTCCACCTACGTGGCGGTGGACCGCGCCATTGCCCGCGACGCCGTGCTGCGCCTGAACGCTGGGCGCATCAAGGGCAAGAGCGTGAAGGTGCGGGTGCTGGAAGACTGAGCGGGGATCAGCCGCCGCTCGCTGGCTGGACCAGCCGCTTTTTCAGCTCGCCGCTGGCGATCAGCGCCTGAAGGTCGTTGGCACCGCCCACCAGCGTGCCCTTGACGAACACCATCGGAAACGTGGGCCAGCCTGTCCACAGTTTCAGCGCGTTGCGCGCGCGCCAGGTGTTGAAATAGCTGCCGTATTCCAGGTATTTGTAGGCTAGGCCTGCGGCGTCCAGCAGCTTGCGGGCTTTCTTGGGGAACGGATTCATGGCCATGCCGACCACGACCACGTCGTGCGCTTTCACGGCCTCCATGACCTCCCGCACGATGGCCTGCTCATGCGTTGAGACCTTGGCCCGGATGGCGGGGTGGATGTGGGCTTCGTCAAGAATCTGGCGTGGCATGGGGTGCCCTCGGTGGCAGGTCAGTGGGCCGCAGCTGGAGCGGCTGCGGTGGGGGCCCCGGGCCGGCTTACGCCGGCAGGGCGAACTGGTGGTCCGTGCTGAACTGGTAGTCGCGGAAGACGTGCTCGGCGCTCAGCAACTGGTACCGGCCGTCCGGCAGCTGGCGCGTGGTGTCCTTCAGGCGGTAGGTGGTGTGGCCGCAGGTCCAGCACTTGAAGTTGCGCATGTGGGTGCACAGGCAGGTTTTGTCCATGACCGAGATGTTCTTGCCGTCCGGGTGCAGTTCGATTTCGCGGTTGTAGGAGGTGATGTAGGCGCAGTTGCCCTTGGCATCGAGCAGCCAGCCATAAGACTCGCAGCCGGGGCGGATGCCCGACCCGATGGCCGGCGAGTTCTTGAGCATGCGCATCGGGTAGCCGGTGGGCGAGATCGTGTTGACCTCAATGTCTTCTTCCTTGGCCTTGAAGTATTCCTGCTTGGCATCGGCCGGCAGGCCGCATTCGTTGGTGATGGTGAAGCGCGTGGCCACCTGGATGGCCGCGGCGCCGTTTTCGAGAAACTCCACGCCGTCCGTGCCGGTGAAGATGCCGCCAGCGGCAATCAGGGGGATCGACAGTTCTTCGGCCTTCATCCAGGCGGCAATCTCGGCCACGATGGTGTGCAGGTCGTACTGCGCCCAGTCCAGGCCAAAGCCCAGGTGGCCGCCGGCCAGCGGGCCTTCGATGACGATGAAGTCGGGCAGGCGGTTGAGCCGGGCGGTCTTGCGCAGGAACAGCTGCAGCGCCCGCACCGACGAGACGATGATGCCCAGCTTGGCATCACGGAAACGCGGGTGGTCCTCGATCAGCGCAAACGAGCCCAGGTGCAGACCGGCGCTCAACGTAATGCCGTCAATGCCGGCGTCCAGCGCCGAGGCCAGGCGCACGCGCAGGGTATCGGCCGGGCCGTTCATGGTCAGCTTTTCCATGCAGTTCACAAACACCATGCCGTCGCCGCGTTTGGCTTCCATGGTTTTGCCCACATGCAGCCGGGTGGCTTCGGCCAGGTGGCCCAGGTCAAACTTGACGCCGGACTTGTCCGAGTTGGCGATGTTGTATTTGTACTGCCGGGTCTTGTCCTTGACGAAGCTGGTGTCGAAGCGGCGGTCCGATACATCCATCACCAGCGCGTCGGAAATGTGGCCAATGCCGCCCAGCCGGGCGGTTTCCAGCGCCAGCTCGGCGGTCGAAATATCAACGCCCATGCCGCCCACCACGATGGGAACCAGTTCCTTCTTGCCGAACCGCAGGCGGAAATCATCTACTCGTTTCATGGTTATCCTGACTCACTGAAATCGTCCAAGTGCCGCGGGCCGGCGGGCGAAGAAGACCTGAAGTCCCCGTTCGCTGCATCCCGGTATCCCGGTATTGTAGAAACGTGGCGTGACCGCAATGGACATGGGGTCGCCGGAAGACTTGGTGCGGCCGTTCCAGGCGGGGGCGCACGCCGGGCGCTGGGCGGGGCCGTGTCGGCCGGCGGGCTTTCAAGGGCACGACAAGGCAGCTTCGCGGCTTAAGATGGCCGGCCCGGTCCTCCCGGACCGTGGCGCGCTGGAGCCAGGAGCCGACCTTGACCGAGATTCTTTTTGGGGCGTTCGCCCTCGTTGCCCTCCTTGCCACTGTCTGGGGGATCCAGGTGTTTTACCTGCAGGGCCAGAACCTGCAGGCTTTTGACGCACCAGCCCGCCCGCGCAGCGATGCCGTCCCTGCCCCCAGCGACGCGCACCAGGCGGTGGTGGCCTCGCTCGGCGGGATTGCCGCCACCCTGCGGGGCGTGCCGCGCCGCCAGCACATCGCGGTGCTGCGCCAGTACATGGACCACGCGTTTCCTGTCGTGGAAGACGGCACCCGCTTCACTCCGGTCGATGTCGCCGGCATTCCCGCGGAGTGGGTGCAGGCCCCGGGCGTCGATGCCCGCCGCCGCCTGCTGTACCTGCACGGCGGGGCCTGGACCATGGGCAGCCCGAAAAGCCACCGCCGGCTGACCAGCAAATTCTCCGAAGTGGCCAATGCCGCCGTGCTGGCCATCGACTACCGGCTGATGCCCGAGCATCCCCGCATGGCCGGTATCGAAGACAGCCGCACTGCCTGGCGCTGGATGCTGGACCACGGCCCTGGTGGCCCGGCGCCCGCCAGTGCGGTGTTCGTGGCGGGCGATTCCGCCGGCGGCAACCTCACGCTGTCGCTGATCGCCTGGCTGCGCGACCAGGGCCTGCGCGTGCCCGATGCCGCCGTGGCCCTGTCACCGGCCACCGACGCCACGCTGGGCAGCCCGAGCCTCAAAGCCAACCTGGCCACCGACCCCATGCTGGGTCCCCTGTTCAAGGCTTTGGCCAAGGTGCCCCGCGCGGTGCTGCTGTGGGGTGGCTGGGCGCAGAACCGCCTGCGCCCCAGTCACCCGGTGATCTCGCCTGTGTTTGGCGACCTCTCGGGCCTGCCGCCGCTGCTGGTGCACGCCAGCGAGGCCGAAATGCTGCTTGACGACAGCCGCCGCTATGTCAACAAGGCCGTCGCCGCCGGCTCTGCCGTCACCCTGCAGACCTGGCCCCACATGGTCCACGTCTGGCACATCTACCACCCCGAACTCGCCGAAGGCCGCGAAGCGTTTGAGGCGATCCGGGTGTTCCTGCTGGCACGGTCGTAGCGGGGGGGCGCCTCAGTGGCGCCTGAACTGGTCGTGGCAGGCCTTGCAGCTGTCCTGCACCGTGTTCACCGCTTTCTGGATCAGGGCCATGTCGCGGGCTTCTCCGGCCTTGATCAGTTGCTGCGTGGCGGCCTGAAAGTCCTGCTGCGCCTGTTTGAAGTCGGTGGCTTTTTCCCACACGGCGGGCAGGGCGCGGCTGGGCGGGTAGTTGCTGTCCGGGGGGAAGTGGGCCCAGGGTTGCGCGGCAAGCGCTGCCAGTTCCTGTGCGCTGGCGAGGAAGGCCTCGGGCTGGTAGTCCTTGCGCTCCCGTGCCACCAGGCCCATCGGCTCCAGGGTGCGGGTCATTTGCTTGAAGATGACTTTTCGCTTCGTCACGGGCTGGTCGGGGTGGGTGTCCGGCGGTGGTGCGTTGCAGCCGGCCAGCCCCGAGGCGGCCAGCAGGGCCGTGAGAATCAAAGACGGTAACTTGGGCATCGTAGGGTGTGGAGTGAGCGCGGACCGCAATGGGCCGATCTTGACACGGTGACTTCAGGGGCGGGCGCCTGCCCGGCACAATGGGGCGCAACAAAGGGTCTTGCCAGCGGGTGCTGGCCGGCCCTGTCCACACGGGAAACACCATGAACGAACGCATCACCCAGATCCTGGCCCAGATGGCTGCGCTGGAGGACGACCTGCGCACCGCCGTCCAGGAGCAGGAGGTCAAGATGTTCTTCACCATCAAAGGCCGGCGCGTGGAGTTTGAAAGCTCGGTCAAGGCCGCGCACCGCAAGCTCAAGGTGAATTTCTTCCGCTGGCTGGTGACCAACCGCCCGCAGAACCTGCTGACCGGCCCGATCATCTATGGCATGGCGGTGCCGCTGCTGCTGCTGGACCTGTGCGTGAGCTTCTACCAGTGGAGTTGCTTCCCGGTCTACGGCATTGCCAAAGTACGGCGCGGCGACTACATCGTGTTCGACCGCCAGCACCTGCAGTACCTCAACTTCATCGAGAAATTCCACTGCACCTACTGCGCTTACGGCAGTGGCATGGTTTCTTACATCAGTGAAATCATCGCCAGAACCGAACAATACTTTTGCCCGATCAAGCATGCCAGGAAGGTGCTCGGCACCCATGCGCGCTACGCACGCTTTCTCGATTACGGCGATTCAGCCGATTACGAGGCCAGGCTTGAGGCATTTCGCGTCGGGCTCGCGGACCCCAAGTAAGCCCGGTTTTCCGGCGATCGCGGTCAACTGAATCCGGGCGCGCGCGTGGCCCTTGAATTTCTTCCGGGCGCCCCCATCTCCGATCCCACCTTTTGCCTTGTTTGGGAGTATTGAGCATGTCCGAGTCTGCCACCGCGGCCCAGAACCGCGAAACCCTGGGATTCCAGGCTGAAGTAAAGCAACTGCTGCAACTGATGATTCACTCCTTGTACAGCAACAAGGAAATTTTCCTGCGCGAACTGGTTTCCAATGCTTCCGACGCCTGCGACAAGCTGCGCTTTGAAGCGCTGAACAACAGCGCGCTGTATGGCGATGATTCCGATCTGAAGATCCGCATCGCCTATGACAAGACGGCGCGCACCATCACC
>ERZ1034363.1972-NODE-1972-length-10573-cov-55.254954_pt1 | contig 10573 bp, 12 predicted proteins | sample MGYA00520616_ERZ1034363 | MGnify/ENA primary metagenome ERZ1034363 (study PRJEB33736, sample SAMEA104284506) | Azolla filiculoides | biome: Urban; feature: Water surface; material: Ditch water | place: Netherlands | collected 2015-10-28 | depth 0-0.1 m ... | reverse complement strand
ACAAAATTGTAATCTTTGCAGAAAATTCCAGTTTTTGCAGAAAAATTGCAGTAAAAAACAGAGTTAAAAAATAGATAGGTTATTAAAAAAAAAGATTTTTTTCTTAGCTTTCGCAGCCCTCGCTACGAACTTTTTTAATTTTTTTTCATAAAAATGAAATTAAAACAGGGCTAAAAAATGATTATCTATTTGATTTTAAAATGGAATAAGAAAAAAAGCAGTTTTCACAGTTTATGCACAGTTTGAAAATAGATTTATAAACTTTAGATTCACTTTGCTTCACACATAAAGCAGAAAAACAACTAAAAAACACTCTGTTATTTTTTATATAAAATGCTTATAAATAATTGATTTATAAAAAAAATATAGTTGTTAATTAGGTTAAAAATATAACCATCAATCTACATTAAAAACCACTCCTCCTCCCTTCCCGCGCTGCTTGATAAAAAACGGTTGTGAAATGACAAAAAACAGCGTTTTAGCGGCTTGTAGCGCGGTTTAAAATCCACTTTGTGCAGAAAAGTGAAGTAAAAATTTATTCGCTCATGGTTAAATGTTGGATAGATTTAGCGCGTTTACCACATCCACCACAAACAAGATAAACGGTAAAAATATGCTCCTTTTCATTTTTAATTGCCATATTTGCAGGTCTGGAAAGAACAATCATTTTTTCACCACAAAAACAGCAATTAAAACGCATACAATTCACCACTAACTAAATGATTTAAAAGAAAAACATAGGACATTTTTTCAAAAAATATAAAAATACATCGCAGAGAGGGAGTGCTTTTAGTGGGTAAATTACGCTTTTTTATTTAAAGACGTTAGTTAAAGGGCTATTAAAACGCACAACAACTAATTTTAGGGTTATATATACACAGTTAGTTAATGTGAGGCTTAATAGATCTTCAGTTAATCTCGCACAAAATCATAATCTGTTTGCGTGTCTGTTATTGCGCTATCCCTTAGCTTTTGCCTATTTTGAGCATATTCAGCGATTAAAGCATGAGGTTTTAACGTGTATATTCGTAGCCTTTCGCCCCCGCCCTGCTGCCCTGTTTGATCTAATTCGTAGCCTATTTTTTCCAGAAAATTAGTTATTGTGCGTTGATTTGTTGAGCTGGTTTTAAAGTTACCAAGCTTGTTAATAGCGCAAAGTTGGTGGTTTTTGTGTAAGAAGTCTAAGCAGGTTTGAATCTCTTTTTTAGTGACCGCCTTATCTTTCAAGGTGTTTACAATGAATGAAAAAATATAACTTTTTATCAAGTCACTTGATAGGCTTTGCTTAGTGTTTAGCTTTTCTAACTCATGTTCTAACAGGTCAGTTTTTTGAGTGGCGTATTCTGCTTTATCAGTTTTGGCTAATTCAAAATTTTTCACTTTTGATAATCCTTTATCATGCAAGAAAAAATCCATATCCTCTAAAGTTAAATCATTAAACGGTTTACCTGTCATTTTTACCGCTCGGTAACGGTCAAGCGCGTTAGTTTCTTGTTGGGTGGGGTTGGTTTTGTTTTCAATGGTCATTGCTTCACGGTCGCTTATTGGCTGTTCTGCCAGCTTTTCAGCCGTGATAATGGCTTTTATATCGCCGGTGCTAATGTCTAGTTTTTCATCGTTAGATTCTTCTTTAATGACTAGCCAGCCTTTTAATTGAGCAAGGATAAGCGAATATTGATAAAAATTATTAGATGCCTTATTGCTTGCTGCTATGTGTTTTAAACGTAACTGGTCAAATTCTGAAAATTCATAATTACCGTTATCAGGATTGATTTTTAAAGCTTGCTGTTTAAAGCCTTCAAAAAAATCAGTTAAATCGCTCGGTTTATCGCTGCTATTTTCACAACTAAAGCCTATAAAAACCTCTTTAGCGGTTCTCACTCTACCGGTAGTTTGTAGCACCTCATTAGGCTGTATAACGCCGGTAAAAACCGCGCCCACAAAATCAAAGATTTTAGTAATACTGACACCTGAACTAATCACAGGACTATGGATAATTGCTTGATACTTTAAACATTCATTATCAGGATCGGCTAAAAAATCCGCTTGCTTTTGGTCGCCCTTATTTTCGCCGGTGACCAACATGATTTTTTCAGCGGGTAAGTGTTTTAAAATCACCTCATAAATTTTTCTCGCTTGTGTAACGCTATCACTAGCAAGCCATAATTTAGCGTTTTGATTGGCTTGTAATGTTTCTACTGCTTTTGCAATCACCGCATCAATAGAGCTTAAAACCCGCCATTTTTTGCCGTGCTTAGTTTCGTTACGATTTACCAAGTGATAAACCTTTTTACCCGCTGCTGTTGCAATGCTGGTGTAATAATCAAACGCGGCTTGATTAAAATCAGCATCCGCTAAATAGACTAAATCAGAGGTTTTTATCCATTCTGCTTGTTTGTCAAAAACTTTCAGGCGGTCGGTAACACTGCCCACTAAAATGTGTTCTAAATTTTGCCGCGCTTCGTCAATGGCTAAAAAAGCTGGTGCTATCGTTTCAAATTTCTGGTTAATAATGGAATTAACACAGCTTGCCAGTGATTTAGGTTTATAGCCGCAAGTTTCGTAATATTCCAAGCCTAAGCGATTCGCCCCGCTTGCTGTTAAGCCTTGCCGGTGGCAAATATAAGCCGGTAGATAATTAACCGGCTGTAATTTGCGCCATTCTCTGACGGCTTTATCATTCAAACGACACCAGATCGCATAATCAGCCGCGTTATTAAGTAGTTTTTGCCAGTCGTTAGCGTTCACCGCCCCGCCTGATAAAAAATATTCTTTACGCTCAAAATCGGATAATTTGCGGTTACTGGTTACTGTTTCGGCTGTCTGTTGGTTTTGCCGTTCTTTGAAAATAGCGGCAATGTGTTTCATAGTTTCGGTTTTATTGCCGCCCATGCCGCGATTGTCAATAATCAAGCCTTTTAAACCCGCTGTTTTTGCCGCGATTTGTTCAGGGCTTAAACCGGTGATGTCTATTTTTTCGGCTATGTTTTCATGGTCAAAAAAGAAGTTATCTTTTTGAATGTCTTTTAATAAAAAGCTTAAGCCGTTGTGATAAATGCCGGTAGCTGCTTTAAATTCAGTAAAACCGCGTGTATTAAATAACTTTTGTAATTGCCGCGCGTGTTGTCTAAATTCAGCTTGTGAAGTGATTTTTTTAGCGGATTGAAAACATAAATCCTTAGCCGCTTGTTTCAACTGGTTAGCCGGTGCGTATTTAAACAAAAGGGCTTGATAGTTTTCGTGGGTAAATTTCAGTTCGTTAGGGTTATCGCGTGGGCTTAATTGTTTTTTTACATCATCCAAACTTAAGCCGTGAACACTGACTAGATCGTTAAAATCTACCTTGATGCTGTTATCTTTAAATACCGGAACAAATACCCGCGCATTGTATTTTTTAGCGGCTTGTAAGGCTGAAAAAATGCCCACGTTGCCGCCTTTTGCATTAAGGTCATTATCAGCGGCTATATATTTTTTGCTGTAATCTGCAAACTGTTTTAAAACGTGTTCAAGGTTGCCAGCATCTAAGCAAACAATTGTAGTTTTGCCGGTGGCAATAAAACCAGTTAAGCCGGTGGCTAGCCCTTCTTTAAAATAAAGCCCCTTATCTGCATTATCTAAACTACCCAACACGGCAAAACTGCCATTTTTCTTGGTTTTGCTGGTATCTTTTACAGGCTCAAAACAAAAATCTTTGTCGCGTGGTTCGCCATCGTAGCCTATGAATTTTTTATCATAAATGGATTGATAGCCGGTTGTTTCGCCTTGAATGTTTTGTAGTGGAAAAATTATAAAATTGCCGCGTGTGTCGTTACCTTGTCGAACGTCAAGCCCCGCCGCTTTTATGTCATCAAGGCTGTTTTGTTTGCGGTCTAAGTATTCGCTAGTTTGTACCGGTGGCAAGCTGTTAAACAGGGCTTTTGTATTTGCATAGCGTTTTAGTTTTGATTCATAACCAAAACAATCAGAACACTCGTTAAAATGCGCTTTTGTTGGTGTGAATTGATTACCACACGATAGGCAATTTTTAACCGGTGTTAGCGGTTTTGCCGGTGCTGTTGGTGCTGATCGCGTGGCGTGTGATTCTTTTTTATCAAGATAGCCGCTGTCTTTTAAGAACTGGTAAGAAGTCCATTTTTTAGCCGCGCCGCCGTGTTTTAGGGTGTTAAAGGTAACTGCTACAGACTCATAGCCGTTTTTTTCTGCAAACTCTACCCAGACCTTTACCGCGTTTTTATGGTTTTTATCAATGGCTATATGGTTTTTATAAACCCGTTGCCTGCGATTAATCAGCGGGTAAAGTTTTGACCAATCCACGCCATAATCAGCCGCTAAAATGGCTAAGTCATTGTTTGCTAGGTTTAGGATTTGTTCAGCGGTTAATTTTTCTCGTTCAGGATAGATTTTTTTAATGTAAGCCGGTGGCGTGGTGGCTTTTGTGGCGTGGGCGTGTGGTTTTTGTGGTGGCGTGGGCGTGTCAATAATGACGGGTTCAAAATGATTTGAATCATCAAAACCGCCGCCGATTTGCTCATAATAAGTCGCGTCTGGTTCTGGAATATCGTCCAAATAGGACGGGTATTCGTTATATTTATTATCTAAATTTGTCATATCAAAATAGCCTTAAATCTATTTATGACATAACCGATATTTGTTGTTATAATGACAACAGATTTAAGAGATAAAGCTACATAAACGCTAATAAACGCTAATAAACGCTAATAAACGCTAATAAACGCTAATAAACGGCAGTGACTGTCACAAGCAGAGCAAAAAACAACAATAATTAGTCAGCGTTATTTATTAATTTTTATTATTTTTTCAATGGGTTATGGTTAAATTATATCTCAATTTAGTTATACCTAACCTTTGGAGACAATCAATACTTGCCTAATATTTACATGACCCGCTAGAATAAAAAAAGCGGGTGCGAGACGCACCCACTAATAGCTCATTAGGTTTATCTCTTAAATCAATCGGTTATGATGTTAAAAAGTTGCAATTCTTTCGCACCGCCAAGATTGAGAAGAATTGCGATAAAATAAAAGTTTTGAACATTAAAAGCCCGTGTCGGTTATCTGATACGGGCTTTTTATTGCCCTAAATTTTTTTGCGGATTATACATAAAAAGCAAAACTAAAAAATGTAAATACACTTTTGAAAGTGTATTTACACTTTTGGCAAGTCAAAGCTATTAATCTCATCCACAATTTTTAGGATAGTTTTATATCCTACAGATAAGCTGCTATCTGTTAATTCTTCTAGCCTTTTGGCTGCTCCACGTTCGTTTAAATCAATCTTGTTTACTTTGCATAACGCAGCAATCAATAGTAAATAAGATCGTTTTTCTTTTTGGTTAATATCGCTATTTTTCGTTAAACTTTCCGGCAATGGTTGCTGAATAGTTGAATCTTCAAGCATTAAGTTATGGGTTTCCAGAAAGTAGCTTTTTAAGCTGTCGGTATAAATTAAAGTTTTTGGCTTTACATCATCTATAGAGTTTCCAACAAAGATAGATAAACAATGTTCATTGCTGCTAACACTGCCAGTCGAAAAACGTTCAACTGATTTTATTTTTTGATTGAGTACCGCCGCTTTAATTTCTCCTAAAAAATTCTGATTAGTTTTTTCTTTTAGAATGCTACACGCTTCTTCTATAGATATTATTTTAGGAAAAATCACATTTCACCTTGTCTAGTGTCGTTTGTCATAAAAAAAATAAACCAAGTCAGGTAGTGACAATGCTACTTTTCACCCCGTCGGGTTAGGCTTGGTTTAAACCTGTTAAAAATCTATTTGAGCTTACACAGTGCGCACCGTGTAAAGCTCTGTGCTGTTCTTTTCCTTTTAAGCCCCAAACATAACAGCAAAAAAAGGCTGTATGTTTTTCTTAACTTGCTGCTGTTTTCTTAAGCTTAAATTTTTTACCTGTCCTTAGTTCATACGCTGCTATCCTGCAATCCTCAGTGCAATACTTTTGCCATGCGGTTATGCGTTCAAACTCTTTTGAACAGTGTAAGCAATTGCCTATTTTCCAACTACCTACACCACCCACGCATTGCGTGTCTGGTTGCGTGTCTGGTTTATCCAAGCTTGTTTTTTTTGTTCCCACGCATTGCGTGTCATCCTGATTTTTCCCCACGCTACCGGCTTTGTCATCCATAACAAAGCCTGTTAATGGTGGCGTGTTTACCACTTTAAATTTTTAAAATTGTAACTTGGTAGCGGTTGCGCTTGCCTTTGTTGTGGCGGTTGCTGTACTTGTGGCGGCTGTTCAATTGGTTGCTGTTGCGCTGGTGCTGGGTGCTGCACATGAAAATAATTTCTGCTTTGTAGATCGCTATTTATGCGCTTGGTTGCGGTGTATTGGCTAATCAGGATTAAACCCAATAAATCCAAAATAACAGCGCGAGCTATTGCAAAATCAATCTGTAAACTATTTGCATCTGTGCCTAAATAACCCGCCGCTTTATTCCAGAATTGTTGATTTGCTCTAGCATCAATTAAGCTGTCAGATTGTTTTAAAATCGCGTTCAATTCGCCTTGCAGTGCATTAACTTGGTCATTCAATGGCTTGATACACTTTGAAATATAAGAAGGATTGCACGCATTTAAAAGCGATTGTTTAGCGGCTAATTGGTTTTGTAGTGTGTTTATTTTGCTATCTGACTGCGTAACAAGTGTTTCATTTTTCGCAGGTGAAATAGTCAAAACAAAAACCGCTGAACTAATGGAAAGGGCGAATAAAATAGCGACAATAACGCCAGCAAATAACGCTTTTGAGCCTTGCCCCGTTTCAAAGTAATAGCCAAAATCACCACAAAACGCCACTTTAGCAAACTCTGTAATTAAGCAGAAAATAATAGCACTGATAACCGCCGCGCCCGTTGCACCTTGACTAACAAATTGAATGGCGAAAACAAGGCTTAAAATAATAGCCATAATGCCTAAAACTAAACGAACAGTAGGCAATGATAACGCTTGGTTGTTTAAATGATTCATTTTAACCCCCAAACGGCGCGTAATTGCGTTCTATTGCTTCATTGTTTTTTAGTTTTGCTTCGTGCGGTTGCTCATAGTCGAAAGCATCAAAGTAAAACGCCGCCAGTGCAATTACGCCAATAATTGCCACTGTGATAAACAGCGAAAAAAAGAATTTCACAAAGCAAAACAGCCCGAACAAGGCAAGCAGGATAAACACTAACAGCGCAATATCTGCAATGATGTTGTTATTGTGGATTTTGACCTGAAAGTTATCGAAAAAATACGAAAGCAAATAGATAAAGCCTTCAACGATCATGCCTTTGTTGACAGCATAAGCAAGGAATATGGCAAGCGAAAATAACAGGATAAAACCTATTCCGCTGTTTTGGTTTTGGATGTTTTGCGCGTGTGGTGCGCTTTGTGGGTAATCGGTTTGCATTTTGTTTATGTCCTCATAGTGATATGAGGCTAAACAAAAACAGGCTGTAAGGCTTGATTCTGCTAGATTTTCACTGCTTTTTAGTGCATAAAATGGTATCATTTTAGATAGCCTCAAAGTTAAGTAAGCGTTAATTTTGGGTTAGCGGTGGCGGCTGAATATTTCAAGTTCTTCATTCGCTACCGCGCTAATTGTTTCTCTTTCAAAAAAACATTCCCACATAAGCAATTTTTAGTACCATTGCAGGTAAAGTTATTGCTTGCTGTTATTTTGCAACTAAACAACCAAAAAAGCAAATTTTATAAGGAGAATACCATGACAACAGGTCAACGATTAAAGGAGCTAAGAAAAAAAAGAGGGTTAAATCAAACAGAGGTAGGTGAAATATTGGGCTTAAGCTACAGCGCAATATCAGCGATAGAACAAGATAGAAGCGAAATGACAAGCGGGGCTTTAAAAAAAATTAGCGAGTATTTTGGAGTTTCTGCCGATTATTTGTTGTCTGGCAAAGAAGGAACTAGCGATATAAGCGCAGAAGAAAGGGAAATTTTAAGCGTTATTCGAGATGATAAAGCGATGCGTAGCGCAATGATGGAAATTGCTAGAGTCAAAAAAAAAGCGATTAGTTACTTAGGCAGTTACAAACAAGCTGAACACCAAGCGGCGGTATAAAAAAATGAATACTTTAACAGCAAGCAAAATCTCTTTTAACGCTTTAAATCTCTTTTTTCATAAAGTCTATAATGATTTATCGAATAAAATCATTGTTTTTAAAATAAAGCATTTTTCAGAAAAAACAGATTTTACTTATGATTTAGAAGCTATGAATAAAGCTCTTAATTCGCCTAGAAGAAAAGTGCCTAAATCAGCCCTTGAAAGTGATGAAAGTTTTGATAAATGGCTAAATGATTAAGCTATGGATTATGAATTAGAAACAACCGCTATTTTTGATAGCAAAGCAAAGAATTTTGCGATTGCAGAAAAAAGAAAAATAAAGCGATTTATGATTGAGTTCTCAAAAGGCGGTTTTCAATCTATTGATAACTATAAAATTCATGGCTACAAAGTCAGAAATAAAAACTCGGATAATGTAGATAAAAACGATAGTGATTTTATTAAAAAAGTTAATCATGCTTTATCGCTTAAGTTATGGCATTATCACGCTGGTTTTTATAATCTTAATAATGAATATCCGATTGATAACGGCTATAAATTATCAGATAAAAATGATTTAGTTTCACAATGGCTTATTCATTATCAAAAAATTTCAGATTCTCATATTGTCCTAGTGGATATAATGCCACATCCGCCGCTAAATATTTTAGCCATAAATCCTAAATAATCATTAAAAGATGACATTTCAAGAAATAAATCTGCTATTTGATATATTAACGGGCTGTTATGCGTTGCTGCTAATACTCGATAAAACACGCTTTAAAGCAAATATAATTGTTATTTCACTATTGCTAATTAATGCAATTTTAGGATTATTAGTTTATTTATAGATAGGTGATTTTATTATCTATCATCTTGATAAAGTTGAGATTTTGTAATTCTAAAATTATTTTTTCTATTTCATTTTCTTCTATTCCATCTTCAAACATTGTTTTAATTGCATTGATTAACGCCGCTTTTTTAGCAGGTTTGCTTTTAAAAATTCGTTTAGCAACATAGTCAGTTTTATCAAAATATTTAAACGGCTTAATATTGCCTTGCTGTTTTTTAATATCCTGATTTAATAAATCAACTAAATTTAATTTATCGTTTAATGTTAATCTTTCATAAATTAACTGACTAAAATCTTCAACTGTAGAAATAACTCTAATATCATCATCATTATTTAACATCCTTTCTTTTTTCAGATCTTCTTTTAATAATTCAATTTCTTTTCTTAATTCTGCAATTTTCTTTTTATCTTGAAAACTAGAATTGTAATTAAAAGCGGTTTTTTCAAAAACGGATAAATCGGAGCTTTTCATTTTTTAAATTTTATAAATAATCGTTTATATTTTTACCGCGTTTTTTTAATGCCAGTTCTAAGCCTTCAAGCAATAGCGCGGTGATATTACTATCCTCATTCAATGCGATTTGCTTAAGCTCTTTATGCAATTTTTTGTTAATGTTCAGGTGAAAACTAATCTTATCCTGTGCTGATTTTTTGCCCGTGCTTTGTAGTGTTTCGTTGTCTTTTGGCTGTTCAATGCTTGCCTGTAATTCTGCTAATAACGCCCCTGTTTGCTTGAAATCTTCTATTTTTTCGTTTAGTTTTTCTTCACGCTGTTTTTTATTAATAGCCATTTTTTAGCCTTGCTGTAATTGATCTAAAAGAGGGTTTTTTTTAAGTTTTATTTCAAGCCATTCAAATAATTTTGTTATTTCAGCCGCCGCCTTTCCATTAGGCTCTAATTCGATAACGCTCGAATTAAAAACCGCCGCATCTTTATAGGCTTTTAAAAACGTGGTTTTGTGTTCTGAAATTGGCAACCCTAAGCCGTGCAAAATAGCCCGCGTTTCTGCCAGTTCTTGCCCGCGCGTTGTCGCTTTGGTGATAACAAAAGCCCCTTGTTTTTTTAACTGCAATAACGCCGCCGCCGTTGTCCGTTGCGCTCCCACGTCAAAACCGCCCGCACTGCATGGCAATAGGGAAAAGTCAGCCTTTAACATGGCAAAATTAACCAGTTCAGCCGCCGCGCCTTGTGTATCAATAAAAATTCGCTCTATGCCTTTCTGCTCTGCAAGGTTTAACAAGTTTTGTAGTTTTTCCTGATTTTCAGCCGCGATAACAAGCGGGTTTTCTTGGTTATCGCGTTTATTAAACCAATCAAGCGCGGTTTTTTGGCTGTCAGCATCAATGATTAATGTTAAATGCCCCGCTTTTGCGCTTGCTGTTGCAAGGTTTGTGGCTAGGGTTGTTTTTCCCGCGCCGCCTTTCTGTGTGGCTATCGTGATTATTTTCATTAAATTTAAGGTTTAATTTTTTTTGCGTTTTTACATTATAGCAATTAACGGCTTATCAGCCGGACGGTTTAACGTTCAGAAAGTGTAATCTGTAATTACAGTAATACAGTATTACTGTAATTACAGATTACACTTTATTATCCGGCAATAAATCCCTTTCAGTTGTGACCACTGGCAACGGTTCAGGCGGTTTTA